>Ga0137433_1001067_pt1 | contig 12334 bp, 19 predicted proteins | sample EasRivERMZT840_2_FD_102335 | JGI IMG/M metagenome (GOLD analysis project Ga0137433, IMG submission 102335) | Soil microbial communities from meander-bound floodplain in the East River, Colorado, USA - East River MetaG ERMZT840_2 | ecosystem: Environmental > Terrestrial > Soil > Floodplain ...
ATCAGCGCTGCCTGGGGGCTGGTGCCGCCTCGAGCCAGGGGAGCTGGCATGTACTCGGGGTCGGGGTCCTCGTCGGCCCCATAGACCAGATTGGTCATCGAATTGAAGCTGAGCACGGCGCAGGGGATGCCCTGAGCATACAGCGCCCGCTTGATGGCCCAGCCTGCCTCGGCCACCCCCTGGTCGGCCCCATCGTTCATGCTGAGGCTGGTGTCGTAGATCAGGGCGATCTCGATATCCAGGGCGTCCTCGGCTCCGGGGTTCCACTCGTCAAACACCTGGTCCAGCGGCTCCCAAGACTCCCGCCTCAGGTAGCGCCCGGCGTGTATCTTGCCCACGTCCCGATGGCTGAGCCAGCCCGGGTCGGCCAGCATGCGAAGCTCGGCCAGCACCGCTTCCAAGTCGTGCGCTTGGGCCTTGGCCTCATCGGTAACCATGGTGCGCTCCTCGTAGCGGTCCAGGTTCTCGCCTATCTCGCCCTCGGGTTGCTCCAGCTCAGACTCGATGAGCTGGTCGGCGTTGGCGGCCTGAGTCTCGGTGGCCTGCTCGGCCTCGGCCAGGGCCTCGGACATTGCCGACTCCAAGGCATCCTCGAGGTCCTCCTGGCTCGGCTCGGTGCCGCCGGTACTGGGGCCAGGCTCGGTGTCCTCGGCCTCGGTGTCCTCGGTGGCGTCCTCCTCGGCCTGCTCCTGCTCGGCCTCGGTCGGCTCGGGGAGCGTCGGAGTCTCGGCCTCGGCCTCCTCCTCGGCCTCCTCCTCCATCCGCTCGGCCACCCGCTCCTGGGCATCGGCCTCCTCGTCCTCGGAGACCTGGCCCCGGGCGGGCATCGGGGTGCCGCAACCGGGAAGCTCGGTGTGGGCCTGGGCCAGGTGCCGGTTCATCAGCTGCAGCAACTCGATGCCCCGGTTGGGGTCGAGGTCCCAGTCGAGCAGCAGGTATTCGGAGATGAGCGCTTCCCACTCGTCAGCGTCCAGGGTGTAGGCGGCTCGAGCTGCGGCCCGCACGGTCTTGGGCAGGTAGCGTCTCCCGGCCAGCAGTGCCCAGGCCAGGTGAGGCTCGGCCTCGTCCTGGTTAACGATCAGGTCGAGCACGGCCTGGGCGAAAAAGGGGATGGCGGGCCGGTACAGGGCGGTGAACAGCGTCTCGATACGCTGGTCGTCGGCCAGGTTGAACACCGGGAACAGGCCCAGCCTGCGAACCTCCCGGCCCACGAAGGTGTGCTCCCTGGGGGTGAACATGCAATGGCAAAGCTCGTGGTAGTTGAGGCCCATCAGCCGTCGAACATCGGCCAGAGTGGGCAGGTAGCCGCTTCGGCCCCAAGTCCTGGCCCAGTCGTCGCCCCGAAGGAGGATCCTGCTCCCATCGGACCAAGCCGGGGCGGGGCCTAGTTGCTGGATACCCACGGTCACCTCGTCCCGCCCCGACAGGATGCGGTCGGTGCGGGCTAGTACGGTGGCGGCTGCGCTCAGCCAGCGCTCGTGCTCGGGGCGGGTGTCGAGGTCGAGGACCATCAGCGTGCCGCCCTCTCGGTGCCCCGGCCCAGGATGCCCCGGCTCACCTTGCGGCTCACCAGCGTCTGGCACTTGCCCGGGTCGTTTCTGCGGTTCATGGCGGTCCTTCCTCGCCCCGACCTTCGGGGGCTTGTAGCCCCCATTCAAGCAGACCGGAGCGCTCTTGTCAAGTCCCCCTCTCCCCAGCTAGCTCCCCTGGGGTAGGGTCGTCAAGTGCTCCTCGACTGCCACCAGGTGGGGCCGCAGCGTGTCGGGGGTGAGCCTCTCGATCCACCCGTACTCCAGCCAGCCCTCCAGGAATCTGCGATTCCAGGGCTGAGCCACCGGCAGCACCCGGCAGCCCGACTCCATCATGGTCCAGAGGTTGTGTGGGGCGTCCTCGAGGTAGAGGTCGCCAGACACCTCCCACTTACGATCCGTCCGGTAAAGGTGATTAGCTTGAGGCAGGCTGAACCGGGCCAGCTCTTCGAAGGTGTGTTCCATGGCCCAGTTGGGCCGGTTGGTGGCGTAGATGATGAACCAGCCCCGGGCCTGGGCCAGCTCCAGCGCAGCCCGGGCCTCCTCGTAGAGGGGCAGGCCCTTGAACCCACCCGACTCCTGGAACCAGGCCCAGAACTCGGCAGGGGTGTCCAGCCCGGCCAGGATGTGCAACTCGTCCCACTCCTGGACCTGGCCAGGCTCGATGCCCATCCGCCGACACCAGCCCAGGTCGAAGTCGAACACCACCCCATCGAGGTCACAAACCAGGGTGGGCCTCACTGGAGCCTCGGCCTTCCAGCAGCAGCCTCGGCCCCACGCTTCCGAGCCTTGGCACTCGGGGGGAAGGCACAGGGCATCCGGCGGTGAGTGTTGAGCTTGCGGCCACAGTTGTAGCAGCGCAGGATCCCATTGCCCTTATCCTGGTTGGCATCGTCCAGGGTGGTCACCCCGGGGCGTCTCCCCCGGGGCCTGCCACTGGAGTTATTCATCAGTGTCCTCCCGTACTGCCAAACCCGTTCTGGCCTCGGTCGCTCGGGGGCAGGTCATCGACCTGCACCAGGTGGGTGGGAAACATCGGGATGAGGATGGCCTGGGCCACCCGGGTGCCCATCGGCACCATCACCGGGTCTGGCCCCAGGGTGAACAGGCCCGCCATCATCTCACCCCTGAACCCGTTATCGATCACCCCGGGCACCATGCCCAGGCCCAGCTTGCTGGCGAGACTCGACCGCCCCAGCAGCAGAATCCAGGCCCCCGGGGGAGCAGCGAAGTGCACTCCCAGCGGAGCGTAGGTGACACCCTCGGGGAGCACGTCGGTGTGATAGGTGGTAGCCAGGTCCACCCCGACATCGCCCTGGTACACCGGGGGAGTGGCGGTCCCACCGTTAACACTCCGCCACTGCAGGCGGCCCAGGGTCTGCCCCACGATCCGCTCCCGGGCCTCGGTTCGGTAGCTCACCGTGTCCGTGGCCTCTCCAAAGCCCTCCGCCCCCTCCCAGGCCTCCCGCAGGATGGCCTCTCCGAAGCCCTCCGTGGTATCTCCCTGGGCTTTCCGCTCCACCGGGGCCGGTCGATAGCCCAGGCGCTCGGTGGCCTCGTAAAAGGCTTTCCAGTCCAGCTCGGCCTGCTCCCCTGGGTGGCGGCCTCGGTACCAGGCCAGCAGCGAGCGCCAATATTGGCCCTGCTTGGGGTCCACTCCGGGGAGCAAGTCGTAGCCAGCCTCCCGGAAGGTGCCCCTGATGCTGGCCAGCGGGACTTGGCCCGACTCGTAATGCAGCCTCATCCAAATATCCATCTTCTCTACTCCCTCTACCTCAGGCATCCGTGCCTCCTGCCTTGATGTCGATCCCCCAGGTGTCCACCTCGACGACGGTTGCGGGCGTAGGCAACCCCCACCCGACGGGCACCAGGCCAATCATGGCATAGCCGATCAGATCCCGGTAGGTGTCCTCCACGCTCTCGAAGCTCGGAACCTGGCCACCGTTAACCAAGTTGAGCAGCCGACTCGCCTTGTCCTGGATGCGCACCGCAAGTCCATACTCGCCCGTGATGGCGATGTTTTGGGTGCCGTAGTCGTCCCTCTTGGCCAGCAGCGTCTCGATGACCTCATAGGCCACCTGCCGCAGCTCGTCCCTCAGCTCGTCTCGATTCATCACTGCGCCCATTTGCGCCTCCTCTTGGTCTTGGCCTTGCGTCTCTTCTCGCTCTTCTCCCAGTGGACCTTGACGGCCTCGGCTATCGGGTCCCCCTCCCGCCGGGCCATGGCCACCTCATTGGCTCGGTGGAGCAGGGCGAACTGCTTCGCTGCTCCTCGGTCGGTGGCGTCGCTCTTGTCCTTGGGCCTCCACTGCCGCCCGCTCCAGCGGCGCTTGTTCGCTCCTCTACCCTTGGGCATGAGTCCTCCTCGTGTCGGGTGGATTGATGGCCATGCGCCACTGCTGGATCTCCTCGCCGGTCAACATGACCCAGATGCAGGCTATCCGGTGGCCCTGCATTCGCACCCAGCACCGGCGCTTGCCCCGGCCTCGCACGTAGTACCGGGGCCGGTCGTGCATGATGCACCAGGGCTTGGGTCCTGAGTGTTTCCCGCTCGCTCTCATCAGTGCCTCCAGGCGTAGGTGCCAAATCCGGTGCCAACCAAGAGGATGGGCACCCCCAGGTCCCGCTCCCGCTCGGTGACGTAGCGCTTGGCCCCCGGGGGGATGCGGTCATAGTCGGTCTCCCCGGTCACCTCAGGGTAGGGGTAGTCCAGGAACGTGAGCGCAGCCCAGCCGATGCCGGAGCGCTGCACCGCAGCCCGGGCCTGCTTGGCGTCCCACCGTGCCACCCGGCGCACCTTGTTGGTGACCGTGGTCAGCTTCTCGGAATCCGAGATTGGACCGCCCCGCTCCTGCTCCAGAATCTCCCAGGAGATCTCGTTGGGCAGGGGGCCGGAGTTGCCCGCCACCCTAATGGGGAAAGTGCGAAACACCCCCACCGCCTCAAAACTGCTCGCAGCCCACAGAGGCAGGCCCATCTCAGCAAAGGCCCCGGTGGGGGTCGGCTCGGACGAGGTGACGTAGGGGTAATAGCCGGAGCTGAACAAGGCCAGCTCGACTCCCTGGGCCGCCTCGACGAGGACACCGTGCCCGGGGTCGGCCAGTCGATCCTGGATGATGGGGGCGGTGTGCAGTATGCTCACCTCGGGGGGCCAATACTCGTAGCTCCCCACCGTCTTGGCCTGGCGCATAATGCGGGCGGCCCGGGCGGCCCCCACCCCCTTGCCGGTCGAGCCGATGCGGTGAGTCAGTTCGGCCAGAGCCTCATCGACCACAGCCAGCGGCTCCAGCACCGTAGCCGCCGGATCGACAATCAGATTGGTCTTGATACCAAGCTGCCTGAACCATTCCAGCTCCCGGTTGAGCACCTGCGGGTCCACCACCGACTGCTGGCCAATGATGGCCTCCTTGCCTAGCGCAGCTCCCACAGGGATGCACTGCAGCTTGAGGACCTCCCCCCCGGGGAGCTTGATGGAGTGCCCGGCCTGCGGCCCCCCGACTCGCACGTGGGTGTCGTAGTCGGGGCCGATTTCGTAGATCAGCGCCCCCTTGCCCTCACTCCCCCATTGGCCGCCGACCACGATGGCCCCGGCGGGCATGGGGAACCGAGCCTGTCCCGGATAGTTCCTCATTCGCTTCCTCTCTCCAGGCCAATCTTGGCCCAATGTGCCATCTCCAGCCAATCCTCCTCGAGCATGATGGCGACCGGAGGCCCCACCTGCTGTCGGACCTTTTTACCAGGCTGGAGCAGTTTCCGCTTCCACATCACCACGACCCAGGCCCCGGGGGCCTTCATCTTGGCTCGGCTGGTTGCCTTATGCACCTCCATCGTCGAACGGTCCCGGACCTCGACCACCACCTCCCGGCTACCCAGGTGGAAGGCCAGGTCTCCTCGGTCATGCATGCCCCCCTCGACCAGCCGAGTTACCGGCACGTCGAGCTGGGCCTCGATCTTGAGCTTCTGCCAGCGCTCCTCCTTGGTGCCCTGCTGTTTGGATTTGCTCATTTCAGCCACTCCTCCGGTATCGGGTCAGTAGTGCGCCAAATGACCTCCATCCGGACAGCGCAGCAGGGTGCTCGAGTCGAGTCTTTGTGCCGGGTGCCCTCGGGGCAGGGGTCCGGCGGGCAGGCGGTGCAGTAGTTGCCCTTCCCGTCAGCACTGCCCCCCATCTGTAGCTCGTTGCACCGGGGGCAGACCACTACCGCCAGATAGTTGGGGATGGTCATCACCGGAGCTTTGCCCCGGGCCACCATGGCGGCGTTCATGGTGTGCCGCATGTCGATGGCCTGCAGGGCCACCTTGGCGATCTTGGCCGCCTCTCGACGGCTCCAGTCGGGGCGCTTGACCTGGGACCCCTCGACCCACATGCCGAAGCTTGGCCCCTCGGTGTCCAGCCAGTGCGGGGGCACCAGCTCCGGGGAAAGCTCCGCAGCTCCTAGCTGGTCGATGACTGCCCGCACGTTGGGGTCGTCGTCGAGCTTGGGCAGCGGGGGGAGCTTGCGCCTCGTCACGTGACCTCCAGCGACTCGATGCCCCCGACCTTGCGCTTGCCCCGGGGCGGTGGCGATGGATGGGTGGGGGGAGAGGGGGCCACCACCACCGCCCGGGGATCTATAATGTCAGACTCCATATCGGGTCCCAGGTCGGGCATCCCGGCGGCGATGTAGGCCCGAGCCTCGGTGAGGTTCCTTTGGTCGAAGATGATGCCAGCCCGCCGGGCACGGTCGGCCAACCGGCCCGGGCCATCCAGGGCCACCCCAGCATCGAGCATGGCCCGGGCCAGAGCCACCGCCGTGGTGGCGTACTTCCGGCGGCCCTGGCGCACGTGCCGCAGCGGGTTGGTGAGCCTGGCCAGGTTGATGCGCTCCTCGACTCCGGGCAGGCGGGAGTGGGTGCGGACCAGCACCAGCTTGTCGTCGGTCCCGGCCCGGCTCAGCTCCCAGAGCACGTCTACATCGTCACGCTTCATCGAGCTGCCCCTGGCCCCCTTGCTCTTGTCTTTGCCCAGGTGGTCCACCCTAATCACGGTCCGGCCCGCCGCCTTGAGGGGTGCCCAGGTGTAGTGCCGGGCGGCCCGGTAGGTGTCCGATTCATTCTCTGCTCCCTGGACCGCTGCAGCCAGGGTGTCCACCACGATCAGGTCGGCCCCGATGGCCGCAGCGGCATCGACCAGGAGACGGCCCCCGGCCTCGGTGTCCAGCGGGTCAATGGGGGGAATCTGCCAATAATGGAGGTTTTGGTCGAGCAGCGCAGCGGTGGCCTCGTCCTCCTTATAGCCCAGGTCGTCGAGCCTTCCATGCAGGTCGTCGGGTGTCATCTCGTAATCCACATAGAGCACCACCAGGGGGCCATGGGCCTTGCCCAGGATGGCGTGCCCGACTGCCAGCCCGGCCCCGATGTCGAGCAGGAGCAGGGACTTGCCAGCCTTGGCCTCGGCCACCACCGCCACCAGCCGCCCTCGAGGAATGATGCCATCGACCAGCCACTCAATCTCGGGAGTCTCGCCCCGGAGCAGGGGGCCAATCTGCACCCGGCCCTCGATCAGCTCCTGGACGATGATGCGGTGCCGGTCCTCTGGGGTTTTTGGGGATGGGAGAGAAGGCACCACCTCCAGCTTGGGCTTGATGGGCAGCCCGCCGACCGCCTCCTCCAGCGGTCCCTCCCAGTAGCGCTGGGTGGCGATGTAGTCAAAGGCATGGTCCACTTCTCTATTGGCGTCCCGGCTCTTGCGGGTGTCGGCCACATGGGGCACGTAGGCGGCCCGGACCTGCTCCCGGGCATCGTGCAGGTCGATGTCCCAAACATAGGCCGCATTGAGCAGGACCCCCACCTCGGCCATCAGCGTGTCATTGCGAGCGTCCTTGGGTGCGTTGGCGATGTTGAGAATCCGCTGTTCTACGATGGTGACCCCGCCGGGCGAGGTCTCGGGCTTGGAGACATCAGCGAACCAGGCCTCCACCTCGGCAGTTGAGACGGCATGGCCTCCACCGGCGGCCCGGGCGGGGATGGCCAGCAGGGCCTTCTCCACGTCGGACGGCAAATCTGAGATTGGCACCGCCGGGTCGATCAAGGTGTAGGGCTGATCGGTGTCGGGGTGAATCGAAGGGGCAACCACGACGTAGCCCCCGGAAGCTCGGAACAGCAGGTTAGCCAGACGGGGATCACCGAAGGTGCCGCCCTGCTCGTCGAGCCTCCAGTGGCTCCGGCGGGCCAGGGCATCGGACCGGTACCAGGGGTGGACCCCGATGCCCCCTCCCGTCTGGGTGGCGGCAGTATCCACCACCACTAGCTCGTACCAGGCCTCTCGGGCTTCCTCGGTGTCGATGTCGGGCACGATGCACCCGACTCGGCCAGGCACTGCCCCGATGTTGGCCTGGGGGTTGTCGGCCCACCATTGGACAACTTGCGCCTCCTCGATGGTGGCCTGGTTGAAGCCGCCCATATAGATGGGCCGCTTGGATTTGCTGGCCAGGGGGAAGATGGGAACCCCCGCCCGAGCGTAGGCCAGAGCCGCTTCTGGCAAGCTAAGTTGTCCTACGCTCGGGAGCTTCCCCAGCATGGCCCTAGAAGGAGCCTTCGGTGGTGCCGGTGTCATCCCCCTTGAGGGAATAGTCACCGTTGCCATTCTCGACGATGTTGGACTCCAGCCAGCCCAACACTGCCTTCTCCTCCTCCTCGGTGGGGTCGGTCAGGGTGTAGGGCGCATTCTGGCCAGCCTTGGCCGCACCCATCACCAACCGGCCCACCACGATGTCGGACTCGGCATTGGTGAGGCTCGGCACAATCACCTTGCCGAAGATCAGACAATCCTGGTAGACCTCACCCGCAGAGGGGCCGTCCAGCGGCACCGCAATCTGCACCCGGGCGGCGTTGGTCTTGCCAAAGGCCGTCTGCATGTTCGCCTCGAGGCTGGTGCCCACGAACACGATCAGAGCGCCGACGTGCTCGCTCAACTGAATGCCGCCACCGGTGGCGGGCTTCCCAATCTCAAATGGCATCCTCATCTCCTGTCTTGTCGAAGCTCGGCTGGGCCTCCCAGTCGAACACTGTTTTGGCCTCGCCCTTGGGCAGGGCCTTGTTGTGCCGGGTCCGCACCCAGCCTGCTACCTGGGCCATCATGGCCTCCGCCTCCTCGGCGGCCTCGGGTCCTGCCCAGTCGATCGATTCCTCCAGCAACTGCTGTGCCTGCCTGGCTCGGGCCAGGGCAAAATCCCGGGCCTTCTGCCTGTTCCCCTCTGGGGTCTCCGGGCGGGTGGGCCACTCTTCGGGCAGACCTTGCCCAATCAGGGGCCGGGCCACCTCGGCGGCAGAAGGGGCGGGGTCATCGATGGGGCGGGCGTGCCCCACCGTGCCCCCCTCGGGCCACTCCTGCTTTAGCTCGCTGTTGTGTGCCCACCGTCCTTCCTCGGGGGCACGGTCGTCGATTGTGAACATAAGGCACCTCCTGCCTTAGTGACCCCGGGGGCGTAGCACTCCTAGCAGGGAAGCGGGCGGCATTCACTCCGCACACCACCCCCGGGGTCGGGGGTCTATGATGATTTTAGGGTCGGGGGCTGGATTTTGCGGCGATTGCCGAAGTTGCCCACGGTGACCGGAGCCACCACGGCTTCCTCGGGGGTTGAGGTGTCCTCTTTGCGGTGCAGGGCCTTGCCACCGGTGGCCCGCCCTTTGGCGACCACCTGGCCGACCACACTATCTTGGAAGCTGGCCCACTCGGCCATCTGCATGCAGGAGAGGAAAGCGTCGAATGTCTCCTCTCCGATGTGCATCTCCACCAGCCGCCAACCCCGGGGAGTGATGTGGACCACGTAGGCCACCTCGGTGTTGGTCACCCCTTCCCAAGACTCCAGGCCGTTGGGGCCGACCACCGACTCGGCGTTGGCGTAGGCCGCCAACTGCATGCCGTAGCTCCCGTAAACTCCAGATCCGGACTTCCAATCGAGCAGTACCGGCCCCAGCTCCCGCAGCATGGGGATGGTGGCGCAGGCGTCGAGGGTCCCGGCGTAGCCGTAGTCCTGATTGACCACCACCGCCTCCACCGCCACGAACTCAGGCTGGACCTCGGCCAGGAAGTGGCGAAAGTGGTTGAGCAGCTCCCGGGCCTCGGGGTCTCCCGGGTCGGGGTATTCCTTGCCCTCGAGGACCTCGTACTCGGCCACCTCATGCAGTCGGCTGCCCAGGTCACCGGCGGCATTGCGCTGGCGATAGGCTGCGCCCTTAAGGTGGTCGATGGCTGCCTGGGGGCCGTCGGTATCGATCAAGGTCTTGACCAGCTCGTGCTGGGCCACTGCCGCCTCGGCGGTCACCTTCTTGGCCCAGTTAATCAGGGCGGGCTTGGCCTCACCCTGGGAGATGATTGAGGTGACCGAAGGGTAAGACTGGCCGCCGATCGCATAGGTGCGGCTGCCTCGGTTCTGCGACCGGATAAGGTCCCGGTCGTCGGGCGGAGTGGTGAGCATCTGGCCCAGTCCTTCCTGCTAGGGAAGCGGGCATTTTAGCACGCTCGGGCGCTCCTGAGGCGCATTTGTCCATTCTACCCTACCCGGAGACCGGAGAAGCCAAGGGAGACACAGAACGGTACTTTCCTCGCACGGAGCCGGGGCCAGGCCTGTCGGTACGTGACCGCAGCGAGGAAAGCCAGGGAGATACCTTCTTGTGGTTAGCTGGGCACGCAAGCCAGTATCGCAACCCCGTCCTGGCCCGGACCGAATAGCTCAACCACTATCTCGGCCAGTCGGAACCCTGCCGGGCAGTTCGGCCCCGGGTCGCCCTGGGGGCCTTGAGGTCCAGGCTCGCCCTGGGGGCCGGGGGGTCCTATCTCGCCCGGCGTGCCTTGGGGGCCAGGCTCGCCCTGAGGTCCAGGCTCGCCCTGGGGGCCGGGGGGTCCTATCTCGCCCGGCGTGCCCTGGGGGCCAGGCTCTCCTGGCAGGCCTGGCAACCCTTGGATGCCTGGGGGGCCGGTCAGGCCCTGGAAACCTTGAAGCCCGGTGGGGCCTGCGACCCCCCTCGGGCCTCGCTCTCCCTCCGGGCCTGTCGGGCCGATGGGACCAATAAAGCCCCTCGGCCCCGGCTCACCCTGGGGGCCTCGCTCCCCCGGTGGACCCATCAGCGCCCCTTCCAATCCCTCCCCCTCCGGCTCGGGTGGCACAGTGATCCCCGGCTCCTCAGCAATGATCCCCTGCAACTCGTCGATGTAGGCCTGGTCCACCAGGAGTTGCGTCTCTGCCCGGTCCAATCGGTCCTCGACAGAGTAACGGTCCAAAACTGCCAGCAGGAGCAAAACTGCCAGCAGCGCGAAGCCCAGCACCTGATTGATGCGGACGGCCTTGCTCATCGGTACTTCCTATCTCGCTCCTCCAGGACGGCAATCCTAGATTTGAGGCTCTGGATCTCCTCACGCAGAGCTTGGTTCTCCTGGGTCAGGCGCTGGATGCTGGCCAGCAGCTGTTCCACCGAAGGCCTCGCCCACAGCCAACCCCGGAGCAGGCCGTACACCACGGCCCCAAGCACCCCGTACTGTAGCAGCTCGACCAGGGCATCGGCTGTGGTGGACTCCATCGGGGAACATCTAGACTTCTGAGTCGGGGGGTTGCACCACCACCACCGTGCCCGGGTCCGACTTGACGTTGGACACGGCCAGCGCCCCCACCGCAGCATTCCAGGCGGCGTAGCCAGCCTGCCAGCCGAAGTGCAGCTCAAGGTTGGCCTCAAATACGGCATAGGCGGCGGCCAACGCCACCGAGACCACGTAGATGATGGCCCGCATCCGGGCCGGGAGCAGATTGCCTGGCTCAACCATAAATCACCTCCTACTTATCGGGGGCGGTGGTGCCTTCGGCGTGAGTGTGCCCCTTCTTGGACCAGCGGGCATCACCCTCCTCGACGGTGACACCGCCCGGAGGAGCAGGGGCCGCAGCCTTGTCGGGCACCCACTCCGCCAACAACACCGCAGTCACGGTGCCGATCTCCCCGGTGGTCTCGATATCGGCGGCCTTTTGATATTTGACCACCGCAGCCTCCATGGCGGTGCCGAACACCCCATCTACGGCGAGCTTGGGGTCGGTGGCGGGCCAGGCGTTGAGCGCATTCTGAAAGAATCGCACATCGTTACCGGTGTCTCCCTTTTTCATGCTGTCCTCCTGGTCGGGGCTAGGGTCTCCCAGCTCAGCCACCAGGGCGGCGTAAGTGAGAGAAGTGGATGCGGTGGGCGTCTGCGCCCAATGGCCATGGTCATTGTGGGGGTGAACTCCGGTGTAAACCCGGCCCCCCGGTGAGACTCGATCGTAGATGACTCTGGCCCAGATGACCTCCTCCAGGCCCAAGAAGCTCGAGTGCTCGATTAGGAATCGCACCAGCGGGTCACCCTCGGCGTGGTTGGGGGCACCGCCGACCAGGGTGGGGATGCCGGAGTCTCCGGCTCGCCCGCAAGCATGCTTGGATAGGGTGCTCGACCCAGCCACCGGGCGGCAGTTGTAAATGCCCATCGAGAAGGAGATCGGGAACCGGAGTAGCAGGTAGCCCATGGTGTCCCGGGTCCCGGGCTTGGCGTATCCGGAGCAGGACAGGCAGGGGGTGCGGGTGGCGAAGCTCATTTCGGCTTCCAGTCGGCCATGTCGTCACCGGTCTCGTCGTCGAGCGCATCAGACTCAGGGCCACCGTCCTCCTCGAGCCTCTCCTCCTCGGGCACCCACCAATCGTCGATTACCTCGGGGTCCGGCTCCTCGCCAAAGACGGTCTTGATTGGTTCCATGCTCGCCTCCATGGTAGCAGGCCCTAGGCTGTGCGCCATGCCTTGGCCAGGAATA
>Ga0137433_1001068_pt1 | contig 12334 bp, 8 predicted proteins | sample EasRivERMZT840_2_FD_102335 | JGI IMG/M metagenome (GOLD analysis project Ga0137433, IMG submission 102335) | Soil microbial communities from meander-bound floodplain in the East River, Colorado, USA - East River MetaG ERMZT840_2 | ecosystem: Environmental > Terrestrial > Soil > Floodplain ...
CCTTGCAAAACCCTGCTGGGTTTCGCACCGTTTCCACAGGCCCGGCGGCGATGAACCTAAAAACCAAAACCGGACACTTCATTTGCTACCAAAACCGGACATTTTCATTTGCTACGGACACCATGCAGCGGCCGGTTCGCATGTGATGACTGAACTCGTCGGCGAACAATCGCAGCGCGCTTGTGATCGGCGGGCCGGGCATATGAATGAGGGCGCAGTACCCCTTGCCCCGATTGAAGTCGAGGATCTTCTGGAATTGGGGGAGCAGCGCCGCGTCGCCCTTGCCCTGCTGGATCCGCTCCAGCATGGTCGAAAGCATGTTCGTCTCCATGCGACATGCCGGACACTGGCCGCAGCATTCTTTCGCGAAGAACTGCGCGATACGTAACGTCTCTTCAACCATGCACGCTCCTTCGGGATAGAAACGCATCACGCCGCAGCCGAGAGTGGACCCGACATGCTTCAAGGATTCCGGATCGAGCGCAACATCGAGTTGATCGGCAGTCAGGAACGCGCAGGAGGGACCGCCCGGAAGGATCGCCTTCAGCTTCGCGTCACCTGTAAGGCCGCCGCCTGCGTTCTCGAACACTTGACGGAGAGGTGTGCCCATCGGCAGTTCGTAAGCCCCGGGATGGTTCATCTCATCGCCGAGGCAGAAGATCATTGTGCCGGGACTTTCCACGGTGCCGAAGTTTCGAAACCATGCCGAACCGTTTCGCACGATCGGAGGGATATTGGCCAGAGTCTCGACGTTATTGACCACGGTTGGCTTGCCGAACAGGCCGGAAACAGCCGGATACGGCGGCTTCTGGCGGGGCTTCGCTTCTCTGCCTTCGAGCACTTCAAGGGTGGCGGAATCCTCGCCGGCAACGTAGACGGTGGGTGCTTGCTTGATCGTGACGGTCAGGCCGTCCAGATATCCGGCGCTTCTCGCTTCGTCGATCGCAGATGTCATTCGCGAGAAGCAATCGTCGTAGGTTTCGTTGAGATAAAGATAAGCGTGCGGGGCGGAAATCGCCCGAGCCGCAAGAATCATGCCCTCGAGCACGAGGTGCGGCCTGTGCTCCAGCAGCACTCGATCCTTGAAACTGCCCGGCTCGTCTTCGCCGGCATTGCATACAACGTATCGCGAGTCCGCTGGAGTCGTCGCGGCAATCGCCCATTTCCTACCGACTGGAAAGCCGGCGCCGCCACGACCGCGAAGGCCCGAGTCTGTTACTTCCTCGAGAATGTTCTTGGTTGTTGGTTGATAGCCGCCCGCCGCGCGGTATTCCTGGAATGTTTCACGATGCGTAGGCCGTCCTTGTGGAAAAAGAATCATATCGAGGTATGCGTATCCACCCTCTCCCTCCGGGAGAGGGTGCGGCGCGAAGCGCCAGGGTGAGGGCCGGCGTGCCGTTAAGTTGGTTCCTTGCCTTCCCTCACCCAGCCGCGCCATGCGGCGCGGCGTCCCTCTCCCGGAGGGAGAGGGTGAAGAAGCACGATTCAGAACAACCCCGCATCCAGCAACTGGTAAATCAAATCCTTCAACGGCTGATCCACACCACCTGTCAGGCGCTCCACAGTCGCTCCGCCCTGAGCATGCGCCGCGATCTCGTCGACGTCGCCGCGCTTCACTCCCGCGTACCATACCTTCTGTGGATACAAAACGATGTTCGGACCGGCCTGGCATCCGCCGAAACACATGTATGGCCTGACTTCGACGTCCGGAGAACTCTTCAGCTTCTCACCGAGCTTCTCCAGCAGTTCGCCCGAGCCCCGTTGTTTGCAATCTTCGTTTTGACAAACGAGCACGTAGCTGCAGGCCATCCTTATACCGCCAATACCCAATCTTTCTCTTTGAAGATGGCTGCCAGCCGAACCTTGTCTTCGCCGTTCGGCAGGACCTGTTCGAGATGCTTCGCGTACGCTTCCGGAGTCAGCGATTCACCTTCAACGCTATAGGTCTTGTCCGCGTACTCGCCGATCGACCGGTGGAACTTCAGATCGGGCAGCCTGAGCTTCGGCTGACTTTCCGGAATGAGCCTGTTCAGAGCGTCCATCAGCCCTACTACCTCTTTTTCATAATGCTGGCGCGAAAGCTCGTTGAGCCGATCGCGGTCGGCCGGGACTTCGGTTTTACCTTCGTCGTAGCGGCCCTTGAGGCCCCATACATAGAACCAATACGCCGAAGACGACGCGTCCACGCCGAACAGATCCAGGGCGACTGAGAACCATTTGTTGATGTGCTTTTGAATAAGGTCGATCGGCACCTTTCCGGCCTTGATCACGCGACTCAGTCCCGTATGCCCGGTCAGGAGGTGATAAAACTCCTCCTGGAGCATCGGAGTCATGCTGGCGCCGAGCGGTTTGAACCCGGAGTGATTCAACATCGTCAGCTGGTACTTTCCGTCACGGTCCACGAGTTCGGTGTAGCAATAGAAATCCAGCCAGTCCTGAACGTCCTGATTGAACGCTCCAAGCAGCCGGCTGTTGTCGAAGGCGCGGCGCTCGAGCAGCTTCTGGGCTTCGAGTTTTCCCGACGTGCCGAAGTATTTCACGAGCAGATAGCTCATCTGGGTGCCGTGCCGCATTTCCTCGCGCATGATCTTCACGGCGGATTGCAGGTCGTAGTCACTGGGAGCGGTATTCAGCAGGTTACGCTGCTGCTCGACGGAGGCGAACTCGGTGTCGCCCTGATACGTGATCAGATGCAGCAGCGAGTCGCGGACGCGCTGATCCGGAATCTGCAGGACCGTTTCCCATTTCGGCCGGCCCGCATAATCGCCGAATTCGATGGCCTCGGCTGGTACGGCGCCGAACTTCACTTCGAATTTGTAGTCAGCAAACTTCGACGTATCGAGGCCGATATCTTTCTGCCACTGGCCGAAGTAATCCGTCCAGTCGTCGAATGTTGTTATTTTGCCCATGTTATTTCCCCTCAAATTTCGCGACGCGCTTCTCTCTGTAAGCGCTCAAACCTTCTGCCGCATCGCCGCTTGCAAACGCCTGGGCGAGCAGCTCGCGCTCGAAGGCGAGGCCTTCCCACTGGCTGCCCTGGAGGCCCGTCTGGATTGCCCGTTTGATCAACCCGACAGCCTTGCTCGGCTTGTTCGGCGCGACGAATTGTCGCGCGTAGTCGAGCACCTGGTCGAAGAAGTCCTCGCCCTCGAAGATCTCGTTGATCAGGCCGAACTCGAGCGCCTCCTCGAAGGCAATCATGCGGCCCGTCGCCGCCAGATCGATGGCACGAGCCTTCCCGACCAGACGCGGAAGACGCTGCGTGCCACCCATGCCGGGGATGACGCCGAGATTGACCTCCGCAAGGCCGGTGCGCCCGGCATTTTTCTTCGCGATACGGATATCGCATGCCATCGCGATCTCGAGACCTCCACCGACGCAGTGACCGTTGATGGCCGCGATCACGAGCTTTGGCGTGTTCTCCAACCGGGAGAGCGTCTCATGGCCATACAGCGCGAACTGATTTCGAAACTCGTTCGACTCCTTCGAGAGCATGTTGATGTCTGCGCCTGCACTGAAGAACTTGTCGCCCGCGCCTCGCAGGACCAGCACCTGCGCGCTCATGTCGAACCGTGCCCTGACGATGGCTTCGTCCAGCGTCTTCAGGCTTTCGAGCGTGTAGGCATTGGCAGGAGGATTGTTCAGCTCGAGAATCGCAACACCGTCTTGAACTCGATATTCAATCAACGCCATAAAATTCCCCTATCGCCCTCCCGGTCCGCGCGAAATGACGACCGATTTCGTTTCCATGTAATAGTCGAGCGCTTCCTCGCCGTGCTCTTTGCCGAGGCCGCTCTGCTTGACGCCGCCGAAGGGCAGTTCATCGAAGATGATCTGCGGCGAATTGACCCAGGTATAACCCGCTTCAAGCCGATCAGCAGCCTGCGTCGCCCTATCGAGGTCCCGGGTCCAGATCGATGAGCCCAGGCCGTAAATCGAGTTATTCGCCTTCTCAATCGCTTCCTCGAGATTTTTCACACGCATGATCGGCAGCGCCGGACCGAACACTTCTTCCTTCACGACTCTCGACTCTTCGTCGACATCGACCAGCAGCGTCGGCGTGTAGAAATTTCCCTTCGCATACGCTTCGCCGGCCGGGCGGCCGCCTCCGGCCAGAACACGCGCACCTCGCTTCACGGCATCATTGACCTGATCTTCAACTTCCTGCCGCTGCGCCGCCGTGTGAAGCGGACCGACGATGATGCCCTGCTCCAGGCCGTTGCCAATCCGCAGTTTTTCAACCTTGGCGACGAGACTCGCGACGAACTGGTCGTGGATTTTGTCGAAGAGGTAAAGCCGCTTGATCGCGAGACAGGCCTGGCCGCAGTTGAAAAACCGCCCGACGGATGCGGCGCTGACGGCTTCGTCCAGATCCGCGTCGTCGCACACGATCATCGGATCGCTGCCGCCAAGCTCCAGCGTCACGCGCTTGATGTTCTGAGCTGCGACTTCCATCACGTGCCTGCCGGTGGAAGTTGCGCCGGTAAATCCGATCTTCCGCACGCGCGGGTCTTTCAACAACGATTCGCCGACGATCCGCGCCGGGCCCGGAACAATATTCAGAACTCCCGGGGGAAGTCCGGCTTCGTTTAAAAGCTGTACCGCCTGAATGTCGGTGAGCGGCGTCGTCGCGGCAGGCTTCACAACGACAGTGTTTCCCGTCACGAGAGCAGGTCCGATTTTGTTACCCAGAAGCGATACCGGAAAATTCCACGGCACGATCGAACCGCACACGCCGATCGGCTTCTTGATGATCATCCCGTACCGGCGGTCATCGAGAGCCGGCACGTACCCGCCGCGAATACTCTTCGCCAGACCCGCGTAATGCTCGAGCGTATGCGCGAAGCGCCGTATCTCCAGAACGGCCTCGCGTAACGGCTTGCCCTGCTCCTGCGTGAGCAGGCGCGCGAGATCCTTTTCGCGCTCCTTCAGCAGGTGCGCAGCCTTATAAAGGATCTCGGCGCGCTGTGGAGGCGCAACGGCCGACCATTTCCTGAACGCGGATTCCGCAGCATCGATCGCGTTGTTGATGTCGCTCTGTGTGCCGGCAGAGACACGGTCCACGACATCGCCGGTTGCGGGATTCCGAATTTCGGTCGTCCCGCCGTCGGATGCTTCGCGCTGCTCTCCACCGATAATCAGTTTTGCCATGCGTGTCCTTCTTACCGGCGAGCTTACGGGGTCGCGACCACGACGCCTTTTGTCTCCAGGTAATACTCCAATGCTTCCGGACCGTGCTCGCGGCCGATACCGCTGAACTTCACACCGCCGAAAGGCATCTCGTCGTAGCCGATGTGCAGTGAATTGATCCAGACGTTCCCCGCCTGCAGGCGATCCGCGGCGCGCCTCGCCTTCCCGAGATCTTTCGTCCACACGGAAGAACCGAGGCCCCACTGAGAGCTGTTCGCCTTTTCGATACCTTCATCCAGATCCTTCACCTTGAATACCGGGAGCACTGGGCCAAAGGTCTCTTCGGTAACGACACGGGAATCATGCGGAGCATCCGTGAGGACGGTCGGCAGATGGTAAAAGCCCTTCTCGAACTCGGCGCCTTCCGGCCGTTTCCCTCCAATTACTATTTTCGCGCCACGCTTCACGGTGTCGGCGATCTGAGATTCGATTTCTTCGCGTTGCGATTTCGAATGCATCGGGCCGAGCCGGGTGTCCTTGTCCATGCCATTCCCGACTTTCAACTTCTGAACCTTGCCCACGAGTTTCTCGACAAACTGGTCGTACACGCTCTCGACCACATACAGACGCTTCACGGCAAGGCACGCCTGCCCGCAGTTGTAAAAACGGCCGACAGAGGCTCCGGTCAGAGCCTTATCGATATCGGCGTCCTCGCACACGATCATGGGATCGCTTCCGCCAAGTTCGAGCGTTACCCTCTTCATCTGGCTTCCCGCCACTTCCATGATGTGTTTTCCCGTCCCGCTCGCGCCGGTGAAAGCCACCCGCGCCACTTTAGGATTTCGCAGGATTTCTTCACCGACGACGCCGCCCGGCCCGCTGACAACGTTCAACACGCCTTTCGGGAGGCCCGCCTGATTCAGAAGTTCGATAATACGCAGAGTCGTCAGAGGTGTTGTTGAAGCCGGTTTGACGACGACCGTGCAGCCTGCCGCCAGCGCCGGACCCACCTTGGTGCCCATGAGTGTGATCGGAAAATTCCACGGCACGATCGCACCGGTCACACCGACCGGCTGTTTCAGAACCATGCCGTACATCTTGTTGTCCGGAAGCGGCACGTAGGACCCGCGAATTTTCGACGCGAGACCGGCATAAAAGTTCATGCCGTGCAGGAAGTGCTCGATCTCTCGCTGCGAGTCGCCAAGGGGCTTGCCCTGCTCTTTGGTGAGGAGGATGGAGAGTTCCTGGATCTCCTTCTTAACGGCGTCAATGCCTTTGAGGATCAACTGCGCGCGCGCTTCAGCGGCTGTTTCAGACCACGCAGTGAACGCGCCATGCGCGGCCTCGATGGCCGATCTGGCGTCGCTCTCATTGCCTTTCGGCGCGGAATCCACCACTTCGCCTGTGGCGGGGTTGATGACATCGTAAGTCTGACCGGACGTGGAAGCCGTGGATTCTCCGGCGATGAACATTTTCGCCATGCGTCCCCCTGTTTGGATTGTTTGTCAGATAAAAAAGGTTTACAGCCGTACTATATTGCCGGTGCATGGGCCTGTCAACATGCAGTATAGTGCATGCATGAATCAGGACGCGCTGCTTGCCGGGATCGGGTCTCTTGTCAGAACACGCCGGACGAGCATGGGCTGGACGCTTCGGGAAATTGCGGAACGGTCAGGCGTCTCGTCCCGTTTCCTCTCTGATCTGGAATCGGGCAAGGGAAACATTTCGGTCTCCAGGCTCGCGGACGTCGCGCGCGCGCTGGACGTACCGCTGGTTTCACTGATGCCGTCGGAAGAGAAGCAGAGTACCGTCGTGGCGCTTGTCGGATTGAGAGGCGCAGGCAAATCGACTGTCGGCAAAGCGCTGGCGAAACATCTCGACGCGCCGCTGTTTGAACTCGACGCCATGATTGAAAAACAGGCGAACCTCAAGCTCGGCGAGCTGTTTGCCCTGCACGGCGAGTCGTACTACAAACGTCTGGCCTACGACATACTCCTCAAGCTGCTCGCGCAGACCGAACCCATGGTGATCGCGACCGGGGGGTCCGTGGTCACGGATCCCGAGACATGGCAATTGCTCAAACGCCGGACGCATACGGTCTGGTTGAAAGCCACTCCGGAAGATCACTGGAAGCGCGTTCTCGGCCAGGGCGACACCCGGCCCATGGCGAATCGGGCGTCAGCCATGGGCGAACTCAGGTCGATTCTGGCTCTGCGCTCCCCGCTGTACGCGGAAGCAGCCCAGACGATCGACACAAGTTCAATTCGAGTAACTGAGGCCGTCCGGACGATTTCAGCGGCTCTGCGGAAGAAGGATGATCGCGTTGGCGCCAGGAAATCCCGCTAGTTCACTTGATAATCGGTAGGGACAAATCGGCCCCCTGCTGCGACCGCAGGGAAACACTGCCGGAGGCATTGCCGCCTCGACTGAGCAACAGGAACTCTGTCGTGTAGCCCCCGCCTGTAACGATGTGAGGAAACACCAGTTCTCCGGGAACGGCTGCTGTCTCTGCTATCGCGGGTGTAGTAGCGACCAGGAAGTCGCCACGTTCGTTATACCTCCCTCTCAATCCGATGACAGATATCGGTGCGCCGGCGGAAACACTGAGAACTCCACGGAAACTCGACGGCAAGTCCCGAAATCCCGGCAGTTCGTTCAGAAAAAGCGCAAGGTGCCCATTGGCTGCGATAGTTGCTGCGCCGGTGAGGCCCGTCGGTTGTCCCTCGAGGTTCAGCAAATCGAAACGAACGTCGGTAGAGCTTCCACTCGTATTCGCAACCGCGACACCGGTTCTCAGGGTGTGGGCTGAATTGAATTCCGCAAAAACACGAAAGGATTGGGCAGTCTCGGCGGATGTGATGCCCGTCTCGGTTACCGTCACACCATTCGTGACGAACGAAAACACCGAAGACGCGACCGGCGACCGGCTTCCCGGCGATGGAGTGACACGAACGAAACCCGTGCGGATCTCAGGACCCGAAGTAGAGCTGACAATCTTCGCTGCCGACCGCGGGGGAATGGAGTAAGAAGTCGTCGTGTCCATCTCGACCGTGCCGGCGATCGTGGTGTCCGTAGGATTCACCAGCAGAGTTTGAGTCGTCCAGCCGCCGCCGGAGGCATAGTGAGGCAGAACGACCTCAGAACCGGCATTCGAGGACACCGGCGCAACCGGCAGGGTCGTCATCAGAAAGTCGGATCGCTCATTGACGTAACCACGCAGTGTAATCGCCGTAACCGGTACCGATGCGGTAAACGTGAATGATCGCGCTGCAGCCGTTCCGTTAAAAGGCGCTTCATTCAGGAATGCTGCTATCTGCTGATTCGCAGAAATTGTAGCAGCGCCGCTTCCAACATTCGCGCCCGCAGCGTCTGTGAAGTAAAAGGACACGGTCGCAGGGACGTCGTTGGGATTGGCGATAGCGATTCCAGTTCGGACAACCTCATTGGTCTCGGAAAAGACTCGCCCGGACTGGATAAGCGGCGACGCCGGAACTGATGCCTCGCTAACCAGCACGCCCTGCGATCGAAAGCTGAAAACAACGACTCCATCGGGAGGAGCGCTGCCGAAGCCAGGTTGCAATCGGCCGTAAGCGATTTGCAACGGCTCATCTGTTGCAGAAGATCTCCAGTAATCACCTCCACCGGATCGAACAGCAAAACTGATCGCGTTCATCGGACGCCCTGAAAGCGTCAGCCGCCGAATTGCGCGATCACCGATATAGATGTATTCGCCGTCACCCCAGATCCCGTCCATGGCAAAAGTGAAATGGGCGCCAATGCCAAAGCCATTTTCGGTGCCGTACGTGCCGGCATCACCGGCAATCGTATGAGTCTCTCCCGTCGCGGGATGTACGGTACGAACCGTCGATCGATCTGTCACGTACAGGAGCCGGCCATCACCCCAGATGCTGTTTGGCGAAGCAAAGTGAGCGTCGGTTCCGGTTCCATCGTGAATTGCGCCGGGAGTGATAGTCGGATCACCGGCAAGGACGGAGACCTCGCGAGTAGCGAGGTTCACTTTTCGGATCGTGCGATTGGAGCCGGTGACATACAGATTGGCGCCGTCGCCCCAGAGCGCCCCTGCCTCCGGCAAGCCGCTGACAAACGGAATAACCTCGCGAGTACTCAGGTCGATTCGGTAAAGGCCCGGCGATGTCGAGTTGAAAACCAGAGCCGTAAAATACAGATGGGTTCCGTTTGCCCACACACCGCGAATGAACTCCGGCAGTCCGGCAAATGTCGTGACTGCCCCGGTCTCCACATCGACTCGGCGTAACCCAATCGTGTCCACAACAAACAAATATCGTCCCAGGTTGAAGATTGACCGCGGATTGAGGAAGCGGGCCGCGTTGCCGATTCCATCTTTCGTCCCGGATTCATTGAATGCCCCGGCAATATGAGTGATCTCTCGCGTCGTAAGCGAAATCTTATAGACCGCATAGCCCGAGGTTGCATAAAGGAAGCCATCACCGCCCGTGATGCTGTTCACGCCGAACATCTCTGATGGAATTAAGCCCTGCGAAAGCCGCAATGCACGGCCGGCGAAAGTCGTGACTTCCTGGGTCGCCAGGTTGAACCGGCGCAAGCTGTCGTCGACGAAGTAGATATGTTGCGCATCGCTCCAGATTCCCTTCGGTATGCCCATGCGAGCGACACCAGGGGGTCCATCCTGAAAACCCGTACTCATCAGACCACCCATGATCGTTCGCACTTCGCGAGTCACAGGATCGAACTGCTGGATCCCTCCGGTCACACCGATATAAACGATTCGCCCGTCACTCCATAGCGCACTCGGTCCGGCACTGAAGGCCGAAGCGAGGGCCAGTACTGTGACGTCGAGGGTCGCGAGATCAATTTTTCTTATCGCAATGTTGTCCATGACGTGCATCGTCAAGCCGTCGGTCCACATCCCGAAGATGCCGCGAAATCCCGCTACGCTGAGATCCCTGGCAAACGGCACCAGTGCGCCATTCAGTTTGGATATCCGCAGGATGTAGTCACGATCGACGACGTACAGGTACTGCGAATCGCCGGCGATGGTCGTGGGCGTAACAAATTCAGAGCTGAGTGTGGTGACCGCTGCAGTCTCCAAAGAGATTCTGCTCACGATACCGGTGCTGGATTGGGTGACATAAAGGAATCGCTCATCGCCCCACATTCCCGCCGGGGATGGAATATTCGAAACAAACGTGGACAACTGGCCTGTTCCCGCGGCGATTCGATGTATGACCGAGTGATTCCTGTCCGCAACGTAGAAGGATTCTCCCTGACGCCAAAGCGGGCCGGCGCCCTTCATTGGACGGATGTCCTCATCGGCCGACGGCGCCAAATAGGCGCGCCCCGCGAGTGTTTTCACTTCCTTTGTGAGGGTATTCACTACGAACACAACGCTGGCCGAAGTATCCGTGGCCACAAGAGTATTGCCGCTGCCGAAAATGCCGCCAATTCCATTCGCGAACGCCGGCGGGGCGCTCGCGATATGAGACACCTCTCCTGTCGACAAGACCACCCTCGAAATCTTCGCTCCGTCCACAAAGAACAGATCGCCCGCGCCGTCACTCCACAAAAGGCGCGGCAGATAACGTGATTCTCCCCTGAATATCGGGAAACCCATCAGAGGCGTGAATTCGAAGTTATCCAGGCTCATTCGTCCCAGCGTTACTGCGCCGGGCCGGCTCAGGAACGTGAGGTAGAGAAACTGATCATCGGCCCACAATCCACCGGGATCGAAATCGGGCCCGATCGCACCTGCCGCGATATGGGTAAGCGGAAGCGTGCTTACCTCACCCGACGAAAGTGAGATCCTTCGAATCAGGGCGGGAGACGCCCATAGGAGGTTGCGGGAAGTGTATGCGGCAGATTCCAGAATGTAGAGGTGGGTTGAGTTGCCGGTTATCGCGAGCGGGCCGCGAAACTGGGCTTGAGCGCCCACGCCATCCGTGACTCCCCCAGTTGATCCTGCAACAAGCGATATTTCTCCGGTTGGCAGCGACAGCCTGCGTACAACCACTCCATCGACGAAGTACAGGAACGCGCCGTTTCCCCACAGCAGATACGGAGATGCGATGACTCCAGGCTGTGGCCGCTGCGCAATTCCTGCGACGGTTGCAACATCGGCTGTTCCAACCGAGATCCTGCGAATCGCAGCGTTATGCATGTCGGCAACGTACGCGAATGTCCCGTCGGACCAGATCCCGCGAGGTTGATTGAAACGGGCGTCTCGGCCCCGTCCATCGCGCGTACCGATTCCGCCTTCCGAACCGACAAAATGTTCGACCGTTGCCTGCTGCAAAGCGAGCAGAGATACGGGCGCAATTCCTAGATATAAAAACAGAAACCCACTGACTCTAACGCTCAACTCACACCTCGACACACATCAGTGTAAAAAATATACAGGTTAGGCGGCTGAAATGCAGGAACAGCAAGGGTTTCAGCCGATGCTGCCGCGAATGATGCAAACGTAGGGCCGTTTCAGATGCGGTGAGATACCTGTTCCAGTGCGCGTCGAACCCAGACTTCGACCATAGAGCGGCGCCATGAGAAATCCAGGTCGGTGTTGTCGAGCGGGCGAGAGTCGAGGCGTGCGGCGTGCGCTGCCGAAGCGATCGTTTCCGGTGTGAGCTCACTTCCGATCAGAGCGTTTGCTGCAGGCAGCGAAAGAAATGGGAACGAGGTGATACCGCCGATCGCGATACGGGCCACTTCGATCGTCTTTCGGCCTTTTGCGAGACGAAGCCAGACCGCGACATTCAGGATCGGGAAATCGATTGAACCACGCCGCCGGAGTTTCTGGAACGACGTCACATCGCCGTTGATTGCCGGAAGATCGACGGCAGTGACGATCTCGTTGGGCCGTTTCGCCAGATAAGCAATCCCATCGTTGTTGTACATCTGACCGGCCTCGATCGTCCGCTCACCGTCTTTCGAGAGCAGGTGAATGCGCGCATTCAGCGCGAGCATCACCGGCGCAAGGTCCGTCGATGACACGGCCCAGCATCGGCGACTGCCCGGTGCGACCCAGCAGGTGTCGCCGTCTTTCTTCAGGCAGAAGTGTATCGATTGCCTCCATTCGTGGGTCTGGTCGTAATAAGAGCATCGCGTGTCCACGCAAAGGTTGCCGCCAAGCGTGCCCATCGTCTTTAACGGAGGACTCGAAATCGAACGCGCTGCCTCCGCAACCGCCGGGTAGTTCTCGAGCAATAAC
>Ga0137433_1001070_pt1 | contig 12300 bp, 15 predicted proteins | sample EasRivERMZT840_2_FD_102335 | JGI IMG/M metagenome (GOLD analysis project Ga0137433, IMG submission 102335) | Soil microbial communities from meander-bound floodplain in the East River, Colorado, USA - East River MetaG ERMZT840_2 | ecosystem: Environmental > Terrestrial > Soil > Floodplain ...
CTCGTAAGACTTACTCTGCCTTTAGCGTATACTAAAGGCATTAGCAGTTATTACGTTATTATGAATCATTCACTTAAAGCAAAAATTGTGAGCGGTGCGGTGGCCGCCACCTTGCTCCTTGGTTCTGCCTCAGTGGTTTTTGGACACGAAGATGTTCTTGCTCAAAATCCTGGCCGCGGTAATCAAGGTAAAGCATCAACCACCCCACCTGGACAAGGAAAGCAAGCCGAAAAAAGAGCTGCAACGTCGACAAGTACGACCACGCGAAAAACTGAACTCAAGTTACAAGTTCAAGGCAAGATTGAGGCTCAAGCTCAAAAGCGAGTCAAGACATTTATTCAAAATCACATTCGAAAATTTGAAAAAGCAATCGAAGTGGTTGGAAAGCAAATTACAAAAGTCGAAGAACGAATTGCAAAATTTAAGGAAAAAGGTGCTACGACCGCTCGCTCAGAAACCTTCCTCGCTGAGGCCAAAGCTAAACTTGAATTAGCGAAAACCGATTTAGGGAAAATTAAAACGACCTACGAAAGTGCTGTTGGTTCAACCACACCAAAAGCCAGCATCGAAAGACTCAAGGGAATATTTGACGGCGTCAACAAAAATATCCGAGCTTCTCACAAAGCGCTTGTCGATGCAATTTCAAACTTAAAAGGAGCAAGCACTGGTAAGAAAGGTACAGGAACAACAACACCTCCAACTTCAACGACTACCCCACCAATCTCGACAACGACACCTCCAGTTTCAACCACCACGCCACCAACCTCAACCTCAACCGCTACTACAACTAATTAATTATCATTATGAAAAAACTACTTTTACTCATCATCATTGTCGCTGTCGGCTATTTTGTCTACGTCACCTACTTTCAACCAAGTGACGAAACACTAAATACTGAGGCTGACGCTCAAGCTCAAGGAGCAAGTGGAGTGGCTGATTTGGAACAAGAATTGAGTGCCACCGACTTAAGTGATCTTGATTCAGATTTCTACGGCGGCGTCGAAGCAGCGGTTGGGCAGTAACTACTTAACTCTACAAAAAACACCCTCGCTCGAGGGTGTTTTGATTTATTTTTCTAACAAAAAACTGAGATCTCTGACAATTGTCCTGCCACGAATCACTCTAAATCCAAATTCTTCTAAAAGTTCCGCTTGCCATTTAACAGCATGTTCGTTTTCAGTGTACCTCAACCAATTGTAGCCCTTATCGTCATACGCTGACCAGGTGATATCGCAGACATCAACAACAAGTTTCTGCTCTGATGTTGGCCCATCTACTGGATGAAAACCCAAGAGATAAAGAAGTGCTCGGTGATCAGACATCTTATCATTGACTGTGGTGGGTATGAGTTTGCGAACTTGTTGCTTACGTCTTCTAATTCTCGCTGGTTCACCAAAGTAACGCATGAGAAAAAAAATTCCCACAGCTGCTGCGAGGATCACAAAAGGCAAAAGATATTTCATGTTCTGCTCCTTTCTAAGGCTGAGATTAGTCGAATTGCAAAGAGAAGTCAAATACTTTGCAAATTTTTTAATTTAGGATAAAGTAGGAATTCACCTCATCAAACCCTATGGCTGACACCTCCACAAATATAAAAGTTACGAGACTGGAAAAATCTGAAGTCGAAATCTCAGGTGATATTTCGGTTGAAGCGATGAAGAAATATCGCGGCAAGGCTTTGAAAGACCTTGGAGAAAAAATTGAGATTCAAGGTTTTCGCAAAGGCCACGTGCCGGAAAAAATTCTCGTTGATAGGGTTGGTGAAATTTTAATTCTCGAAGAAGCGGCCGAACTAGCGCTCAAAGATATTGTTCCAGATATCATTGAGAAAAATGTTCCCGACTATATTGGCCGACCAAAAATTGCTATCACCAAACTTGCTCCTGGTAATCCTGTTTCATTTAAAATTACGATTGGCGTGATGCCTGAAATAAAACTCCCTGACTACAAAAAAATTGCCAAGAAAGAATTAGCTAAAGACGCAGAAAAAATTGAAGTCACCGAAAAAGAAATTAATGAAGTGATTGAGCAAATTCGCAAGCAGCGAGCGCATCAAGCATTTCACGAAGCACATAAAGATCATCACGGTCATGATCACTCTGATGAAGAAATGGCGAAGCACTTGCCAGAATTTACTGATGAATTTGTAAAGACCTTGGGTGCCTTTGAATCAGTCGCTGATTTTCGAGCCAAGGCAAAAGAAAATATGATTAAAGAAAAAGAGCATCGCGCTTTGGAAAAAAGACGGGGTCAAATTTTTGAAAAACTTATTGCTGAAACGAAAGTGGAATTGCCTGAAGCGCTCATTGAAAATGAATCGAATCGAATGCTCGCGCAGTTTGAATCAGATATTGCTGGCATGGGTTTAAAATCCGAAGATTATTTAAAACACATTAAAAAAACTCCGGAGGATTTACAAAAAGAGTGGCGACCAGATGCTGAGAAACGGGCCACCCTTAATGTTGTCTTGGCGGAAATTGCTAAGAAAGAAAATCTGAGGCCTGACGAAGAAATGGTGAAACATGAAGTAGAACATATGAAACAACACTACCCTGAAGCAGATGAAATTCGGGTCCGCGCTTACATTGAACATTCTCTTACCTTAGAAAAAGTTATAAAATTCCTTGAAGAGCAAGAGTAATTGTTATAGAATGTTACACAGAAAGGAGCTCTATGAGATCAACATGGACCATTCTTTTTTTGACTTTAATTCTCTGTGTCAGCAGCATTGTCGTAACAATCCTAAGCGAAAAAAGTGTTAAGAAGTGGGTAAAAATTGCTGAAGCTGGAAAGCAGAGTATTGTCGATAGACAAAGCCATGAGCTTCGAGAAAAAGACAGGAGCTTGCGGTTCAAGGATGAGGAAATCGCTCTCCTTAAAAAGAAACTTGAAGAAAAGCCCGTGACTGTCGTTTTTGAAGAACCAGCCACGAAACCATCAGAAGAACCATAAACAGCACAAAGTGCTGTTTTATTAACTTCGAAACCACAGGTAATGTACAGGTTATCCACAGAAAAAGGTGAATCTTTAGAACTTTTTCATCTTTTCTTCATCTTGATTTGATATAATTTCTAACCTTTTACCGGTTACACAGTAAATGAATAACAGTCGGGTCTGCTATAATAAAATCAGAACAGGAGGTTTCATGAGTAAAAAGAAGAAAAAGAAATTGAAGAAAAAAGCCGAAGAAAAACTTCAGAAAAAACTAGAAAAAATTTTTGATTCATTAAAACCTCACGGTCACATCAGAATAAAACCAGTCTAACTGGTTTTTGTTTATAGCAGTAAAAGGGACGAGACAGCAATAGCTGCAGTTTCAGCCCTAAGCACCTGAGACCCGAGCGAGCAAATAGGAATATTTTTTTCTTTAAGAAGCAAAATTTCTTTTTCACTCCACCCGCCTTCGGGCCCAATCAAAACACCTACGGGTGTTTTGATTGTCCCGAGAGTATTCGAGGGACTGTTTGTTTTCATTACATCAAATTTTTCACCACCAGGATGAAAGGTAATGAGTGGCGGAAATTTCTCTTGGTTAGAAAAAATTTCTTTTAGCTGGATGAGTTCATGTAACACGGGCAATGTACCTCTCCCCGATTGCTCGCTAGCTTCTTTGATTATTTTTTCCGCTCGTTCGCGATGCAAATCTTTTTTCTCGCTGCGCTCGGAGAGAATTGGGACAAAATGTGACACGCCGAGTTCTGTCCCCTTTTCCAAAATCCATTCAAACTTATCTTTTTTAATAAGCGACACAAAAAGCCACACTTCCCTTTTTGGTGAATTCAAGTTGGCATCTTGTTGAATAATTTTTATTTCTAACTTTCCTTTGGCCAGCACCACAATTTCTGACAGATATTCAAAACCAGAATTATCTAGCAAAATTATTTTGTCCCCTGTTCTGAATCTAAAAACATCTTTCAGTTGATGAATTAATTCTTTATCATACAAAGTAAGATCTTTTTTATTTCGCAAATGGTCCTCAATAAAAAATCGGTGTAATCTCATAGACTTGATTTTATCATATAAGTAATCTATTATATGCCCCATGTCTATATTAATCCCAACGGTTATTGAAAAATCTCAATTTGGCGAACGCGCCTACGATATTTACTCACGCTTACTTCGTGAGCGAATTGTATTTCTCGCTGGTCCAATTGATGATAATGTCGCTAACATTGTTATTGCCCAACTGCTCTTTTTGCAATCAGAGGATTCAAAAAAAGATATTTCTCTCTATATTAACTCCCCTGGCGGATCTGTGACCTCGGCTTTGGCAATTCTTGATACGATGAATCATATCAAACCAGATGTTTCGACAACCTGTGTCGGTATTGCTGCATCTGCTGGTGCACTCTTACTCTCAGCCGGCCAAAAAGGCAAACGTTTTGCTCTGCCAAATGCCGAAGTGATGATCCACCAACCGTGGGGCGGCGCAGAAGGCCGAGCGGCTGATATTGAAATTACCGCTAAGCAAATTATCAAAACTCGAGAGAAGTTAAACGAAATTCTCGCTAAAAACACCGGTCAACCTATTTCTCGCATCGAAAAAGATGTTGATCGTGATTATTTCATGGGCGCTGATGAAGCCAAGAAGTACGGCATCATCGACAAAGTGATCTAAATTTCAGCCGAGTTAGACAAAAATTCAGATCTCTTGTATTATGAATTTATTACTGGAATTAACCGGCTTCGTATCCTCTGCACTCTTGATCTCTTAATTTTATGATTCTCTCTAAACATTTTGGAACTTAAGAATATCTAGAATTGCTTACTCGGAAGCGAAGTCTTTGAAACATGTCATTAAAAATAGCACTGCTGGTGGCCAGCTTTTCTGGAATTGTCGGGCTTATCATCGGATATGCGTTACGGTTAGTCATCTCGCTAGGCAAGAAAGGCTCAATCGAGCTTGAAGTCAAACGTTTGATGTCTGATGCTCGGGAAGAAGCCAAGCGCATTACCGCCGAAGCTGAGAAAAAATCGATCGACACCCTCCGTGAAGTTCGGTCAGAAGTCAAAGAAAAAGAGGAAAAATTAAAGAAAACTGAAGATCGTTTAATTAAAAAAGAAGAATTGCTTGATAAACGTCAAGTCGATATTGATGTTGAGGTTGAAGGTTTAAAATCAAAAATTGCCGAAATCAAAACCATCAAAGATAAGGTGGAATCAATGCATCATGAAAAGGTGCAAGCTTTGGAAAAAGTCGCGCAAATGACGGAAGGCGAAGCCAAAGAAGAACTCTTACGCGCGGTTGAGAAAAAATATGACGAGGACATTATGGTCCGCATGCAAAAACTTGAAGTTCAAGGCCAGGAGAAACTCGAAAAACGGGCCCAGGAAATTCTCACCACTGCCATTCAACGCCTCGGCAATTCAATGGCGTCAGATATTATGGCTACGTCAGTCCAAATTCCGTCTGATGAAATAAAAGGCAAAATTATTGGCAAAGAAGGTCGAAATATTAAAGCCTTTGAACGAGCCACCGGGGTTGAAGTCATTATCGACGACACCCCGGGTGCCATTACGATTTCTTCTTTCAATCCAGTGCGACGTCACATCGCTCGCCTCGCGTTGGAATACCTTATTGCCGACGGTCGCATTCAACCGGCCAAAATTGAAGAGATGGTGGAGAAAGCTAAAAACGAAATTAATAAAGTCATAAAAGAAAAAGGTGAACAAGCAGTATACGAGTGTGGCGTATTTAACCTCGATCCACGAGTCGTCCACATTCTCGGCCGTCTCCATTTTCGCACGAGCTATGGTCAAAATGTCTTGCAGCACTCAATTGAAATGTCCCATATTGCCGGTATGATTGCCGAGGAGTTGGGCGTTAATGTCTCAATTGCCAAAGCTGGCGCGCTCCTGCACGACATTGGTAAAGCCGTGGATCACGAAGTGCAAGGCACACATGTCGAAATTGGCCGAAGAATTTTGCAAAAATTTGGCGTCTCAGAAGAAATTGTCAAAGCCATGCAAGCTCATCATGGTGAATATCCATTTGAAACTCCGGAATCAATTATTGTCCAAGTGGCTGATGCCATTTCTGGTTCTCGCCCTGGCGCTCGCCGTGATACCGTGGAAAATTATTTGAAACGATTGGAAGATTTGGAAGGCATTGCTAATTCGATGAAAGGTGTAGAAAAATCCTATGCCCTCCAGGCTGGCCGCGAAATTCGGGTCTTCGTTACCCCATCAGATGTCTCAGATGTTGATGCAAAAAATATGGCCCGTGACATTGCCTTGCGGATTGAAAGTGATCTTAAATATCCTGGGGAAATAAAAGTGACGGTCATTCGCGAAAGTCGCGTCGTCGAATTTGCGAGGTAAAATTTATCATAGCGGAAGGAATAGTCTAAAAGAAAAAACGCTCCGGGGGAGCGTTTTTGATTTAACTTAGTCCGACTTGGAAAAGAACCCAGCAGATGAGGGTTAACATGCAGCAAGAAGAGAAACAAGCCCACCACACAGCTCTCACCGGCCGATCCTTACTTTTATGGATTCCTTCACGGTAGCCTTCATAGGCAGTGAAGTAAGCAAATGCTGTTATCAAGATCGAAAAACCAAATGCCAACCACACAAATCCCTTGCTTATCCTCCAATTTAGCACTGAATCTGGATGCTTCATTTGAAAATTTGAAAGGGACATGATGAACCACATATAAGCCATGTAGATACCCAGCAGCCCAAAAGCGACAATCATGCATAGAAGATTCTTCAGCGCCCAACTTGGCTTTTCTTCAGTCACAACCAATCTTTTAGAAAGACTGTTATTACTCAGAAATGTCGCCCATATTGCAGCAAGCAGACCGGAAATAACCATGTGTAGGAACTTAAGGCTCAAGATTGCCTGAAGATATGGAATTAGAAATATCGTAAAATCATCCTTTTTCATGAAATTCAGGGTAGAAACCTGAGCTTTAGGAGAAAAAATTAAGATCAACAGTCCAATGAGGACAACTGTTAATGGCACTCGCTTCCAAAATGACGGTCGTGGGACCATGATAGGCTCAAAGGCCATAAGTGCTCCTTTCTTGTCAGAGAACAATACACTAAAGCCAGAATATGTACTTTTCTAAAATTTGTCAAAAGAAAAAACGCTCCGGAGAGCGTTTTGGGTTTTAATTTTTCAAATTAATCAAGAACTCGTTTGACGATGGCGTACTTCTCATTTCCCTGCTTACACCAGATGATGTACGCTCGCCTCTTCTGGCTTGAGTCATCATCTGCAACTAAGATTTGTTCGCTGAAGATAACGCTTGGCAGAAGCCTCCTAACCTCCTTGATCCTCATTGCATCCTCGAGAACCAATTGGTCAACATTTACCTGAGGAGGATGATTCTCTCGCCAGACAAAGTTCCTTCGACAGACGAGACCTAAATCTACGATACTTCCCAGGAGGAGTGCAATACCGACGATGACAATTTCCAAGATCATGGTTTCTCCAGCAATTTTACTTTTATCTTCAACTTTCTTGTACCAAAGAAATGCACAGTATAAGGGAATGAGTGAAAATATGAAGAGTCCCAAAAATCCAATCCACGGGAAGACTTGTTTCGTCCACCCTCCATACAGACTTGTTACATCTTTTTTAACACTTAGCTCCCAATCAGTGATTGGTGAACGATCTTTTTCGGTTAAAAGATCAGCTTCGATAAGCGTAGCGGCTACTTGAAATGTTTCTTTGGTAAGAACAGCTTTTCTTGCTTCCTGGCGCAACTTTGCGTCTTCACCTGTCAGCACTACCTTTTCTACAGGCTTATTATACTTCTCACCCAGAGAAATTTTCTTTTCTTCCACCTTGGGAACTTCGGGAATGCTTGGCTTAGAATTGGGGAAAATGAATCTTTGACCCACACCACCAATCAGAAGACCGGCGATAGTGAAAATCGTAAATTCGGTCTTACTCATGAGTCTTCCCCATCTAGGCCCAGGAGAAGATTTAATCTCAGAGTTTTCCTCTTCTCTCTTAATCACCTTATTCCTATAGCTCCGCTTCACGAAATACATAGTCCAGAGCACGCTAAGCACAGTAAGACTGAACACAGCGGCGGCTGGCGAGAACAAAGTCTTCACAATTAATTCGGCTTTTTGCTTGAAATTGCTCTCAATAATACTTATGACGGCAGTGTGAATATTGTGATTGAGGCCAGAAATCGCCAGAAATCCAAACGGCAATGATACCAGGAGAGTCTTAATTAATGACATTCGAGGCACAATATCGCCCTTGAACATAGCAACTCCTTTCGGTTAGAACCAAAATTTCAAAGAACTCCGGTGTTACTTTACTGAATTTTGGGTTTTTTGTCAAAAAAGGCTAAGTATTGCGTAATTTTTGAGGCCCTACCCAAAAATGTGGCTTATTATATAATGATTCCCATTGAGTCGGTCGTATTAATAAATTAACAACATCCACATGAACAAATCAAGCATCGTAGATGCAGTTCACGCAAAAATCGGCGGTACCAAGGTACAAGCTGAGCAAGCAGTCGAAACTGTGATTGAAACTATCGTTATGGGCCTTAAAAAGGGCGATGAAATCTCAATTGCCGGTCTCGGTATCTTCGCGGCAAAGCAGCGAAAGGCTCGCAAGGCTCGAAATCCTCGAACCGGCGAAATGGTTGATGTTCCAGCGATGCGCGTGCCAAAATTCCGCGCAGCTAAGGCTTTAAAGGATTCTGTTCGATAATTTCTCTCTTAGGTTTGTCTCACTTACAAAAAACTCCCCTCTTCGGGAGTTTTTTGTTACAATACCTCTATGGAAACATCTATTTCACTCTTTCATGTTTTTCTTTTTATTCATCTTATCTCTATGATTATTGGTTTTGGGGCAGTCATTGTCATTGATTCTCTCGGTCTACTATGGATTCTCAAGAAAATTAAGCTGCAATTTGTCCAGGATGTGGCTGGTCTGACGCAGCGACTCATATGGCTTGGCTGGTCAGGTTTGGTCCTCTCTGGCACTGGCCTTCTTGTATTAAAGGGCTTTATTGATAATTTAACAGCCATAAAAATATTTTTCGTGGCCATGCTTGGCCTCAATGGGCTATTTCTCCATACGATTAAGAAAAGTTTTGAATGTGTCACCGATGAAACCAATATTCCGGCTATTTTGAAGTTCCGCATGACTTTAGCTTCGGCTATTTCTCAAATGGGTTGGTGGGGCGCCCTCATTATTGGCTTTACTCATAGGCAAATTAGTTCATTTATCCCATGGCCAGCTTCCCCTTGGCCATATATTATTGGAATTTTTCTTGGAATTTCGGTTATTGCCCTGGTTGGTGAAATGCTTTTACGACCAAAAACTAAAAATGTTATAGAAACTAGTCAGTAGAGGCTTAATTTGCTATATTGATTCTCAATGCGGGTGTAGTTTAGTGGTAGAATGCGTCCTTGCCAAGGACGAGACGGGAGTTCGATTCTCCCTACCCGCACCAAATTAGACTTTATTCCCCACCGTACCCTATTGTTTGAGCAATTTGAGTAATGACATCAAAATCGTCATCCAAACTCATCTTATTTCTTTTACTGTGGCCACACTTTTGGCATTCATGAGTGATAATATACTCTTGTTTTTCTAACTCTACCCTAATTGGCCTCATCATTCCCCCACAGGTCAAAACTGCGGCTCTATCGCCAGGATTTACATCAACATGCTTGCTCCACAAGCATTTTGGACAATGATTGGTAAAACCAGTTCCTTTCACGTGAAACCCGCAATGCTCGCAAGTGAAATCCTCTTTATTTTTTATGAATTTCTGAGACACTAAGTGTCGGGGTGCCGGGATTCGAACCCGGAGTCTACTGCTCCCAAAGCAGGCATGTTAGCCGTTACACCACACCCCGTCAGAGTGATACTATCACAGAGTTAGCCATATTTAAAGGATTATATCCTCCAAAACACTGACCCTGGCCAATCTTGTGCTCATATTCAGGGCAACCGTCACAATATCAAGCTGCCACTCTTGGTCAAATAGCTTTTTGTCCAATATATACGCCTGAATAACTCTTGAAAGTCTTTTTATTTTCCAAGGATGAACATTGTCTTCTGGTTTATACTGATCGTTCGCCCTACCTGAAGATGTTACATATGAAACATCTCTCGTTACTGTTTTTACTTCAATAAAGTAAATTTTTCCTGACTTTTCAGCAATAATATCTATTTCCCCATATTTTCTGAGATAATTCCGACCAATTATCTTAAAACCTTTATTCACTAGGTAATCACAAGCCACTGACTCACCAATATCACCTATTTTCCGCTTTTCTGTCCTGTTATCTCTTTTATCCATGAAACTATCTTATCGCGTTACACATGAAATCTTCATAAAGAAATGATAAATAGTTTCACGTGAAACATTTATGATATTTTAACATATAATTTGCAGAATAGCTATATTTATAGCCATATAATAGACATTTAGGGTCTAAAAATAGGACATTTTTCACTGTCCTTTATACACATATCCCCATACTTATCCCCATTTCTGAGTAAAAATATGGCTAAAAATCTAGACTTGGATATCAGACTTAAGCCATAAAGACAGTGCGGGATGGGAGAATCGAACTCCCAACCACAGTTTGGAAAACTGTTATTTTACCATTAAACTAATCCCGCAATATGCGCGCCCGGCAGGACTCGAACCCACAACCCCTTGGTCCGAAGCCAAGTGCTCTATCCATTGAGCTACGGGCGCATAGCGCACTTAAGTGAACGCAATGGCTCAATAATACGTTGTTATTAGGAAAAAATCAAAAAATATCTTACAATTTCAACAATGGCCTCAAAGGATTACTCCAAATACATACCACAAGAGGTTTTAGAAACTATTCATGTGCTTACTAATAGGGGATTTGAAGCCTATTTAATTGGTGGTTGTGTTCGTGATGTTATTCTCGGCAAGAAACCAAAAGACTGGGATATTGCTACCAATGCCAAACCAGAAGAGATAATAAGGTTATTCCCAAATACGTTCTATGAGAACAAATTCGGCACGGTTGGCGTGGTAAATGAATACGTTTCAGATGAAACGCTCAAAGTCATCGAGATCACACCTTACCGGTTGGAGACAGGGTACTCGGACAAAAGGCGTCCAGACTCTGTGTCCTTTAGTAAGGATCTCAAAGATGACCTTAAAAGACGTGATTTTACGATAAATGCTATTGCACTTGATCATTTTAAAGGACATATTGTTGACCTATATAAAGGACAAGACGATCTAAAGGACAAAATCTTACGGACAGTAGGAAACCCTCAAGATCGCTTCAACGAGGACGCCTTGCGGCTTGTACGGGCTATTAGGATTGCCTGTGAGCTCGACTTCGCTATTCATCCGGAAACAGAAAAAGCTATTGTGAATAATGCCCACCTATTAAAAGATATTTCCAAGGAACGAATTCGGGATGAGCTTATAAGAATCGTTGAATCTGACAATCCAATGCGGGGTCTAGAGTTAGCTCGAAAATATGGCTTATTACCGTACATTGTACCCGAACTTGAAGAGGCAATAGGTATAGAACAAGGGGGAATTCACAAATTTGATGTTTGGGAGCACCTTTTACGAGCCTTACAACATGCAGCCGATAAGAAATGGACTCTTGAGATTAGACTCGCTGCTTTGTTTCACGATATTGGCAAACCTAGAACTCGGGGCAAGGGTGATACCAAGTACACCTTCTATGGTCATGAGGTTGTTGGAGCAAAAATGACGAAAAAGATAATGACTGACCTCGTTTTCCCTCAGAAAGTCATTGACAAGGTAGTAAAACTTGTGCGCTGGCACATGTTTTTCTCAGATACTGAGGAAATTACTCATTCTGCTGTTCGAAGACTCGTGGCCAATGTGGGAAAGGAAAATGTCTGGGACCTCATGAGTGTTCGGGTGGCAGATCGGATTGGCACTGGCCGGCCAAAGGAAAGTCCGTATCGATTGCGCAAATATCAAGCCATGATTGAAGAGGTGATGCGCGATCCAGTATCAGTGGGTATGCTAAAAATTGATGGCAATAGGATTATGGACGTTACACATGTAACACCGGGACCAAAAATTGGCCTCGTTTTGCATGCTTTGCTTGAAGAAGTCATTGAAAATCCAAAATTAAACTCAGAAGAATATCTTGAAAAAAGAGCCGGAGAGCTCATTGAGCTTCCGGAAAGGGAATTAAAGAAACTGGGGGAGAAAGGAAAACTCATTAAAGAAATCGAAGAAGAGAAGGCGATCGGCGAGATTCGTAAAAAATATTGGGTCAAGTGATCGCTGCGCAATTCAAATTTTTTGGTCTCGCAAGCTCACAAAAAATTTGAATTGC
>Ga0137433_1001072_pt1 | contig 12283 bp, 7 predicted proteins | sample EasRivERMZT840_2_FD_102335 | JGI IMG/M metagenome (GOLD analysis project Ga0137433, IMG submission 102335) | Soil microbial communities from meander-bound floodplain in the East River, Colorado, USA - East River MetaG ERMZT840_2 | ecosystem: Environmental > Terrestrial > Soil > Floodplain ...
CGTGGAGAGTGCCTCTTCTAGTCATGAACCGCTGTGCAATAGAGAACACCCGATGAGTTGCAGAACGAGGCGGGAGACTCACCAGGCTTGCCGCTCAACGGAGTAGACTGAAAGAAAGAGAATATTGGTCACCTGGCAGCGGCCTGCCAGTTTCGGCCAGGTGCAGAAGAAAGTTTTTATGCGACGGCTTGTCATTTTGACTGTAGTCGCCGTTGCTGTCATCGCATTGATTTTAGCCGTTGTTTTCGCCCGGTTTGATGTGAACACTCCGCGCACAGATTCAAACCGAAATGGAGCAGCGGCTGGGTCGAAAAGTCGTGCTTGGCAATTTGCAACTCAAACTCATACCGCCACGCTTGCGTGTGGAGAATCTGGCGATATCCGAAGATCCTGCCTTCGGAAGACACACACCGTTCCTTAGCCGCGGTGAACTTGTGATTCCCGGACTCATAACCGGCACTTTCGAGAACCCGAAGTTCGAATTCGATATGGAGCAACTTGGTGTGATGCGGCGGCTGAAAGGGATCCTGCCAACCTCCGACAATCCTTTCGGCGTGCTCGGGACTCTTTTTGGGCACGACAAACAGAAGAACAAAACAAAGCCGCCGTCGCAGGGTCCATCCAAAGGTCTTGATAAATTCTTTGGCAAGCTTCCGGGTGGCAAGGAGAACTAAGCGGAACGGGTTTAGTCGTGCAGAACTATCTTTCCGCTCGGTGCAGTCAGACTACTTGGCAGCCGGTGGTGGCGTTACCCGCTTCCCCTCACGGAGCAGCGCATGGTGCACTCGCTGTTTGAAGCGCCATCCGCGGGCTGTCCGGACGTAGGTGTCCTCATAATACCCGTCGTACTCGATCTTGTTGGGATCGCCGCCGAGACCGATCATGAGCATGTCGACAGTGCCCGATGCTCCCTCCGCCGTTGGTGTGATGATGTGGTTTGCATAGAGGTGACGGACGCCCTGTACGATCCACCCGACGTTCTTGCAGCCGCGTGATCCACCGCCCGACACCTCGGCGAGCCGCTCGCGTCCCTGGATCGGCGCGCCAGGCTTGCCGTTGAACGAGGGAATGAACGCACCGTCGGGAGTGAACAGGTCCGCATAGTCGTACCCGTTGTTCGAGCATGTGTCGATCGCCCGCGCATACTTCGCCACGAGCTGCTGAATCTCGATATAGTCGAGCGCTGTCAGCTCGCGGGGCGCGGACGCCGAAGGAGTTTGGGCGCCCGCAGCGCGGGAGGCAACCGCGCACATGGCGATGATGACGACGAATGCAAGCCGCTTCCACATATTTGCAATCCTTTCGAGAGATGGCCAGATCGGTATTTCAAATAGTCGATCAAGAGTATACTGCGCCGGCTTTCAGCTATCCTGATCGGTAGTCAGTTATGGAAAAAGACACTAGCTGTCCCAAATGCAAAGCAGCGATGACGTTCCAGGGAGTCAAATCCGTCGGAGCTGGAAACTCGCGTCTCTACAACGTCGAGGTCTATCTCTGTTCCAAATGCGGATGTAACGGTCGATACGATGAGAGCTCCCAGAAAATAGTTGAGATCACATATTAGATGTCATAATCGGTGCCACTAAATGCTTTCACAAACGTGAGGGGACGGGATGCGCGACAAAGGCAAACGGATCGCCCTGGCTGGAGCGCTTTCGATATTTTTCAGCGCCGCCGTGGCAGCCGCCGATCTGAGGCTCGTGGACGCGGCTCGAAACCAGGACCCTCAACAGGTACGCACGCTGTTGAACCAGCGCGTGGACGTCAACGCCCGGTCGGGTGACGGCTCCACCGCTCTCCTCTGGGCCGCGCATTGGAACGCGGTGGATACAGCAGCTCTCCTGATTCGTGCCGGCGCCGACCCGAACGCCGCGAATGACTTCCGCATGACGCCGCTCTCCCAGGCATGCACCAACGGCAGCGCGCCGTTCGTCGATCTTCTCCTGAAAGCCGGCGCCAATCCGAACACGCCGGTCGCAACCGGTGTGCCTCCCATCATGACTTGCGCCAGAAGCGGAAGCCTCGACGCTGTTCGCCGCCTCGTCGCGGGCGACGCCGACGTGAATGCAAAGGAGCCTTCGCAGAATCAAACGGCATTGATGTGGGCAGCGGCCGAACATCACCCCGAAATCGTTCGAACGCTCATCGATGCGAAAGCCGATCTGCGGGCGCGCACCAGAGGCGGATTCACCCCGCTGCATTTTGCCGCACGCGAAGGCGACATCGAGAGCGCCCGGCTGCTGCTGGCTGCGGGTGTGGACATTAATATAAGGTCGCAGCCGGACCGTGCTCCGGACACGGCCGAGGGTGCCGATCCGGGAACTCCCGCCGCCGCCCGCCGCGTCGCATCGGCGACGGCCTCATTTGGCGCAACGCCTTTGCTGGTCGCCACGCTGAGATCGCAGGCGCCGCTCGCTCTGTTCCTCCTGGAGCAGGGCGCGAACCCGAACATCGCCGACACCGGAATAACGCCGCTTCACTGGGCGTCGGCGACCTGGGAAAACGGAACCGCAAATCCCGTTTACGGATTCGAAGAGCCGATGGCCGGCATCGCAGATCGGCGGGCGAAGCTCCAGCTCGTGAAAGCGCTCCTCGCGCGCGGCGCCAATCCCAACGCGCGCATGACCCGGCCCAAGCCCGCATTCGCAGGCGGGTTCACCGACGCGCCCGGCGCGACGCCCTTCCTGCTGGCCAGCTCCGTGGACGACGTCGAGATGATGCGATTGCTGCTGGCCGCCGGCGCCGATCCCAAACTGATGACCGAAACGAACACGACGGCCGTGATGGCGGCCGCCGCGCTCAATCACCCGGTTGGCGAAAGTCCGGTGACGGAGAAGCAGGCGCTCGAAGCCGTCCGGTTCCTTCTGGACCTGGGTCTCGGGGCCGGCGGTGTGACGACGTCCAACGAGAACGCCCTCTTCGGCCCCGCCTACCGCGGATGGAACACGCTGCTCGAACTGCTGATCGAGAAAGGCGCGGACGTCAACGTCGTGAGCAAAGCCGGTGTTACACCGTGGCTCGCCGCCTCCGGTTACGGCGACCGCCTCGGCGGCGTCCTCTATAACAAGGAAGGCGCCGACATACTCGCCCGTCACGGTGCGGATCCGAAACTCGGGCGTCCATGTCAGGCACAAAACAAATGCCGATGAGGAAACAATCCATCTTTGTGTTCCTCTGTGCCTTTGTGTCTCTGTGGTTACTTCCGCATCCTGCAATCGCTCAGGTGCAGCAGTTCGTGACCACCTATTGCACCACCTGCCACAACGATCGCCTGAAAACCGGTAACCTGACTCTCGAGCACGAAGTCACTGCGCAAACCTGGGAAAAAGTGGTGGTCAAGCTCCGGAGCCGCGCGATGCCCCCTCCCGGCAACCGCCGGCCCGACAACGCGACCTATGACGCCATCGCCACATCGCTCGAAACCGAACTCGACCGCGAGGCTGCCGCGCACCCGAATCCCGGCCGCCCGGCAAACCTTCATCGCCTCAATCGCACCGAATACGCCAACGCGATCCGAGACCTCCTCGGCATCGAAATCGACGCCGCGTCCATGCTGCCCCCGGACCAGCAGGCCCACGGCTTCGACACCAACGCGGACGCCCTCCTGATGGCGCCGTCCCTGCTCGATCGCTACCTGAACGCCGCATCGAAGATCGCGCGCCTCGCTATCGGCGATTCCACGATCCCGCCGGCATTCGAGCGCTATACGGCGGTGAAGGGCAATGCGAACGAACAGACGTACCTCTGGCAAACGGACCGCCTGTCTGAAACTTTTCCGCTCGGCTCTCGCGGGGGAATCGCCGCACGCCACTACTTCCCGGTCGATGGCGATTACATCTTCAAGCTTCGGCTTCAGCGAACCTTCCAGGACGTGATCCGCGGTCTGAACGAGCCGAGCGAGATCGAGGTCCGCGTGGACGGCGCGCGCGTCGGGCAATTCAAGATCGGCGGCGGCACGGACCTCGCGGCCCAGGCGGCGGCCGACTATCGCGACGTGAGGGCCGGAGCTCTGACCAGTGCGGATGACGCGCTGCAGGTACGGGTTCCGATGAAGGCGGGCATGCGAACCGTCGCAGCGACCATCGTCAAGACGAACGACATTCTTCCGGAAGGACTCGGCCCCGCGCGCATCCCGATCTGGAGCAGGGAAGGCGACGTCCCGACGGTTCCGTCTTCCATTTCTTCGCTGCTGATCGGCGGACCTTACAACGGAAAGGCGCCGGCGGACTCGCCCAGCCGCAATCGCCTTTTCGTGTGCCGGCCGACCGCAGATGAAACGGCATGCGCCACGAAGATCCTTTCGACACTGGCGCGCCGCGCGTATCGTCGTCCCGCGACCGGCGAAGACGTTCAGGTGTTGCTCGGTTTCTACAAAACCGCACGCGCGCGCGGCAGCTTCGACGCAGGCATTCGCGCGGCGCTCGAACGCGTGCTCGTCAGCCCGGACTTTCTGTTCCGGATCGAGGCGGATCCCGCCGGTGTTCGACCGGACGGCGTCTATCGCATCTCCGGCGTCGAACTGGCGTCGCGTCTCTCTTTCTTTTTGTGGAGCAGCATTCCCGACGACCAGTTACTGGACCTCGCGATATCCGGAAAACTGCGCGACCCGCGCACGCTCGATCAGCAGGTGCGCCGCATGCTTGCGGATTCGCGCGCGCGAACGTCGCTCGTGCAGAACTTTTTCGAACAGTGGCTGGAGACGCGCAATGTCTGGCTGCTCACGCCGGATGCGAACCAGCACTTCCCCTGGTTCGACGACAACCTGCGGATCGCGTTCGTGAAGGAGATGGATCTCTTCTTCGACGCTCAACTGAAGGAAGACCGGAGCATCGTCGATCTGCTGACCGCCGACTTCACCTTCCTCAACGAACAACTGGCGCGCCACTACGGCATCGGCGGCGTCTATGGAAGCCACTTCCGGCGCGTGACTCTCGCCGATGAGAATCGCTGGGGGCTGCTCGGCAAGGCGGCGGTGTTGTCGGTGACTTCATACACGACCCGCACGTCGCCGACGATCCGGGGCAAGTGGCTTCTTGAAAACATTCTGGGAGCGCCTGTGCCGCCTCCCCCTCCGAATATTCCGGCGCTGGAGGCGAGCAACACCGGAGACAGGCCGCTTTCCGTACGCGCGATGCTCGAAACGCATCGCAGCAATCCGGTGTGCGCAAGCTGTCATGCGCGTATGGACCCGCTGGGTTTCAGTCTCGAGAACTTCGACGGCATCGGGCAATGGCGCACAACCGACGCAGGGGCTGCGATCGACGCGTCGGGCGTGCTGCTGGACGGAACGAGAGTCCAGGGGCCGGCGGCGCTGCGCCGGGCTCTGGTGTCGCAGAAGGAACAGTTCGTGAGAACGGTGACGGCAAAACTGGCGGCGTATGCCCTGGGCCGTGAGATCGAATCGTTCGACGCGCCCGCTGTCCGCGCGATCGTGCGCGCGGCCGAGGCGGAGAATTATCGCTGGTCGGCGGCGATACTGGCGATCGTGAAGAGCGCGCCATTTCAGATGAGGACGACGGATGTTCGATAGATTGGTGATTGACGCAAGCGCATCCGAATCGTTGTGCGAAGACATTCCCCTCCTTTTGAAGGGGTGGCTGCGCCTTAAGAAAATAATGCGAAGCCTCCGAATCGGCGCAGACGGGGTGGTTGCATCCCTGTTGCAAAGTGCAACCACCCCGTCCGCTCCAAACAAGGAGGCTTCGCGACAATTGCTTGATGTCGCGGCCACCCCTCCTTCAAAAGGAGGGGAATGGCCTTGGCCGGGAGAGGAGACGAGTCGATGATCGTCCGAGGAAAACAACTTTCTCGCCGGGCCATGCTTCGCGGGATCGGTACTGCGGTCGCGCTGCCGCTGCTGGACGCCATGATTCCCGCGCTCACGGCCTCTCAGAACACGCCGGCCAGAGCCGTGCGCCGGTTCGGCGTCGTCTACCATCCGAACGGCATCATCTATGACAAGTGGCTGCCGAAAGGCGACGGCAGCGGGTTCGAACTCTCTCCGATCCTCGCGCCGCTGGAGCCGTTTCGCGACAAGCTGGTCGTGGTCACGGGACTCTACAGCGATCAGGCGGAAGCGCTCGGCGACGGCGGCGGAGATCACTCGCGCGCGTCAGGCACGTACCTGACGGGTGTGCACGTGAAGCGGTCCGACACGGTTGTCGAAAACGGCATCTCGATGGATCAGATCGCCGCGAAAGCATTCGAGCGCGAAACGCAGCTTTCCTCGCTGCAACTCACGGTGGACGATGCCAGCCTCGTCGGCGCCTGCGACGTCGGCTATAGCTGCGCGTACAGCAGCACGATTTCCTGGCTCACGCCCACGCTGCCTCTGATGGCGGAGAACAATCCGCGCGTTGTGTTCGAGAGGCTATTCGGCACGAACGACAGCACGGATGCGAGCGTCCGCGCATCGCGCCTGCGGCAGGATCGAAGCATTCTCGATTCGATTACGGATCGCGTCAAAGCGCTGCAGAGGAAGCTGGGACCTGCCGACAACCGGAAAGTGAACGATTACCTCGCGTCGTTGCGCGACGTCGAGCGGCGAATCCAGAAGGCCGAAGAGCAGAGCGCCAGGGAGATGCCGGGTGTCGCGCGGCCTGAAGGCATCCCTGATTCGTTCGAGTCCCACGTCGGACTTCTCTACGACCTGCAGTTGCTGGCCTGGCAGTCCGACATCACGCGCGTGACCACGTTCATGTATGGCCGCGAGCAGAACGGACGGCCCTATCCGCAGATCGGGATTCCGGAGCCGCATCATCCGCTGACGCATCACCAGAACCAGCCCGAGAAGATGGACAAGTGCGCGAAGATCCAGACGTATCACATCGCGCTTTTCGCGGAGTATCTGAAGAAGCTGAAATCGACGCCCGACGGCGACGGATCGCTGCTCGACCACGCGATCCTTCTTTACGGCGGCGGCATCAGTCACAGCGACCGCCACACCCACGGTCCGCTGCCTACGCTCGTTGTTGGCGGTGGCGCCGGCACGATCAAAGGCGGCCGTCATCTGGTGTATCCCGAACACACGCCGCTGACGAACCTTCAACTGACACTGCTCACCAATCTCGGCGTCCCGGCTGAAAAGCTCGGGGACAGTACGGGAAAACTGCAGGCGCTCTCCGGCCTGGCGTGATTTGTGAAAACGTAAGGAATCCTTGTTTGGCCATTGGGCTGGCGGTCGCGCTTCAATTTCAATCGCGGGCGCGGTACACCTCGCCCATTCCGCCGGCTCGAATGAGCGCACTCGCGAACCTGAATCATTGATTCTCCTGTTCGCTGCATGTATAAGCACTCCAGCTAAACAGTCACAAATTTTCACGTTACGGATCTCATCGGAGGAAAAACCATGAAGAGATCTCTGGTAGCAGCGGCATTTCTGTTGCTCTGTGCGGGCATTTCCATGAGTGCGTGGGGCCAGTCTCAGAACGCGAGAGTGGGCGGTACAGTCTCGGACTCCGCGGGGGCTTTGATTCCTGGGGCTGAGGTCACAGCTACGAACGACGCCACGGGAATTGTAACGACTCTCGTATCGAACGAAACCGGGAATTACCAGTTTGCGAGTTTGCAGCCCGGTACATATACCGTAAGCGCTTCGTTACCGGGGTTTCAGACACACACCTTCAAACAAGTCGCTCTTGGGATCTCCCAGCAGATCCGGTTGAACTTTACGCTGAACGTGGCAACGCAGGCGCAGTCGGTGGAAGTGAGCGTGGCCGCCGATACCTTGATCGCGACGACCTCGGCATCAGTGGGCACCGTGCTTCCCGATTACAAGGTGAACGATCTTCCCATGGCGAACCGGAATGTGCTCGATCTCATCAAGGTCACGCCGGGAGCCCGCGGGGACTCGTTCGGTGGCCTGCCCGGAAGCATGACGATGACCACGCGAGATGGTATTCCTGTAAACAACGGACGGTCCACTCCCGGAAGCGCTCTCATTTTTACAACCACGTTTGCGAGCCCGGACCTGATCGAGCAAGTGCGAATCATCGTGTCGCCGGCCGATGCCGAGTTGGGTCGCGGCTCCGGACAGGTGCAGTTGCAGACGCGCTCGGGCACTAACGAGTTTCGTGGCGCCTTGTTCTGGACGAACCGAAATGCGGTGTGGGATGCGAGCACCTCCAGCAATAACTTCCGAGGCGTACCGAAAAACTACATCAATCGAAACCAGTTTGGCGGGCGCATCGGCGGACCGGTGTTCAAGAACAAGACGTTTTTCTTCTTCTTATATGAAGGTCAGCGGCGGTTGGAAAAACAAAGTGTCGTGACCACCGTGTTGACAGACCCCGCGAGGCAGGGGACGTTCCGTTACTTCACCGGCCGGCAGAATGGAAACTTCACGGCGGCCACAGCCGTCCGTTCCGTGGAACGCGATGGCAGTCTCAACTCAACCCTGAATCCGGCGAATCTGCGCCCGATCAATGTGTTTAGTTACGATCCGCTGAGGGCGCGGCCCGATCAGAGCGGTCTGGTCGGACGGCTGCTGGAAGTGATGCCGAGGGCGAACGACTTCACCGTTGGCGACGGCCTGAATACGGCCGGCCATCGATGGTTGCGCCGTTCATACACCGGAGGCGGCGGATCCGACGGAAGCCGCGACGGCTACAACGCGAAGATCGATCATCAGTTCAACGCCAACCACAAGCTGAGCCTGGTGGCGAGCCGCGAAAAGTATTGGGCCGATGCCAACCCGTCAGACTGGCCGAACGGCTTCAACGGCATCGCGATCGCGAGGCCCTCAACTTACACCGGTTCGTTTGTTTCAACGCTCTCGCCAACCCTTTTGAATGAGTTCCGGTTTGGATTACGCCGCGGACGACTGGACAACCTCCAGGCCTATGACCATCCCGAAACGGGCGCGGAGGCGCGCAAGTGGATGGGCTTTGCGCCGGGATCGGGCGGTCCGGAGTCGCCAGGCGGAACGCCGTACATCATCGATCTGTCATTGATCGGCAAAAGCTCCATCATCAACGACACGAACGGCAGCGTCGGCAATACGAGCCCACTCTGGACTTACGCCGACAATGTCAGTTGGACGCGAGGCTCCCACGCATTCAAGGGCGGCATCGAGTTCCGCTACGGAAATGGAGACGCCTGGAACTCGGACGAGATTATTCCGAGGATTCACATGGGACCCGACCCAACGCGTTCCACGGCGGCGGGGACATTTTATTGTCCTGTGTGCGGCATACCGGTTACGGGTATCGACACAACAACCATTCCCGGTCTGAGTCCACTCGACGTGCAGCGCGTGCGGAATCTGGCAAATGACCTGTCCGGCTCGGTTGCCAATATCAGTCAGGCCTTCAGCCTCAAACCGGATCCCAAGAACATTACCTGGCTGGATTACCCGAACTATTACAAGAAGTATCGGGACTTCCATCAGAACGAACTCATGACGTTCTTCAAAGACGACTGGAAGGTCACGAACCGGCTGACCCTCAACCTGGGCGTTCGCTGGGAGTTTTACGGCGTTCCATATGAAGCGCACGGTCTGATGGCGCGGCCGAAGGGAGGCAATTTGTTTGGCCTGTCGGGCTCAAGCTTCGCAGATTGGTTCAAGCCGGGGATCCGTGGAGAACTGACAACGTTCGAGTTTGTCGGCAAGTATTCTCCGAATCCAAGTGTGCCTTTGTACAAGAACGACTGGAACAACTTTGGTCCGGCAGTCGGGTTTAGTTACTCCCTGCCCTGGTTCCAGCGCGCGACGGTCGTGCGCGCGGGTTATGGCGTGAACTATCAGGGACGCGTCGCCGGCGGGGACGCGCTCGGAATCGACATCAATATCGGAACGGCTCCGGGTTTGAATCACTTTGCCAGCCATCCGACGACCAGCATCAACCTCGCGGATATGAGCTTGAGCAGCGTCAGATTGCCGATACAGGAGCGGTATGCCAACGGGTTCCTTCCGGTCGTATCGGAGAGGGAACGAACCCAGGATGCGGTGCTGTACGACATCAATCAGCGGACGTCGTACGTGCAGAACTTCAACATGGAACTTCAGCGGGAGTTGGCGAAGGATCTGACATTCGAGGCGCGATACATCGGCAGCAAAGGAACGAAGCTGCTGGGCAACATCAACATCAACGCGCCAATGGTTGTCGAGAACGGATTGATGGAAGCGGTAAGGATCACGCGCGAAGGCAGCAATGCGCCATTGTTCGACACGATGCTGCGGGGACTCGTTTTTGCAGGTATCGGGACAGTCGGCGTCAACGTCAGCGGCTCTTCCGCGCTGCGGCAGTTCTCCGGGACCCGCGCCAATATCGCCAACGGCAACGTGACCGGCGTGGCGACATACCTGAACACCAACTCCAGTTTTACCGGGCAAGCCGGCGGAATGATCCGGAACGGCGGCCTGCCTGAGAACTTCGTCGTCGCCAATCCGCAGTTCAACAACGCCAATATCAGCGGGACCGTGGGGAACTCGACGTATCACTCCCTGCAGACCGGCGTGACGAAAAGGCTCTCCAATGGCTTTACGAACCAAACCAGCTATACGTGGAGCCGATCGATGGGCGCCGCCGGAAATATCGATCCCCGGAACCGGCAGTTGAACAAGACACTCCTCGGCACTCATCGCACGCACGACATCCGGTCGAATGGCACCTGGTTGCTGCCTTTCGGCCCGGGACGGGCATTACTTGGAAACGCACCCGGGTGGGTCTCGCGGGTTGTCGAAGGATGGCAGTTCGGCGGTATCTTCAATTGGACTTCAGGCTCGCCCTTAACCATCACGGCGGGCGAGAACCCGCTAGGCGGCGCCAGCCAGTTTCCGGATATCGTTGGCGCGTTTCCCAGGAGTACCGGCGAACTGGTGGAGTCAAACGTCGCCGGCCAGCGCCAATACTTCAACGGCCTCCAGCGCATAAACGATCCGGGAATCAGTGGTGTTACCGCCTTGGACAGCCTCACCGCCGCGTATGCCCGATTCGCCATCACCGATTCTGCCGGGAACATTCTGCTGCGGCATGCGGGTTTCGGACAAGTCGGCAATATGGGTCAGAACTGGATTGAAGGACCCGGCGCCATTGCTTTCGATCTGAATCTGATGAAGCGACTCAGGGTTGATGAGAAGAGGACCTTCATCCTGCGTTTGGATGCGGTGAATGTGCTCAACCATCCGAACTGGGGCAATCCAACCGTGAATATGAACTCCGCCAATTTCGGATTGGTCGGCCTTCCCACAACGGGCAATCGGCAGTTCACATTTAATCTGCGTTTGGAGTATTAGCCGCGTAGCGGCGGAAGAGTGTAGCCACGGCTGAAGGCCGTGGTTCTGGATGGCGCTAAATGAGCCGCGTAGCGGCGAAAGATTCAATGGGATTTCTTCAGCCATTGCCGAAATGCGGCCAAGGCTTTCTTCTGGCCCTGCGCTTTGCTCAAATCCATGAACTTCACAAGGGCCTGGGGCGTGAGGAAGGGGAATGAACGGCTGGATGGGATTTCGCTGTATTTGCCTGCTTTGAGTTCATACATATGAAATCGGTTGTGTTTAACGTCGTAGCGCCAGACCTCCGGAACTCGGAAAGCGGCGTAAATCCCGAATTTGCCGACGGATTCACTCGTTGAGTCAATCTCAACAATGAGGTCAGGCGGCGGGTCCTTGGCGATGTCGATATCACGTTTACCGATAATGCTCTCCGCATTGGCAACGTAGTAGCACGTGTCACCCTCAGCGCCTTTATCCGGCTTCCTTTTCCACGTGGTGGAACCGCGAGGTTCTACGTTGATGTCAAATTCATCGGACACAGCGTCAATGAGGCGCTCGATAAAACGTTTGTATTCTTCATGCCCGGATTTCGGACTTATGATCTGCAGCTTTCCTTCGTCATAGGTGACCCGCCAACCGGGACGGCCTTCCATTTCCTCCAGAAGCTCCTCGTACTCGTCCCAACTGACATCTTCAAAAACCAGAGTCGCCCCCGCGGGAAGATGATCGAGCGCCTCTTTATAGTCCGTTACGTGTGTGCTCATGACCGCATTATATTCCAGTCCCAACGCAGAACATGGGTCTAGGCGCATGGCAGACACCGCGCATCTGGTGGACCGGGTATTCCCGATCGTCCCGGTACGACAGTGGGTCCTATCGCTGCCCTTCGCTCTGCGTTACCGCATGGCCTACGACGCGCGCCTCACAGGAGATGTCCTGAACGTTTTCATTCGCGCTCTATTCGGCGAATTGCGGCGGCGCGCTCACGAATTGCTGAGTCTCGGCGCTTCGCAGTGTGGCGCCGTGACGTTTGTGCGGCGTTTTGGGGACGCGCTAAATGCCAATATC
>Ga0137433_1001073_pt1 | contig 12277 bp, 7 predicted proteins | sample EasRivERMZT840_2_FD_102335 | JGI IMG/M metagenome (GOLD analysis project Ga0137433, IMG submission 102335) | Soil microbial communities from meander-bound floodplain in the East River, Colorado, USA - East River MetaG ERMZT840_2 | ecosystem: Environmental > Terrestrial > Soil > Floodplain ...
GTTCACCCGCTCGACGTCATCGGGGTGGATGCTCCGTTTCCAGGCTTCAGCGCTGCGCGCGAATTCGCCCTCCTCGTAGCCAAGCACCTTGTCGATCTGCCCGAACCAGTCCACCTGCCCGGTGTCCGCGTGGATCACGTAAAGCACGTCGCTGGCGTTGAGGGCGATCTGGGCGTAAAGCTGTTCGGATTCCCAAAGCGATTGCTCGGCCTTGCGGCGCTCAACGATCTCCATCTGCAGTTCGGCGGTGCGCTCGTGAACGCGCTTCTCCAGCCCGTCGCGCGCGGCCTGCAAGGCGGCGTCGCGCTCCTGGATCTGGCGAAGCATATCGTCGAAGCCGTCGATCAAGGTGCCGATCTCATCCTCGGCGTACTTCGTGGCCCGCATGACGTAGTTCTTTTCCTGGGCCACGGACCGGGCCGCGTTCGCGAGATCGAGGATCGGCCGGGAGATCACGCGCTGCAGGCGGATGGACAGCAGGAAGGCCAGCAGTGCCGAAGCCAGCAAAAGGATGCCTGCGATCGATCCGTACTGCCGCAGCCGGGAATGGAACGCGTCGAGGTTCGAGCGCAGGCAGACCGCACCGATGATTTTGCCATCGTGCCGGATCGGCCGTTGCATGACCAGGGCGTCTCCGGCAAACAGATGCTGCCCGTGCGCCAACAACGGTACGGCGTAGTGGGCGGACCCGTCGGCCTGCCGGAAGTACTCGGCGAAGACCCGCCCGTCTCTGCTGAGAATCCAGGCAGCCTCGACACTTCGCTCGGAGCGCAGGATGGACAGATTTTTCTCGGCGTTCTCCTGAAGTTTGAAGTCCACGGCCGCGGTGCTGTTGTTGGCCACGATGTCGCCGAGGGTGGAAAGCTTTTCCACCATCATCTGACGAAGGGTGATCAGATTGTAGGCCACGAAGCCCCCACAGGCCAGCAGCAGCGACAGGCAACTGGGCAGCATGATGATCAACGTCTGCTTGCGCGTGATCGACCCCTGCCTGAAACCCCACCAGAACCGGGTCTTGTCACTCATGTTTCCCCCTGACAGACGCAGCCACCTTCAACAGGTTGGCGGCCTGACCGCGGAGGTCAGGGGTTGGAAGAACGGCCAGAATGGCAAGACAGCAGGTAAGATAGGGAAGAGAGAAAAGGAAAAGGGCCCGCGGTCCCTTGTGCTCCCCTTCCGCTCTTCGCCCTTCCTCTGTTTCCGGCTTTCTTTGTTTCATCGTTTTTCACTGCCCTTGGTTCCCGACCAAGGACTTCCCATGTGCTCCCGACACCCGGCTCATGCGGGCATGAGTAGGGTGTCAAGATCACCGAAGCTCTTCTGTTTACGGTTGGTTCGGCCAAAACTTGAGGAACGCTCCGGTGTGATAGCCAGCGACTTTCAAACTTCCCTACCCCATCCTATCCCCTTATGCTCGGCTCGTGACCCAATGGGAAAAAATCACGCTGGTTGGCGTTGGATTGCTCGGTGGCTCGCTTGGCCTGGCCATCAAGGAACAGCGGCTGGCCTTGCGCGTCGCGGGATACGTCCGGCGCCCGGAAAGCATTGCCGAGTGTGAGAAAACCGGGGCGGTGGACAAGGCCGACACCGACCTGTTGCGGGCGGTCGAAAATGCCGATCTGGTCATTCTTTGCACTCCCATCGCCCAGATGACTGCGCTAACCACCCGGATGCTGCCCGTGCTGAAACGCGGCTGCATCGTTACCGATGTCGGCAGCGTCAAGGCCAGCGTGGTGGCCGAACTCGAACCGCTGGTCGCCGGCGCTGGCGCTCAGTTCATCGGCAGTCACCCCATGGCGGGAGCGGAGAAAATGGGTGTCGCCGCCGCGCGCTCCGATCTTTTCAGGGGCGCGATCTGCGTGCTCACTCCGACGGCGCAATCCAGCCCCGACGCCGTCGCTCGGCTGGAGGAATTCTGGCAATCACTGGGGGCTCGTCCCCTCCGCCTGCCGCCAGACCTGCACGACGATTTGGTCAGCCGATCCAGCCATTTGCCGCATGTCGTCGCCGCGGAACTCGCCAACTATGTCCTCAGCCCGGTGCATCCCAAGGAGCAGGGAATGCTCTGCGCAAATGGCTTTCGCGACACGACCCGCATCGCCGCTGGCTCGCCCGAGATGTGGCGCGACATCGCGCTGGCCAACCGCCGGAACCTCGCCCGCGTTCTCGGCGTGTTCATCGAGGACCTGCAGGAATTCCAGCTCGCGCTCGAAAAGCAGGATGTGAAGGCGATTGAAGAGTTCTTCCACAAGGCGAAGGAGCGTCGGGATGCGTGGTGGGCGCAGGCCTCTTCGTCGCCCTCTCCGGAGTGAAAGGGAGGGAGGAAGCCGCGTTTCGTGTTCCGTGTTGCGTGAAGTCCGATCCAACCGCGATAATCCACATGTTTTTGACGATGTAACACTCATCACGGAATACGAAACACGGAACACGCCTCACGCCCTATTCAATGCCGCTTCCAGACCGCATCGAAATTGTCCCGCTCGACCGGCCGGTACACGCCGAGATCACCGTGCCGGGCTCCAAGAGCATCACGAACCGCGCGCTCGTGCTGGCTGCGCTGGCCGACGGCGAGACGACACTGCAGGGCGCGCTCTGGAGCGAGGACACGCAGGTGATGGTCGAGTGCCTTCAGGAACTTGGTTACATGGTCAACGTCGCCCCTGACCCGAACGAGACCTGCAACCGGACGATCACCGTCTATGGCCTGGGTGGCAAAGTCCCACGCGGCGGCACCGACGAGCAGCCGCTCGAACTCTTCGTTGGCAACGCGGGCACGGCCGCGCGATTCCTCGCTGCAATGGTCTGCCTCGGCGAAGGCGTCTATCGGCTCCATGGCGTGCCGCGCATGCACGAGCGTCCGCAGGCGGCGCTGTTCACAGCGCTGCGCCAACTCGGCTACCGACTTGACTCGCCTAACGATAAGCTGCCCGCGCTCATCCACGGCGTGGGACCGAAGCCTGGTGCGAAATGCACCGTGAGCATCGAGGAGAGTTCGCAGTTCGCCTCGGCGCTTTTGCTTGGCGTGAAGGTCGGCGGCTGGCAAGTCGAAGTGACCGGAGAGAATGCCGAGGAGTCACCTTACGTCACGATGACCAAGGCTTTGATCTTCAGTTTCCCGGCGCGCAAAGGCCGGTTCCAAATCGAGCCAGATGCTTCGAGTGGGAGTTATTTTTGGGCCGCATCTCGACTGGCTCCGAGGCATCAGCTTGTGCCCACGCCAGCGAAGCTCCCCGACGGACGAGAATTCGAACCGAGAGAGATTTGGCAATTCTCCAGCATTAGTGTGATCAGTTGGCCAGACTCGGGTTGGCAGGTCGATGGAAAGTTCGTGAAGTTTTTACCACCCCCGAATGAAATCTCCCGTCGCACCGATCTAGGTGACAGTATCATGACAGCAATCGTGTTGGCTCCATTCGGTTCGCTGACATTGCACTTCACCGACCTCGCTCGGCTCCGCGTTCAGGAATGTGAACGTGTGGCCGCCCTTCGCACTGAACTGACCAAATGCGGCGCGGAGGTCCTCGAACAGGGTGACACCCTTACCGTCTTTCCTTCCGCTCAAAAGCTTCACGGCGCGGAAATTGAAACCTATAACGATCACCGCATGGCCATGTGTTTCGCCATTCTGGGATTGAAAGTTCCCGGCATCAAAATCAAGAATCCCGCGTGCGTCAAAAAGACGTTCCCGAACTTCTTCCAGAAACTGGCCGCCGCGCCCCCGCACGGCCTCGGTGCGACTATCCTCGACGCCTCCGGCCGCAAACTGGCGCACGAGGAGTTGTTCGCCGACTGAACTTCGTGCCATGCGGCAGGCCAGCAGGCCAGAAAGCCAGCAGGTCAGATACTGCGACGGAGCCGCTCACCTGCCGGCCTGCTGACCTGCCGGCTTTCTGGCCTGCCGGTCTGCTTCGCCCTTGCGCCTTGCCCCCAACCCCCTCAATCTTTTCCCGTGAAGATCAACCTTGGCCCAGTCGGAAAACGTCCCGAGAAGCCCGAAGCTGACGCGATGGAGCCGCACATTGTCATCGCCATCGACGGCACCAGCGCCAGTGGCAAGAGCACCAACGCGAAGCTCGTCGCCAAGGCGCTCGGCTACGTCTATGTCGATACCGGCGCGATGTACCGCACGCTGGCCTGGTATTGCCTCAAAAAGAACGTCGATGTGAACGACCACAAGGCCGTGGCCAGTCTGTGCCGCCGCTGGAAGACGGAATTGAAATGCATCGACGAAGACAATCTACGCCAGGTTCAATTGCTCGTGGATGGCTCCTTCCCGGGAAAGGAAATCCGCACCAACGAAACGAGCGCCGCCGTGCCGCACGTCGCCGCCGTGCCCAAGGTGCGCGAATGGATGAAGAGGGCGCAGCGTCAATGCATCCAGTTCGGCAATCTCGTCATGGAAGGCCGCGACATCGGCACGAACATTTTTCCGGAAACGGATTTCAAGTTCTACCTCGACGCGAATCTGGAAGAACGCACCAGGCGCCGCCAGGCCGAGGGTGTGCAGGAAAACCTCGCCGCCCGCGACGAACGTGACAGCCAGCGAGCTGCCGCGCCGCTGATGATTCCGTTGGGGGCCGTGATCGTGAACAATTCCGGCCAGACACCTGAGCAAACAAGCTCCTTCATCCTCGATATCATCCGCCAGCGGCTCAAGCAACGCGAGGATACCCGCCTTGTGGCGCGGCAAAAACCTCGCTGGTGATGAACGTCAGTTACCGTCTCGCCTGGATTTTCTTCCGCACGCTCTACCTCACCTGCTTCCGCTGCCGTTACCTGCACCCCGAACGCGTGCCCATGCAGGGACCGGTGATTCTGGCCGCCAACCACGCCAGCTTCCTTGACCCGCCGCTCATTGGCGCCGGGTTCAATCGCATGGTCAATTACCTCGCGCGCAACACGCTGTTCGACGTACCGGTCGTCGGCGCGCTGCTGCGAAGCTGGAAGGTCGTGCCCGTGGATCGCGAGGGCGGAGGCGGCGCAGGTTTGAAAGCCATCCTCGACCGCCTGGTCGATGGCGGCGTCATCCTGCTTTTTCCGGAAGGCACGCGCACGTCAGACGGCCAGTTGCGCCCCGCCAAATCCGGCGTCGGTCTGACGGTCATTAAATCCACCGCGCCAGTCGTGCCAGTGCGGGTCTTCGGCACTTTTGAGGCATACGGAAGGCACATGAAGATTCCGCGTCCTCGCCGCGTCACGGTCAAGTACGGCCATCCGCTTGACTTCAAGGAACTGCGCGCCGAGGCCAAGAGGTGCTCCAAGCCGCGCCTGAAGGAGATTTACCAGCAGATCGCCGATGAAATAATGGCTTCCATCGCCCGCCTCGACCAACGAGCCGATGCCCCATTGGAACTGGAGCGCCAGTCTCCGACGTCGCAGACGCGGCCTGTAAATCCATCTTCACCGCGCCGGGTCGGAGACCGGTAGTGTTCGGCAACCGACGCTCCTTTGAGGAGTCTTATGCTCGGCGCTCCAATGGCGGGGGAATCCTGTTGAATCGATGAGCCGGTTAAATCAGTCTGGCGCACCGAAGAGCGCGGGCGTCGTGGGCGTTCTCGCTACGGGGCGCGACCTCAGGTCGCTTCAGTGAACGAACTGGCTGACGGGTTTGCCAACTTCTGCGCCTGCGGGCGGGATGTGCATTGAAGCGGCTTGAAGGCCGCGTTTCTCTGAGATCTATGGGTGATTCCGGCCAGCGGTACAAGCAAAATCGTTTTCAGCAACTGCGCGGCTTTTGCTACGCGGCGGCGACCGGCAGCGTTTCCAATGCAGCCAGGCGCATGAGACTAAGCCAGCCTTCGGTTTCGCAGCAGATTCAATCCCTCGAAAGCGAAATGGGGGCGAAGCTGTTTGTGCGGCACGGTTCCAGGATTCAACTCACGCATGACGGCCAATTGCTCTTTGAAATGGCCAGGTCGCTGGTGGAGCAACTGGAGCACCTGGACGAGCAATTCAAGCAACGCCGCAACGAAGTGGATGAAGGCCGCATCGAGATTGCGGCCGGTTGGTCCACGATACTCTATGTGTTGCCCAAATACGTCGGGGCCTTCCGACAGGCGCATCCGAAAATCGAGTTGCGCCTCCACAACGTCACCGGCCTTGAAGGGTTGGAGCAGCTCCGGAGTGGTTTGGTGGATTTCGCGGTCGGCCCGTTGCCGAACGTTCCAGCGGACATTGAATTTCATCCGATGGTGTCCTACGAGGCGGTCGTCATCACTTGCCTGGGGCATCCATTGGCCCGCAAGAAGAAGCTGACGTTGGAAGACATCAGCGAGTATCCGCTCATCCTGCCGCCCCGCAATCTCAGCACCTGGGGCCTGGTGGACAGCACATTCAAAAAGCACGGGATTTCTTACCAGGTCGCGATGGAAGTCGGTGGCTGGGAAGTGATCAAGAAATACGTCGAACTCGGCCTGGGCATTTCCATCATCATGAGCATTGGCATCACCGGCGAACAGAAGCTGGAGGTGATTCCGGCGGGTGAATTCTTTCCAAACCGCGCGTACGGAGTGGTGCTGCGCAAAGGCCGTATCCTCACGCCACAGGCCAAACGCTTTGTCAGCCTGTTGCTTGATCCGGTGGCGACTCCAGTAAGTGCATGAGTTCTCGGTTGCCAGCCATGTCTGCGAAACCAGCGCTTTCGTTCACGCTGGCAGCACTCGCGGCGATGATCGCCCGTGCAAGCGCCGCTGAGCCAACCAACGCTCCTCCCTCCAGGAACGTTGCAGCCATCGTTACGGTTTATTACCACAACTCGCATGCGGATTTGATCGTCAGCCGGTTGCTTCAGACCGACACGCTGGACGGCAAAGGCAAGGATTCTCCGCTGAAGCTGGCTTCTCTTTACACCGACCAAAGAAAGCCGGAGAAAGACATCAGCCGGTTGCTCGCGGCGTCGCATCGGTTTCGCGTGAGTGAGACGATTGAGGATGCGTTAACGCTGGGCACTGGTCGGCTGGCAGTGGACGGAGTGCTGCTGATTGCCGAGCACGGGGACTATCCCAGGACGCCCGTAGGCAACACACGATATCCTAAACGCCGCTTTTGGGAGGAAATTCTGAAGGTCTTTCGGGCCAGCAACCGCGTGGTGCCCGTCTTCATCGACAAGCATCTCGCGGACAACTGGCAGGACGCCAAATTCATTTACGACAGCGCGACGGAACTGAAGGTTCCAATCATGGCGGGGTCATCCGTGCCGGGAACATGGCGCCGTCCGGCGGCTGACGTGAAACGCGGCGCGCGCCTCCGCGAGATCGTCGCGATCACGTATCACATCACGGAGCATTACGGTTTTCACGCTTTGGAAGTGGTTCAGGCCTTGGCGGAACAACGTCAAGGTGGAGAGACGGGCATCAAGAGTGTGCAGACCATCACGGGTGACGCGGTGTGGCGGGCCTTCGACGAAAAGACGTTCGACACCGAATTGTTCGACGCGGCCTGGAAACGATTGTCGGAACCACGAGGCGGCGGTCGTCCATTGCGACAGCTTGTGCGGGAACCGAAATTGTTTCGACTTGAATACGCGGATGGATTGCGCGCGCATGTGCTGGAGTTGAATGGCGCCGCTGGCGAATGGTCAGCTGCATGGCGTTACGCCGATGGCCGCGAGGAGTCCTCGCTGTTCTGGACTCAGGAAGGCCGACCGGCTGGGCATTTCACTTTGTTGTTGAATGGCATCGAACAGATGATGCTCTCGGGCAAACCTTCGTGGAACGGCGAGCGAACGCTGCTTTCGTCGGGTGCGCTGCACGGGCTGTTGATTTCGGAGAAAGAGGAGCAACGCCGCGTCGAAACGCCTGATCTGATGCTTCACTACGAAACGTCATGGCGATGGACGGAGCCGCCCACGCCTCCACCGATGCGACCATGGGCAGAACAATGAAACACGGGAAAGGGCGGAAATAGCTGACGAGGGCGCACGGGATTATCCGGGCGCAAATTCGCAGATCCGCGTAAACGAGTTTACTCCTCGCAGATTCGGAAGAACAGGGGTTGCTCAGTCAGCGTATCGGGAAAGACCTTAAGCGTCGGAATGCGTCAAAGATGCTCAATGTTGCCGGCGCGCAGGTGACGCCTTGGCAAAACCCCGTCAGTACACCCGAGGTCCCCCAGGAACGGTGGAGTCGTATCGCACGCCATCATCAATGGCCGGGCGATGATCCTGGTCGTGCGGCACGCTGACTTTCACCGAACTGCTGCAGGTGCCGCCGTGCCCGTCACTGGCGGTGAAGAAGATTTCATAGACGCGCCCGTTGCCGGGCACGCGCGGGGTGCCGCTGCGCTCGGCCCGCACCCAAGCTCGAGGTGTGCCGACACCGCCGCCATCCACCCAGGTGGAGCCGTCCCCCAGTGTGTTTGTCGGTTCATCCTGAAGCATCTTGGTGATGGTGATGGTCACCGCGTCTCCGTCAGGATCGGTGACGCCGAGAATGTCAATGACGACTCCTTGCTTGTGATTCGGCGGCCAAATCTCGCCCACACTTGGAACAGCGCGCGAGCAGTCCGGATCCTGGTTGGCATTTTGTGGCACGTCCACGACGTGGATGGTCATCGTCGCCGAGTCCATTCCGCCGCTTGGGTCGGCCACGGTGAACATTACCGGGTAGGTGCCGGCCTGCGCGAAGTTGGGCGTCCAATGGAACTCTCCGGTCGTCGGGTTCAACTCCGCACCGGGCGGAAGGTTCGCTGAACTGAAAGTGAGCGTGTCGCCTTCCGTGTCAGTTGCGGTCAGTTGGAAGCTCAGTGCTGTCTCTTCGTTCACAATCCAATCCGTAACCGGGCCGAACACGGGCGGATCGTTGACCGGACCAATCGTGAGCCGCACAACTGCGTTGGCCGTTGCCTGGCCGTCGCTGGCGCTGAACGTCAGGCTGTCTTCGCCGGAGAAGTTCACTGCCGGGGTATAGGTCACTCGATTGTTGTCCAACGAGCTCACCGTCCCGTGCAGCGGCTGGGTGACAATGGCAAAGCTTAGCGCGTCGCCATCCGCATCCGTGGCTTGGAGCACAATCTCAATGGCCATTTCTTCCGGGCCGGTCGCGGTGCCGTTGCTGGCGACAGGTGGATCGTTTACGGGCAGCACGGTCACGCGGACGCTGGCGGTTGTCGCACCACCCTGGCCATCGCTGACGGTGTAGGTGAAAACGTCGCTGCCATTGAAATTCAGTTCCGGCACGTAGGTCACGGAGCTGTCTGGATTGAGGATCACCGAGCCGTGCACGCCTGGCGTGACACTCTCCACGAAAAGCGCATCGCCATCCACGTCGCTGTCGTTCGCCAGTAAGTTGAGAGTCACGGGCGTGTCTTCATCGGTGGCGGCTGAGTCGCTGCCTGCATTCGGAGCATCGTTGACCGGCGCAATCGACACAGCCACCGTGCCCACGGTGGTCAGCACTCCATCACTGACCGAATAGGTGAAGGTGTCCGCGCCGTGGCAGTTCAGGTTGGGTGTGTAATTCAACGTGCCGTCCGGGTTCAAGGTGACGGTGCCGTTTGCGCCTTGGGTAAAGGCAGCCAAAGTCAGGGTGTCTTCATTCGAATCGGAATCATTCGCGAGCACGGGGATGTTAACTGAAGTGTCTTCCAACGTGACGACCGCGTCGCCCACGGCCAGGGGAGGATCATTCACTGGAGCAACGGTCACGGTCGCCGTGGCCGTCGCCGTGCCGCCGTGGCCGTCGCTCACCGTGTAGGTAAAGGCGTCGCCGCCATTGAAATCCGGCTCCGGTTGGTAGGTTGCGGATCCGTCTGGATTGAGGACGACCAGGCCGTGGACGCCTTGCGTGACGGCTTGCACCGAGAGCGCGTCGCCGTCCAGGTCTGTGTCGTTCGCGAGCACGTTGAGGGTCACGGAAGTGTCTTCATCGATGGTGACAGCGTCCCCGACGGCGGTCGGGTCATCGTTGACCGGGGTGACGCTGACGACCACTGCACCCACCGCAATCGAAGCGCAACCGGTGATCGTGTAGCTGAAGCTGTCGCTTCCATTGAAGTTCAAGTTTGGTGTGTAAAGCAACGCCCCATCCGGGTTCTGGGTGACGGTCCCGTTGGCCCCTTGGGTGAAGCTGAAGCCTGACGAGGCTGGAAGTGGAGCAGAAAGCACGACGATGTTCACCGAGGTGTCTTCCGGGGTGGTCGCCAGGATGGGAGCCCGGTCGCTGATCGCGTCTGGCACGGGGGCGACATCCTCAATCCGCGTGTCGGCGACTTGGGAGAAGACGATGTTGTCCAGACCAAAGCGGGAGATGTGGCGAGTCTGGGCCTCGAAGAAATCTACAGGGGCTAAGTCAAAGGACGCATCCAGTCGAATCATCAGCGATTGCCCGGTCCAACCTGCGCCAGAGTTGTTGAAGATGGTGTGGGTGCCACCTGGCCCGCCGTCAATGGGGACCGCGCTGGCCGCGAGCAGGACGGCGCCGTTGCCTCGGGTCACCTGCAGATGCTGCAATGGTCGCGGACCCACCACGTTGGCGATGTCGAAGGAACTCAAATGGACCTTGTACCCCGGATCGGCTGTCAAAGTGACCGCGATATACTGAGGGATACACCCGAACGTCTCGCCCGTCCCGGCGAAAACCTGGTAGAGGTCGCCGTAAGGACCCCCCGTCGTGCTGCGGGGGGGAACTTCGGTGTCGACGTCCTTCGTGGTGCGAAATTCCGCCACGATATTCGGCGTGAATCCGCCGGACGCACCATAATGCCAAGTGGGGCGCGGCCCGGTGTAGGCTGGGGGTGAGTAGTTCGGGGGATTGTAACTCAGCGCCGTGACCCTGTCCCCATAGTTGAACGGCCAAATTCCGAAATCGGTCAGGGCCACATCCCGTTGAAAAGTCAGAACGATGGCGGCGGCATCGGCAGCCCACAGCAGGGCGGCGGCAACCCAGAGACGGCCGAGAATTGTGTTTGTTTTCATAGAGTCTCCTTTGCGTTTGAGTGTTTCAACGGAGGCGGAAGAACCGACTCTCGGCGCCGGTCGGCACGGCGATGCTGTGGCGTCCATACCGCAGGAAGGGGATGGCGTCCAAGGCAGCCCACGGACCTTCCGCGCTGGTGGCGGATTCGACGGTCCAGAGATTGGTCTCAGCCGGCCAGGACACGAGAACGGCCGGCGCGATGGTCAGCAGCGGGGACGAGCAAGAGCCCAGCAGCGTTCCTGTCTGCGTGGCGGTAGCAAGGCGCTGCCGGTTGATGGGAGTGGTCACGTTGCAGAAACGATTGCTCGTGACTTGAGCATTGACGGCGATGCCCACGACGGTTCCGAACATTGGATCGTCACCGAGCAGTCGAATTCCTTCCGGCATATCCTCGAATTGGTTATTGGCAATCGTCACGTTCGTTCCGCTGACAGACAATCCCAGCGGAATAATCCCGGGTGCGGTGCCTTGGCAGCGGTTGTTTCTGACCACGCTTCCATCACCTTTGATCAAAGCAATGTGCATCTGGTTATCCCGGAGCGTGTTTCCTTCGATTTCGAGATGCTCGAGAATGCCAAATTGGGGATAATTCGCTTCGTGGGCCGCCAAAATACCGAACGCTATTGGAAAATCAGCCCCTGTCCCGATGTATGAGTACCCGCTGATGGTGTTGCCGGCGATCCGTCCACCGACGCCTTCTCTAACGAAGATGCCGTACATGCTGTCGTTGTTCAGCGGTCCAGGCCCGACGAAAGTGTTGTTCTCGACCGTGACATTGATGCTTTGTTTGGTGGGCGAGCCAACGAACCAAATGCCCCCGTAGTTGTCTGCGAACGTGCTTCCTACCACGCGCACGTTGACCTCAGGGGCGGGGTCTTCGGCGTTGAAAACAAGAATGGCATCGGCCAATTCAAAGCCCGGAGTGCTCTCACGAAAACCGTAGAACGCGCAGTTCTCCACCGTGCCGCTGCTCTGGCGAAGGCCTATTCCCAGCAGTTCACCGGGACCGACGAAGTGGTCAGCCAGACGTTCGCCCTCGAAAGTCAATCCCCGCACCGTGACCTGGGAAAACCGGATAAATATTATTGGAAAGTTGATGCTATCCGGGGGTGAAGACATCGCCTCGGTGGCGCGAAGGATCGTCCCCGGCTGACCGATCAAAGTCACTGTTTTGGAGAGGATCTGCACCTGCTCGGTGTAAACCCCGGGTGCGATGCGGATGGTGTCGTTCGATTGGGCCGCGTCCACGGCGGCCTGAATCGTTGGATAGGCGGCCGGCACCTTAAGGTCGGCGGCGATTGCGGGCAACGATGCCGCAACGGCCAGCAGCGGGCCGACGATCATATTTCTTGTTTCAGCAGTTA
>Ga0137433_1001074_pt1 | contig 12276 bp, 9 predicted proteins | sample EasRivERMZT840_2_FD_102335 | JGI IMG/M metagenome (GOLD analysis project Ga0137433, IMG submission 102335) | Soil microbial communities from meander-bound floodplain in the East River, Colorado, USA - East River MetaG ERMZT840_2 | ecosystem: Environmental > Terrestrial > Soil > Floodplain ...
ACCAACACCACGCCGGGTGTGCATGCGTTGTATGCAAAGATGACCGGAGGCGGACGCACGCGCCACCTGTATGCGCCGGAGTTGCTGACCGTTTTTTCGAGCTTCCAGCCGACGAGGCTCGCCATCAGTCGCCTGAGCGACGCGCGAGTTCGTGTGGATATAAATGGCGTTCCAGGTCAACGCATCGTGCTTGAAAGCACGAGTGATTTCAAAACGTGGTCGTCTCTTGCGACCAACTGGCTCACGGCGAATCAATGGAGTTATTCAGACAACATGTCCGGCAGCGAACAACGATTCTACAGAAGCAAGTTGCAATGACTCTCGCCGGCTGTTCGCAACGAGGCTTGGTGGCGATATTGCCAAACTACGAATCGGCGAGAGCTTTACGGATCCGGACTAGAACTCGGAGGGGCTTTCTCAATTCATGCTCCCAAACGCGGACGACCCGCCAGCCATTGTGCGAAGCGTCCTTGTCACGAGACAACAAACCACATTTAGGATGGCACGAGTGTGCGACTGTTCAGCACTTGAAGTGACACGTTGCACGCAGTCTGTTACGCTTGACGCGTGCAGTTAAACGACCAACCAGCGCAGCAGACACTCGCTCGCAGGCTCGGCGACACTGAGCACGTCTCCGGTCTCGCACTGCGCCTCGCGCGGCAAAGTGGCACGGGTGAGCGTTTGGTGGAATGGCTGTTGAAAGTCGCGGTGGAACGTGGCGCAAAACACTACCAGCGCGCCTTCGATCCACCCTTGCCGCCAGACGATAGAACAATCTCCGATGAAGAAATCGGCATTGCGCTGTGTCTCAACGAGCATCCCTACAATCTCGATGCGCTCCGCGCTGCGGCGCAGTTGCTTTCGTCGCCGCGCGTGGATCCCCAACATCTCGTGAGATTGGCTGAACAGGAGCGATGCGAACCGGTGTTGCTCCACATCGCCCGCGTCGCCGCCGAATACGATCCGCGACTCCAGCCCTGGGCTTACCTTCGTGACCACCTCCGGGAACGTCGCATTCATCGCACGGATGCCCTGCCGCACTGGTCTCGACTTGTCACTCACACAGGGGTGAGCGCATCCGGCGGTCCAGCTCGCACTGATTGGTTGCGCCGTGATGAATAACCCGCTGCGCATTCTCCATCTTCTCTCTTCGGCGCCATGAAAGAGCGCCTGACCAAAGAGCGCCGCGCTCTGGGCGAGTCCCCTCTCCGCTTCGAACGGGGAGAGGGCCGGGGTGAGGTGTCGAAAAGAATCTCAGCATCAGTGGTTTCCAAAGACCGTCTCTCCCGCGAGCGCCGCTCGTGGAACATGTCGCGCATCCGCGGCAAAGACACGACGCCGGAGAAAATAGTCCGCTCGCTCCTGCACCGCATGGGCTACCGCTTTCGCTTGCACGCGAGGATTGAGGTGAGAACTGAGAACGTAGAGGTGCGAAGGAAAACGTCGCGGCTCTCACCTCGCACTTCTCCCCTCTCCCCTCGTTTCGTCCGCCCCGACATCCTCCTCCCCAAACACAAAACCGCCATCTTCGTCCACGGCTGCTTCTGGCACCGGCACCAGGGCTGCAAGAACTGCACGACACCGACGAACCGGCGCGACTGGTGGCTGGCCAAACTCAACGGCAACGCCGTGCGCGACAAACTCCATCAGGCCGCACTTCGAAAACTCGGCTGGCGCGTGATGGTGATTTGGGAGTGCGAAGCGGAATGCGACAAGTGTGTTCGCCTCCTTCGACGGCAATTGCCGCGCCGCGCGCGCTGAACCACGCTCTCCGGCGCAACATAGCGAAGTTTCCAGCGGCCTTCTGTTTCTGCTTCACGCGCGGTGAAGAGGAAAAGTCCGTCGTTCAAGATCGCAAATTGCGATCTTAAAGAGCGGGCGCGGTCAGCATCGCAAGCGCCTCCCCAATGATTAAGGTTGGAATTGCGACGCCAGCGGAGTCCGAAGCTTTGAAGTTCCAAATCGGTACTTCAAAGACCCGTCGCGGCGGACGAAGAACGCTCCGTCATCGCGTCTCCCTCTCCGCTTCGAACGGGGAGAGGGCCGGGGTGAGGTGTCGATTCCGGAAAGTTCGAGCCGCTACGAAGCGCTGGCGCGCAAGCTTGCGGAACTGGATCGCACGCAAACGATCCCGCCTGCGAGAACCAGAATAGATGCGCGCCGCCAATTCATGGCTGGAATGGACGGAGACTATCGGGAATCCACTGGGCCGCCTATCTGGAATGTCATCTGGCCCGCCATGGACAGGGATATCCCCCCATTGCGATTGGTGAACCGTGTGGCATTGATGGTACCATGAATGGATTTGTAAAACGTGAGCTGCCTTCTTCGAACCTTCGACGACATTTTGAATTCCAACGCAAGGTTGATGGCGAGATGGTCGAACTGATAACGCGGCCTGGCTTCGCGGGAATAGTCCCCGAACCATCGGTTCTGGTGAATGCGCACATCAGCGCCTCGCGAAGTGGCGGGCGGATGATCGTGGATGAACTGGTGGTCGTGGCCTGATCCTTCCGGAACAAAGCCGGATTGCATCCAGTCATTGACCGTTGGGTGTTGTGCTCCTGAAGATGGGGGCATACGGTCCGACATGAAATCTAATAAACCAGCCGCCACCAAAAGGCCCAGCCTCGTCTCCCTGAGCAAACCCGGCCGCACTGAAATCCGGCGCGAGGAACCACGACGCTCGGCTCCGCGCGCCACGGGTAACGCGGCTGAGCGGAGCAACCAGCCGCGCAGTCACAAGTCAGGGAGGAAATGACGTGGTGTGTCCCGACCCGCCACACGCTCCGACAGCCTTGGCCTTCAGCTAGTCCGTGAACTGGCTGTAGGACTTTCCATGCTCGTCCTTGAGCGTTCCGTCGGGATGCACCGTCACCGGCACAACATATTCATCCACTTCGATCGCATCCTCATAGTCCCGCTCGCCGTCGAGAAACTGCTGAAGTCGGGTCATCTGGTTATCAACAATCTCCTTCTGCGCCGCTAATTCAGTTTCAAAAACGATGTAGCGGTCGTCCTCACTCACAACCGGTACTGGCCCTTGGCAGAGTGTGTTGATGAAAATGCAGAAGCCTCTTCGCAGATCAGGTGAAGCCTCTTCGCTCATCGCTGCGCCTCCATCTGGGTCTGAATCTTCACGATGATGGAGCGGTAGTGCGCCGCGATGCCGTCCGCTTCCTCCGGTTTGCTGCACTCCTCGACGATGTAGTCGCCATCGATGTAGCCCGAACGCAGGTATTCCGCCGTTCGTTCCCACGACTCCGCGCGCTTCTCCAATCCGTCGAGAAGCTGCCCAAGGTCGCGCTCGTCCAGTTCGATTCGGTAGGTTTGTGCCATTGCTGGCAGTACTACCTGGCCAGGTACGCGGATGTTGACAAGAATGAAATTCGCCACGGTCCTCACGACAAACTCGAATGCTTGTCTTGATGCGATTACCTGCCATCCTGGCAACCGTTACGCACATCTCGGCCTGTTTTTGCTTCAAGAGACTGTATCGCGTTCATGTCACGCTTTTCAGATCCATTGGAAATCGGCAACGGTTATGACCGCAAGGTCTTGGCCGAACTCTGGGGTTTGGCTGGTTTTCAAGCTATTGGACGCGGAGTTTTCACACCGAAAAGCGCGCGGCAAATATTCCTGTTCGTCACGCGAGAGAGATTGGGTTGGATGACTCCCTACAAGAACTTTCTCGACCAGGACTTGCTGTTTTGGGATGGCGAAAAGGGACACGGCTCAGACGACCGCATAGCGAATGCATCCCGTAGCGGAGAAGAGATTCATTTGTTCTATCGCGATCACCGGCTGACGCCGTTCACCTACTACGGCAAGATAGTCATGATCAGGTGTCAGCGGTTCGCGGACAAGCCCAGTCAGTTCGTATTCAACGTAGCAGCCCTCGCATCGAAAGCCTCGGCGGATGAACCGATGCAACTAGCTGAGGAGCCGGCTGACTATGCCGTCATCAGTGAAGCCGGCATGAACAGTATCGACCGGGCGGTTACCGCCAAGAGCCGCGGCATTGCACAGCGGTTGTTCCGGGGAAATCTGCTAAGGCTCTGGCAGGGCACTTGTGCCGTGACAAGCGTTCAGGAGCCACGTGTGCTGCGCTCCAGCCATATAAAACCGTGGAGCGCTTCAAACGTGCAAGAGAAGGTGGATCATTTTAATGGCTTACTGTTGATTCCCAATCTTGATGCTTTGTTCAACGAAGGACTGATCTCATTCAAGGATGACGGCCACATTCTTGTTTCGGACGATTGGAGATCTGACGACAAACGGCGCATGCATATCAACTCCGACTTGCATCTGAGAAGAGTTCACAGCGAGTCTAAGTCTTATCTGGAATATCATCGTGATGTGATGTTCGAGCGCCTTACATGACTGCTTTGGTGCCCGACGACGCACCAGAGCCGAGCGTGGGATTCCTTCGTTATCATCTCGGGAAGGTCTTCAATTAACGGCAGGCCGGGTTTACTGAGCCAAATTCATCATCCCTCCATTTGTCGCAGACCCGAGGTCCTTTCGATTTTGGCAACAGGCCGTTCTTTTGAGTTTCAAATAAGACGCAGGTTGCTATCGTTCGTCCGAATCCCGACCTTTGATGAAAACCATCTTCATCGCCATCACCTCGGGGACGCTGCTGTTCCCTGCGGCCTGCACAGCCGCGCCGAATGTTTTTCGCTCCTGGTTCACCCCCACGGTGGTGCCCACCAACTTCACGGGCATGGTGCGTTACGAGGCCGAGATCACGGGCGAGCCTGCCTCCGTGGGTTTCAATTATGATGGAGTCAGCCGTCCGATGCGTGATGACGGCAGCAATGGCGATCGGGTAGCGGGCGATGCCGTGTGGACGTGCCTGTTCACGGCCAATGAAATCCTGAGCAGGAACACGGCGAACCGCGTGTTCCATCCGATCATCGGAACGTGCAACCCCGCCGGAGCCGGCGCGTTCAACGTGGTGGCCGAGGTCTGGAGTTCGCAGATGGGACTGGTCCCGCTGAGGAACGTCAGCGCTACCGCGCAGGAGACGGATTACGTGGTCAACTATCTGGCCACGAAGGCGCAATTGGCCAACTTCAATCCGGTGTTCTGGGCGAATCGCTTCTACACGAACCATGGCGACAACTATGATTTCCTGAATTTCATTCACATCGCGGGCGTGCGCGGCAACCGATACCACTTTCACATCAGGAACAGCGTACAGGGGATCGGATTGCCCCTCTTCGAGGACAGCGCTGTCTTCGGCAGCGCCGGGCGATTGCAGGGTGGCTCGGTGTTTCCCATCTCCTCGTTCTACGATGGTGGCGGAGCGGGCTTCGCGCACGAGACGGGGCATCAGTGGATCAATTTTCTGTCCGGGGCATTTGCCACCGGCGTGCCGCATTGGCCCAAGGGCAACGTGGCGATCAACGTGATGGGTTTCACGATCGGCGGCGGAGTGGGCGGCAATTATTCCTACACCTTCACCAGCAATGGCAGCGGTGGCTACGTCGTGGGTCCGCCCGTCCAGACCAATCTCACCACGTTCAATCGGATGGAGCTTTATTTGATGGGCCTCGCCGCACCCGCCGAAGTGCCGGCCTATTTCGTCCTGAACGATCAGAACCAGAACGTGAGCAACGGCCAGACGTTGACCGCCGGGGAAATCAGCCTCGTGACGGTGAACGACGTGATCGCCGCCAATGGCCCACGCGTCCCTGACAGCACCCATTCCCAGAAGCTTTTTCGCACCGCCACCATCATCCTGTCCGAGCAACTGCTCGATCATTACGCGATGAGTTTCTACGATTATTTCACCCGCCGCGCCGAGGCGCGTCAGCCGCACACTTACGCCGAAGGATTGGCCTCGAGCACGGGCAACCCTTTCTACGTCGCCACGAGTGGACGCGCGGTGATGGTCACGAAAATCACCGATGACGTGCCCACTCTCAGAATGATACGCCAAGCCGATGGAACCCTGCGCCTGCTCTTTCCGGCCCGGATTGGGGTCAGCTATCAGCCGCAACGTTCCTTCGACCTGCGGACCTGGTCGAACGACGGGCCCCCGCTCAGAATTCCGGTGGTGAACCCTCCTGTCGATCCCGCGACAAGTATCGTCCTCACGCCGTTGCCTGGAACAAACCAGACATTTTATCGGTTGCAGGTTTCTTATTGAGACGCGCCGGTCCGACGACGCAGAACCTCGACGAAGGCGAACGCCGTTCTTTCGGTGAATTGAAAGTCAGGAACCCCGGCTACAGTCGTTAAGCGGTTGTTCGGAGGGGCGTACGTTCACTCCGGGACGATCGCAAAGACCCGTCCTCCGTAGCAGCCAGCCCTCCGCAGGAGCACCCGTCCTCCGTAGCAGTGGCGTACCACAGGCCACCCGTGACCTGCTGCGCACTGCCACTGCGGAGGGTGGAGGGACCGAGGACTCCGGCATTAGCCAGTGTGCACTCCTGCTCCGGAGGCCAGGGTAGCGCTCCGTCGGCTAGCCCTGGCCCGCTGCGCCCTGCCACCCCGGCCTCCGCAGTGGCAGGGCGCAGCAGGCAAGGGTACGTCAGGGCGCGCCACTGCTACGGAGGGCAGGCTGCGGAGGGTGGACGGAAACAGCTCCTTTTGTGCTCCTTGCGTTCTTTCGTGGCTGACGCTGCAACCGAACGGAGTGCGCCCGTCCCCGGGCGCAGCAACGCCCGTCCTTCCAGCGCCCTGACCTTCCAGCACTCTGGCGACACCGGACGTTTCTGCGGCCGGGGACGGCCGCACTCCGGGAATTCGCGCAGGCCGCGCAAATCTTCACAGATAGTAGGACGGATGCACACGGATTCGAGACACGAATTTCACCGATGGACACGAATCACTCCGATGAATTCGTGCAGGTTCGTGAAATTCGTGTCTGCTCCGCTATGGCAAGAGGCGATTGAAAATCGGGAGGATGGCCCACCCTGATTTGGCAGACCATCCTCCCAGCCAACCCACTCCGCTCCACTCCCAGCTCTGGGTTCCGCGGTGCCCGATGCCGCTTGGTCGCAGCCCCACCCAGTCGCCGCGGGCCGAAGGTCACCAACGGAACCCAGGAATCGTCATCATGGCAGAATTTGGTTGGGCGTGGACGGCGAGCCGGTCGGTGAACACTGGGCCTGAGCAGCAGCAGCCTGGGCATTGACCGCAGCCAATGCAGTTGCAGTGCCATTGCTTGGGATCACCACCGTCGTGCAACACACGCCAAGGTTTCCACACGGATCAGATGAGGTCACCACGATCAGATAAACCCGGCCATCGGAACCGGGATTGCGCCGGGCGCGCAACTGCAGGATCCCATTGGAGAGCGTGGCGTCCTGTAATTGGCCCACCTCGGGTTCATCACTGAACACCTGCACCTGCAGGTTGGCTTCGGTTGAGGCGGCGCTCAGGCCGACGTTCACCAGGGCATTGTTGGCCGGGAAGAGCACGCTGGTGGCCACAGAGCAGACGACCTCCGGCGCGACCGTCTCGAAGGCAAGTGACACCGTTTGGAACGCGAGACAATCCCCAACGAGATCACAAATTGCCGTTACCGACAGAAGATAGGAAAAGGCCGGGTTCAGCGGCGGGTCGAGCACCAGCGTGACGGTTTGTTGGTCCGCCTCCAGGGTTGCTGCGATGACGACATGGAAAACTCCGATAGGGTCCTGGATAAAGTAGTTGAACACATCCGTAGCCGAGGGAGGATCCAGCGGCTCGCTAAAGAGAACGACCACTTCCGACCCGTGACAATCGGCCACCGCCGAGAGCACCTCGGGCGGGTCCGGCGGCACGACCACATCGATGCTCACCGTGGCTACCGCGGAGTCCACCGTGCCGTCATTGACTTTGAACAAAAAACTATCCGGACCCTGGTAATCCTGGGCGGATGTGTAGGTGAGATTCGGAGCGGTGCCGCTGAGCGTCCCGTGTGACGGCCCGTTCACGACCGCAAAGGTAAGGGAATCGCCATCGGGATCGGTTCCGGTAAGCGTGATCGACGTCGGCACATCTTGAGAGACGGTCACGGCCTGGTTGTTTGCCGTGGGCGCCGAATTGATCGCCACCAGCAGTTCCAAATCGAAAGTGAGGTCCGAACTGGACGGGGCATTCTGATGAACCTCCGCCGCGATCACGTTCGCTCCGTTGACCAGCAAGCTGCGGTTGATCCGGCCTGTGACCGGCACATTGCCATCGTCATTGGCCAGAAAGGCGAGTGTCGCGTAATTGACCGGGCCCGCCGGCATGTTATTGCGGAACGCCTCGACTCCGTTCACATAAATCGCGGCGCCATCGTCGCGCCAAAGCCTCAAGAGCAGCCCCGGAATCGCCGAGGTGTCGCTCACCTCAAAGGTCTGCCTGAAGTAAGCCGTGATCAGAGGATTGCCGCCGGGCGTTCGGTTTAACACCGTCGCCTCATCCATGTCGCCAAAGCCCAACTCCGCCGGTCCGCTGGCCCAGGCACTGTCATCAAAGAACGGAGACACCCAGGCGTCGCCCTGGTCGATGCCCGTGTCGAGGTATTTCCATACTGACCCTGTGACCACGAGGCTGACCGGCCCGGCTTGCACCACAATGCTCACCGTCGCTTCCGCCGAATCCAGCGCCCCATCGTTGGCCTTGAAGGTGAACGCGTCGGAACCGACGAAGTTGAGATTCGGCGTATAGGTCACTACGGGAGGGGTGCCCGTCAGCGTGCCGTGCCCAGGCGAAGTCACAATGCTGAACGTGAGCGAGTTGCCGTCCGGATCCGAACCGGTCAGCGTGATACCCACTGAGCCGTTCTGGGTCACCACCACCGATTGGCTGTTGGCCACCGGCGGTTGATTATTCGGACCTTCGCCGCCGACGAGCATCAGATCAAAGCCAACATCCGAGCTGGTGATGGCCACCTGGTGAATCTCCACGGCCAGAAGGTTGGCTCCGTTGACCAGCAGGCCGGCCGGAATGTTCCCGACGAAATAATTTGTCTCATCCGGACCACCCACCGCGGTCAGGCTGAAGGTATTGAAGGAGATCGGGCCGTTGGGCATGTTGCTGCGGAAGACCTCGACACCATTCAAATAAACGATCCCACCATCATCGCGCAAAAGTCGGACGACCAGACCCGAAATCGCCGAGGGATCGGCAACCGTGAACATGTGCCGGAAATAGAAGGTAATAACCCCGAATTGCCCCGGAATGACGGTAACGATATTCGTGTCGCCAAAACCAAGTGGCGCCGGGCCAGATGGCCAGATGGCATCATCAAATCCAGGTTGGCTCCAGATCGTTCCTTGATCGCTGCCGTCCGCCAGGTATTTCCAGGTTGAACCAGTCGGCACAAGGGTTTGTGCCGACAGCATCCCCGGCAAAAGGAGCGAAGCCAAAGCCAGCCGAAATGAATGAAGCCGGGAAACGAACCCGTTTTGATTCTGAGAAGTCTGCATAATAAGGTTCCATACGGAGGTTGAAGGCGGCGGCAGAGTCCCGGCCTCCGGCGCGCTCTGTGCCAGCCGGGATCCCCTGACGCTTGACCAGTCAATTAAACGCGTCGCCCGGCAGTTTCTTGCAAAAAAGTTTGGGTTTGTTCAACAAAGCCACGATGAGTCATGAACTCAACCTTGTTCCGGAGCGACCGCGGAAAACGGCTTGCGCGTATCAGCGGACCGAAGCTTCGCTTGGCGCTTTCCGGATGGACAAGGAATTATCACGGATGGAGCCGGGTTTCCGCCGAAGTCGTAGGCTGGAGGCCCACGTGATAGCCCGGCCTGGCCCTGTTTTGAAAGAAATTGGCCCCTTGTCCGTTTAAGTTGAGGGTGAAACCGAGTCCGTGACCATTATCGTTATGAGAACGAAATCCATCTCCATTGTTGTATCAGCATCATTGCTGTTCGTCTGCACTCGGCCCTCCAACGGTGCAAGTCCGGAAAGGAGTCGGCCATGAAGCTGGCACACCGCCGCGTCTGGAAGCTGCTCACCATACCGCTGTTGATTGGTGTGTATCTCGCAAGTCTGAGTTTCACGGCCGAGCGCGCACTCCAGGCCGCCGAGCCGCTGCGCGAGGGCACGTGTGATCTCGCAGGAGAGCTCTTTCCCGACACCAACCCGGGTCCAGGATCATTGAAGGAGATTCCTGTGCCCGAGCCTACCGATCTCGCGACCTACGTCCGCAACCGCAAGGTGGCGATCGCGCTGGGCAAGGCGTTCTTCTGGGATATGCAAGTGGGCAGCGATGGCGTGCAGGCCTGCGCGTCGTGCCACTTCCGCGCGGGCGCCGATCCGCGATCGATCAATCAGTTGAACCCCGGGGGCGCCAACAACGCCGATCCGACGATCAATATGGGTGGCCCGAACTACCGGTTGAAAGCCTCGGATTTTCCGCTGCACAAGCTTACCGATCCAACCGACCGCCACTCGCACGTGCTGCGCGACAGCGACGACGTCGTCTCGTCGCAGGGCGTGCATCTGCAGCGATTCGTGCGTGCCGATCGCGGCGCGATCAAGGACGAAACCGTCGTGGTACCAGACAATGTGTTCAGCATCGACGGCATCAACACCCGCCGGTCGGAGCCGCGCAACACGCCCACGGTGATCAACGCCGCGTTCACGCTCCATAATTTCTGGGATCGGCGCGCTCGCAATATCTTCAACGGCGTCAACCCGCACGGCGCGGGTGATGCCGGTGCCCGCGTTTTGCGGGCGACGGGCCCCAACCACATCACGCCCACGGTCGTCCGCATCGACAACGCGAGCCTGGCGTCGCAGGCGGTTGGTCCTCCGCTCAGCGATCGTGAAATGGGTTCGCTGGGCCGCACCTTCAAAGATGTCGGCAAGCGCCTCGCGTCGGCACGACCGCTGCGGCAGCAGAGAGTCCACGTAGACGACAGCGTGCTCGGCGCCTACGTCGATGACAAAGACGATCGCGGACTGGACACGACCTACAGCGAACTGATCGAAGCCGCGTTTCAGCCGGCCTGGTGGCGCTTGAATAGGATCGTTGTCGTCGCGGACGACGGATCGCTGTCGTTTGTGCCGCGCCCGGATCGGCCACTTCGTGACGACGAATACACGATGCTCGAATACAACTTCGCGCTGTTCTTCGGGCTGTCGGTGCAGCTCTATGAGATGACGCTGATTTCGGACGAAGCGCCAATCGATCGATTTTTCGAGGGCAAGACGAACGCGCTCACGGCACAGGAGCGGCGCGGCCTGGACCTGTTCAACAGCAAGACCGCTGACACCGCCTGCTTCGCCTGCCACTCCGGTCCGGAGTTGACCGACAACTCGACCCGGATTCTCTTCGGCGCGGTCGTGGACGGCGTGAAACAGCCAGCAGAGCTGGTCGAGCGGATGTTCAACGGCCAGTGTGAAGTGGTCGTCTACGATCAGGGTGTCTACAACCTTGGCATCCGTCCCACCGAGGAAGATCTCGGGCAGGGCAACAACGATCCGTTCGGCAATCCGCTCTCGTTCATCAAGCTGCTGACGCTGCCCTCCGATCAGATCCCGTCACAGGAGTTGCTCACCTATCCGCTCCCCAACATTGCCAATCCGCCGATCTACGTTGGCGAGCGCACGCTGACGGACGGGACGTTCAAGGTGCCGAGTCTGCGCAATCTGCAGCTGACGGCGCCGTACTTCCACAACGGTGGACAACGCACCATCCGCCAGGTCGTCGAGTTCTACAATCGGGGCGGCGATTTCCGCGAGCACAATGCCGAGAATATCGACTTCGAGATCGGCAAGCTGGATTTGACCGACCAGCAGATCGACGACCTCACCGCGTTTCTCGGCCGTCCGTTGACCGACCTGCGCGTTGTCCTACAGCGTGCGCCGTTCGATCATCCGCAGTTGTTCGTTCCGAACGGGCATCCCATGCAGGGTCATCGTCCCCTCGTCATGGACGACGGCGTGGCGGCCGACACGCTCCTCGAAATTCCCGCAGTCGGTCGCGGCGGAGGTCCGCTGCCGGCCGGATTTCTGCGGCAGTAGCAGAGCGCCGGGTAATGCCGAGTAGCCGGGGCGCAAGAAGCGCAAAAGGCGATTCTTCAGTGATTTGAAGAATTGCGTTCTTTCGTGGCAAAATTTGCGCGGGTGGCTGCGTCCACTCATTGAAATTCGCGTCCATCCGTGGTTCTTCACTCCAGAGGAAGCACTCGTTCAAGGAGGTGCCTGGACAAAAAATGTGTGTCAAAACTCTTTAGAAATGTCCCCTAGTTAACTCACGAGAGAATGTCCCCTTGGTTGGTTGTGGTTGGTTCTTGGGTTTCCCTGGCTGGAGATGCGGGACGCAGGGAGGCCGGAGCGTAG
>Ga0137433_1001075_pt1 | contig 12273 bp, 7 predicted proteins | sample EasRivERMZT840_2_FD_102335 | JGI IMG/M metagenome (GOLD analysis project Ga0137433, IMG submission 102335) | Soil microbial communities from meander-bound floodplain in the East River, Colorado, USA - East River MetaG ERMZT840_2 | ecosystem: Environmental > Terrestrial > Soil > Floodplain ...
TCAGGTTCACTTTTTGCGGCTCACTTCCGTCGATCGGGAAGCGCCACAGTTCACCGGTTGTTTTTAAGGCGTACATGGCGCTGCTGTCCGGAGACCAGTTCGCGGCAAGGAAATCGGATCCGCCGATTTCCGGCGCTAGTTCTCGAAGTTCTCCTCCATTCAGCGCACGAACGCTAAGGGCCCTCGGCCGTTTTGGATCTTCGCCGATCGGCGCCAGGTACTGGCCATTCGGTGACAATCCGCCCTTGAAGCTGCGCGTGATCTCCCTTTCAACTCCTGTCGAGAGATCCTTCTCCAACCAAATAATCCCCGGCTGCGGAGGGACGAGGCCTGCGACACTCCATAATTGCTTGCCGTAGACGAGTTTCTTCCCATCCGATGAAACGCGGCCGGCCGGCATCACCCTCATCACACCGTCTTCCTCGGCGACCATGAGCGACGACTGTCCGGTTTGCGGGTGAACTCGGTACAATCCATACACGCCTTTTGTAGCGCCCTTCACCACCAGCGAACCGTCGAGACCCCACATCAACGACTGAACCAGATCCAGCGTCGGAGAAGGCGTGTTTGATGTCATCAGCCTGAAATAGATTTCATGGATTTCCATCTGGAGATATCTATTTCTCAAACTCAGTCCTCCTCTTTGCGAAACTCGAACAGGCTGGACCGCGAGACCGCGCTTTCTTCGAAAGACAACGCCCCCAGTGCGACATCGATCCCCACTCCGGAGCGGGAACGGATCAGCAGAACGCGATTCGTGCGAGCGAATTCGCGGGCGTCGCTGATTCTCGGCTCAAACGCTTCAAGCAGTTTCTCGATGAACGGATTCTCGTGCCCGAATCCGCTCAGTAGAGTCAAGTCGACGTCTACCGTCTCCCTGGGCTCGCCCCAACGCTGCAGGGCCAGACCGCCGATGAAACAGAATCGCCAGCCTTCCTGATCGCAGAGAGCTTGAACTTCGGCAGCCGCGCGAATGACTTCAATCACGGCGGCCTGCGGCCTTCATGAACCAGCGTTGCTGTTCGACGAGACCTGAGGTGGGTTTTGGAGCTCTGGGAGGGACGCTGTAATCGGCGGGACCGCAGAGAAGGGCGATTGCTCGCACAGGATCGAGATGTCGCAGTTCTTCGCGCCGGATCCGCTCCAAACGAGGGCCCGCCTCGATCCATGTCTGAACCCAGCGTTTGCCGAGAGCGACCTGTTCGGGAGTCCAATCCGCTAGTTTCGATGGGCTGGACGGCATGCAGCCATTATAGCGGGATCGAGTACCAACGGACCGTATCTCGGGTGAAGTCGTTTCGTTACTGTTTCTGCTTCCAGTTCAGGATAAGCGTAATCGGTGACGTGATTTCGTCTTCCGTCGTGATGTTCATCAGGAAGCGGTGGCCGTCGGGCGAAACGTCACGTCATATTGCTGGCGGAAGAAAGTTTGTGTCTCTCGCTCGATACACCTCTCCCATATCGAGGGGATGGCTTCACTGGTAGGGATTCCGGGGAAACTTCAGGTACGGCAGCCGGATTCCTCCAAGAATCACGCGCGTTGCCTGTATCGCCGACGGCGCTGCGAAACTGCGGGCGGCCGCGGCCGAGACGAGGTCATCCTGCTCGACCCCGTCACCACTCACGCCGAGTCCCCCGATGAGTCGACCACCTCTATATAAAGGCAGGCTTCCCGGAAAGAAGATCACGCCATTCGTGTTCAACGGATTCTGAGTATCGAAGCCTTGAGTGCAGGGCCGGGCAATATCTCGAAGGTACAGATCCCAGGACGCGCCGACAGCAGTACCGTCGATCCCCGGCGGGTACATGGGTTGGCTGGTAAACCCGATCGTGCGGTTCGAAACAGCGGTTCCCGGAGGAATTCCTGGCAGATCGCTCGGATGCAGCCGGTCGCTGCTGAAATATGACGCATTCCGGGACTTCGCAACGGCGACATCGATACTGAAAACGGTCGCGTCGGGCATGCGATAGAGTCCGAGAACGTTGCCATCCAGATCCGAAACGGCGATCACCATTCGAGCGCGACTGCCGATCGGAAGCCGTATCGCGGCACGCGTGCGATTCGCCTCATCCACTGCTTGTTGGATGATGGTCTGAACATCGGAAGTCGATAGTTCCGCACTTTCGCGCGGATGATCAGGCCCGCCGATCAACCATCCTTCGGCGGCCGCACCGCCCTCACGAGGCGTTACCAGGTAATCTCCGTTTAACTCGCCGGGAACCGCATCCGCCGGCAAACTTGTTTGTTCGACAAATGGCAGTCTGAGGCCCTCAAGATATATCGCGAAAGGCGGCGGCAGGCACGCCAGCGGACCGAATCCAGGGCCGCCGGAAACGCTGCCGACGAACGCGGCGTACTCGGCATGATTGGCTGGAATTCCGAAAACACCGACGCCGCCGATGACACGGCAGTCTTTAAAAATGGGAACACCGCCGCCGTGAATCTGCAGCGGTCTTTCGTCGCGCAATTCATCTGCAGCAAGATTGACCAGCCTGCCGTCCACAAAATTTCCGCTGAATTTGCCGGTCGTCACACCCGCGCTGCAGCCGCTGTTGTCGAGACCATCACATCGAAGCGGTGGTCCCGCATCTAATCCTTCCTCTCGCAGTAAGGCCGCAAGCGATGTCGCGCGTGGCACAAAGCTACCTGGATTGAACTCGGTATTGAAGGAGCATCCGCGGTTCGTATTCTCGATGCCATACAACGCTGCGGTGAACTGAAACGGAACGCCGGGCGGATAATGGACCCCGCTGATGTAACGCACCGTCCGGGATGACAAGGGCGCCTGGTCGTTGCTGAAAAAAGCTCCCGTACGAGCGAGGGAGAGGGCGCGCTCCGCTGTTTCCAATGTCGCATTTGGTTTTTGCCAAACCGCTAAAATGCGACCTGCCCGATCTACGACAACAACGGAAAAGTCGTCCGAGGAGATTGACTGAACGGCCGCCCGGACGATGCGATCCACTTCGTCTGATGTGAGGGATGCAAGGTCCGATGATTCCTGCGCGTTAAAACGCGACGAGCACAAGAATGAAAGAATAATCGCGGCAATGAATCGGCAGCGCTTCATGGACGCTGATTATGGCAGACTACTCCGGCGCATGGAATGGCGGATACTACTTCTCACTTCCTTTCTGGGCATCGCGGTTGCGATGTCGGCGTACGCCCAGATTCGAAGACCTGAGCGTGAAGTCACGGGCTCCGCAACGATCGAAGGTCGCGTCCGGGACGCTTTCGAAACGTCATTCGCAAACTTCACAGTCATCGCTAACGACGCCAGTTCCGGCCGGCAACTTGGAACCACTACAGATGTCGAGGGCCGCTTTCGGATCGAGAATGTTCCTGACGGAAGCTACGATGTGACCGCTACGCGTGAAGGATTTCAGACCGTCACGGTTTCCGGCATCCGGGTTCAAAGCAACGAACGTCGATCGATCGATATCGTGACCGGTCCGGAGACCAGCACTTCGCCGTTGAAGTTTTCCCGGATGACCGAATCGCCGACCGGGCCGGTCGAAACGCTGCCGAACCCTAACGCAATCCGCCGTCCGGAAACGGGAGTGCCGGAAGAAGCACCGCCGCCTCCGATAAAGCCAACCATCGAAGATTTCGTTCCGATACCAGATCGCTGGCGGATTCCTCGCCCTCCATGGACTCGCTATCCTTCCGGCACGTCCGACGCTCCATACATTCCTGGAAGCGTTTGGGACCCTTACAACCAAAACGTGCTCAAAGGAGATTACCCAATACTTGGAACGCGGTGGTTTCTGAACCTCTCTGCGGTAAGCGACACCCTTGCTGAAGGACGTCGAGTGCCGGTAGCGGGACCCGCAAGTTCACAACTGCCCGAGGAACCCGGTTTCTTCAGCCGCGGCGAACAGTTTCAGTTCGTGCAAAGTTTGCTGTTCAGTGCCGACTTCTCTCGTGGTGTCACAGCATTCCGGCCTGTGGACCTGCGACTGCGCATCACTCCGGTCGTGAACGGAAACTTTCTGGCGACACGAGAAACCGGCGTCGTCAACATCAATATCGCGCGAGGCAACTCACGATGGGATTCGTACGCGCCGGGGCTGCAGGAGGCGTTTGTCGAAGCGAGACTTGCGGAAACGAGTTCCAAATTCGATTTCATTTCTGTTCGAGCAGGCACTCAGGCCTTCCTCAGCGACTTTCGCGGATTTATCTTTTCCGACAACGAACCCGGACTCCGCGTATTCGGCAACCTGCGCTCCAACAGACACCAGTACAACTTTGCTTACTTTCATATGTTGGAGAAGGACACCAACAGCCTCCTGAATACTTTCAAGTCACGCCAGCAGGAAGTGATGATCGCCAACTACTACATTCAGGATTTCATCAAGCCCGGCTATACGACGCAATTCAGCTTTCATTACAACCGCGACAAGCCGACGTTCCACATCGATAACAATGGCTTCCTGGCGCGGCCTGCTCCGCTTGGGCGCGTACGTCCCAGGAGCGTCAATGCGATCTATCTGGGATGGACGGGAGACGGACATCTCGGACGCTTGAATGTGAATCATGCGTTCTATCAGGTGCTCGGCCGCGAAAGACCGGTAAATAGAGAAATCAATGCGCAGATGGCTGCGCTCGAACTTTCCGTCGACCAGGACTGGAAGCGATATCGATTCTCTCTGTTCTACGCCTCCGGCGATCGCGATCTCACCGACGGCCGAGCACGCGGCTTCGACAGCATTTTCGATAATGTTCAATTCGCCGGAGGGAGCGCGAGCTTCTGGAATCGTCAGGCGATCCGTTTGACCGGAACGCGATTGGGATTGATCGAACGTTTCAGCCTCCATCCTGCGTTGCGCACCACCAAAGAAGAAGGACAGTCGAATTTTTCGAATCCCGGATTGTTTCTTGCCAACGCAGCTGTCGATGCCGAAATTACGCCGAAGTTGCGCGGTTCTCTCAATGCCAACTTCATGGCGTTCCCTCATACGCAAATTCTCGAGACGTTGTTGGAACAGAGCCCGATTCAGCACAAAATCGGTCTCGACCTGGGTATGAGCGTGCGATGGAGACCATGGCTAAACGACAATGTCATCTTCAATGCGGGCGCTGCTGCTCTATTGCCTGCTGCAGGATTTCGAAACATGTTCAACGATCAAACCCTGTTTTCCAGCTTCGTTGAATTACGACTGGCCTATTAAATGTCTCGACTACTCGCTCTGGTGTTCTTCAGCTTTCTCGGCGTTCTCGTGATGCTGGCGCAAGGCCGGCCGCAATCTACCGCCACAGCTTCCGGATGCGTTTCCTCCGGATGTCACGTAAACACGGAACCGATGCATGTCTCTCCTGCGGTCATGTTGGCCTGCACGGATTGCCACGGAGGCAACGCCGACACGACGGAAAAAAACAGAGCTCACATCAGGCCCGGCAATAAGGATCTGTTCCGGTCCAGCGCAAATCCGGTTCAGGCCTATACCCAGTGGCTGAAAGAAAGCGCAAGCTACATTCGCTTCGTCAACCCCGGCGACCTCCGCGTCGTCGACGAAACCTGCGGCACCGCAGCTTGCCACGCCACGGTCGCCTACAAAGTTCGCAAGAGCATGATGACCACGGGGGGAATGCTTTGGGGAGCCGCTTTGTACAACAACGGCGCGTCCCCTCTGAAAGACACCAGCGTCGGTGAAAGCTATTCGAAAGACGGCCGGCCGCAACGCGTGCAGACCGTTCCTGCTCCGACTGCTGAAGAAATGAGAAAGGGCGTATTGGCCTATCTGGATCCACTGATCGAATGGGCCATATCCCAGCCCGGCAATGTATTGCGCGTATTCGAACGAGGTGGATCGCGCGTGCCCGAAATCGGAATCCCGAACCCGTTGGAAGAACCCGGCAAACCCAACAAGAATTTGTCCGACCGCGGATTCGGTACAGGCACTCGTACGGATCCGGTATTCCTTGGCCTGCAGAAGACGCGATTGCTGGATCCGCTCCTGCACTTCCCCGGCACGAACGATCATCCCGGCGATTACCGTGCAAGCGGCTGCACTGGTTGTCATGTGGTGTATGCGAATGATCGGTCGCCCGTTCACTCCGGTCCATACGCCTCTCATGGGAACCTCGGAAGAACGGCTAATCCCGATCTGACGATTCCGCGGACCGAATCGGGACATCCCATTGCACATCGGCTCACACGTTCAATTCCCTCCAGCCAGTGCATGGTCTGTCACATGCATCCTGGAACAAACATGGTAGCGACATATTTCGGATACACGTTCTGGGACAACGAAACTGAAGGCGGCCACATGTATCCACCGTCGGAAAAAAAGCTGTCACTCCGGGAGATCGATCGCATTCAGCGCGCAAATCCCGAAGGTTCTGCTTTGCGCGGCCGATGGGCGGGCGATGCGGAGTTCCTGGCGAACGTAAGCGACCTGAATCCAAAACTGCAGAACACTCAGTTTGCCGATTTTCATGGGCACGGATGGATCTTCCGCGCCGTGTACAAGCGCGATCGAAAAGGCAACCTCCTCGACAAAGACGGCAAGATCGTCTCTTTCGATGATCCGAGCAAGTTTGATAAGGCTGTCCATCTGAAAGACATCCATCTGGAAAAAGGCATGCATTGCGTGGACTGCCATTTCGAACAGGATGCTCACGGCAACGGCAAGCTTTATAACGAACCGCGCGCAGCGATCGAGATCGATTGCATCGATTGTCACGGGTCGATTCAGCAGCGTTCGAATCTTCGAACCAGCAGCTTCGCGGCTCCTGCCGGTGGAACAGATCTTTCCGTATTACGAACACCGTGGGGAAAGCGACGCTTCGAGGTGCGAGGCGACCGAACGATTCAGAGATCGATGGTCGAAGAGAACAAGGAATGGGATCTGGTTCAAGTGCTGGACACGATCACACCGGACGCGCCGCGGTACAACGAAAAGTCCCGGCTGGCAAAAACGTTGCGGAAAGACGGCCGCACCTGGGGCGAGGCTGCGCCGGACAATTCACTGGCGCACTCGAACTCCAAAATGACGTGTTATGCATGCCACTCGTCGTGGGTAACAAGCTGTTTCGGCTGTCATCTTTCGATGTCGTCGAACAACAAGAAGCCGGCGTTGCACAACGAAGGCGACGATACGCGCAACTGGACGTCATACAACTTTCAAGTCCTCCGAGACGACGTCTACATGCTGGGCATCGACGGCAGTGTGACCGGCAATCGGATCGCGCCCACACGATCGAGCAGCGCGGTTGTTGTCAGTTCTCAGACAGCCAATCGCGAATCGGTTTACCAGACGCAACAGACCGTGTCGGCCGAAGGTTTCAGCGGGCAGGCATTCTCGACACACGTTCCTCACACGGTGCGCGCGACTGAAACGAAAACATGCACCGATTGCCACGTTTCCGCGAATAACGACAACAACGCGATCATGGCCCAACTGCTGATGCAGGGCAGCAATTTCGTCAACTTCATGGGCCGCTATGCCTATGTGGGCGAAGGTTCCCGCGGATTCGAAGCCGTTACGATCGCCGAACGCGATGAACCGCAGGCTGTCATCGGTAGTTATCTTCACAGCCTCGCTTATCCATCCCGATTCAAAAAGCACGTCAGCGGTGGACGCACACTGAAACAGGCCTACCATCACGGCGGAAAAGAAGTCCTGAGCCTGCAATTACGTGGTGAATATCTGTACACGGCAAATGGCCCGGGCGGCCTCGAAATCTACGATGTCGCTCAGATCGATAACAAGGGCTTCTCGGAGCGAATGGTTTCTGCGCCGGTTTCGCCGCTCGGTCAGCGTCTGTACGTGCGCAGCAAGTATGCAACTGCGGTTGCAGCACCGTCCACGTTAGCTCTCGATCCCGCCCGCAGCCGGCGTCCGGAAAACAATGAGCAGCCGATTGCGCCTGTTTATAACTATGTCTACTTCACGGACAGGTACGAAGGACTCATTCTCGTGAATGCCGCAACTCTACTGGACGGTGACCCCACAAATAATTTCCTGAGTCGCGCGCTGACATTCAATCGTGACGGTCTGCTGAATGGTGCAACCAACATCACGTTGGCAGGTAATCTCGCGTACATCAGTTGCGATCGCGGTCTCGTGGTCCTCGATTTAAAAGAACCGCTGAAACCCTCGGTCGTGTCGATCATCGGCGCACCGTTCCTTCGCAGTCCTCGCGCCGTCGCGATTCAATTCCGTTATGCGTTCGTGGTCGACGCCGAAGGAATGAAGGTGTTGGATGTCACCGATCCATCCGATATCCGGCCCGCTACGCCCGGAATCGTACGACTGGATGGAGTACGCGACATCTACGTCGCGCGGACATACGTATACCTGGCGGCCGGTTCGCGAGGCCTGATCATCGTTGATATCGAGAGGCCTGAGCAGCCGCGCATCGTGCTTTCCTACGATGGCGACGGAAGGATCAACGACGCGTATGCTGTTCGGCTGGCCATGACAAACGCGAGTTTGTTTGCCTATGTCGCTGACGGAAAGAATGGCCTGCGGGTCCTGCAACTGACATCGCCTGATCGGACACCCGGCAATTACGGCTACAGTCCACCACCGGAGCCGCGATTGATCGCCACTTACCGCACGCACGGTCCAGCGATCGCATTGTCGAAGGCACTGGACCGCGATCGTGCAGTGGACGAAAGCGGGAATCAGATTGCTGTTTTCGGACGACGCGGCGCTCGTCCATTCAACGCGGAAGAAATGCAGCGGATGTATTTGCGCGACGGAAGACTCTATACAGTGACGGACACGCCGTCCGCCGCGCCATCTAGAGCAACCGCCCGATTTGCCTCAGCTGTGCGGCGAATTCTTCGGGATTATATCGGGCTTGCGACTGCAACAGATCATAGAGGCGCTGGATCTGCGCATTGACCGCATCATTTGGCCTACCCGGCCGCAGGATGTTGTACAGCACATCGATTGACATCGTCGCCTGTTCGGCGGCTCGAATGCCGGCGAATGCGATATTCGACGCATCCCCGGAAATCGCCTGAAGAAGCTTTGTCATGGATTGTGGGTCGAGCGGTTGTTTGCCCGCAGGTGTTGCTGCGTCTCGCGCGATCTGGGCGATACGGCCGGCAGCGGCCGCCAGCTTCTGTCGAGACGACAACGGGGTTTGGGCAAGCTGGCGAAGATCACGAACGGCGTCGTCGAGCCTGGTCCGTTCCGCCTGAGACGTTGCGGTCAAAAGATGCCGGAACACGACGTAATGTGCTTCGTTCCATGCCGGAGCTCCCGCACGTCCGATAAAGCCGCGCTGCTGCCGCGAACTGGGCAACACGAGATTGTGATGGCATGACGCGCATTCGAAATCCGCAAACTCCGGCCACGCATCCCAGGCTTTGCCGTTTATACGCCGCTCAAACTGCTCCATCGATGCACGTAAAGTGCTCGCCTGCCCCGCGGCCCAGCGCTGGACGGAGGACATCGATTCCTTTTCACGATTCCAATGTGCTGGCATCAACGCGCTGAACGTTTCAAGTTCGAAAACGAGATCCGGGTGTCCCGCCGCGATGAGTTCGTGGTCGACCGTTTTGGTACTGTCACCGAGGTGGCATGACAGGCACACATCCAGGCGCTTTCGAACATCCTTGGTATCGATCATCCCCAATTTGACTGATTGCTCATGCGTCCACCCGCGAGTGGTGTGCGGCCCGAGCCAGTTTGACGCCGGACCGTGGCAGCTTTCGCATGTGACGCCGTCGGCAACATCGAAAGTCGAGGCGCGCTGATTCCCAGGAGCATTCGTGCTGTGGCAATTCAGGCATAAGGCGGCTGTTTCGGGCGCCTCAATCTTGAGATTCTTTGCAATCTGCCTGGACTCTGGCCCCAGAAGGGCCTGATACGCTTTGGAGTGCCGGTCACGAGTAGACCAGATGTAGTACTCGTTCTGCGGGATTCTGCCGCCGGTCCTTGGCCATACCGAACCGTGGCAGTTGCTGGAAGCGCATGAGCCTGCACCGGTAAAGCTCGCGTCCGGAGGTGAAGTTGGAGCTTGGCTCTGCCCCGACACTATCGTAATTAAGAGGATGAAGACGGCCACGAGGGGAACGAGTCTCTTCATAAGTCCGACCAGTTAAAACCCCGGCTCTGCGCTAAGTCAAGCACCTTGACCGAGTGACACCCGGATGGTAGAGTCGCCGCTCCCCCGGCCGAGGAACTTGCATCATGGTTGAAACCGAGCCGATAGTCCGAAAAATCGCCCACGGTGAGATTCTCACACCGGAACAGTTGCTCGAATACCCGTTCTTTAAGGGAATTTCCGAAAAACTGTTACAGAAGAATCTGGGAGCGGTCGTCCGCCGGACTTTCAAAAAGGGCGAGATTATCTGCCGCGAAGGTGAGGAAGGTTCGACTGCGTTTTACATCCTTAAGGGGACGGTCGATATCTTCATCACAACCGCGGTATCGCACGTCCAGACGCAACCTGAAGCCAAGACAGGCTGGTTCAGGAAGATGAAAAGCCTGCTGGTCGGGCCCCCTGCAGCCACCGGCAAAACGCAACAGCGACAAAGGTATATCCCCATCGACGCTTCCGTTGATTTGTCCGTAGCCAATCCCGTAGCACAACTCGAAGAGGGCGACCTTTTCGGCGAGATGACGTGCCTGAGCTTTTATCCCCGTTCGGCTACAGTTCGCGCGGCGGAGGACTGCGTTGTCCTGGAAATGCTTCGGAACATCCTGCAATTGCTGCAGAAGAACAAGGAATTCAAGGTACGGGTTGAGGATGCTTATCGAAAAAGAACACTCGACCGGCATTTGCGCAGTGTCGAGATCTTCGGCGAGTTGTCGTCAGACTTTCTCGAGTTCTTAAAAGCACGTGTCGAGCTCGTGGATTTTGCGCCAGGAGAGATCATTTGCAAGCAGGACGAAGATGCTGATGCCTTCTATTTGATTCGCCTCGGAAATGTGAAAGTCAGCCAACGCTATCCCGGCGGCGAAATGGTACTGACGTATCTCTCGCGCGGCCAGTATTTCGGTGAAATCGGGCTGCTTGGGCACTCCAAACGCACGGCGACGTGTTCAGCGCTGGACAAAGTAGAAGCCGTCAAAATCCGTAAAGAGGATTTTGACGCCATGGTGCGGCAGTTTCCGGCGATCGGCACTCAACTGCAAAAGGTCGCCGATCAGCGACTCGAGACCAATCGTCAACAAAGCAAGCAGCTGGAGACGGTCTTTTTGAACGATTTCCTCGGCCAGTCGCTGATGGACGCCAATAACCTGCTGCTTATCGATTTGGAAAAATGCACACGCTGCGACGATTGCGTGCGAGCTTGCGCGGCCAGTCACGACGGGATAACTCGACTCATACGCGACGGCGTTCGATACGACAAATATCTTGTCGCGACTTCCTGCCGGCAGTGCCTGGATCCGCTGTGCATGGTGGGTTGCCCGGTCGGCGCCATCCATCGGCAGCCGTCCAGAGAGATTGTGATTGAGGACTGGTGTATTGGTTGTGGTCTGTGCGCGAAGCAATGCCCGTACGAGAACATCAACCTGCATGAATTCGTGGTTAAGCAAATGGACCCGGAGACCGGTCAGCAGAAGGAAGTTGTCACGAGAAAGGCAACGGTTTGCGATCTCTGTGGCCAGCACACAGAACCGAGCTGTGTTTACGCCTGTCCGCACGATGCGGCTCATCGTGTCGATCCGAAGGAATTTTTTCACCTGCAGTCGATCGATTTTATATTTCCAAAACCGAAATAATTAAAACGTGATCGTTGACTCGCCCGATCGAGCTTGGATTATGGCCGCGCTCGCGACAGCAGCCGTTGGTGCGGCGTCGTACGCGACACAGGTGCTGCTGTCATCGTCTCCTCCTTCAGGCGGCAGTTGGCCGGGGTTGGCTTACGGGATTTCCGGCACGGGCATGATCGTTTTCGCCGCGCTCCTCGCCGTTCGTCGAAAATTCCCGACGATGCGCGTGGGACGCATGCAAGTGTGGATGCGCGGACACGTCTGGCTGGGACTGTTGAGCTTTCCAATGATCCTCTTCCACGGGGGCTTCAGTCTGGGCGGGCCGCTCACGACTGCACTCATGGTGTTGTTCACGATCATCACGCTCAGCGGGATCTTCGGACTCGTCGTGCAGCAGATTGTGCCTAAGCTGATGATGGAACAGATACCCGCTGAAGTGGTCTACGAACAGGCGAATGTATTTATCAACGGGCTCCGTCTGAAAGCTGCGGAACGAGTCGAGTCGCTGTTCCCTAAAGGGCGGGACGAGGCGGACGGCACGCCATACAGCATCGTCAAAGAGTTTCTGGAGAAAGAGATCAAACCGTTCCTGGA
>Ga0137433_1001078_pt1 | contig 12268 bp, 14 predicted proteins | sample EasRivERMZT840_2_FD_102335 | JGI IMG/M metagenome (GOLD analysis project Ga0137433, IMG submission 102335) | Soil microbial communities from meander-bound floodplain in the East River, Colorado, USA - East River MetaG ERMZT840_2 | ecosystem: Environmental > Terrestrial > Soil > Floodplain ...
ATTCCGAAAGTTCAGAAAGTGGTCGGTCCGGGCAATCAGTATGTGCAGTCGGCAAAGCGTCAGGTGTACGGAACAGTGGATATCGATATGGTCGCCGGCCCCAGCGAAGTCGCGATCGTTGCCGATGAAACCTGCGATCCTTCCTGGATTGCGGCGGACCTGCTCGCACAGGCCGAACACGACGAAATGGCCGGAGTGTGGTTGATCACCTGGTTACGAGGCGTAGCGGATGCCGTCTTCGACGAGGTTCAGCGGCAGCTCGAACTGCTCGATCGCAGAGACATTGCGCGCGAATCGGTGGCACATAAGGGAATTGCTTTTATCGTCGCAAACCCGCATGCGGCCGTCGATCTGGTGAATCACATCGCGCCCGAGCACGTTCAAGTGCTCATGGCGGAACCGGAACAGGTTTCCGACAAGATCGAAAATGCCGGCGCTGTTTTCATCGGCCGTTACGCTCCGACGGTCGTCGGGGATTACTTTGCCGGACCGAGCCATGTGTTGCCGACGAACCGCACGGCGCGATTTTTTTCGCCGCTGGGTGTGCCAGATTTTCTGAAGCGGACGAGCGTCATCCGATACTCGGGCCGGGCGATTGAACGTTTTGGAGAAATGATCGAGAAGTTCGCGATCGCAGAAGGACTGACCGGACATGCAAGATCCATCACCATCCGCCGTCATAAAGCCTGAGGTCCGCGGTCTCACCGCGTACACGCTCAAGCACTTTGACGCCGAAGTCAAACTCGACCAGAACGAGAACCCGTACGAATTGCCGGCGGATCTCAAGCGCGAGGTCGTGGACCGCGTCCTGCGACGGCCCTGGGGCCGGTATCCGGAATTCATCCCGACCGCGGTGATCCAGACCCTGTCGAAGTTCACCGGATGGCCGGAAGAGGGCATTCTCGTCGGAAACGGCTCGAACGAACTGATCCAGGCTTCGCTCAGCGTCACACTCGGACCAGGCCGACGCCTTGCTGTGCCGCAGCCGACGTTCACGCTTTACAGGCTCATGGCGACGACGCTTCAGGCCGATGTGAACACGATCCTTCTCGATGAAGAAAACCTGACGTTCAAGGTCGACAAGCTGATTGAGGCCTCGCGCACGGCGGATGTCGTCGTTGTGTGTTCGCCGAACAATCCGACGGGTGGCCTGCTTCCCCGCGAGTCACTCCCCGAGCTGTTGAAAAATGCCAAAGGCATCGTGCTGCTCGATGAGGCTTATCACGAGTTCAGCCGCCAGACGGCGCTCGACCTCCTGCCGCATCATCGAAACCTCGTCGTGCTTCGAACATTTTCGAAAGCGATGTCGATGGCGGGACTGCGCTTCGGATACATGATGGCGCACCCGGAGATCGCGCGAGAGGTATACAAGGCGAAACTTCCGTACAACGTGAACATTTTCACGCTCGCCGCTGCCGAGATCGTCATCGAAAAACGCGCGACGCTGGATCGCGCAATCGATGCGTTGATTCGCGAACGCGACCGGGTGTTTCGTGAACTCCAGAACAGGAGGGCTGTCCGCGCTTTTCCTTCGACGGCGAACTTCATTTTGCTGAAGACAGCGCGGCCGGCGCGCGACTTGTTTGATCGGCTTTACAGCCACGGTGTGCTTGTGCGCGATGTCAGCTCATATCCGCTGCTCGAACGATGCCTGCGAGTGTCGATCGGAACTCCGGAGGAAAACGACAAGTTCCTCGCGGCTCTCGATCGAGCGTTGGAGGACAAATAATGGATCCTCGAAAAGCGACAAAGTCGAGAAAGACGAAAGAGACCGACATTCGGGTCAGCCTCAACCTGGACGGCACAGGCGAACAAAAGATCGCGACCGGCATTCCGTTCTTCGATCACATGCTCGCTCAGATCGCGCGTCACGGACATTTCGATCTGGAAATCGAGGCAAAGGGCGATCTGGAAATCGACGGCCATCACACGGTCGAAGACGTCGGCTGGGTTCTGGGTCAGGCGCTTCGGGAGGCTTTAGGCGATCGTCGCGGGATCACACGCTTTGGTCACGCGTATGTGCCGCTCGATGAGGCTCTCACTCGCGTCGTGATCGATCTTTCGGGACGTCCGTACCTGGTCTACAAAGTGGAATTCAAGTCGGCCCGGATCGGCGATCTGCAGACGGAACTGGTCGAGGAGTTTCTCAAGGCGTTCGTGCAGGAAGGCCGGTTCAACCTGCACGTCGAGAATTTGTACGGACGAAACCAGCACCACATCGCGGAAACGATATTCAAGGCGACCGCACAGGCGTTACACACAGCAACGCGAGTGGAGCATTCGGAGATTCCGTCGACGAAAGGAGTCTTGTGATTACCGTCGTCGACTACAAGCTGAACAACCTGCGGAGCCTCGAGAACACGCTCCGCCGTCTCGGGCATGACGTGTGCGTCACCTCCAACCCCGACGACGTCCAACGCGCGACCAGGCTGATCCTGCCCGGCGTCGGTGCGTTCGGCGACGGCATGCGCAATTTGAATCAGTTCGGCCTCGCGCAGCCTGTCATCGAAAAGGTAAAGGCCGGAACGCCGACACTCGGAATCTGCCTCGGCATGCATCTGCTTTTCACCGAGAGCGAGGAATTCGGACTTCATCGCGGCCTGGACCTTCTCGGGGGCCGGATCGTGCGGCTCCCCGCAAATCTTCGCGTGCCTCACATGGGCTGGAATCAGCTTCATCCAAAACAGTCGAACGGCCTGACAAAAGGCATCGCCGAATCGAGCTTCGTGTACTTCGTGCATTCGTACTACGCGGAGCCGTCTTCGAAGGACATCGTTTTGGCGACTACGGATTACGAACTCGAGTTTCCGGCAATCGTGCACGCCGGAAACATCTGGGCAACACAGTTTCATCCCGAGAAGAGCCAGCACGTCGGTGAGCGACTGCTCGACAACTTCGCGAAACTATGAACATTTATCCGGCAATCGACATCCTCGGAGGAAAGGCCGTGCGGCTCGTTCAGGGCCGCAAAGAGGATGCGACCGTCTACGGCGATCCTGTCGATATGGCGAAGAAATGGGTGAGCAAAGGCGCCGGATGGCTGCACGTTGTGGATCTCGATGGAGCGTTCGAAGGAAAGCCTCGGAACCTGGAGGTCCTGCGCGCAATGGCGGCTGCCGTTCCGGAAACCAGGATTCAGGTTGGCGGCGGCGTTCGAAACATGGCAACGGTTGAGAGTCTCCTGGATGCCGGGATTTTGCGCGTCGTTCTGGGAACTGCAGCCGTACAGGATCACGCATTCGTAAAGAAAGCTCTCGAAGAACGGCCGCACAACATTGTCATCGGAATCGATGCGCGCGACGGCAACGTCAAGGTTTCAGGCTGGACTGAAGATTCGCAAATCGGCGCGATTGATCTTGCGCGAAAGCTTCAGGACCTCGGCGCACGGCTCGTTGTGTACACGGACATCTCACGCGACGGTGTTCTCAAGGGCCCGAACGTTCCGGCGATGCGCGAGATGATCGAGAGCACGGAATTGTCCGTCATCGCATCCGGCGGCGTTTCGTCGATTTCAGATGTCGAAGTTCTTGCAGGGATGCATGTGAGACTCGATGGCGTGATCATCGGAAAGGCTCTCTACGAAGGGCGGATACAGGTCGAGGAGGCACTGGCCTATGCTGGCTAAGCGCATCATCCCGTGCCTCGACGTCAAGGACGGCCGTGTCGTTAAAGGCATTAACTTCGTGAACCTCCGCGATGCCGGCGACCCGGTTGAATGCGGCGTGCGGTATTCGGATGAAGGCGCCGACGAACTTGTTTTTCTCGACATCACCGCTTCATCCGACCGCCGCAACATTGTTGCCGAGATGGTCCGTCGCGTCGCCGACAGCATCAACATCCCGTTCACGGTAGGCGGCGGCCTGCGTAATGTCGACGATATTCAGGAGATCCTGAGGTCGGGGGCGGACAAGGTGTCGCTCAACACTTCGGCTGTAGACGATCCCGCGCTCGTGCAAAGGTCCGCCGAACGATTCGGAAGCCAATGCATCGTGGTCGCCATCGACGCGCGCCGCGAGAATGGCGGAGGCGCCAGCGTCTATACGCACGGCGGCCGCCAGCGTACGGATCTCGACGTGGTTGCGTGGGCCCGAAAGGTAGCGGATCTCGGAGCAGGCGAGATCCTGCTCACCAGCATGGACTCGGACGGAACGAAACACGGGTATGACCTCGAACTCACGCGTCAGGTCTCCGAAGCCGTGCGTATTCCCGTGATCGCGTCCGGCGGCGCCGGAACGATGTCGCATCTTTACGAGGGGCTTACCGAAGGGGCTGCAAGTGCCGTGCTCGCGGCATCCATCTTTCATTTTCGCGAGATCACAATTGGCCAGGCCAAGGCTTATCTGCGCGAACGAGGAGTCGTAGTGAGATGAACGACATCCTCGAAAAAGCGAAGTTCAGCCCGGACGGTCTCATTCCCGCCGTCGTACAGGATGCGCGCACACGGGAAGTGCTGACGGTCGCGTACATGAACAAGGAAGCTCTTCAACTCACGCTCGAGCGGCGCGAGACGTATCTATGGAGCCGAAGCCGGCAGCAACTCTGGCACAAAGGCGAAACGTCGGGAAATTCGCAGAAGGTCACGAAAGTCAGCCTGGATTGTGACAACGACGCGGTGCTCGTCGAGGTGGAACCGCGAGGGCCGGCATGTCACACCGGCGCGTATTCCTGCTTCGGCGTGGAGCCGGAGCTTGAAGGGGTATTGCAGGAGCTGTATGCGGTCGTGGAGGAACGAAAAGAGAAAAGGCCGGAGGGCAGTTACACGACATATCTCTTCAACAGCGGCCTGGACAAGATCCTGAAGAAGGTCGGCGAAGAGGCGACGGAAACGATCGTGGCAGCAAAGAACGAGGATTCTGGAAGGCTTGTGTCCGAAACGAGCGACCTTATGTATCACCTGCTGGTAATGCTGGTCGAGCGGGGCGTCAGTCTGGATGAAGTTTTGAAGGAATTGAAAGGAAGGAGAAAGTAACTGTAGGCGCGCTCTATGAGCGCGCAGCGCGGTCACAGACCGCGCCCACAGTAGACGAGCATGCAGCCGAGTCTGGAAGAAGTTAAACAGCTTCAATCGCAGGGGAACGTGATCCCCGTCTACAAATCGGTTATCGCCGATTTCCTGACGCCGGTTTCCGCCTTTCTCAAGCTGGAGAAAGACCGTTCACACGCGTTCCTTCTCGAGAGCATCGAAGGCGGCGAACGGATCGCGCGGTATTCGTTCCTTGGCGGCGATCCGTTCCTCATCACGCGATACCGTGACGGGCAGCCGGCAAACTTCCTCGACAACCTTCGCTCCACGATGAACCGGTTCAAATCCGTAAAGCTGCCCGGGCTTCCACCGTTCACAGGCGGCGCCGTCGGCTATTTCGGCTACGACATGGTTCGCACGATCGAGGACATTCCCAAAACCGGCGTCGACGACCTCGGCGTGGACGATGCGGTTTTGATGTTCTACAAAACGATCCTCGCTTTCGATCACCTGAGGCATCAGATCCACATCATCTCGAATGTCATCGTCGATGAGGCCGAGGAATCGATCGACGTGCAGTATCGGAAGGCTGTGGAGGAGATTCAGCGCATCGAGGCTGTGCTGCGCGCCCCATTGGAGATCCCGCCCGTCGTTCGAAACGATCGGGACGTTACAGTGCGGTCGAACGTCGAAAAGAAGGATTACCTCGAGGCTGTTTCCAAAGCGAAGGAATACATCGCCGCCGGCGACATTTTTCAGGTCGTGCTGTCGCAGCGCTTCGAGGTGGACCTGCCGACGTCGCCATTCGAGATCTATCGCGCGCTGCGTATCGTGAATCCGTCGCCGTACATGTATTTCCTCAAGATGCCGGAAACGTCGATCGTGGGCTCGTCGCCGGAAATGCTCGTAAGGGTACGCGACCGCGAAATCGAATACCGGCCTATTGCCGGCACTTTGCCGCGCGGCAGCAATCACGCTGAAGATGAAGCGAACGAAGAGCGGCTGAAGAACGACGAAAAGGAACGCGCCGAGCACATCATGCTCGTGGACCTGGGCCGCAACGATCTTGGACGCGTTTCCCGCTACGGCACCGTAAAGGTCGAGGAGTTGATGTTCATCGAGCGCTACTCGCACGTCATGCATCTCGTGTCCTCGCTCCGCGGCGAACTTCGTACAGGCGTCGACCGGTGGGACAGCCTGCTGGCGTGCTTCCCCGCGGGGACCGTTTCAGGAGCGCCCAAGGTGCGGGCGATGGAGATCATCGACGAACTCGAACCGACCAAGCGGGGCGTCTATGCGGGCGCCGTCATGTATGTGGACTTCAGCAACAACCTGGATTCCTGCATCGCGATTCGAACTCTCGTGGTGCGCGGCAACAAAGGCTACATCCAGGCAGGCGGAGGCATTGTCGCGGACTCCGTGCCCGAAAACGAATACATGGAAACAGTGAACAAGTCGCGAGCTTTGATCCGCGCGATCAATCTGGCGCAGCGCGGGTTTGAAATATGATTCTGGTACTCGATAACTACGATTCGTTTACCTACAACCTGGTGCAGTATCTTGGGGAACTGGGTGAGGACCTGCGCGTCCACCGGAACAACAAGATCACGCTCGATGAAATCGAGCAGTTGAAACCCGAGCGCATCGTGATTTCTCCCGGTCCCGGCACACCGGTCGCCGCCGGGATTACCGAAGATCTCATTCGCCGCTTTCACAAATCGACGCCGATCCTGGGCGTGTGTCTGGGCCATCAGGCGATCGGTGAAGTCTTCGGCGGAAAGATCGTTCGCGCACCCACGCTGATGCACGGCAAAGTCAGCGAGATCTTCCACGACGGCAAAGGGCTGTTCAAAGGACTGCCGCAGGGATTCGTCGCCACGCGATATCACTCGCTGATGGTGTCGGATGTTCCGGCAGTTCTCGAAGTCAGCGCGGAAACCAAAGACGGTCTCGTCATGGGCCTGCGCCATCGTGAATTTCCAGTCGAAGGCATTCAATTTCACTGCGAGTCGATCATGACGGTGGTCGGCAAAAGCATGTTGAAGAATTTCCTGCAATCATGATCACCGATCTCATCCAGAAAATGATCGACCGCATCGACCTCACCGAACAAGAGGCGCGCGGCGTCATGGAAGAAATCATGACCGGACAGGCGACGGATGCGCAGATCGCCGGGTTCCTGACGGCGCTCCGTATGAAAGGTGAAACCGCGCAGGAACTGATCGGCTTTGCGCGTGTGATGCGCGACCGTGCCGAAAAACTGTGGGACGGCGAAATCCTTCCCGTCCTCGACACCGCCGGCACAGGAGGCGACCGTTCCGGGACGTTCAATATCTCGACCGCTGCCGCTTTCGTTGCTGCCGGCGCCGGCATCCGCGTTGCAAAGCACGGAAACCGGTCGGCCAGCAGTCGTTGCGGCAGCGCGGATGTGATGGAAGCGCTTGGCGTCGATATTCAAATGCCGATGGACCGGCTCCGACGCGCGATTCAGGACGTTGGGATTGGTTTCCTGTTCGCGCCACGCTTTCACGCTTCGATGAAGCATGTGATGCCGGCGCGAACTCAGTTGAAGGTCCGGACGGTGTTCAACATCCTGGGACCGCTCGCAAGCCCGGCGTCGGCGTGTTTCCATGTCGTCGGGGTCTCGTCGCTCGAAATCATGGAGCTCATGGCGAACGCTCTGGTGGGACTCGGTCTCAAACACGCGTTTGTGGTGCACGGCGCGAACGGGTTGGATGAAGTTTCGATTTCCAGCCGGACATACGTTGTCGAGATACGCGACGGCGGCACACGGCAGTTCATCATGACGCCCGAGGACTTTGGCGTGACATCCACGAAGATCGACTCGATCCTTGGAGGCGATGCCGCGGAGAACGCAAAAATCATCGAAGCCGTTCTTCGCGGTGAGCCAGGACCCCGACGCGATGTCGTCTTACTGAACACCGCGCCGGGAATTGTTGCCGCCGGCGCCGCATCGACGTGGAAGGAAGGCATAAGGCTGGCCGCCGAGTCGATCGATTCCGGCGCAGCGCTGAAAAAGCTGCAGGAATTGAGGCAGTTGAAGTGAGCCTATGAAACACCTCGATCGTTCGCACATTCTGACGCGGATCATCGAAGCCAAGGCGAATCGGCTTCAAGTAGCGAAGATGCGTGTGCCTGAGCCGATCGTGAAGCGGATGGCCGAGACGGCGAAGGCTGTGCCTTCGTTCAAGGATGCTCTGGAGCAGCCGCAGCGCCTGCGGATCATTGCCGAAGTGAAGAAAGCTTCGCCTTCCAAGGGTGTACTCAAAGCCGACCTCGATCCCGCAAAACAAGCCTCGGCGTATCGGGAAGCGGGCGCGAGCGCAATATCAGTGGTCACGGAAGAGGACTTCTTTCAGGGCGACCTCGGCTGGGTCGGAAAAATCAGTGAGGCGTCAAAACTGCCGGTCCTTCGAAAGGACTTCGTCTACGAGCCGTTTCAGGTCTACGAGACGCGCGCGGCGGGCGCAAGCGCCATCCTGTTTATCGTCGCGATGCTTCAGCCCGCGGAGTTGAAGGACCTCATCGCCCTTGCTCATCACCTCAAACTGGATGCGCTGGTCGAGGTGCACGACGAGACCGAACTCGGCGAAGCTCTCGAGGCGGGCGCCGCGATCATCGGTGTGAACAATCGCGATCTGAAAACGTTCAACGTCGACCTTCAAACGTCGCTGCGGCTTTCGAAGCTGATTCCCGACGATCGGCTTTTCGTGGTGGAAAGCGGGATTCACGGCAAAGCCGACGTCGATCTTCTGCTCGACGCAGGCGCCGACGCTTTTCTCATCGGAGAACATTTCCTTACATCGGCCGATCCGGCCTCAGCCATTCGAGGTCTCCTGTGACACGCGTCAAGATCTGCGGCATTACGGAATTCGAAGACGCGCGCGACGCAGTACTGCTCGGCGCGGCCGCGATCGGCCTGAACTTTTACGCGAGCAGCCCGCGTTACGTGGACCCGACAAGAGCGGCACAGATCATTGAAAAGCTTCCTCCGTTCGTGACCATCGTCGGCGTTTTCGTCAATCATCCGGATCCCCAGAACCTCGAAGACTTCGCGCTCTCGCTGGGCTTGCATGCGGTGCAGCTTCACGGCAACGAAACGCCGGATTACTGCTCGATGATCCAGCGCGTGAAGGTGATCAAAGCGCTTCGGGTCGATTCCAACTTCCGCGTGGACACGTTGCGCAGTCACGGCAGCGGCACTTTCCTGCTCGACGCGTGTTCCCCGGATCAGTTCGGCGGAACGGGACGGTCATTCAACTGGGACCTTGTTTTCGGCGCTAATGCGTTCGGGTCCATCATCATCGCCGGTGGATTGACTCCGGAAAACGTCGCGCAGGCAGTCACGACGCTGCATCCGTTCGGCGTTGACGTTGCCAGCGGCGTGGAATCGAAACCTGGGAAGAAAGATTACGAGAAGATGCGGCGCTTCATCGAAGCGGTTCAGCGCACCGACGTCGCTCTTATGGACAAGCCATGAAAGGTCATTACGGAAACTACGGCGGGCAGTTCGTTCCTGAAACACTCATGCATCCTCTGGAGGAGCTCGAGGCGGCGTACCTGGAAGCGCAGCGCGATCCAGGCTTTCAGGCGGAACTCGATCATCTCTTTCACAACTATTCGGGCCGGCCGACGCCGCTCTATTTCGCCGAACGCCTCACGGAGTCATGGAGCAGCGCGAAGATCTATTTGAAGCGCGAGGACCTGAACCACACCGGCGCGCACAAGATCAACAACTGCCTCGGACAGGGCCTGCTCGCCCGGCGCATGGGAAAGAAACGCATCATTGCAGAGACCGGCGCGGGGCAGCATGGCGTCGCCACAGCGACCGTCTGCGCCCGCCTCGGACTTGAATGCGACGTCTACATGGGCGAAGAAGACATTCGCCGTCAGGAATTGAATGTCTTCCGCATGAAGCTGCTCGGCGCGCGCGTCATTCCGGTGTCTGCGGGAAGCAAAACGTTGAAAGACGCGATCAACGAATCGATGCGCGACTGGGTCACCAATGTGCGCACGACTTATTACATGCTCGGGTCGGTCCTCGGCCCGCACCCTTATCCCGCCATGGTCCGGGACTTCCAGTCCGTGATCGGCCGCGAAACGCGCGCACAGATGCTGGAGAAAGAAGGCCGCCTTCCGGACGTGCTCGTTGCTTGTGTCGGCGGCGGAAGCAATTCGATTGGTCTGTTTTACGACTTCGTCCGGGACAAACAAGTGCGCATGATCGGCGTCGAGGCCGGCGGACGCAGCCCGATGCTCGGCGACCACGCCGCGCGCTTTTCGGGCGGCAGGCCGGGCGTGCTGCATGGAACGTTCTCGTACATCCTTCAGGACGAAGATGGCCAGGTCGTGCCCACTCATTCCGTGTCGGCCGGTCTGGATTATCCTGCCGTCGGTCCGGAGCACGCCGAGTTTCACGATACCGGTCGCGTGGAATACACGAGCATCAACGACACGGAGGCGCTCGAGGCATTCCATGAACTGAGCCACGCGGAAGGTATCATCCCCGCACTGGAGAGTTCGCATGCCGTGGCTCATGCGAAGAAACTGAAGCTGCCCGCCGGACAGATTGTCGTCGTCAATCTCTCGGGACGCGGGGACAAGGATGTGACGGAAGTCATGCGGTTGATGAATCAGAAATGACGCGCATCGAGAATAAGTTCGCACAGCTCAAATCCGAGGGCCGGAAGGGATTCATTCCGTACATCACAGCCGGGGATCCCAGCCTGGACGTGACCCACGATCTGATCCTCGCGCTGGAAAAAACCGGCGCGGACATCATTGAACTCGGCGTGCCGTTTTCCGATCCCATCGCCGACGGACCGGTCATCCAGCGCGCGACGGAGAGGGCGCTTCACAGCGGCGTTCGATTGCAAAAGGTCCTGGAGCTGGGCGCGAGAGTACGGAAGCAGTCCGGGATTCCCCTGGTGCTGTTCAGCTACTACAACCCGTTGCTTCGATATGGGCTGGAGAATCTGGCGCGCGATGCCGTTAAGGCTGGATTCGACGGCGTGCTCGCGACCGATCTCACTGTCGAAGAGTCCGATGAATACGTTCGCGTCATGCGTGGAGCCGGCCTGAATACGATATTTCTTGCCGCCCCTACGAGCTCCCGCCAGCGCATGAAAAAAATCGCTGAGACATCGAGCGGTTTTTTGTACGCTGTGTCGCGCACGGGCGTGACCGGCGAGCAACAGGCTCTGGCAAGTGACCTGAAGGAGTTCCTGCAGGCGTTGCGCTCACACACGAAAGCTCCGATCGCGGTCGGGTTCGGCATCTCGCGCCCCGAGCACGTCCAGGCGGTATGGCAGGAAGCGGACGCGGCGGTCGTCGGCAGTTCGATCGTGAAAGAAGTCGAGAAGCATATCGGCAAGGCGGATCTGGTCGATAAAGTGGCTGCATTCGCCGGTTGGCTGAAAGGTTATCAGTCCACATGAGCATTGAAGATTGGCGGCGCAAAATTGATGAGATCGATGCCAGGCTCGTCGAGTTGTTCAACGAACGTACCAAATGCGCGATCGAGATCGGGAAGATCAAACACGCCGAGAATCTGCGTGTATACGATCCGGAACGAGAGCGTGAGGTTCTCCGCCGGATCAAGGAAACAAACCGCGGCCCCCTCGATAACGAAGGGCTGCAGCGGCTGTTCGAGCGCGTCATAGATGAGTGCCGCCGAATTGAGAGATTGGAGAGAGAGAAGGAGTAATGGTCGTTGTAATGCATGAAGGGGCGAACGAAGATCAGATCCAGAGCGTGATCGATCGCCTCGTACAAATGGGTTTTGATGTCCACCGATCCACCGGCGCCGCGCATACGGTACTTGGCGTCGTTGGAGGCGCACCGGTCGATCATCGGAATATCGAATTACTGGAAGGCGTCCGCGAAGTCGTCAAGATTTCCGCTTCATACAAGCTCGCCAGCCGCGCTTTCAAGCCGGGAGGAACGATCGTCAAAGTCGGTCCTCCTGGCCGGCAGATCGAGATCGGCGGACGCGACGTGGTGATGATGGCGGGTCCCTGCACGGTTGAAAGCGCGGAACAGGTTTCCGCGATCGCTGCGGTCATGGGTGAGTGCGGGATCCGCATCCTGCGTGGCGGCGCTTTCAAGCCGCGAACGTCGCCCTACAGTTTTCAGGGCATGGGGGAAGAAGGTTTGAAGGTCATGCGCGCCGCCGCGGACAAGCACAAGCTGCTCGTGGTGTCGGAGATCATGAACCAGACCCAGATTCCAATGTTTCTCGAGTACGTGGACATTCTTCAGGTCGGCGCACGCAACATGCAGAAC
>Ga0137433_1001079_pt1 | contig 12265 bp, 10 predicted proteins | sample EasRivERMZT840_2_FD_102335 | JGI IMG/M metagenome (GOLD analysis project Ga0137433, IMG submission 102335) | Soil microbial communities from meander-bound floodplain in the East River, Colorado, USA - East River MetaG ERMZT840_2 | ecosystem: Environmental > Terrestrial > Soil > Floodplain ...
CCCGATCAATCCTCCCCCGGGCTGCAGATTTCACACAAGGTGTCCCATCGCTGTCGATCGCTGCAAAATCGAGGAGCCTCCCTTGCGGCAGATCGAAGATGGGCGCGATGCGGCCTGTCATGAGATTTGAGCTGATCACCAAAGATCCGAAAACGCGAGCGCGTCGAGGCCGGTTGCACACGTCACGCGGCGTGATAGAGACGCCGATCTTCATGCCGGTCGGGACCCAGGCGACCGTGAAATCGATGACACCGAATCAACTCCGCGATCTCACAGTCGAGATTCTGTTGTGCAACTCCTACCACCTTTTTCTGAGACCGGGACACGAAACGGTGGCCCGGCTCGGCGGCCTGCATCGGTTCATGGGATGGGACCGGCCGATTCTGACGGACAGCGGAGGATTCCAGGTCTTCAGTTTGAGTTCCCTGCGCGACATCAGCGAAGACGGCGTCCGGTTTCAATCGCATCTGGACGGCAGTACGCATTTTCTAGGCCCGGAACTGGCCGTCGACATTCAGATGGCGCTCGGCTCCGACATCATGATGATCCTCGACGACTGCCTGGCCTACCCGGCGACTGTCTTCGATGCGGACCGCTCCATGAAACGATCGCTCGCATGGGCCGAGCGCTGCCGCAAACATTGGGACATGAGGGGGCAACCGAATGCCCTCTTCGGGATTGTTCAGGGAAGCATCTATGCGGATCTGCGGCGGGAAAGTGCTGATCGACTTGTCGCGATGGATTTTCCGGGCTACGCCATCGGTGGACTGGCCGTTGGAGAGCCCAAGCCGCTGATGTACGAAATTATCGAAAGCGTTGAACCGTACTTACCAGAGGAGAAGCCGCGCTACCTCATGGGTGTCGGCACTCCGTCGGATCTGGTTGAGGCGGTTGCGCGCGGCGTCGATATGTTCGACTGTGTCATGCCGACCCGGCACGCTCGCAACGGGTGGTTGTTTACAAGAGATGGTCACATTGTGATCAAGAATTCGAAATACAAGGAGGATCCGGAGCCGGTGGATTCGACGTGCGCGTGTCCGGTATGCAAGACGTATTCACGGGCGTATCTGAGGCATCTTTTTATCGCGAACGAGATCCTCTCGTCCGTACTCAACACCATCCATAACCTGTACTTCTACCTTGACACGATCCGCAGAATCAGGCAGTTTATCGAGTTTCATCGCTTCGAAGAAATCCTCGCAGAGACAAGGAGAATGGGGGCCCATTAGTGTTTCTACAAGAGCCTGCCCAGGCGCCGAGCGCTTTTACCCAACTCATACCGCTGATTTTCATCCTCGGTATCTTCTACCTTATTGTTTTTCTACCAGCGCGTCGCCGGCAGAAGAAGCTTCAGGAGATGATCGACAATCTGAAAGCAGGCGATAAGGTCGTCACTTCGGGTGGGATTTACGGTACGATAGTCGGAATCAAAGACGACCGAATTCAGCTCCGGATAGCTGAGAACGTCAGAATCGAGCTTTCCCGAAGCGCCATCACGGCGCTGCAGGGACCTGAACAAGAATAAATCGAGCAACTATATGAACAGACGCATTCTCTGGCGCTTTGTAATAACCCTGGTCGTAACGCTACTGTGCGGATGGCGGATCGCCGCCTACCCCGGACTCGTTCCAAGCCAGGAAAGACTGAAAGAAAACATCAAGTTGGGCCTGGACTTGAAGGGAGGCACGCACCTCGTCCTCGAGGTTGTGACCGACGATGCCATTCGCGCAGAAACCGACAAGACGATTGATTCCGTCGGCCAGGAGTTGAACAAGCGGAACGTCGTCTACCGGCGGAAGGTTCGGGTCGATAACAACACGTTTCAATTTGTCGGCGTCGATCCTGCAAAGGATGGCGACTTCAGGTCCGCGCTGAACGAACTGTTCCCGGACTGGGATCTCACCTCGACCGCAGGAGAGGTGCCGAACACCTATACAGTTCGGTTGAAGCCGGCTGCGGAGCAGTCCTACAGAGAACAGTCGGTCGATCAGGCCATCAACACGATTCGTAACCGCATCGACCAGCTCGGAGTGGGAGAGGTCAACATTCAGAAGCACGGTGGTCCGGGAGAAAATGAAATCCTGGTTCAGCTCCCTGGCGTTAATGACCCGGCCCGCGTCAAGAACATCATGCAGTCCACGGCACAGCTCGAGTTGAAAATTGTCGAGAGCGGTCCGTTTCCAACCCAGGCGGCCGCTGCGCAGAATTACGGTGGAGGCGTTCCGGATACTCTCGAGATTCTTCCCTCGGCCGAACGGGATCCCTCGACTTCCGCAGATACCTATTATGTCGTCCAGCGTATCGCAGCGATTACAGGGCGCGATCTAAAAGGAGCTTTTCCTTCACGCGATGACAACGGGCGTCCAGCCGTCAGCTTTAACCTCAATGCGGATGGCGCGCAGCGATTCGGGCGTGTGACGGAGCAGAACGTCAACAGGCAGCTTGCTATCGTTCTGGATAAGCGGATTCAATCGGCGCCCAGGATCAACAGCCGAATCACCGATTCCGGAATCATTACGGGCGGTCCAACCGGTTTCGAGCCTCAAGCCGCACAGGACCTGGCGTTGAAGCTGCGCTCGGGCGCGTTGCCGGCTTCCATTAAATACCTCAATGAAGAAGTCGTGGGGCCGTCACTTGGAGCCGATTCCATTCGCGCCGGTTTGATCGCTTCGGTTGTGGCGCTCTCGTCGGTCATTCTGTTCATGCTCTTTTACTACAAGCTCTCCGGCGTGAATGCCACGGTCGCTATGCTTCTGAACCTGCTGGTTCTGTTCGGGGCGATGGCTTATTTCGGCGCCGCGTTGACGCTGCCGGGCATTGCGGGCGTCATTCTTACGATCGGCGTCGGCATCGATTCAAACGTTCTTGTCTTTGAGCGTATTCGTGAAGAATTGCGGGCCGGAAAAACGGTGGCCTCTGCCGTCGTGCAAAGTTTCAACCGTGTGTTCATCACGCTGGTGGACACGCATCTGGCCGCATTGATTTCCGCACTATTTCTCTTTCTGTTCGGAACCGGCCCCGTTAAGGGTTTTGCGGTAACGCTCGTCATCGGGTTGATTGCGAATATGTTCACGGCCGTTTTCGTTTCCCGGACCATATTTGAATGGTCCTTGAGCCGGAGACAGCGGGCCGAGACGATCAGCATTTAGGGAACATTCAAAGACACGTGGTGTCTAAAAGGTACGATGAATGGTTGAACTGTTTAAAAACATTAACGTTGACTGGCTCGGGAAGCGAAAACTGTTCCTGAGCATTTCGGGTGCTCTGATTTTGGTTGGCCTGATTTCTCTGGTGGCCAAGGGCGGTTTCAAATATGGAGTGGATTTCAAGGGTGGCACGCTCGTCCAGGTCCGTTTCCAGGAAAAGCCCGATATCGAGCAAATCCGGAAGCTGCTGCGGGAAAACGGCGCACCGGACAGCCAGCCGGTGGAAATTCAAGGCCGTAACGATGTGCTGATCGAGTTTCAGGGGGCCCAGGAGGATGACGCCAGCGCCGGCCGCGCGATCATCATCGGCGCCCTGGACAAAGGTTTTGCCGGGAAGTATGAGGTTCTGAGCGCGCAATCGGTCGGACCCAAGGTTGGCGATGATTTGAAGCGTGATGCGGTACTCGCGACGTTGTATGCCCTGGGCGGCATTCTGGTCTATATCGCGTTGCGTTTTGAATGGATTTACGGCGCCGCCGCCGTCTTTGCGGTGTTTCACGACGCGCTGGTCACGTTGGGGTTGTTTTCGATTTTTGATCGTGAAATCAACCTGACGGTTATTGCGGCGCTGTTGACGCTGGTTGGTTATTCGGTGAACGACACGATTGTGGTTTTCGATCGTGTACGAGAGAACCTGAAGTTTCGCAGGCGCGACGATCTGGAACAGATCATGAACGACAGTATCAATCAGACATTCAGCCGGACGATTCTGGCATCCGGATTGACGTTCGTCACGGTATTTGCGCTGTTCCTCTTCGGCGGTGAAATCATCAATCACTTCGCCTTTGCAATGGTGGTTGGAATCATTGTCGGGTCGTATTCGTCGATGGCAATCGCTGCGCCGCTCGTGCTGGTGTACACAAACGTTCGTGGAAAGGCGCTGCCGGCGGCTCCTCCGAGCCGCGCCGTAAGCAAAGCGGCGAGGCCGAAAAGAGCGTAAGAAATAGCTCGAAGGGCGGGTTGACAGTTGGGATTGGCGCTGATATAAGTTGCCATCCTGTTACAGATGCCTGCCTCAACGTAACCGCCACCGGGTTCGTAGCGTAAAGCGTGGAAGAGTTTCAGGGAGTTTAGAAAAGGGGGGTTGTATGTTCGAGGATTCCTTAATTGAGTCCAGCGGACAGATGAAGGGCAAGAAGGGCACTACGGTGCTGATTTCGACCATTGTCCATGTGGTGCTTGTCGTGGTCATTGTCCTCATCCCGCTGATTTCCTATTCGGAGCTGCCGAAGGCGCAGTTGATGACGCTGCTCGTTGCGCCGCCGCCGCCACCGCCGCCGCCGCCGCCACCGCCGGCTGAGGTTGCGCCGGCAGCGCCCGTTGTCATCAAGCAGGTGCAGATCGATCCAGGTACGATTGTGCAGCCGACGGAAATTCCGAAGGAAATCGCGCGAGTTATCGAATCAGCTCCGCCTCCGACGACTGCTGGTGTGGTTGGTGGTACTCGCTCCGGTGTTTTGTCCGGCGTTCTTGGAGGTGTCTTGAGAGCGCAGGAGGAAGCCGCTCCGCCGCCGCCGCCGCCACCACCGCCGCCACCACCGCCGCCGCCGCCGCAACGCGTTCGTGTCGGTGGAAACGTGATCGCGGCAAATCTCGTTTCGCAGGTTAAGCCGGTCTATCCGCCGCTTGCGAAGCAGGCTCGCATTCAAGGTGTTGTGGTTCTGGAAGCTGAAATCAGCAAAGAAGGAACGATCGACAACCTGAAGGTTATTACGGGGCACCCGCTGTTGATTCAGGCCGCTATCGACGCCGTGAAGCAATGGCGCTACAAGCCGACAATGTTGAACCAGGAGCCCGTACCCGTGGTTACCACGATTACCGTGAATTTCGCGTTCTCTCAGTAGAGAACACCTCTAAGGACGAGGGGGCGGACCCCCGTCCTTAACAAGTTTAAAAAATTCGAAATAAATTCAAGCCTGCTACCGCAGGTTTCAGGAGGATTCTGATTCTATGCTTCTAGTTAAGCTCAACTTTTTGGCAATCATGCTCCTGCAGAGCGAAGTCAGCTTCGATTTGCGATCCATGTGGGCCAGCATGGGATTCGCCGCAAGGGCTGTCGTTGTTCTGCTGGCGGTCATGTCGGCCTGGTCCATCGGCGTCATGATCGATCGTTACATTGCTTTCAGCCAGGCGCGAAAGCAGTCTCGTGAATTTGCTCCCGCAGTCGCCGGCTGCCTCAAAGAAGGAAAGATCGAGGAAGCCATCAGCGTTGCCGAGCAGAACAAGCGCAGCCACCTCGCGAAGGTTGTGGAAGCCGGACTCCAGGAGTTTCGAGCTCACGCAGTCTCACGGGAAATAGCGGGCGAGCAGATCGAATCATCTCGCCGAGCCTGCGAACGCGCTGAGGCGATCGTCAATGCCGAACTGAAGCGCGGACTTTCCGGTCTTGCAACGATCGGTGCAACCGCACCATTCGTTGGATTGTTCGGAACCACGGTCGGCATCATCAACGCATTCCAGGGCATGTCGTCGGAAAAGACCGCCGGTTTGTCCGCGGTCGCCGGTGGTATTTCTGAAGCCCTCGTCACCACGGCATTCGGTCTGTTCGTGGCCGTTCCTGCGGTGTGGGCATACAACTGGTTCACCAACAAGGTTGAAGCGTTCGGTATCGAAATGTCGAACTCCTCTTCCGAGTTGATCGACTACTTCATCAAGCAGCATGGAGCGAGGAAGTAACTATGGCAATGTCATCCGGCGGTGGCAGGGGAGAAGTCACCTCTGAAATCAACGTTACGCCGATGGCGGACGTGATGCTTGTCCTTCTGATCATCTTCATGGTCGTTACTCCGATGTTGCAGAAGGGCGTGAGCGTCGAGCTCGCCAAGACAAAAAACCCGGTAGATATGAAGGAAGCCGATCGTGATGATGCAGTCCTCGTTGCCATCACGCGCGACGGCAAGTTCTATCTCGGGCAGGACAAAGTGGAGATCGATAATCTCGCAGCGAAGGTCACCGATATTCTTACCGGCAAACTGGATAAAACCGTCTTCGTAAAGAGCGATCTCCGCGCGAAGTACGGCGATGTTGTCCAGGTGGTCGACAGCATCCGCAACGCGGGCGTCGACAAGGTCGGTTTGTTGACCGAACGCCTGGACGATCAGGTCCGGCGGTAGGGGAGACACATGAAAAAAGGAAGAAAGAAGATCTCGGCAAAGGCAGATATCAACGTCACTCCGTTCATCGATATTCTGCTGGTTCTGCTCGTGATCTTCATGACCATCACTCCACTGACACCGAAGGGACTTGATGCTGCGGTCCCGCAGCCTCCCCCTCCGGGAACACCACCTCCTCCGCCGGATGAGCTGAACAAGACGATCGTTATCTCCATCGACAAGACGGGTACGATCAAGATCAATCAAAATGTGGTGGAGATGCGCTACCTCGGCGACGAGCTCCAGGGCATCTTCAAGACACGTAACGAGCGCACCGCTTTTGTGAATGCCGATCCCGACCTTCTCTACAGAGACGTGGTCGATGTGATCGACATCGCGAAAGGCGCCGGTGTGGATAAGGTCGGTCTGATGACCGAACAGATTCAGGCCGGTAAGTAAGGGAGGCAAAAATGAAGCGACGTACCAAATTGATGCTCGCCTTCCTGGCGATCCTGGCACTCTCCGCTACAGGGTGCGCGAAACTGCAGGCGCGGGACAACCTGAACAAGGGCGTCCGCGCTTTCAGGGAAGCGCACTACGAGAACGCCGTGAAATACTTCCAGCAAGCCGTCCAGCTCGATCCGGAGCTCACAACTGCCGAGATCTATCTGGCCACGGCATATGCCCAACAGTACGTTCCAGGCGGCCGTGGCGAAGATAACGACAAGAACGCGCAGATGGCGATTCAAACGTTCGAGAAAGTGTTGCAGCGCGATCCGAACAATATCAATGCCGTTGCCGGTCTGGCGAGCATCTACTACAACCTTGGCCAGAACGACACCGCGCAAATCCAGAAATCGCGTGAGTACTACCTGAAGTACGCGCAGCTGGATTCGATGAATCCCGTTCCGTTCTACACGATCGCTGTCCTGGATTGGCTCGTTGTCTATGACAAAAACAACACTGCTCCCAAAGAGGAACAGTTGAAGACGATCGATGAAGGGCTCGAATACATCGATAAGGCGCTGGCGCTGAATCCAGACTACGACGATGCGATGAGCTACAAGAATCTTCTCTATCGCCAGAAGGCCGATCGAGCCGAAAACGATGACGAAAAGAAGAAACTGACGGAACTCGCCGACGAATGGTTCAACAAGAGTATGGAAACACGCAAGAAGAACGCGGAAAAGAACAAAGCCATACCCATCGGTAACAACTAAGAAATAAGTATTCGTTACTCCGAAAGCCTTTGGGTTATTGAATTCGGGGTCAGGACCAGGAACTGATAAAGCAAGGGTCCGACCCCGAATTCAATAACCCAAAGGCTTTTTTCATATAATCAACCTGCATGATACGTCTGGAGGAGATACTCGACCGGGTCGAGAAGCACCATCCCGGTGACAACCTGGACCTTATTCGCCGCGCCTACATCTTTTCGGCGAAGGAGCATAAGGGACAGGTACGCGCCTCCGGAGAGCCATATCTGACTCATCCTCTCGAAGTCGCGAATCTGCTGGCCGAAATGAAGATGGATGCCGTCACGGTCAGCGTCGGCCTGCTTCACGACGTCGTCGAAGACACCCTGACTACTCTCGAGAAGATCGAGGAACTATTCGGCCCGGAAGTCGCCCACATTGTAGATGGCGTGACGAAGATCAGCCAGATCCCGTTTACATCCAAGGAAGAAAAACAGGCCGAGAACTTTCGAAAAATGCTTCTCGCGATGACCGACGACATTCGCGTGATCATGGTCAAGTTCGCGGATCGCCTCCACAACATGCGAACACTGGCCTATCTCACTTCCGATCGCCGGGAAGCCATTGCGCGCGAGACCATGGATATTTACGCGCCGCTCGCGAACCGGCTCGGAATGGGCAAAATTCGCGGTGAGCTCGAGGACCTGTCGTTCAGTTATCTGGACACGAAGGCGCATCAGGAACTGAAGGATCTTGTCGAAAAGAGCCGCAGAAAACATGAAGCGTTTCTTGCGGAAGTTACGAAGATCGTGGAAGAGACCATGAAGGAGCACGGCATTCCGTGCAAGGTCGAGTCCCGTATCAAACGCCTGTATTCGATTTATCTCAAGCTGAAGAAGCAGCGCATCACGATCGATCAGGTTTACGATCTGCTCGCCCTTCGCATCATCACGGATGACGTCAAGAACTGTTACGCCGCGCTGGGCGTGATTCATAACACATGGCGTCCCGTTCCGGGCCGGATCAAAGACTTCATCGCCATGCCGCGTCCCAATATGTACCAGTCGCTGCATACGTCGGTAATTGCCGGAGGCCAGTCCTTCGAGGTCCAGATCCGCACGCAGGAAATGCATCGTATTGCGGAGGAAGGCATCGCCGCGCACTGGAAATACAAGGACGGAAAGCTCGTCGCGGACGATCGCGAGGATCAGCGTGTTTCGTGGCTGCGTCACCTCGTGGAGTGGCAGCAGGAAATGAAGGACCCCGCGGATTTCCTGAGCACTCTCAAGATCGATCTTTATCCGGAAGAGGTTTACACGTTCACGCCGAAAGGCAAGGTCGTGACTCTTCCTCGCGATGCCACGCCCGTCGATTTCGCATATTCGATTCATACCGAGGTCGGTCACAGTTGCGTCGGCTCGAAGATCAATGGCCGGATGACCCCGCTGCGAACGAAATTGCGCAACGGTGACATCGTCGAAATCGTCACGCAGCCAGGTCACAAACCAAGCCGCGACTGGCTTTCGTTCGTCAAAACGTCGCGCGCAAGAAACAAGATTCGTCACTGGCTTACGGAGCAGGAGAGCGAAAAGGCGATCGAGCTTGGCCGGAAGATGCTCGAGAAAGAAGCTCGCAAGTACAAAAAGAATGCGAAAGAACTGCTCTCCAGCGACCGCATGGAAGGGTTGCTTGCCGAATACGGCTCGAGCAAGCCGGAGGACCTGCTTTCGGCGATCGGTTACGGAAAGGTCTCGGCGAAGACGGTGATTGCCCGTTTATCCACGGAGGAACTTAAAGAGAGCCCTGTCGAGCCGGAGTCGACGATCACTTCGGTTGTCAAACGCGTTCTGGGCATCGGCAGCGACGCCAAACTCCAGGTGCGTGGCTTCGATGATCTGTTGGTATACCGCGCAAAGTGCTGCAATCCGATCCGAGGCGAGGAAGTCATCGGTTACATCACTCGTGGCAAAGGCGTCGCGGTGCATTCGAAGAAATGCCCGAACGTTCAAAACCTGTTGTACGAACCGGACCGGAAGATCGAAGTCGAATGGGCGACCGCGGCGCCTGCGGCCGAAGCTTATGCCGTCCAGCTGACGATCCTGACCGAGGATCGACCGGGAATGCTGGCCGAGATTGCCGCCGCAATTACGGAGGTACGTTCGAACATCCTCAATGTGGAAGCGCGAACGGCGGACGAACGTGGAACCATCGATATCACCGTTGAGATTCCGGACCTGAAGCACCTCGAACGCGTGATTGCTTCAGTGAAAAAGATCGACGGCGTGTACGACGTCACACGCTCAACCAGAGTTGTCAACACTGCAAGATAGCGGATGCCAATGAACAAACACATTATCTCCACTCAAAATGCTCCCTCCGCCATAGGTCCATATTCACAGGGTGTGCGGGTTGGAAATCTTCTTTTCGTTTCCGGACAGATCGCGATCGATCCCGCGACCGGGGCGCTCATCGACGACCAGAGCATTCAGGCCCAGACCCGCCGTGTACTTCAAAATGTCGTAGCGATTGTCCAGGCTGCCGGCGGTTCCGCGCAAAGCATCGTCAAGACAACGGTGTTTTTGAGAGATATGGGAGAGTTTGCGGCGATGAATGCCGTCTACGCAGGCTTTTTCACTTCATCCCCGCCCGCCAGAGCTACGGTTGAGGCGGCACGACTGCCGCGCGACGTGAAAGTCGAAATCGACTGCATCGCGTTTATTTGAGTCGCGTGCGATGACGTATGTCGAGGCCGAAGTTTCCGAGCTCATCTCTTGACGCCACGACAGATGTATTGCGGCCAATGAAATATTCGATCAGGATCACCTGCTGCTGGGTCGAAGAAAGCTCATGAGAGTAGGTGACCGAAAGATCCTTCGTGACCTGTTCGGACAATGTAAGCCGGGCTCCCGCCTGGTTGCTTCCAGTTCCCACAAGGAATGGGTCAATGCGAACTCTTCCTGTACCGAGCAGGCCGAGCCTGTTGCCTACCCGTTGCTGAAGTAAATCGAACAGAATCGATGCCGCGCCGCTCTGGAATAACTGCTCACTCGTCGGAATGGATGTACTGGTTTCGCGCGCACGGGCGATTTCGTTGCGTGTGCGGCCGCCGGCGATCAGGCTTACGACCTCCAATTCAGGCAAAGGAGGATCCGATCGCATCGCGAGTTTCGGGTTGTCTCCACGTCCAGTGATCGAAAGAATGACGCGGTAATCGCGGACCTGCGACTCGGCTTCGATATCGATTACAGGTCGTATGCGCAGAGGGTCCACGAAATCAATGTTGCCGCGGGTCACTGTGTAGCGGTTGCCCTGAAAAATCAACGTTCCGCCGCTCGCTTCCACATGTCCCGTAACGGATGGTTCGTCGACCGTACCTTTGACGTTCAATTCGACGCGCGCTTCGACCTCGGCGAGTTCGTTCTGGATGGTGATATTCCTGCCGCCTTCGATTTGAAGCGAAAGGCGCACCGCACCGTATGGCGACGACGAAACGCCGAGGTTTTCATCGTTGAGCATCGCAAGGAACTCTTCAAAGCTGCTTCGATACGCCAGACTCTGAATCTGGACGGTTCCTTCCAGCAGAGGCGACGCCAGAGAACCTTGCAGATTGGTTCTGGCGTTGATCACCGTGCGCAGGCCCTCCGGGTAGCCGCGCAGGCGAACATTCGTTGCGTCGATCTGAACATTCATTCCCTGCACCGCACCGTTTTGCAAAACGGCGACACCTTCCGCGTGAACGGTGCCGCCGCCCGCAACTCCTTCGATGCTGTTAATCCTGATCTGATTCTGATTGAACGACACGGTGCCGTTAATATTCGTGAGTCCCGTAAACAATCCGGCGCGTCGCAGCGACGCGTTCGACAGCACAGCGTTGCCGCGGAGGTCAGGAGCCTGAGTCGTCCCGCGAACATCGACACGTACATTGATAATGCCGGACGAAACGAACTGCGGAAATCGGCCCTCGATCAGTTTGAGATCCACCTGCCCGACCACTGTCAGATTCAACGGAGCGGGATTTCGCAACCCGATCGTTCCTTCCAGTGTGACCTTGGTGGACTCCCCGGTGAGTGTCACGTTACTCACGGTCAGTTGCGTCGTGTTGAATTGGAAGTTGAACGGTTGGGCCGGGCGGAGCAGCGAATCCTGAATGCGAATCTCGGCACTCTCGATCCGCCCAATTCCGCTTAGCTTACTGCTGTCGGTGAGGACTCCCTGGAGATCCGCGTTTCCAGTGGCGACGAGGGATCCTCCTGAGAACTTGGCAATTCGTTCAATCGGGTATTGAATGAAGTTGGCACGTGCAGTGAACGGATAACCTGGCGCGGCGGTGTCCACTTGTGCGTTGAGACTCAGGTTTTTGCCGGCAGTCAGATCTACCGCCAGCCGGTTGCCGGTCGAAGCGAGTACGACCTGCGCTTCGGGAAAAACTTCATCGTTTACCGAGAGGTCCTGCAGTACTGCCGTGCCTTTTAAATTGGGTTGCCGCAGCGTGCCTTCACCCTGAATATCAGCCTGCCGGACGACCCCTTTGATAATCTCCGGCAAGCCAAGCGGACGAAACGTCTCGAGGTTCACGGAATTCACTCGTGCCGTGAAATTCACCGCTTCCGTGACACGATTAAAGGAAACTCTTCCCGTCAGGTTCGAGCCGGCCTGGCGGATCGTGAGCTGATCGAGTTCAACAACCGGCTCGGCGTACCGGACATGGCCACTGGCCGTTCCTATCAGGCGATCGTCAACGCTCAGGTTTTCAGCGCGGACATCGCCCTCA
>Ga0137433_1001080_pt1 | contig 12260 bp, 8 predicted proteins | sample EasRivERMZT840_2_FD_102335 | JGI IMG/M metagenome (GOLD analysis project Ga0137433, IMG submission 102335) | Soil microbial communities from meander-bound floodplain in the East River, Colorado, USA - East River MetaG ERMZT840_2 | ecosystem: Environmental > Terrestrial > Soil > Floodplain ...
CAGCACGGTCACGCGCTTCCGGGCCGCGCTCGAATTGCCCAGCTCAAACGTCGCGGTGAGGAACTCGTTGGCCGCGACCGCCGCACCGGTGGCCTGGAAGACGACGCCGGCCGGCAGCGCGGGCTGCGGCGACTGACGGATGTACTCGAAGACGCCGTTCGAGACCTGGCTGGTGATCACGCCGAACGTGCTCCATCCCGTCATGCCGGACGCGAAGCCGCCGTTCGTGAGCAGCGTGGCGCTGTCGGCGCCGCCCGGCGGCAGCGGTGCGGCGGGATCCTCGCACTCGGTGTGGAGGCTCGAGCCCAGCGAGTTCACGCCCATCGAGACGTTGTCCAGGCGCAGGTACCCGCCATTGGCCGCGAACGTCGCCGTCGTCGCCGCATAGAAATAGATCGCCGCGTTCGTCCAGCTCTTCGTCGTGTGCGTGCGCATGCGGTACGTGCGCATCGGGGCCGCGGGGTCCAGCCAGAACGTGCAGACGGTGAGGTCGCTGAAGTCGCTCTCGATGATCAGCACGCTCACGCGCTGGCGGATGTTGGCGCTGTTGCCGAGGTCGAACTGCGCCGCGATCGGCCCGGAGAAGGCCACGCCGGTGTTCTGGAACAGGACCGACTGCGGCGAGGGGTTCCCGGGCCGGTTCCACTCGAACACCCCCGCCGTGACCTGGTGCTCGCCCGTGCCGGCAGGGCTGTCGAAGTACGTCCAGCCCGTCGTGTCGCCGGTCGCGAACGTGCCGTTCGTGATGAAGTCGGCCGGCAGTACCGTGAGCCGCGCCGCGCGGCTCATCACGGGCGCGAACCCTGTGGCCGTGGCCACCAGACGATAGAGCGTGTTGTTGAGTCCGACGGTCGCCGCCGTGATCGTCAGCGTCGTCGTCGTCACGCCGCTGTAGGGCGCGGCATTCGGAACCGGGTTCCAGACAGCGCCGCCGTTCGTGGACAGCTGCCACTGGTAGGTCGCCAGCCCTGCATCCACCTCGCCAAAGAAGGTGGCCGTCTGGCCAGCCGTGATGGTCCTCCCCAGGGGTTGGGTGATGAAGGAGGGAAAGATGAAGCCAAAGAGACTGGCGAGATCCGACGTCACCGTGCCGATGTCGTTGCTGATCATCACGTTGTACGTTCCCCAGTCGGATTGCGTGACATTGGTAAACGTCAGCGAGCTGGCCGTGGCGCCCTGGACCGGGAATCCGTTCTTGAGCCACTGGTAGCGAAGTGTCGGAGTCCCGGTCGCCGCGACAGTCAAGGTCCTGTTGGTACCGAGAGGTGCGAACTGGCCCACCGGCTGAACTGTGATCGTCGGCGCACCGGCCGTCGTGGTGCACGAATAGACGTCAACCTGATCGAGGAACCAGCCCGTGGCGACGACGCTGCTGCTCGCGCCGATGCGCCACCGGAACTGGACGGTCTGCCCGGCGATCGGCGCGAGGTTCAGCCGCGTACCCGCGAAGCCGGGTGCCGACATGATGTAGGCCTGGCGTGGATTCCCGGCGGAGTCGGTGCCGAGCGGGTTCGTGGTGGCGACGAAGCCCGAGTAGCCCCGGCCTCGATCAAAGAGAGCGGGAATAGGCGGGGCTGGGGGAACGCCCACCTCCCCCGCAACGTCGATCCAGGTCGCCCCGCCGTTCGTCGTGTACTCGAGGACGCCGCCGTCAAGGAAGCCCATGGACCCCTGGCCCTGACTGAACTCAAACGTGTGCCGGAACATCATCCGGCCGCTGGCCGGCACGACGAAGCTCGGACTGGTGAACGTGTGATCGGACAAGACGCCAGGAGCCAGGCCGCGCGCGCTGAACGCGCCGGCGTCCACGTTAATCGTCGAAAGACCCCACCGTGCCGGGCTGGCCGGACTGACGGTCCAGCCGGGGGCACCAGTTTCGAATCCCTCGCGGAGCGTGTACGTCGGCGTGCCGCCTGACGGACAGAGCGGGAGAACGCCCCCCGAACCCGGGATGGTGCCGTTCATCTCGACCGCCAGCATGGCCTCGTTCACCTGCGCGCAGTCCGACATCGTGATGCCGGACGTGCCGATGAGATCCGAACAGGACTGGTTCACGGCCTGGTAGTCGTCCAAGAAGTCCGACGACGTCGTGAGGTAGGTCGTGAGCGCGCGGTACTGGACCTGGGCAGCCTTGACCAGCCCGATCCCGGTGATGGTGCGATTGTTGTACGTGCCTCCATCCACCATCAGGGCATACGCGTGATTGGGCACACCGCTGTTCGAATGCACGTCGCCGCTGGCTCCGAAGGACAGATCACTCACCCGGCCTGGATGGAAGAAGGCCTCGGGCGACATCATGTTCCGGATGACGCCGAAGATCGTGGTCTCGCCGATCTTCCACCGGTCTGCCGGCGGGTCGGTGCCGGGGAGGAGATCCATCGTCTCGCCGAAGATGTCCGAGAACGACTCGTTGAGGGCGCCGGACAGCCCAAAGTAGAACAGATTCGCCTCGTACTGCGTGACCGCATGGGTGAACTCGTGCCCCACGATGTCCCGGCCGAAGGAATTGTTGCAGAAGACCAGCTGCGTGCCGTTCCAGAACGCGTTGGGACACGTGGAGCCGTCGTTCCACTTCACCGTGGAGACAATCGTGGCTCCGGCGCCGTCGTAGCTGTCTCGTCCGTGGTTGTTGAAGAAGTAGTTGTAGCCGAAATTCCCCAGCAGGTTATAGACACTGTCGACGTTGGGGTCGCCGGTCGCGAGGTCGCCCTCGGATCGCGCGAGCGTGCCCGGCAGGGCTGCGGTGCCGTTGGCGTCATAGACCTGCCGGTTCCTCGCGGTTTCGAGCTGGCTGAAATTGAGGAGCAGCGCGCCCGTCTGTGCGTCGATCCAGATGAACTCGCGCAGGTTGACGCCCGTCGCTTCCACGAACCAGGCGAGCCGCGAAGGCGCGCCAGGCGTGTGCTCGAGGAACCCGCGGTTGAAGATCTCGAGCCGGGGCTGACGATAGCTCGCGCCTGACGCGAGCGTTGCTTTCTCGGACGCGATGTAGTCGCGTGCCGCTGTCTGGGCAGCCGGGGCCGGCAGTGTGGGCGTGAGATCCGCGGGCATCTGACTCAGGACGCGGCCGTTCGCGGCCATGGCGCGATTGCCCTTGAGATGGACGAGGAACTCGGCCCCCGTCACCGGGATGCCCTGGTGGAACTGCTCGAACCTGACGTGTTCGAACCCGAGCGCATCCCGCTTCGGCATGCGGCTGAGCCGGACGTCCGACCGGCCCTGGAGTCCGAACGCCGGCCCGTAAAGATCGATGAACGCAGCCGCGCGATCCGCTGCCCCATCAGTCGCGGTGGCCGGCAACAGGATGCCCTGCCCCGTCGACGCCGCGAATGCGGCCCGCCCCGACTCCGGGGATGTCCGCAGGATGGCCAATCCTTCTCCCGGTTCGGTCAGGCTCTGGACCATCTGCTGCTGCGACGACGCCTGCGCTCGCAAGCTCAGCGTGGACGGCGCCACCACCGCCGCGACTAGTGCCGCCAGGGCCGATGCAACCAGCAGTCGCCTCATAGGGTTGACTCCGGGGGAATACGGCTCGCGGGGCGGTCTGGAACAGCGGCGTGCTAAGGTGGGGCAAATTTCTCCAATGACCGGCCGACGTTCGTATACCCATGACGGCGTTTGAGGCCCTCTATCGCAAGCACGTGCACGCCGTCTACCGCTTCGCCATGAGCGTGACCCGCCGGAAGGAGACGGCGGAAGACCTCACGTCGGAGGCGTTTCTGGCGCTCTACCGCCATCTCGACTCGATCGAGGAGTCGAGGCTGCCTGCGTGGCTGCTGACGGTGGTGCGGAATCGCGCACGCGACTTATGGCGGCACGAGGAGATTGAGCGGCGGCACGCGGCAGACGTGGCGGACACGGCGACCGGCGGGATGCTGGATGTCGAGCGGTGGATTCTGGAGCAAGCGGACCTGAAACCTGTCCATCGCGCGTGCATTCTGCTTCGCTACTCCTACGGTCTCTCGAGGGCCGAAATTGCCGCGACGTTGGACCTGACCGAAATGCAGGTGAAGGGACACCTGCGATCCGGGCTGAGTCTGTTGCGAACGGCGTACGCAGCGTCGAAGAAAGGACCCGACCGATGAGAACGCCGTCAGACGGGTGGGACGAAGACGAGCGCGAGGCGCTCGCCCTGGACGATCTCGGCGCCGAGCTGGAAGCGGTCGGCACGCGGCGCGCGCTCGGACGGGAAGACGAGGATCGGCTGCTCGCGCGAGTCGAGCGCGAGGCTCGAAGCGCCGAGGCCGGACCGACCGTCCGATCCTGGCGGTGGGGACTGGCGTTGGCCGCCGCCACGGTCGTTCTGGCCGCCGGCGCAATCTGGGTGCTTGGCCGGGACGGCAACGGCGGCACGCGACCGGAGTCCACGGTGGCCGTGGCGACGCTCGCGCCGGTGTTTCACTTGCCGCTCGAGAGGCCGGAACTCAAATTGAGCCCATCGGCGCTCGCCTGGCGTGCGCCGGGTGGCGAGAACACACTGCTGGCCGATCTCAAGCCGGCGTTCGACGCGTTCCGGGCGGGTGACGATCGGCGCGCCGACCAGGCGTTCTCCGCGCTGTCCGCCAAGTATCCGGGCTCCGTCGAAATCGCGCTGTACCAAGGCGTCGCGCGGCTGTTCGTCGGCGACGTCCCGGGAGCGATTGTCAGTCTCACCACGGCCGAGCGTCTCGCCGACCGGTCGCTCGCGTGGGACGTGGGATGGTACCGCGCGGTGGCGGACGAACGTGCGGGCAACGTCGCCGCGGCGCGCGCCCGGCTGACCGCCATGTGCGCGCCGGCAGCCGCGCGCGGCAGGCCGGCGTGCGAGGCGCTGGCGCGGCTGCCGGGACGCTGAGGCGAATGCGGCACACACGCGCGCTGGCGATCGCCTTCGTCGTCGTTCTCGCCGCATCGCCGGTGGCGCAGGACGTCGATGCCCTGCTCCGGCAAGCGGCGACGCTGCTCGAGAGCGGCAAGACCACGGACGCGAAGGCCGCGTTCGAACGCGCGCTCGAGGCGGCACGACGACTCGCCCTCGAACCGCAGCAGGCGGCGGCGCTGTGCGGCATCGGCGAAGCGCTGATGAGGGACACCCAGTACCGCGGCGGCCGCGAGTTCGTGTTGCAGTGTCTCGAGTTGTACGAGCGGCTCGCGCTGCCGGCTGGCATCGGCCGGGCGAATCTCCTGCTCAACTTCGGCGCGGAGTATTCGGGCGAGCTCCCGGAAGCACGATCGCGCGCCAGACTGGCGATCGCCGCGTTCGAATCGGCGGGAGATCGCGCCGGACGGGCGGCCGCAACCCTGAATCTGCTCCGCGCCGGTGGCCTCGAGCCCGCCGAGGCCGACCGACTGCGGGCGCGGGCCATCGAGGACGCGCGTGCGACAGGCTCCCGCCAGCTCGAGGCGAGCGCGCTCCACTCGTGGGGAGACGTCCTGTTCAGCGTGAGCCGATACGAAGAGGCGTTCGAGAAGCTCGAACAGGCGGCCAGTCTCTACGAAGCGATCGGCAACCGAGTCGATCTCGGCACGGTGTTCAACAGCCTGGGCCGGCTGTACCGTGCGCACGGCCGGCTCGACGAAGCGCTCCAGTTCCAATTGAAGGCTCTCGAACTCCACCAGGCCGCCGGAGCCCCGCTTCCGCAAATGCAGAGCCTGAACGCCGTGGCCGTTGTTCACGGCCTGATGGGTCACCCGAAGGAAGCGAGTGAGTTCTACGAACGCGCGCTGGCCATCGCCGAGCGGTCGTCGTCACCGCGGATCCAGGATTTTCTGAGGGCCAACATCGCCGCGCAGCTGGGCGATCAGGGGGAGTTCGCTCGTGGCGCGCGCATGCTCGAGGAGGTCATCGCCCACGGCGTCGACAGTTATCCGAGCGTCCGGCACTCCCAGCTCGCGTATGCGCGTGTCAAGCTTGGACAGGCGCGCGAAGGGCTGGCCGCCGCCGAGCAGGCGGTCGCGCTCTGCGGCAGCGCCTCGAGCGACTGCATCTTTGCGCTTCGGACCCGGGCCCTGGCGCATGCGGCGCTCGGCGACTACGTGGCGGCGTTCGCCGACGTCACATCCGCGCTGAACCGCCTCGAGGACGTCCGGAAGCAGCTCGTGCCCGCCGACTTCTTCAGGCAGGAGTTCCATCGCGCGCAGCAATGGGTCTACAGCGAGGCGATCGCGCTCCGCTTGAGCCAGCAGCAGGACGCGCGGGCGCTCGAGACAGCCGAGCTGGCGCGATCGCGAGCGTTCCTGGACTTGCTGGCTTCGCGGGCCGCCGGCTTAGGCAGCGCCGTCGCGGCAACGCCCGCGACGGCGACCGACATGGCGGCCACGGCCTCGCGTATCGGATCCACGTTCGTGCTGTACTGGGTCGCCCAGGACGAAGTAGTCATCTGGGTGGTCACGCCGGACGGCGGCGTGCGTGCCAGACGCGTCAAGGTCCTGCGGTCCAGGCTCGAAGACCTCGTCCGGGCGACGTCGCCGTTCACGAAGCTCCAGAACGCGCCGGCGCCGTCGGCCTCCACGCGGGCGTGGCGTGACCTGTACGATCTCCTCATCCAACCGGTGCGAGACGCGCTCCCCCGCGCCCGCGGCTCGCTTCTCACCATCGTCCCTCACGGCCCGCTCCTCAATCTGAGTTTCGCCGCGCTGGAGGATCCACGCGGACGTTACCTGCTGGAGGACTACACGGTTCACTACGCGCCGGCCGCGTCGCTGCTGCAGTTCACCTCGGGCGCCCGGCCTCCGGCCGGCCGCACCGGCAACATGCTGTTCGTGGCTGATCCGGCGCTGCCGATTCGATCGCGGCTCGACCAGCCCCTGGGGCGGCTGCCCGGCGCGCGGGCCGAAGTGGCGGCAATCGAACGGCTCGTGCCGCGACTCCGGGCGACGGTCCTTCAAGACGGGCGCGCGACCGAAGCCGCCGTGCGCGCGGCGGTTGGGGGCAAGGCGGTGCTGCATTTTGCGACGCACGCCATCGTGCGGGACGACGATCCGCTGGCGTCGTTCCTGGCAGTCGGACCGTCCGCGGGCGGAGCGGAGACCGACGGGCTCCTGACGGCGCAGGAAGTCTACGGGTGGAGCCTCAACGCCGACTTGATCGTGCTGAGCGCGTGCCGGTCAGCCGGCGGCCGCATCACGGGTGATGGCGTGGCCGCGCTGGCGCGCGCGTTCATGTACGCCGGAACGCCGTCGCTCGTGGCGAGCCTCTGGGACGTGGCCGACGAACCGACCAACCGCCTTCTGCCGGGCTTCTATCGCGCCTGGCTGGGCGGCCAGTCCAAGGCGCGCGCGCTCCGCACGGCCCAGCTCCAGCTGTTGGCCGACCTTCGCGCGGGCAAGGTGCAGATCCAGACGCCGGCCGGACTGATCACCGTGCCGGAACATCCGGCCTACTGGGCCGGCTTCGCGCTCATCGGCGAGCCGGGGTGAGGATCCAAGGCGGGCGCGCCAGGAACTCGCGTCGCGTCGAGGATCGTCTAAGACTGATGTGCTGAAGTTCCTGCTCTGGCTGATCCTGCTCGTCTTGTGCTGGCCGCTGGCGCTCCTGGCCCTGGTGCTTTATCCCATCGTCTGGCTGGTGCTCCTTCCCTTCCGCGTGATCGGCATCGCCGTTGACGGGGTGTTCGAGCTTCTGCGTGCGCTCTTCCGCCTGCCGGCTCGAATTCTCGGCGCCCGGCCGTAGCCGGCACCGCTGGGTCTGAAGACTGTACGTCGGGGACCTGGGCGGCACGATTCATTGTCTGGATGCAGCGACCGGCGGGCGATGGTCTGTACGTCGCCGCCATGACGCACCTGTATTCCATTAATCGTCCGCGCGCGGCCACTTCAGCGCCTCGGGATTGACCGTCCCGCCCTCGCCAGCCAGCTTGCGCATCACCGCGATTGGATCGAAGTCCGCTGAGCGCGAGAGGTCGTGGGCGAGACACTCGTCGATTCTCTGCTGGGACAACGCGAACTGCCGGCCATCGCGGCCGCTGCGATCCATCTGCTCGGGCAGACCGCCCTCGAGACGCGAGATCTGCCAACCGCTCCACGCCTCAGCGAGATCGGCCTCCGGTGGATCGGATTCGCAATGCCACCAGGCCATCGTCCGTCGAGCGGCATCGATCAGGATCCCGCCGCCGAGGTTGTCCTCGAGCGGCGGTCGTCCGGACTCGCGAGCGGCGCACAAATCCACCAGGCGCGGTCCGACGAGGAGCAAGCCGTCAGCCGCGGGCCGGAAGGAGTAGTCCGCGGCTCGATCCGTCAGGATGGTGACCCACGTGTACCCGGTCTGGCCGAGCGCTTCCTCTGTCACCGGCGCACGTGCCTTCTTGAACTTCGGCGAGTCCATTCCGGCGCGACGCCAGGCGTCGATGATGCCGTTCCGACACCAGTCGACCTGCCAGCCCCTCCAGGCCGGCGCCAACGCCTGCATGTACGCGCGGCGGATCACCGGGACACACCTGATAAACACGCCGCCCCAGATCATGAGCTCGTGCCGGTCGCGATCGACAAAGGCGATCCCTTCGGCGAAGACTGCATCCTGAATCAGGCTGTCATCCTTTGTGCACTCCTGAATCATGCGGATAAAGGGGTCGGGACCTCGTAGCGCGTCACTCAGCACACTCTGCGCCCCCCAATGCGAGTAATGGACGTCGAGCCGCCCACCTTCAGCAAGGAGCATATTGCAGCGGTGTCCCATCGCCTGATGACAGCATTGTATGTGCGGTTATCTAGCGCGCCGCTTTAGCGATTCAGCCACCAGAACACGCCGATCGCGGGCAGCATGATGGCGAGGACGACGAGCGCGCGGCGGCGCCGCGTGCGCCGGTACTCCGCGTAGGCGTCCGGATCGAGGTAGCACCAGCCGTCGGACACCGGCACGATCACTCCCGCATTGCACAGGCGGCGGAAGCGAAGCCGCGCGAGTGGCGACCGCACCATCAGGGGCTTCGCGTTCTGGGGGCGATCCGCGCCCGAACTTTGCAGCGTGCGGATGAGCCGCCGGTCGGTCGCGCGCAGCGCCATTGCGGCGGCAGCGATCACAAGCGTCAGTAGTCGCAGGATGTCCGTTCGGGTCACAGCGTGACTGAGGTATCAGTGGACCGTGCGCGTCTTGTTGGTCAGGAAGTCCTGCAGGACGTACTGGCCGAGCGTGTACGGCGTCGTGAAGTACGCCTTGCCGCGCGAGATCCGCGCGACGCGCCGCACGAAGGCGACCAGATCGTAGTCCCGGGCCAGCATGAACGTATTGATCATGATGCCGGCGCGGCGGCATGCCGAGACTTCCGCGAAGGTCTCGCGGAGCACGAAGGGATCCAGTCCGGCGGCATTGCGGTAGATGCGGCCGTCGGGGCGCGTCACGGCCGACGGTTTGCCGTCGGTGATCATGACGATCTGGCGCATGTCCTTGCGCTGGCGCTCGAGCAGCCGGCGCGCGAGCCGCAGGCCCTCGCAGGTATTGGTGTAGTACGGCCCGACGCGCACGCGGCCGAGCCGCGCGAGCGGCACCTCCTCCGCCGAGTCGTGAAACAGGACGACCCGCAGCGTGTCGCCGGGATACTGGTGCCGGATCAGCGAGGACAGCGCCATCGCCACCCGCTTGGCCGGCGTGAACCGGTCCTCGCCGTAAAGCACCATGCTGTGACTGCAATCGAGGAGCAACACCGTCGCGCAGGAGCTCTGGTAGTCGCCCTGCGCCACCATCAGGTCCTGGTAGTCGATGTCAATCGAGTAGCGCGGGAGGACTTCGTCCCCGCCGCACCCCCCTTGCGCGCTCGCTCGCGGGGACCCCACGATTCCCACTCCGCTCGCGCGGCTCACTCGCTCTGCTCGTTCGCGGCCACCGGGCGCTCCGTCTGCCGAGCCGGCGCCGGCCCGCTTGACGGCATTCAGCACCGTCGCCGCCGCGTCCAGATTCAGGACGTCGCCGAACTCGTACTCGCGTGCCGGGCCACCAGCCTCGATGCCGGTGTCCAGATCGCGCGTGTCGTGCCGGCCGCTCGCGCTGCGGCCCATTGATCCGAGCAAGTCGCGCAGGGCGCGGTAGCCGAGAAAGTCCAGCGCCTTGTCGGTGACCTCGAACCGGGCGGGCCCGCCGGAACGGGATTCACCGCCGGCGCCGTCCAGGCGCTGGGCGTCCGGCTTCCCGGTGAGGCTGACGTACCCTTCCTCGCCCAGCCGCTCGATGAGCCGCTGGACGAGATCGTCAATCTGCTGGCGCTGTCGCTCGACGCCCTCAGGGGTGCCGTCGTGCGAGAACAGCCGTTCGGCCATTTCGTCCGACAGGGCGCCGCCGTTGAGCAACGCGTCGAGAATCGCATCGTGCAGCGCCTGCAGTCGGCGGTCGTCGTCGCTCAGCGGATCGTACGGGTTGTTGAAGCCGCTCGATAGCAAGAGGTCCGACAGATGCGACAGCAGCGCGTCCAGGTCCACGTCGGCTGCCAGGTCGGCGACGAAGCGCGTGTAGCGGTACTTCATCAGTTGTACGTCTTCTTCTTGCGCCCGCGCGGCTGGTCGTCGTCGTCTTCCGCCATCAAGGCCTCGATCGAGCGAGGATCGGGCTGCCGTTCCCTCGGCCTGGCCGGCGGGGGTGATGCGAAGAGCTGGCCGCCCTCGGTCCGGCTGATCTTGCGGAGCGCGCAGAGGCCCTCGAGGATGAAGTCGGCGGCCGCGGCTCGCTCCGGCGCCGGTGCGGACGCGCCCTGGAACCCGGCCAGGACCTCGGGGAACTGATCGATGTCGCCGACGGCGTCGAGGAGCGCGTCCGACGATCCGGTGTCCGACAGGTCGAGCGTGCCGCCGTTCTCGAACCACGCCACGATCGGCCGCACGTCGAGGCCGGCCGCGCGCGCCTCGAACACGCGCGCGACCGCTGCGCGCACCAGCTCCCGCGCGACCGGCTCGGCGCCTTTCAGCTCCCCTTCGTACTCGAGCTCGATCTTGCCTGTGATCGCGGGCAGGGACGCGTAGATGTCCGACACGCGCGGCACGGCGGGGACTTCGGCGCTCGCCAGCGCCCGCCGCTCGGCATTCGAGACCACGCTCTCGAGCGCCGTGATCGGCAGCCGCTGGCTGACGCCGGAGCGCCGGTCCACCTTCTGATCGGACCTCGCCTGGAACGCCAGCTCCTCGACGATCTCGCGCACGAAGACGGGCACGTCCACCCGCATGCCGCCCGCCTGCGCGCGTTCCACCCAGGCTTCCTGAGCCGTGATCGCCATCGCCTCGTCGCGCGATCGGGCGTAGTGGGTCCGGATCTCGGCGCCGATGCGGTCCTTCAGCGGCGTGATGATTTTTCCTCTTGCGGTGTAGTCCTCGGGATTGGCGCTGAAGACCAGCGCGACGTCCAGCCGCAGGCGGACCGGGAAGCCTTTGATCTGCACGTCGCCTTCCTGCAGGATGTTGAACAGCCCGACTTGGACCTTGCTCGCGAGGTCGGGCAGCTCGTTGATCGCGAACAGGCCGCGGTTGGCGCGCGGCAGCAGACCGTAGTGCATCACCAGCTCGTCGCCAAGCTCGCGGCCGGCGCGGGCGGCCTTGATCGGGTCGATGTCGCCAATGAGGTCCGCGATGGTCACATCCGGCGTGGCCAGTTTCTCGACGTACCGGCGCTCCCGCCCGAGCCACGCCACCGGCAGGTCGTCGCCCTCCACCGTGAGACGGGCCCGGCAGGCGGCGCAGAGCGGATTCAGCGGGTCGTCGTGAATCTCGCAGCCGGGCACGACCGGAATCTCCGGGTCGAGCAGGTCCGACAGCGCGCGCAGCATCCGGGTCTTCGCCTGGCCGCGCAGGCCCAGCAGGATGAACGTGTGTCTCGAGAGGATCGCGTTCACGACCTGTGGCACCACGGTGTCGTCGTAGCCGATGATGCCGGGAAACAGTCGACGCCCAGCGCGCAGGTGCGCGATCAGGTTCTCGCGCAACTCGTCCCGGACGGAACGATGTGGCACACGACCGCCGCTGACCGCTTGCCGCAGCGCGCCGAGAGAGGAGATCGACGAGGTAGTGCCCATGGCCACACTATAACCGGAGCTAGATCAGATCGCCTTCTCCGTGCGCGGCCATCTGGCGCTCGACCATCTCGCGATAGACGCCGCCCGCCCGCATGAGCTGATCGTGCGTGCCGCGCTCGACCACGCGGCCGCCGTCCATCACGAGAATCATGCTGGCGCGGCGGATCGTCGACAACCGGTGCGCGATGACGAACGTCGTCCGGCCGGCGAGCAGCTTGGCCATTGAGGCCTGGATGAGTTGCTCGCTCTCGGTGTCGAGGTTGCTGGTGGCTTCGTCGAGGATGAGAATCTGCG
>Ga0137433_1001083_pt1 | contig 12241 bp, 7 predicted proteins | sample EasRivERMZT840_2_FD_102335 | JGI IMG/M metagenome (GOLD analysis project Ga0137433, IMG submission 102335) | Soil microbial communities from meander-bound floodplain in the East River, Colorado, USA - East River MetaG ERMZT840_2 | ecosystem: Environmental > Terrestrial > Soil > Floodplain ...
ACCCCCGGCACCGACAGGCAGCCTTCTTCGCGGTCCGCCTCGCCGCTGGCGGCTATCAATTCGGGGTTGACCAGAACCAGCAACTGGTCCCGGGTTTCCGAGATATCGATCACGATCACGCGCAGATGGACATCCAACTGTGTTGCGGCCAAGCCTATCCCGGGCGCAGCGTACATCGTTTCTGCCATATCTTTGATTAATTTGCGGATTCCATCGTCGACCCGGCCCACTGCGGCGGCCCGCTGGTGGAGCCTCGCATCTGGATAACGCAAAATCGGCAGTAAAGCCACAAAAAAGCTTGCGAATTTAATCAGCTAGATGCAGAATTTAATCCAATATCTCGGCGCGGCCCGGTTAACCGGGGGACGCCTGCATAAGTCCGTCAATTTGGGGCGTTCCATGCGTAAAACCATTATATCCCTGATTTTGCTGATGACTCCGCTCCTCCCGGCGCTGGCAGCTGAGGTCGGCGAGCTGAAGGAAGATGCGCCGGACCGCTATATCGTTGTACCAGGAGATACCCTGTGGGGCATCTCCGGCCGCTTCCTCAAGGACGTGTGGAAATGGCCTGACGTGTGGCGGATGAACCAGGAGCAAGTCAGGAACCCTCATCGCATCTACCCCGGCGACGTGATCGTGCTGGACCGCTCCGGGGGTGACCCGCAGCTGCGGCTGCTTCGCAGTGGCGAGGGCGATCCGAGGGCGGCCGCAGCGGCAGCTGCCGGGCGGGATACCGTAAAGCTCTCGCCGAGGACGCGGGCCCAGCCGCTCGCCGATAAGGCCGTGCCGGCGATCCCGCCATCGGCCATCGAGCCATGGCTGTCGCGGCCACTGGTGGTGGGGCAAAATGAACTCGATAGCGCGCCGGTGATCATGGCCACCGAGGAGAACCGGGTGGTGATCGGCGCCGGCAGCATCGCCTATGCCGACAAGCTCAAGCGTGGCGACCAGGTATGGCAGGTGTTCCGCCGCAGCGATGCGCTGGTCGACCCGGACACCGGCCAGACGCTCGGCTATATGGCGATCTATCTCGGCGAAGCGCGGCTGCGGAAGTTCGGTGATCCCAGCACCATCGAGATCACCAAGTCGCAACAGGAAATCTACGTTGGCGACCGCCTGCTGCCCAGTGCCAAGGAAATTCCCAATTTTTCATACGTACCGCGCGCACCGGTGCGGACGGTGCGGGGTCGCATCATGAACACCTACGAAAATCTCGGCGAAACCGGCGCGCTGGGTATCGTGGCTCTGTCCAAGGGATCGCAGGATGGTCTCGAGGTCGGCCATGTCCTGGCGATTCATCGCAGCCAGAGCACGTCCCGTTACGAATTGCGCCGGTCACCGCTCTACGGTCAGCAAGGGCTCAGCCTGAGCGACTCGCCGCGCACCTATTACAGCGAGCAACTCACGCCGCGCGACGCGCCGGTGTACACCCGCGGCAAGCCGATCTCCGAGGCGGACTTCGCCCGGCTGCCGGACGAGCGCTACGGGCTGGTGATGGTGTTCCGCACGTTCGACCGTACCGCCTTCGGCCTGGTAATGCAGGCGTCGCGCCCGGTCACGGTCAACGACCTCGTCACCAATCCCTGATTCCGCCGGACGCCGCGCTTCGCGCGCGTGCGTCCGTGCCGCCCCGGCACGGCGCAAGGCAATACTGCTTTCGCCGCCATGCCTCTCGACGCTGATCTCTCTGCCTGGCTTCGGCTGAGCCTCACGCCCGGCCTGGGGGGGGAGGCCTTGCGACGTCTGCTCCTCGCCCTCGGTGGTCCGGGGCAAGTGCTCGCCGCGCGTCGCGCCGAACTTGCCAAGTACGTCGGAGAGACCGTCGCCGCGTCAATCAGGGATTACGATGCGGCCCCGGCATTGTCCACAGCCGGCGCCTGGCTGGAGGAAGCAGTCAATGACATCATTACGCTGGCCGATACCCGCTATCCCCGGCAGCTCCTGGAGATTCCCGATCCTCCGCCGCTGCTTTATGTGAAAGGTCGTGTCGAGCTGCTGTCGCGGCCCGCGCTTGCCATCGTCGGTAGCCGCAACGCGACCGCGCAAGGCTTGGCCAACGCCGAGGCCTTCGCCAGGACGCTCTCGGACGCCGGGTTGACCGTAGTGAGCGGGCTGGCGCTGGGCGTTGATGCCGCGGCGCATCGCGGCGGGCTGGCCGGATCCGCCAGCAGCGTAGCGGTACTCGGCACCGGCGCCGACATCGTCTATCCCGCGCGCAACCGCGCGCTGGCGCACGAATTGGCCGCGGGCGGCGCGCTCGTGTCCGAATTTCCACTCGGCATGAAACCCCTTGCCGGCAATTTCCCGCGCCGCAACCGCCTGATCAGCGGGCTCGCGCTCGGTTGCCTGGTGGTGGAAGCCGCGGCCGACAGCGGATCGCTCATTACCGCGCGCCTCGCGGCCGAGCAGGGCAGGGAGGTCTTCGCCATCCCCGGCTCGATACACTCGCCGCTCGCCAAGGGCAGCCATGCCCTGATCAAGCAGGGCGCGAAGCTGGTGGAAAGCGCCCGCGATATACTCGAGGATCTTCGGATGGGCGCTCCGTCGGCGCCGGCGCCGGCGCCGGCAGTGGTGACCAACCCGCGGGCGCAGCGCCTGCTCGATGCCTTCGGCCACGAGCCGTGCGACCTTGACACGCTCGCCGCGCGCAGCGAATTGCCGGTGGCGGAGATCGGCGCGCTGCTCACGCAACTCGAACTCGATGGCCTGATCGCCACGCTGCCGGGCGGGCTGGTTCAGCGCCTGCATCGTTAGTTTTCGCGGCGTGTGCGGCGAAAAACTTGCGCAGTCAAATTTTTGTACTTATCATCTGGCGCTATTTTTGCATTGCACACGGATAGTGCGCGCGGATGAGTAAACAACTGATCATTGCCGAGAAGCCCTCGGTTGCAGCCGATATCTCGCGTGCCATTGGCAGATTCACGCGACACGGTGATTATTTCGAGAGTGACCAGTACCTGCTGTCGTCCGCGGTCGGGCACCTGCTCGAACTCATCGTGCCGGAAGAACACGACGTCAAGCGCGGCAAGTGGTCGTTCGCGAACCTGCCGATAATTCCGCCGCATTTCACGCTCGCGCCGATCGAGCGCAGCGAGAGCCGCCTGAACCTGCTGCTGCGGCTGCTCAAGCGCAAGGACGTTACCGGCCTCATCAACGCCTGCGACGCGGGCCGCGAGGGTGAACTCATTTTCCGCTACATCATCCAGCACGCGGGCGCGAAAAAGCCGATCCAGCGCCTGTGGTTGCAGTCGATGACGCCCGCCTCCATCCGCGAGGGTTTCGATCGCCTGCGGCCCGATCGCGAGCTGTTGCCCCTCGCCGACGCGGCGAAGTGCCGCTCCGAGGCTGACTGGTTGGTCGGCATCAACGGCACGCGCGCGATGACTGCCTTCAACTCGAAGGAAGGCGGTTTTTACCTGACCACGGTCGGGCGCGTGCAAACGCCGACGCTCGCCATCCTGGTCGAGCGCGAGGAGAAGATCCGCGCCTTCAAGACGCGCGATTACTGGGAAGTGCATGCACGCTTCGGCGCGCAGGCCGGAGAGTACGCCGGGCGCTGGTTCGATCCCGGATTCAAGAAGGACGACGACGCCGAGCACAAGGCCGAGCGTGCCTGGAGCGCGGCCGAGGCGGAGGCGGTCGCCGCCGCCTGCAGGGGCCAGACCGGCACCGTCACCGACGATACCCGGCCGGCGACACAGCTCTCCCCCTTGTTGTTCGACCTCACCAGCCTGCAACGCGAAGCCAACGGGCGCTTCGGCTTCTCGGCGCGCACCACGCTCTCGCTGGCCCAGGCGCTCTACGAGAAACACAAGGTCCTCACCTACCCGCGGACTGACTCGCGCGCCTTGCCGGAGGACTACATTGCCACCGTCAAGAAGGCGATGGACATGCTCGGCGATGTCCGCGACTACGCCCCGTTCGCCAAAAGCGTCCTGAAGAGCGGCTGGGTGAAACCAAACCGGCGCATCTTCGACAATTCGAAGATCAGCGACCACTTCGCGATCATCCCCACGCTGCAGCCGCCGCGGCATCTGAACGAGATCGAGCAGAAGCTCTACGACCTCGTGGTGCGGCGCTTCCTCGCGGTATTCCATCCCGCCGCGGAATACCTGCAGACCACGCGCATCACGCAGGTCGGCGAGTATCAGTTCAAGACGGAAGGCCGCATCCTGCAGAACCCGGGCTGGCTTGCGATATACGGGCGCACCGCCCAGGAAGAATCCCAGAACCTGCCGGCCGTCGCCGCAGGGGAAAAAGTCGATGCGCTGGAAGTAAACGCCGTGCCCAACCAGACCAAGCCGCCGCCGCGCTATTCGGAAGCCACCCTGCTCTCCGCCATGGAGGGAGCCGGCAAGCTGGTCGATGACGACGAACTGCGCGAAGCAATGGAAGCCAAGGGTCTCGGCACCCCGGCCACGCGCGCCGCCGTGATCGAGGGTTTGATACGCGAAAAATACGTACAGCGGGAAGGGCGGGAGCTGAAGCCCACCTGGAAGGCGTTCCGGCTGCTGCTGGCGCTCCACCATTTCGGCGTAACCGAGATCACGTCACCCGAGCTGACCGGCGACTGGGAATACAAGCTCAAGCTGATGGAGTCCGGCAAGCTCGAGCGCGAAGTCTTCATGGACCACATCGAGCAGTCGACCCGCGACCTGGTGGAGCGCATCAAGAGCGGCGACATCCCCGACGAGGCCTACGCCACTGTCGAGGCGCCTTGCCCCAAGTGCGGCGGCGTGGTGCAGGAAAATTATCGGAAATTCCAGTGCCAGAACTGCGACTTCTCGCTGTGGGTGGTGCTGTCGGGCCGGGAGTGGGCGCCGGAAGAAGTGGCGGAACTCATTACCAAGCGTTTCGTCGGGCCGCTCTCCGGTTTCCGCAGCCGCGCCGGCAAGCCGTTCTCGGCCGGTCTGCGCCTGACCGACGAGTTCAAGCTCGAATTCGACTTTGGCCAGACCCGTCCCGGCGAAGAAGAGACCGCGCCTGACTTCAGCGGACAGGAAAGCGTAGGTGCCTGCCCCAAGTGCAAGTCACGCGTGTTCGAGCACAGCGTGTCTTACGTATGCGAGAAGGCGGTCGGCCCCGAGCGCAGCTGCGATTTCCGCTCGGGCAAGATGATCCTGCAGCAGCCGGTGGAGCGCGCGCAGATGGAGAAACTGCTCGCCACCGGACGCACCGATCTCTTCACGCGCTTCATTTCCAGGAAGGGGCGGCCGTTCAAGGCCTACCTGGTCAAGACGCCCGAGGGCAGGGTTGGCTTCGAATTCGAGGCGCGCAAGCCGCGCCAGCCGAAAGCGGGAGCGCCGGCAACTCCGGCGCCCGTCGCTGCATCGCCGAAAGGCAAGGAGCGCGGCGCTGCCGCGAAGCCTGCGGCCGCCAAGCACGCCAAGGCCGTCAAGACAGCCACCGCCAAACCTGCCACGGCGGCAGCCGCCAAGGTAAAGGCTAAGGCCAAACGCAATAAATAAACGCGGCTGCACGCCGCGTTTATTCAGATATCCAGGTTGCGCACGCCCAGCGCGTTGGACTCGATGAACTGCCGGCGCGGCTCGACCTCGTCGCCCATCAGGGTTGAGAAAATCTCCTCCGCGCTGATGGCGTCCTCGATCTGGGTCTTGAGCAGTCGCCGCGTCTGAGGATCCATGGTGGTTTCCCACAACTGCTCGGGGTTCATTTCGCCCAGGCCCTTGTAGCGCTGAATGCTGACGCCGTTCTGCACCTCGTCGAGCAGCCATTCGATGGCTTCGCGAAATTCCCTGACCGGCTGCTGCCGGTCGCCGCGCTTGACGTAGGCGCCGTCACCGAGCAGCCCCTGCAGCACCTGGGCTGTTTTCTTGATCTGGTCGTAGTCGCCGCTCTGCACGAAGTCGGCGTCGATATAGCAGTGGCGCTCGATGCCGTGTTGCGTGCGGCTTACCGCCAGCACGTTGCGCTCGCTCTTGTCGTCGTACCGCGCTTCCACTTTCATGCCCAGCGGCGCCAGCAATTCGCCCAGCGCCCTGGCGCTGTTGTGCGCCGCCTTTTCGTCCGCCAGATCGAGCTGCACTGGTTGGCGCAGCAGCGCGTACAGCACTTCCTGGTCGATCAGGCGGCTCACCCGCTCGATCACGGCTTCGGCCAGCAGATAATCCTTGGCAACCTTCTCGAGCGCGTCCTTGCTCAACACCTGCGCGTTGACAGCCGTGTGTAGCTCCGCCTCCGCCAGGGCAAGCTGGAGCAGCGTCTGTTTCAGTTCGTGCTCGTCCTTGAGATACCGCTCGCTCTTGCCGTGCTTTATCTTGTAGAGCGGCGGCTGCGCGATGTAGACGTGCCCGCGCTCTATCAACTCCGGCATCTGCCGGTAGAAGAACGTGAGCAGCAGCGTGCGGATGTGGGAGCCGTCGACATCCGCGTCGGTCATGATGATGATGCGGTGGTAACGCAACTTCTCCGGTGCGTAGTCCTCCTTGCCGATGCCGGTGCCGAGGACGCTGATGAGCGTAATGATCTCCTGCGAGGACAGCAGCTTGTCGAGCCGCGCGCGCTCGACATTGAGTATCTTGCCCTTGAGCGGGAGTATCGCCTGGAACTTGCGGTCGCGCCCCTGCTTGGCCGAGCCGCCGGCCGAGTCGCCCTCCACGATGTAGAGTTCGCACTGGGCGGGATCGCGCTCCTGGCAATCGGCGAGCTTGCCCGAAAGGCCGAACGAATCCAGCACCCCCTTGCGCCGCGTCAGCTCGCGCGCCTTGCGCGCCGCCTCGCGCGCGCGCGCCGCGTCGATGATCTTGGAGCAGATCACGCGCGCGTCATTCGGCTTCTCGAGCAGGAATTCGTTGAGTTTCTGGGAAACGATTTCCTCCACCACCGGCCGCACCTCCGAGGACACCAGCTTGTCCTTGGTCTGCGACGAAAACTTGGGTTCCGGCACCTTCACGGAGAGCACCGCGGTGAGCCCTTCCTTCATGTCGTCGCCGGTGGTTTCGACTTTCGCCTTTTCCGACAGCTTGTTGTTCTCGATAAACTGGTTGAGCGTGCGCGTCATCGCGGCGCGCAGTCCGGTCAGGTGGGTGCCGCCGTCGCGCTGCGGGATGTTGTTGGTGAAGCACTGCACCGACTCCTGGTAGGAGTCGTTCCACTGCATCGCCACTTCCACGACGATCTCGTCCTTCTCCGCCCTGGAGTAGAAAACGGACTGGTGCAGCACGTTCTTGCTGCGGTTCATGTACTCGACGAAGCCCTTGACCCCGCCGGTGAATGAAAACGTCTCCTCCTTGCCGCTGCGCTGATCGATGAGAATGATCTTGAGGCCGCTGTTGAGAAAAGCCAGTTCGCGCAGCCGCTTCGCCAGTATCTCGTAGTGGTACTCGATGCGCCCGAAGATGTCCTTGCTCGGCAGGAAATGCACTTCGGTGCCGCGGCGTTCGCTCTTGCCGGTGACCTTGAGCGGCGCCACTGTCTCGCCCAGGCGGAACTCCATCTGGTGCAGCTTTCCATCGCGCCGGATCGACAGGCGCAGCCATTCCGACAGCGCGTTCACAACCGATACACCGACGCCGTGCAGGCCGCCGGCCACCTTGTACGAATTGTTGTCGAACTTGCCCCCGGCATGGAGCTCGGTCATCACGACTTCGGCGCTGGTGCGCCCCGCCTCGTCGCCTGGATGCGCGTCGGTCGGGATGCCGCGCCCGTTATCGACCACGCTCACCGCGTTGTCGGTATGAATGGTGACGGTGATCTCGTTGCAAAAGCCGGCCAGCGCCTCGTCGACGGCGTTATCCAACACTTCAAAAACCATGTGGTGGAGCCCGGTGCCGTCGCCGGTGTCCCCAATGTACATGCCGGGGCGCTTGCGCACCGCCTCGAGGCCTTTGAGGACCTTGATGCTGCTGCTGTCGTAATCCTCGGCCGTGCGCGGTTTCTCTTCTTTTTCCTTATCGCCGGAAGGCGCAACCATAAGTTATTTCCTTGGAGTCCGTTGCAAAATGACTGGAACGGACCCTGATACAGGCAGTCATGAGGGGAGTATCCCCACTTTTCGTTAGTGTCTCTTAAATGCGCATCGGCATGACTACGTAGCGAAACTCGCTGTTATCCGGCACCGTGATCAACATGCTGCTGTTGGCGTCTCCGAACGAGCACTCCACGTTTTCGCAGTGCACGTTGTTGAGTACATCGAGGAGATAGGTGATGTTGAAGCCTATATCCAGCGCGTCTCCGCCGTAGGCGATCTCCATCTCCTCCTGCGCCTCCTCCTGCTCGTTGTTGGTGCAGGAAATGCGCAGACTGTTGGCTGCCACCATCCAGCGCACGCCGCGGAACTTCTCGTTGGAGAGAATGGCGGCGCGCTGCAGCGACTGCAGCAGGTCCTGGCGCTTGATCGAAAAACGCTTCTGGTAGTTCGTCGGCACTACCCGGGTGTAATCCGGGAACTTGCCGTCGATGATCTTGGTTGTGAGTGCGGTGCTGCCGAACGAGAACCGCACCAGGCTGGAGAATATTTCTATGGTCACGGCGTCCTCGCTGTCCGCGAGCAGGCGGCCCAGTTCAAGCACCGCTTTGCGCGGCAGTATCACTTCCCGCTTCTCCTGCGGCTGTCCCAGCGGGCGCGCCGCGTAGCTCAGGCGGTGGCCGTCAGTAGCGATAACCTTGACCTGGCCGCCGTCCAGCACGATCAACAGGCCGTTCAGGTAATACCGTATATCCTGCTGCGCCATGGCGTATTGCACCAGCAGCAGCAATTCCCGCAGCGCCTTCTGCGGCATTGTAATTTTGCCCTGGGCCACACCCGGATCTGCCATCGCCGGAAAATCCGCGACCGGCAGCGTCTGCAGGTTGAAGCGACTCTTGCCGGAACGTACCTGCAGCCGGTTGTTCTGAACGTCGAGCAGCGCTTCCGTGTTCTCCGGCAACGCCCGCAGAATATCCTGCAGCTTGCGGGCGGACACCGTCAGGCTCATCTCTTCAGTCGAACCCTTGTCGAGTTCGGTGCGGGTCGCGACCTGAATTTCGAGATCCGTGGCCATCAGCATGAGGTGGCCGGCCTTGCGCTCGATCAGTACGTTCGACAGGATCGGCAGCGTATGGCGCTTTTCCACGATCCCGGTCACTGCTTGCAGCGGTCTGAGCAGGGCGTCACGTTCGAGTTGAACAAGTTTCATGAGTGTGGTGCTCTTCTTTGTATGTTCTAGATTAAAGATAATAAGACTAGTAAAGCACGAGTATTTCTGTGCACAAGCTTGAAAAGGGCGGCGGGACAAGGCATGCGGGCAAGGATAAGGTTGTGTGGAGGCCGGTAGTGAGGGGGGATGAATTGGGGATAAAAGTTCGCATTATGAGTTTGCCCCTGTTATCCACAAACAACACCGCAACCATCAACTCCTCAATACGTTTAGCAACGAATTGAAATCCCGCGTGAGCTCGGTGCTGGTCGACTTCAACAGCGCTATCTTGCGGCACGCGTGCAGCACGGTCGTGTGATCACGGCCGCCGAAGGCATCCCCGATGTCCGGCAGGCTCAGTTGGGTCAGTTCCTTGGCAAGGGCCATCGCGACCTGCCGCGGCCGCGCGACGTTGCGGCTGCGCTTCTTGGAATACATCTCGGAAACCTTGATCTTGTAATAATCGGCGACGGTCTTCTGGATATTTTCCACGGAAATCTGCCGGTTCTGTATTGCCAGCAAATCACGCAGCGCCTCGCGGCACAGATCCACGGAAAAATCGCGGCCTGAAAAACGGGCATAGGCGAGCACGCGCTTCAGCCCGCCTTCGAGTTCCCGCACGTTTGACTGTATGTGCTTGGCGAGAAAAAACGCCACGGCTTCATCCAGCTTGACCCCTTCCGCCTCCGCTTTCTTGAGCAGGATGGCAACGCGCATCTCCAACTCCGGCGGCTCGACGGCAACGGTGAGGCCCCAGCCGAAGCGGGAGATCAGTCGGTTCTCCATCCCCGAGATTTCCTTGGGATAGGTGTCGCAGGAAATGACCACCTGCTTGTGCGCCTCGATCAGTGCGTTGAATGCGTAGAAAAACTCCTCCTGGGTGCGGTTCTTGCCGCTGAAGAACTGGATGTCGTCGATCAAAAGCAGGTCGAGCGAATGGTAATAGCGCTTGAAATCGTCGAATGCCTTGTGCTGGTAGGCGCGCACCACGTCGGAAACGTACTGTTCCGCGTGGATATAGCGGATCTTGGTTTCGGGCGCCTGCTCGCGCAAGCGGTTGCCGATCGCCTGGAGGAGGTGGGTCTTGCCGAGACCGACCCCGCCATAGATGAAGAGGGGGTTATAAGCCGCACCCGGGCGTTCCGCCACCTGGGCGGCCGCGGCGCGCGCCAGCTCATTGGCTTTCCCGGTTACAAAAGTTTCGAAGGTGAAGGTCGGGTTGAGGCGGGAAATCTCCCGGCTGCTGGGTTTTGGCCCGCGGTCCGGAGTGCTCTGCCGCGGCGGCGGTGGCGCGGAAACGGACGGCTCCCGGCTGGCGAGGGTGAGCTGGACTTCGACCTTTTGCTGGAGTTGCTCCCGCGCCAGTTGCTCGATGCGCACCAGGAACTTGTCGCGGATCCATTGCTGCACGAATCGATTGGGCGCGATCAGGGTGAGGCGGTTGCCATCGACCGTGACTCGCAGCGGTTTGATCCAGGTCTGGTACTGCTGGGACGGCAGTTCCTTTTCGAAATGGGCGAGGCAATAGCGCCAGAAACTGTTCATGGGCATGGCGTCGGAGCTTGAATTTCGGGACCGGAGGAAGGTGCGTATTTCAACTCGGATATTATTCCTTTTTCCGACGGTTATCCACAGTGGTAATCGCTCCTTGCGCGGGTATCGGTGCTCTCAGAAAATGGTTGACACGACGGAGAGTTAAAGGTTGTAATAGCGCGCTTTTCAGCAGCCGGGCAAACCCGATATGAAGCGGACTTATCAGCCTTCGAAAACGCGGCGCAAACGCACGCATGGTTTTCGCGTGCGCAGCCGGACCCGAGGTGGGCGGGGAGTGCTGCGCGCTCGCCGGGCCAAGGGGCGGGCGAGATTGAGCGTCTGAGCAGCGGCTCGGCCACACTGCCGCGCAGCGCGCGGCTGCTGCGGCGCGAGCATTACGGCGAGGCGCTGGCGACGGGAAGAACGCGGACGCGGCGCTACTTCACTTTGTATGTCAGGCCCAACGGCGAGCCTCTGGCACGCGTCGGCATAGTCACCAGCAAGAGGGTCGCACCGCGAGCGGTCGATCGCAATCGGATGAAGCGGCTGGTGCGGGAGGCATTCCGTTCCATGCGCCTGCGCCTGCAGGGGTTCGACATCGTAGTGCAGTTGCGACGCTGCCCGCCCCGCAGCTCGTTGGCGACCGCCCGCGCGGAGGTTACCCGGTTGCTGGAAGAATGTGCCGCGCCGGGCGGCGGCAACGGAGCCGTCCCATAACGCCAGCAGAGCAAGGCCATGGATTCGCAACGCCTGATTCTTTTTTTCGTCTTTTCGTTCTCGGTTTTCCTGCTGCTGGATGGCTGGCAGCGCGAGCAGCCGGCGCAACCTGCTGCCACTGCCACCGACAAGGCCGATAAGTCCGGCGTGGCCGGGGCCCCGGTCGCACCGGCCGCGCAGATACCGCAACCCAGCGGGAAGTTTGCGCAGCAGCCGGTCGCCGTTCCGCAGCACGACGGGCGCGCGCCCGCGGCGGGTGTCACCATCCAGATCGAAACCGACCTGCTGATTGCGCAGGTCGGCACCCTTGGCGGCGACTTACGGCGCCTGCAGCTCAAGAAGCACCGGGACATACTCGATCGCAAGAAAGATTTCGTACTGCTTGAGCTCTCAGCCGAGCGTACCTACGTCGCGCAGTCCGGACTGATCGGTGGCGGGCTGCCCAATCACCGAACGGCGTACCAGGCCGCGGCCAGCAGCTATCAGCTGGCCGATGGCCAGGATAGCCTGGAAGTCCGCCTCAGTGCACCCGCGGTCGACGGCGTGCAGGTACACAAGATCTACCGGTTTCGCAGGGGCAGCTACCTGATCGACGTCGGTTTCGAGATCGTCAACCAGAGCGCCGCCGCGCTCCAGCCGTACGCGTATTTCCAGATCGCGCGCGACGGCAAGCCGCCTGTCGGCGACTCGGCGATGATGCCGACTTTCACCGGCGTGGCGGTTTATACGGACAAGGAAAAATTCCAGAAGCTGACCTTCGACGAAATCGCCAAGGCGAAGACGCCGTACCCGAAGAACACCAACGACGGCTGGATCGCGGTACTCCAGCATTATTTCTTCAGCGCGTGGTTGCC
>Ga0137433_1001084_pt1 | contig 12236 bp, 22 predicted proteins | sample EasRivERMZT840_2_FD_102335 | JGI IMG/M metagenome (GOLD analysis project Ga0137433, IMG submission 102335) | Soil microbial communities from meander-bound floodplain in the East River, Colorado, USA - East River MetaG ERMZT840_2 | ecosystem: Environmental > Terrestrial > Soil > Floodplain ...
ACCTGGTGACGATGCGCGAATAATCCCGCCCGTCGTATGGACCCCAGCTGCTGATGGACTCGATGCAGTCGGCACCGATCAGCACGTCGTATCCGTCCGGGGCTTCCAGTCTGATGATCACGTTCGCCTCGTCGCCGGCACGCCGCGGTCGTGCTTCCCTGTCTTCACCGAGTGGTGCGTCTTGCACATGGTCTGCAGGTTGGCCGGGTCGAGGCGCGCGCCTCCGGCGTTGATGGGCATGATGTGGTCGACCTCGTTGCGCGGGTCTTCCTCGCCGCACGTCACGCACCCTGGCTGCTCGAGCAGGTGCTGGGCCCGCAGCGCCCGCCAGTCTGCGTCGTACCCACGCTTCGATGCCGAGGGCCGGAGTTCGTCTTCCCGCTTCCGCTCCTCGCCTCGGTGCGCCTCGCATCGGCTGGTGCCCCGGCCACGGATGAGGACGCCGCATCCTGGGTGTCGGCATGGGCGAGGCGTCATCCACGGCATCGGTGCTTCTCTCCAATCACACCACGGCCATTGTAGCGCTGGTGTCCGTCGTGTTCGGGTTGCTTCGAAGCCAGCGCTCGAGCAGCCAGCGCTTGATGATGTTGCTCCCCGACCACACGAACATGGGCTTCCCCAGCTGCTTGGCGCGCAGGACCTCCCCGATCGTTCCCTCGCTGGTCTCCCATCCCTTGACCAGGATGACGCCGTCGCAGCGCTCGAGCAGCGCCAGGTCGCCCTTCAGGAAGACGTCGTCAGGGAGGGCGCCGTTGAAGAACCGGCCGTTCGTGTGCGGGCAGATGGGGGCCGCGCCCATGCGCCACAGCTCGAGCGCCACGGTCTCGGCGCGCCGGATGTTGCGCTCGACCTCCCAGGCGTTGGGCGCGCGGTACGGGCCGGCCACGTACACCACCTTCACGCGACGTCCTCCAGCGTGACCAGCGTGCATGGGGCGAGCTCCATCGTGGTGCCGTGCCTCTGCTCCACCGTCAGGTCGCAGTGGCGTGGGCTGTCCCCCTTCAGCCATCGCAGCTCGACGAGCGCGTCGAGGATCGGCTTCGCGCCGCCCTTGAGGTTGTCCGGGTCGTAGCGCTTCTGCCCGGCCGCCTTCGGGTAGACGCGCACGATGGTGACAGCACGGCGCCCAGCCGGCCTGGTCAGCGCCGTGCTGGGCGGGAACTCATGCAGCCAGGCGGCCTTCTCTTTCAGGTACTTCCAGGCCGGCCCGCCGTGCCAGACGTTGACCGTCGGGAATCGACGCGGCACGACGAAGGCGTGCGTCACGTCGTCATCGCAAGACGAACGGCGAGCGCGAGCAGGGCGCCGATCGCCACCCCCAGGAACAGAGTCCCCAGCAGCGCGGTGACGACCTGCACCCTCATGCGACGCAGGAGGATCTTGGGTGACGGCGGATCGTTGATTAGATGGCCGAGCGTCCGATGCAGCACCCGGGTGGTCACCATCTCCCTCTCCAGCACGACGAGGGCCTCGGCGCGGGTCAGGCTGCTGACCTCGCGCAGCCGCCCGTTGAACGAGATGAGCTCCCCGCCCACGTCAGCGAGCGCCCGGGCAGCCGGGGTCGAGCAGGTCGGGCGGGCAGCCGAAGCGGCACTCCCCGTCCACCTCGCACAGCCGGAACCCGCAGCAGAGGTTCAGCTTCTCGCGCCAGAAGGCGTCGACGGTGATCGGCCTCCCGGCCGGGTTGGCGTAGGCCCGGCACTCGACCATCTCGGGGCAGGGAGCCGCGGCGCTGATGCCGCACTCCACGGCGACGGTGGGTGCGAGGGCGGAGACGCCGGCGTCGTCGTGCGAGCCACCTCCCCCCGAACACGAGAAGAGGACGGCCAGGGTGGCGAGGATCAGGAACAGGGTCACGAATCGGTTCATCGAGTTCCTCCATTTGCTGGGTTGAGTCGTGCGAGGTAGTGGGACTTCTTCCTGCGCATCCGTGCGACCGCCTTCTCGAGGCGCGCGCGGCTGTTGTCGGAGAGGCCGTACTCACCGCGGCTCACGCGATAGACCGCCGAGTAGGCGATCCGCGCCTCCGCGGCGAGCTGGTGGACGGTCATGCCGAGCTCCTCGATCCAGCCGACGATCGTCTGCCGGTCTGCCTCGATGGTCTCCGGCGTGTGGCGCCGCCAGCGCGCCGGGTTGGCTCGCTCGAGCGGCTCGTCGACGGGCCGCGGCGGATCTGGGATGCCGCGCGGGCCCACCACGAGCGGCGCGCGATCCACCGGCGGTGCCGCCGGCCCCCGGCCCCAATCTCCCTGCGGGGTCGGCCGCGGCTGCGAGGCGAGCAGCCCGCGCATCAGGGCGGTCCCGGACTGCAGCTGCTGGAGCAGCTGTTCGATCAGCCGGCGATCTTCTGGACGAAGGGTCAGCATCGGACGCGCCCCTTGATGCCAGGCGCCGGCGCCAGCTCGCGCACGTTGCCGGCGCCGCCGGCGGGCGGCAGCTGTCGGTCTGCCGGGATGAAGCCGGACCCCTGCATCCCCCCGGTCACGCGCAGGAAGTCGACCTCGACCTTGGCGGACTGGATGATTTCCTTCGCGATGCCCGCGACCGCCTTCGCGCGCTCAAGGTCCATCGGCTTGTCCGGATCCTTGAGCGCCTCGAGGGTCTCGAACAGGTGGTTGCGCAGGTCTTCGATCTTGTTCTTCGTGCCGCTCATGCCGTCGCCTCTCTGATGCGGCGCACCAGCGCGCCGCGGAGCTGGATGACGTCCGCCAGGGCCTTGGGGAGGTGGTGTACCGAGTTGCGCAGCATCACTTCACGCCGTGACACCAGCTCGAGGTTGTCGAGCCGGAGGTCGGCCTTGTTCCCGTTCCTGAAAGCGATCGCGTGCCCTCGCGGGACCTTCCCGTGCGCCCTTTCCCAGACCAGGACGTGCACGTAGCGCCAGTTGAATCGGCTGTCGACGTTCCGGTCGTCCGCGACCTTGCGCTTTCGGTAGCCGTCCGGGTCGACGACCTCGGTGCCGACCGGGACCCAGGTGTGCGGCCGCGCGCCCTTCTTGAACTGCGTCTCGGCCATCCGCCCCGGTGCGTAGCCAGGCCGGCGCAGGCCTTTGTTCGGCGGGACCTGTCCCTTGCGGAATCGGTACGGAGCGCCGACGTTGTCGCCGCGGCGCAGGCGGCAGGCCTCCGGGCTCGCCAGATACGCGGCCGTCTTGCGTAGCCCGAGCCGCTCGGCCATCTGGTAGACCGTGTAGTACGGCCTGCCGAGCTCGTGCGCGATGACCTTCGTCGGCTCGTGCGGGTAGCGCTCGCGCACGACGCGCATCTCGTCTGGGGTCCAGCGACGCCGGCGACGGCGACTCGCAGCTGCGCAGTCGACCGCGCGCGCCAGGCGCCGCGCCTCGAGGAGGACCTGGTGCAGGAGCCGCTCGATGCGCGCCAGATCGACCGCGCGCGGCCGCATCGGGTCACCTGCGTCCCTTCTTCGAGCTGGCCTTCAGCTTCGGCGGGAAGCAGGCCGTGCACCGGGTCTCGGTGCCGTCCGACCACCCGCAGCCACTGGCGCACGGCGAGTCGAAGGTGCAGCCGCACTTCCGGCAGGTCCCCTTCTTCGGCTTCCCCCCCGACTTTGCAGGCGTCTGCACTTTCGGCTTCGGCTGCTCGATGGGCGCCGCCTGGTTGAGGATCTTCCCGACGTCGATCCCGAACGCCTTGGCTACCTTCGGGAACGTCTCCGGCCCCCGCCACTCGCTCGCCGCCTCGTTCGCGAGGAGCAGGAACCCCACGCGGCGCAGGATGGCCTCTGCCGTCCCGCCGGCCATCGTCTTCGCGATGGCATCGATGGCCCGCGCGTGGTTGTAGTGGGCCCGAACGCTTCCCAGCACCATGCGCGCGAGTGGACCGTCGACTTTCGTCGGAGCACCCTTCATCGCTTCGGCGATCGCCTCGAGGATCGCTGGCCTGGCCTTCCGCCACCGCGCGCGCCGCGCCTCCTCCCGGGCCTCCTGTTCCTGCCGCTGGCGATCCTGCTGCGCCCGCGTGTCACGCTCGGCCTTCCCCGCGTCCTTGCCGCTCGCCTTCGCCCTCAAGGCCGCCTTCTCGCGCGCCTGGCGGTCCTTGATCTCCTGACCCCAGTGCACGGTGCACCGGTCCTTCTTCCGGCAGATCGAGAAGGCCTCGTGCTGCCCGGGCCCGATCTCGACCACCCCCAGCTCGCTGTGTATGCAGGTCTTCGAGCCCTTCGCTCCGTCGGCCCTCTTCCAGGCCGAGGCGGTCAGGACCTTGTCGCCGGTGCGCGCCGCCTCGGGGCGCTGCGACAGGTGCATGATCGGGATGACCTTTTCGCGGGCCTCGACCGCCGCGGAGACCAGCGCCGCGGTCTCCGGGAACAGGACCGGGTCGACGGCCAGCCGGTCGGCCCGGACGTTCCGGTTGATCCACGTCTCGAACTCCCGGACGCTTCGCGGCTTCATGCCGTAGTACGGGTCGGAGTCGATCTTGTCGTCGGCGTCCGGGTCGTCGTCGAAGAGGCTTGCCCCCTCGTGCGCGAATAGACCGCCCCCGCCACCATTCGAGACTTCCAGCGCCTCTTCCTGTTTCGCCGGCGAGAGGCGCGCGAGCAGGATGGCGTGCGCCGCCGTGAAGCGGTCCTCGAGGAAGAGCTTCTGCGCCGCCGGCGTCAGCTGCAGCAGCTTGAGCCGGTCGTAGACGTACTTCACCGACCGACCGACCCGCTCGGCGATGCGCGCGACGTCGTAGCCGCCGCTGGCGGTCAGCGCCTGGTAGCCGGCCGCCTCCTCGAGCGGGTGGACGTCCTCGCGCTGATCGTTCTCAATGACCAGGACCTCGAGGAACTCCTGGTCTGTCATCTCGCGGATGACTGCCGGGATCGCCTCGAGCCCCGCCATGCGGGCGGCGCGGCTCCGACGGTGGCCGGCGGCCAGCTCATACCAGACCAGGTGCTTGGAGCGTTCCGGGTTCTGGTTCTGCACCTGGCGCACCAGCACCGGCGTCAGCACCCCCTTCTCGCGGATGCTCTGGGCCAGCGCCTCGAGCTGCGCCGGGTCGAACCTCTTGCGGGGGTTGTGCGGCGACTCCACCACCAGCTCGAGCGGCATCGCCGGCTCGAACCGCGCCGCCCCCTGCGTCTCGCCCTCGTTGACTGCCTCGTCGACCACTGCCCCGTTCGCCTGCGTCGTCATGCGTTCCCCTCCTGGGATCGATCGACCGCGTCGACGCGCCGAGCCTCGACGGGGTTGGCCTTCATCCACTCGAGATAGTCCCGTTCCCCGCTCCGGTACTTGTTCTTCTCGGACCAGAAGGCCGCGCACCGACGCAGCCCACGCGGGCACTCCATGCAGAACCACACGACCGTCTCGCGCCTGCCCGTCGCCGGCGAGACGCACCCCGGGTTGTCCTTCGTCCCCAGGAACTCGCCGAACACCAGGCCGATGTCCCGGCAGTGCCGGCAGAACAGACGCGCCCTCGGCGGCTCGTTCGTATCGGACAGGTCGGCCGGGTCGATCAGGCTCAGGGTCCGGGCCGCGAATCGCCGCACCATCGGGTCAAGGTCCTTCCACTCCGGTCCCCCGAACGCCTCGCTCTCTGGGTCGCGCGCCATCGCGTCCCAGAGCAGCTGCGCGCGGATCAGCAGCTCCGGGCTGACGCCGGGCGTGTCGAGCACCTGGCCGATCGGCAGGAGACCGGGCTGCTCGCGGAGCTCGCTCTCCCCCCTCACGAGCGAATCCCCATCTCGCGGTTGATCTCACGCATGCGGCGGCGCCCTCGCTCTTCGTCCGTCTCGGGCCGCACGTCCGCGTTCACCAGCCGGGCGAAGTTCGCCGGCTCGAAGACGATCTGCGGCGCCAGGAACTCCCAGCCCCTCGGGTCGGTGCCGTCCGCCGCCCGGGCGTGCTGTTGGTCGATGATTCGCTTGCAGGTCTCGGCGTCGTGCTCGAGGTGGGCCCGGTGCAGGCGCTCGGCGATCTTCCCGGCGAGCGGGTAGCTGCGCGCGGTCCGCTCGGCGAAGTGCGCCAGGATGTCCAGGCAGGTCGGACACCCACCGTCCGGCCGTCGCGGCGCCGGCGGCTCGTGGTGGATCGGGATGACGACCGAGTCTCTCGTGACCTGGTGAACTGGATCCGACAGTGTGGGTGGCGGTTCGTCCGAACCCGTACTACCGCACCCGTAACCGTGATCGTTTACCGCAACCGAACTACCGATACCGGCTGCCCGACGGCCGGCCGTTGGCGCGCCGGCCGCGCGCCGTTGGCGCGCCATTGGCCGGCCGTTGGCGCGCCGACCGCGCGCCGTTGGCGCGCCGTTGGCCGGCGAAGCATCCGCGCGCGCCGGCGTGTCGTCCGGTTCTCCCATGCTTGCAAGGACTTCCGCAGGTGGCGCCGGATACTTGCTAGTGCGCCTGGTGCGCTGCCTGAAGTTGAAGATCTGCAGGAGGCGATCCTCGCCGTCGTGGTACACGCCGATCAGCTTCGCGCGCGCGAGCTCATCGATGCAGCGTGCGACCTCAGCCTCTGTGACGCCCTCAAGCTGCCGCGGATAGCACCCGCAGCGCACGATCGCCGGCTCGGCCAGGTAGCGTCCGAAGTCATCGGCGACCAGGCAGAGCCGGACGAAGAGGCGCTCCGCCATGGCCGAGACCAGCGCCAGACGGCGGGACCGGATCCACCCCTCCCGGATGTAGCGGTTCGGCATCAGCCCCTTCCCCCCTTCCCCTTCGTTGACGGCGCGCCGGCGCCGTGCTCCCCAGGTGGTGACTTGCAGGTGCTCCGGTGCGCGACCCGGACCGTGAGGGATCGCGTCACCAGGTAATCCCCCCGCGTGTTGTCGAAGATGACCAGGTCGTAGGTGGGCGCTTCGGGATCGAGCGTGATGCGCTGGCCGGTCTCGAGGCGGCCACGCACGACCGGCTGCTGGCATCCCTGGCAGGTGTCCATCGCCTACCTCATCTCCGCCACGGCGAGCAGACCGTCGGCGCGCATGCGGGCCTGCACGGCCACCCGAAGCGCTGCGGGCCCCCCCGCGTACTTCACGGCCCAGACGTAGCGATCCGCATCGAGTTGGCAGAACCAGCAGATCAGGTCGACGGCTCCGCCGAGGGTCTTGCGCCAGCGCGTGCGCAGCTGCCAGCCGGTCAGGCGCTCGACGCCGGCGACGCGGCGCATGCGCTCGGCCGCGAGCAGGACCTCTATGGCGCTGCGGCCGCAGCAACGACAGCGCTGGTGGACCACCGACGCGACGAACTCGACCGTCGGATTGCCGCAGGTCATGGCAGGAGCCTCCGGAAGGTCTCCTCGACGACCAGGAGCAGCGCGTAGAGATATCCGACGGCCCCGGCCGCCATCAGCGCCGGCACCCAGATCGGCGTTGGTTCCGGGATCGGGTTAGGACGCTGTGCGCTCAGCGAGTCAATCGCCCGCTGTAGCGGCTCGGTGTCGAGCTCGGCACGCAGCTCGACCGCTACCGTCGGCGCCGGCGTCTCGAGGCTGGTGACGCGGAGCGCCCGGGCTCGCCTTCGAGGATCTGGCGCGGTCACCTCGTATTCCCCGCCAGCCCAGATCAGCCCCATCAGCGTCCCCCCTCTCCTACAGGTGCCTTCCCCGGCCACCAGCACGCGCAGCCGTCTCGCTCCCCGTGTCGGTGCACCCAGGCGGGCAGCAGTTCGTTGAGCCGGCGACCGATGCGCTGGCGCCACCACTCCGGGTCCTTGAAGCCGTAGAAGACGTAGGCGCGCAGGCCGAGCTCGCGCGTGGTGAGCCCCGGGTGACGGCGCACCCACGCCAGCGCCAGCCGGCGGGCGCGCGAGAGCTCTCCGGACGTCGAGGCCTCCGCCGCGGCGGTGCGGCTGGTTCCCGGGTCGTCCTGGCCGGCGAGGTGCGACAGCGGGCGCTCCGCGGCGAAGAGCGGGCCGAAGTCGGCCACCATCTCGAGCGGGTCCGGGCGCTGGCGGCTCATGGTCGCCACAACCGTTCGCCGTCGATAGTCGGCGCGACCTCATTCACGCAGTGGCAGTCGGGCTTTCGGTCGGCCTCCTCGCAAGCCATCCAGAGGTGCCGCGCCACCCCTGGGCCGTGGTTGTCTTCCTGCGCGTCCTCGAGGCGGAAGGCGTGCCGGGCGTACGCCATCACCTCGGCGCCGGCCACGCCGCCCCGAAACGAGATCGAGACGTGGTACTCCGGCTTCCCCGATTCATCGGGCACCACGGTGTCGCTGAACGCCAGGATTCCCGAGGGGTGACGAAAGACGCGGGTGTTCCGATTCGGCAGCGCCGCCACGCGCTCTGTGATCTCCTGCCACTCACCGAGGATCGGGGCGCGCGGCGCCCCCAGCGGCTGGATGATCAAGCCGTTCACGCCGGCACCTGGCGTTTCCCCGCGTTCAGCCGGCGGATGACCCACTCCCGCATCCGCTGCCAGCGCTGCTCTGGCGTTTCGCGAAGGGGGCCGTCGTCGTTCTCGTTTGTGATCTCACGAACCAGCGCCTCCGAGACTCGGAAGGCAGCTGCGACCTGTTCCGGGTCTTGCTCATCGATGCCGCCCATGTCGACGCCGCGCCGGCGGCCGACGGCACCGAGGGCGCACACCTCCCCACCCTCTTCCAGCAGACCCCCGATGAGCCGCCGGTTCGACTCAGGCATCGAGTCCAGCTCGCCCAGCAGCTCGCGCAGGAGCGCCTGACCGCGCTTGCCCCGGATCGCGCTGGCGACCGCGCCGCGCCATCGGATCAGATCCCACTGGTTGATGCCGTCGTCGTAGCCGGATCGGCTCACCGGCCACCCCGGCGCTTCACGTCGGCGTAGATGGCCGCGAGGTTCGCGACGTCGGCGGCCTCGCGCATGACCTCGGTTGCCGGCGCCGCGAGCAGCTCGTCGACCTCGCGCCGCAGCCAGGCCTCGTACTCGGCCAGGGTGTAGGGCGTCTCGCGCCATGACGGGCGCGGTTCCTTCTCGAGGAACTTCTGCTTCTGGACCGTGCAGAGCTCGTCGGCGAGGCCGTACTTGTAGGCGAGGTCGCTCACGGCTGATGCTCCTCGAGCAGTGCCAACGCCTTACGGAGCGCCTCGGCTAGGCGGCGCTTACCCCAGAAGGTCACGGCGGCCGAGTCGTCGTCGCCATCGCGGTGCAGGAACGGTCCCTGGTGCTGCGCGCCGCCGAACGTCACGGGCAGCTCGAGGTAGAACCGGACCCCCGTGTAGACCTGACCGTCGATCGTCTTGCTGATGATCTCGACGCGATCAGTCATTTCCTCGGCATAGACGTTGACTCTCACGCCGGCACCTGGCGCACGCGGAGGTCCTCGGGCCACTCGGCCGGGTTGCCCCCCTTACGATCGAAGAGGCTGAACCCGACGGCCGGGGTCGAACAGACGCGGGTGGGCGGTCGCTGCCTGGCGGGCTCTCCGATCAGGGGCGGGACGTAGCCTCTGCCGTCCTCTAGGAGCCAGTGGTTCACGCGGAAGCCGGCGTCGTCGCCGAGGATCCACCGCCCCGTTTGCTTGACGAAGACCGGGACGCTGGCCGCCTTGCACTGCCCGACGATCGACCGTATCCAGCCGCTGTCGCACGGCCGCGCGCCGGGCCCGGACTCGCCGCCGACGATCACCCACCGGAGTGGTGGCAACATGTCGTCGGGCCCCTTGACGTGGCCTCGGAGCGCATCGAACCGGACCCCGGGCTGATAGGGCGGAACCTCGGGATAGATTTCGATTTCGCTGAGGTCGACAGCTGAGAGCAGCGGCTCGACGCTGGCGAATCGTCTGGCCGCCGGCGTGCTGGCGAGATCGATCAGGCGCGTACGCGCAGTCGCGTGGTCCTCGACGCTTACGCCCAACCACACATGCGTTGGGAAGCTACGCCACCCGCCTCGTATGCCCTCCACGATGGCGGCCGGCCCCGCCACACCGGCTCGCTTCATGCCGTGCGGGAGCGCCATGGCCTCAACAGCCGCAGCCCAACGTTCCGGGAGTCCAGTGGCGTTGAGATAGGTGTGCATCCGGCGAGACCGCTTCGTCAGGATGAGGAAGGTGTGCCAGTCCGCGAGATACATCGCCGCGAACACCCGGTCGATCACTTCGTCCGGCAGCGCCTCGTGGAACAGGTCGGACATGCTGTTGACGAAGATGCGGAGCGGCTTCCGGCGCCGCAGCGGCCAGTCGAGCGCCTCCGGCACCAGCGCGACCTTGCCGGTCCAGCCGGCGCGGCGGCCGCCAACGCGGTCGAGCGTGTCGCGTGGAGCCACCTGCTGTGCGAAGCCGGCGAAGGGTCTCCCCGGTTTACTGAACCGCGCCGCCGTGCGCTCCGCGTAGCAGTTCCTGCACCCCTCCGAGACCCGCGAGCAGCCCCGCACCGGGTTCCACGTCGCGTCGCACCACTCGATCTTCGAGAGGCCGCTCACGGCGCGCTCCAGTGGGCCTGCAGGACGTCGTGCAGATCGCCGTTGTGCTTCGCGATGAACTCCCACTTCCAGCGGCGTCCGGTCTCGGTGGTTGGCTCGCTGCCGTCCTCGTAGATCAGGTACAGCGGCGTCGCCGCTTCGCACGTCTTGCAGGACATGCAGGCAGCGACGACCCGGGGCGCTGGGTAGGCGACGGTCGTCATCGCGAGCGCCGGCCTTCCCCGGCCGAGCCGGGCGCGCGGGTGTCCACGGGAGTGCTAACGATCCGCACCCGCGCGCCCGTCCGGAGCCGGAGGGGCGGCCCGGTCTGGCCGTCGATCGCTGTGGCCCCCATCGCCGAGGGCGCTACGAAACGAGGGGCGGGAGCGCGCATCGTGACGCCGCGCGCCGGTCGGGGCTGGTACATCTCACCGGGCCCTGGGTGGGTGTGGAAGCGCCGTCGGGTCCGGGTGGGGATGAAGTCAACCGTCAGGCCGGCGGCGGGGACCGCGCGCCGGGAACGCCCCGGCGATGGAGGGTGTGCCGCCGGCCTGACGGAAGAGGAAGACGCCGTTGACCACGCGCGGGCCGCGAAGCCGCCAGAAAGGGAAACGCGCGTGGCCGGGCGAGCCGCACGTTGCGGCCCGGTGCTACAGGTTGGAAGGCTCGAAGGATCGACGGTGCCGGGTGGGCAAGCCCGCTGCAATCGATACAGCCCAAGGGTGCCAGTCTCCCAAGGACCACCGTCGATCGTTCCAGCCTTCAGGCGCCCCGAATCGCCGCACCGCTCGGGGCCACACGGGACCAGTTCGCTGAACGCCTGGGTTCGCGTCTGAGGATCCAGCAAGCGCCACGCGGCAAGGCGATGTAGGTTCAGGCCGTCACGTTCCAGCCGGTGACGATGTATTTCCCGAACGGACCGCCGACACCCACCCGCCAGGACCCGACGCCCACGTACTGACCGGCCAGGTCCACGAAGGCGCGCGCTTCCTCCTCGCTCAGGAACCTCTCGTCGAAGCTCAGGGTCGCGTTCACCGCCCAGGCGTCGAAGCGCGGCCTGTAGTTGATCGGCCCACCACGACCGTTCGCTCCGGAGGTCCGGCGAGCGTCCACCGTCCAGACCTGCGGCTCGAGCACCAGATGGGTGGGCGAGAGCACCAGGCACCCGTTGATGAACTTCTTCCAGCCCTTCTTCCTGGCGGGCATGAAGCTGTGCGCGGCCTGGATCGACTTCTGGAGGTTGATTGCCGGCAGGACGGCGAGCTCGCCCCTGCCGTTCATCTTGACCAGGTGCAAGTGCGACCTGGCCTGATCGCTGGGCTTCTCTTGGCGCTTCTTCGGACCGGTCGAGCCGCCGGTGTCTTCGTACGGTGCTTCGGCCGACAGCATGAGGGGAGAGATCCCCTTGATCGAAAGTTCGATGCTCTGCATTGCCGATTCCTCCTGTGGGGCTCTGGATGGGTTGGGTTGTGCCGAAGTGGGTTTCGCAGGGGCTGCATGGGTATGGATTGGGCTGAGCAGGCCTGGGCGATCGGTTGGGTTGGGGTTGAGCGGCTGTGGCTGGCCGGGCTGGGTTCGGTCCGGACCTGGACGGGCTTGCTATCGTCTGGTTGTCGTTATGGATAAGACTCGACGTTCCCGTGTATTGGGATGAGGTGGTGCAGTTGGGTCGGTTGGGTTGGGCTGGCTTGCGGCGGTTTGGGATTGGACTGAATTGCTGTGCACTGGTTGGCAGGTGGGGCGTTGAGATGATCGGTCCTGCGTGGCGCGCAACACTTACGAGCGCCGGATTAGGTATTACCCTGTCAAAATCAAAATAAGGCGCGCCAGTATTGAAGAATCGCCGACCTTCGGAGAACGAATCCGAAGGTCGCAAGTTCGAATCTTGCTGGGCGCACCACCCCGGGGAG
>Ga0137433_1001085_pt1 | contig 12235 bp, 12 predicted proteins | sample EasRivERMZT840_2_FD_102335 | JGI IMG/M metagenome (GOLD analysis project Ga0137433, IMG submission 102335) | Soil microbial communities from meander-bound floodplain in the East River, Colorado, USA - East River MetaG ERMZT840_2 | ecosystem: Environmental > Terrestrial > Soil > Floodplain ...
GCCGCCAGCTACAAGAATCTCCTCCTGCGCCAGCAGGCGCTGTACGAGCGCGATCCGGCCAAGCGCAAGGAACTCACCGATGAGGCCGACATCTGGTACAAGCGCGCCATCGAGATCCAGAAGAAGCAGAACACTGGTGGCGACGCCGGAAAAAAAGGTAAGTAGACCGGCGCGCTTTCAGTCCTGAAAGTCCTCGCTCAATTACGAACCCGAAAGAATCGGGGCACGGTTCGTGCACCTATGGGATGCGCACGCGCGACTGGCGTTGTGCGAAATCCCTAGCAATTGGTGCAGGTTCACTCACTTAGCGAGGACCTATGCGACCGAGTCAGCGTACGATTGTTGTCGGGGCCGTAACGGGAGTGTTGCTGGCGGGCACGGTCTTCATGGCGCGAACCACCAACCGCGACGTGATCCGCGGCTGCGTCCATGACAAATCTGGCGTGTTGCGTGTCATCGATGGCGACGACCGATGCCACCGCAGCGAGACACTCATTGAATGGAACAGGCAGGGGCCTGCGGGCCCTCGTGGAACGAACGGACCGGCTGGACCGATGGGACCTGCCGGCCCGCGCGGACAGGCCGGACCGGCCGGGCCTGCGGGTCCTGGCGGCAGCGGGCCGCAGGGGCCTCAGGGACCGCAGGGTCCCCAGGGACCTCCTGGACCGGGCGGCGGTGGCACGGGCACGAGCGGTGGTGGGCTGAGAGTCGTCGACCAGGCCGGCACGGAAGTGGGCCTGCTGGCGTCACCGCAGCTCGTCGCCATGCGCGCGGGAACTGACATCGTGTTCGTGTGGCTCGACGCGATGAACCGCACGTTTGGATCGGCCGAGCCGACCTACTACTTCGCGTCCAGCAACTGCACGGGCACGCCCCTCATGTATGTGGACCTCTTCCGCCTGGGGTACGTGACCCACGGTCAGCTGGTCTACCCGTCCGGGCCGGCGACGAGCCAGACCTACGGCTCATGGCTCGAGACGGGATTCTGCCAGACGTCTGGCGGCGCGGTGTCGACGTTCGCCCCGATGGGGTCGGCGTCGGTGTCGACGCTGCAGGCGCCGTTCTCAGTGGTGCGATAAGCGGTCACGCCGAAAAAGCTTGCGGCCCGCGCGCGCGGTCGAAACCGCGCGTGCGGGCCGCATGTGTGTACGGACGGCGCGCGTCGCTCAGCGCCCGCCGGAGGCTTCAATCCGCATGCCCATGGTCACGATGCCGACCTTGGTCACGCCGGCGCCGACGGCGGCGTCGATGATCCGCATGATCTCTTCGTAGCGGACCGAACCGTCGCCGATCAGGAACAGCGTCTTCTCGCGGCGCGACGCGAACGCATCCCGCAGGAACCCTTCGGCGTTTGCGAACGTCACTTCCGTCTTGTTGATCGTGAGCCGGCGGTCGGCCGTGTATTCCGCGACGACCTGGGCCAGGACGTCCGTCTGCTGCTGCGACTTGCTGACCTCGAGCGGCAGGTTGATGTCGTGGCCCTTCTGCGTGAGCGGCAGCGCGGCCATGAAGATGATCAGCAGCACGAGCAGCACGTCGATGAGCGGCGTGACGTTCATGTCCGCCGACGCCTCCGGCAGCTTGCCGTGACTCACCTTCTCGGCGCCGTGGTGCTTCTTGGCGGCGTTGGAGAGTCCCATTACTGGTTCCCCTTCCCGCCCGTCGGCCGCTCGGTGATCAGCCCCACCTGCTCGATGCCGGCTTTACGCAGGGCGTCCATCATCTTCATGATCGCGGAGTACGGCGCGTCCTTGTCGCCCTTCAGATAGACCGTGCGATCGGTCTTGTCCTCGAGGATCGACTGCAGGCGCGGGATCACGTCCTGTTCGGGCACTTCGAGCGAGTTGACCCACAAGCGGCTGTTCGAGTCGATGGCCACGACGGTCTGGTCCTGCGTGTCCGGCTTGTCCACCGCGTTGACGGCCGCCGGCAGCGTGAGCACGACGCCCTGCTGCAACAACGGCGCGATGATCATCATGATGATGAGCAACACCAGCATGACGTCCACGAGTGGGGTGACGTTGATGTCGGCTTTGAGGCCGCCCTTGGCGCCGCCGACGTCCATTGCCATGGCTGAACTCCTACGCCGTCTTCTTGATGAAGTAGTCCACGAGCTCCGACGACGAGTTGTCCATCTCGACGTTGAAGTACTCGAGGCGGCCGGTGAAGTAGTTGTACATCCACACGGCCGGGATGGCCACGACGAGGCCGAGCGCGGTCTCAATCAGCGCTTCGGAGATGCCGGCCGAGACGGCGCCGAGGCCGCCCGATCCGGTGACGCCGATGCTGTGGAACGCGTTGATGATGCCGACGACGGTGCCGAGCAGCCCGACGAAGGGTGCCGTGGCGCCGATGGTGGCCAGCGACGGAATGCCCTTCTTGAGGTCATTCGCCGTGAGTGCCGTGGCCCGCTGGATGGCGCGATGGACCGTGTCGACGATGTCCTCGCGCTGCAGCGACCCGCCGGCGTCCTGCTGGAACTGGTATTCCTGCAGCCCGGAGAGCACCACTTTGGCCAGGTGGCTGTACTGGTAGGTCTTGGCCTGCGACACCGAAAGGGCGTCCTTCAGACGGCCTTCCTTGAGGTGCTTGGCGACCTGCGGGGCGTACAGCTTGGACTGCTTGCGCGCCTGGGAGAACGTGTAGAACCGCTCGATCGCTACGCCGAATGACCACATCGACATGAACACCAGAATGAAGGCGACGATTTTCGCCACCCAGCCCATCTGCTGCCACATCCCCATCAGATCCATTCCGCCCGCTTCCATCCTTAGCCTCCGGTTCCCTGTCGATGTCTGTCGATGATGCGCGCGCGCGCAAATAATGAGCCCGGCCAGCCGCCGTGTGCGACCGCCGGGCCCGGCGTCAGAGTCTTCCCTAGCCGCTGAACGTAAAGTTCACGGTGACGGTCATGATGACCTCCACCGGCACGCCGTTCAGCAGCGTCGGCGTGAACTTCCACTTCTTGACGGCGTCGAGCGCCGCCTGATCGAGGAAGGGCTGCGTCCGGAGCACCTTGGCGTCGCGCACGCTGCCGTCCTTGCCGATCGTCGCCTCGATGATGACGATGCCGGAAATCTTCGCGCGCTGCGCGATCTCCGGATACACCGGCTTCGCATCGACGATCTTCTTCGGTTCCTTGATCTCGCCGCCGACGCGGACCGGCGCTTGCGGCGGCGGAGGCGGTGGCGCCGGCACGTTGACCACGCCGCCCATGACGCCGCCCGGAATGCCGCCGGCCACTCCGCCGACCGCGCCCGAGAGATTGTAGTTCTGGGGCGGCGGCTCGGGCCGGATTTCCTTCGGCGCCTCAACAGGCGCGGCGTTCGGATTGACCTGCTGCACCGGCACCGGCGGCTGCGGCGCCGCGGGCGGCGGCGGAGGCGGCGGTGGCGGTGGGGGCGGCGGCGGCATCGCCACGAACGCCATCACCGACTGCGGCGTCGGCAGCATGTCGCTGGCGAGCAGCGGAATGACGATCAACGCGCCCAGCACAACGACGTGAGTGAGGATGGACAGGGGTACGGTGTACTTACTCTGGGTTCCGACCCTGACCTTCGGATCGACGACGTCGCCGAACATTTCCTTAGGCACGACTTAACCCTCCTCGGCCCATGCGCCGTGTCGCCCGCTCCAACGAAGGCGGGGATTATAGCCAGTCCCAAAAAACCGTGTCAATGAAACCAGCTCCTGCACCGTTAGACACCGGCTTCGCCGGGATGGGTCCGGCAATCCCGGGCGACTTTTGTCACGCCTTCGCCCCCCCGATCCGCATCCCGTAGAACGACCGCCACACGAAAAACACCGAGATGGCCAGGAAAACAGCCCCGAGCACCGTCGTCAGGCTGCCGCCGCCTTCCACGTTCATGCTGACCGCCAGCTCGACCGCCAGCAGGCCGAAGAGCGTCGTGAACTTGATGACCGGGTTCATGGCCACGGAGGAGGTGTCCTTGAAGGGGTCGCCGACCGTGTCGCCCACGACCGTCGCGTCGTGCAGCGGCGTGCCCTTCATCTTCAACTCCACCTCGACAATCTTCTTCGCGTTGTCCCAGGCGCCGCCGGCGTTGGCCATGAAGATGGCCTGGTAGAGCCCGAAGATCGCGATGGAGATCAGGTATCCGATGAAGAAGAACGGCTCGAAGAACGCAAACGCCAGCGTCCCGAAGAAAACGCCAAGGAAGATGTTGAACATCCCCTTCTGCGCGTACTGCGTGCAAATCTCGACGACCTTCTTCGAGTCGGCCACCGAGGCCTTGGCGGCGCTGTCGAGCCGGATGTTCGCCTTGATGAACTCGACCGCCCGGTACGCGCCCGTCGTGACCGCCTGCATCGAGGCGCCAGTGAACCAGTAGATCATGGCCCCGCCCGTGATGAGCCCGAGCAGGAACGGCGGGTGGAGCATCGACAGCTTGTCCAGGTCGGCGGTCAGGCCGTTGGTCAGGATCATGATGATGGAGAAAATCATCGTGGTCGCGCCGACGACGGCCGTGCCGATCAGCACCGGCTTGGCCGTGGCCTTGAACGTGTTGCCGGCACCGTCGTTCTCTTCGAGGTTGTGCTTCGCGCGCTCGAAGTTGACGTCGAACCCGTAGGTCTTCTTGAGCTCGGCCTGAATGCCGGGAATCTGCTCGATGGTGGAGAGCTCGTACACCGACTGGGCGTTGTCCGTCACAGGGCCATAGGAATCGACCGCAATCGTCACCGGCCCCATGCCGAGGAAGCCGAAGGCCACCAGGCCGAAGGCAAACACCGCCGGGGCAATCATGAGCGGGACGTTGGTGCCGGCAATCGCGACGTCGAGCCCCATCGTGCTGATGCCGTAGGCGACGGCCATGAGCGTCATGATGGCCATCCCCAGCCAGTAGGCGCTGAAATTGCCAGCCACCAGGCCCGACAGGATGTTGAGCGACGCGCCGCCCGCCTTCGACGACGTCACGACCTCGCGCGTGTGCGCCGACTCGGTCGAGGTGAAGACCTTCACCAGCTCGGGAATCACCGCTCCGGCCAGGGTGCCGCACGTGATCACGCTCGACAGCTTCCACCAGAGCGTGGTGTCCCCGCCCAGATCGGGAATCAGCAGGTAGGACGCGATGTAGGTCAGCGCGACCGAGACGATCGACGTCAGCCACACGAGCCTCGTCAGCGGCGCCTCGTAGTTCATCTTGTCGACGCTCTGGTACTGCGCGCGCGCCATCATCTCGTTCAGCCAGTAGGACGCGCCCGACGCGACGACCATCACGATGCGCATCATGAAGATCCAGACCAGCAGCTGGACCTGGATCGTCACGTTGCTGACCGCGAGCAGGATGAAGGAGATGAGCGCGACGCCGGTGACGCCGTACGTCTCGAACCCGTCGGCCGACGGCCCGACCGAGTCGCCCGCGTTGTCCCCCGTGCAGTCGGCGATGACCCCCGGGTTACGCGCGTCGTCTTCCTTGATCTTGAAAACGATTTTCATGAGATCCGCGCCGATATCCGCGATCTTCGTGAAGATGCCGCCCGCGATCCGGAGCGCCGAGGCGCCGAGCGACTCGCCGATGGCGAAGCCGATGAAGCACGGGCCCGCGTAGTCGCCGGGGATGAAGAGCAGAATCGCGAGCATGATCACGAGCTCGACGGAGATGAGCAGCATGCCGATGCTCATGCCGGCCTTGAGCGGGATCGCGTAGCACGGGTAAGGCTTGCCGCGAAGCGCGGCAAACGCGGTGCGGGAGTTGGCGTAGGTGTTCACGCGGATGCCGAACCACGCCACGCCGTAGCTGCCCGCGATGCCGACCAGGCTGAAGAACAGAATGATCGCGACCTTGCCGAGACCGTAGCCGCTGGTCGCCGCGCCCGTCACCGGGTCGACCGTGTGCGCCAGCGCGCCGAAGTAGAACGCGATGATGGTGCCGATGAAGATCTCGAGGATCAGCAGGAACTTGCCCTGCTGGATCAGGTACGTCTTGCACGTCTCGTAGATGAGCTCTGAGATCTCGAGCATCGACGGGTGAACCGCCATGGTCTTGAGCTGGCGCGCGATGACGAGGCCGAACAGGCCGCCCAGGGCGCAGACGACGAGGCCGACGAGCAGCAGCGTGTGGCCGTCGACGCCCATGAAGCTGACCTGGCTCAGGTCCGGCAGAATGAGGTTGGCTTCGCCTCCCCTTGGCGCCGCTGCCGGCTGACCGGCCTGCGTCGGGGCCGCGCCCTGCGTCGGGCTCGACGCCCACAACACACCCGCCGCCATCCACACCACGGCCGTCGCCAGAACGGCCACACCCACACCACGCCTCATTCGTGACTTCATCGCTGTCTTCGGCTCCTTCAACCGATTTCTCAATCCCCGTCTCAGACGAGCGGGGGTCCGGGCGGCGGTTAGTCTAACCGGCGCGCCCGCGTTTTCCGAGATCTGCCCGCGCGGCCTCGATCGTGCCGGGAATCGCCATTCCACCCGTCAGGAACACGCGAACGCCCTCCTCGACCGTCAGGTCGGGATAGGCGGCGCGTGACGCCGGGCACACCAGCACGTCCCCCAGGTAGAGGTGATTCGTCGGCACGTACACCGCGATCATGGGCTCGGGGCCGTTCCCCCGGTCGATCTTGAACTCCTTCGTGAGAAAGCCCAGGACGAACCGGCCGGACTCGTGCTCCACGAGCACCACCTTCTTGAAGCCAGCCGCGTTGTCCGGCGAGAACGCCGAGATCAGCTGCTTGACCGGCGCGTAGATGGTGCGGAACAGCGGGACGTGCAGCAGCAGCCGGTCGCCCCGCTGCAGGATCCGCTTGCCGAGCACATTGCTCGCGAGCGCGCCACTCGCCAGGACCACCACCAACGTCACGGCGATGCCGAGGCCCGGGACCCGACGGCCGATGAGCCGCTGATCCAGCCCCTGCGTGACGAAGTCCGCGAGCTGCACGAGCCACACCAGCGCGACGACCGTCACGACGAGCGGGACGGTCACGATGAGACCGGTCACGAAGCTCCGGCGCAACCAGGTCCACACAGGTCATCGCGTCCCCAGCCAGGCAAACGTCAGCCCGGCCAGCGCAACCCGGTACCACGCGAACACGTCGAGCCGATGAGTCGCGAGGAACCGGATGAAGTACTTCACGGTGATGTACCCGACGACCGCGGACGTCGCGAGCCCCACCAGAAACAGCTGAGCGTCGGCGGCCGTGAACGGCGTGTCCCGAAGCGCCAGGCCCTCCTTGGCCGCGGCCGCGAGAATCGCGGGCACACTCAGGAGGAATGTAAATCGCGCCGCGACGTCCCGCCGGAGTCCGAGCGCCATGCCGGCCGCGATCGTCGCGCCCGAGCGCGACACGCCGGGCACGAGCGCGGCCGTCTGCGCGACGCCAATCACGAGCGCGCCGCCGGGCGTCAGCCGCTCTTCGCCGGCGCCCCGCGTGCCGAGGCGCTCGACGGCGAGCAGCAGGCCCGCTCCGGCCAGCAGCATGACCGCGGCGACGAACGGCGTCCGCGTGGCGGTCTCGAGCGCATCCGACCAGACGAAAGCGCCCACAATCACGACCGGGAGGGTCCCGGCGGCAATGAGCCACACGCGCCGGCCCTCGACGCCGGGCCGGGTCGTGAGCGCCCGCGGAATCGCGCGAGCCATCGCCGCGAGATCGTGGCGGAAGAACACGATGACCGCGAGCAGCGTGCCGACGTGGCAGGCGACGTCGAACGGCAACCCGAACCTCTCAGCATCCCAACCAAAGAAGGCGCGCGCTAGAATCAAGTGCGCCGAGCTCGACACCGGCAGGAACTCGGTGAGTCCCTGTACTACGCCGAGGAATGCCGCCGCGACGAGATTCACCTCGACGCGCTCAGGACGAACGTCGGCCGGTCTTGGATCCCGGCGGCCCGCCGCCGGTCTTCGCGGGAGCGGCGCCCTTTGCCGCGCCGGGCCCTCCGCCCGCCCGCAGCCGCTTCGGACTGAGGACGACGGCCACAGCCGACGCGATGTAGATCGTCGAGTACGTGCTCGTGATGATGCCGACGAGCATCGTGAAGGCAAAGCCCTCGAGCACCTCGCCGCCGAAGAGGTAGAGCGCCAGCACGGCCAGGAACGTCACGCCGGCCGTGATCACCGTTCGCGGCAGCGTCTGGTTGACGCTCTGATTGATGACCACGTCCATCGGATCGCGCCGGTTCAGACGGAGGTTCTCGCGCACGCGGTCGAACACGACGATCTGGTCGTTCACGCCGTAGCCGGTCAGGGTGAGGATCGCCGCGATGACGTTGAGCGACAGCTCGTACCCGGCCAGCGTCAGGATCGCCAGCGTGACGAGCACGTCGTGCACGCTCGCCACCGCCGCGCCGACGCCGAAGCTCAGCCGGAACCGGAGGGCGATGTAGGTCATGATCCCGAGCAGCGAGAACACGGTGGCGTAAACGCCCTTGCGCTGCAGGTCCTTGCCGATCACCGGCCCGACGATCTGCACGCGCTCCCGCGTGAACTCGCCGATCTTGGCCGCGCGGAGGGTGGATTCGACGAGCTTCGCGCCGTCCTCGAGGCTGGCGCCCTTCTCCGCGCCCTCGACCATCGGCAGCCTGACCATGATCTTGTTCTGGCCGGCCGGGCCGATCTGCTGCACCACGAATTCCTTCAGGACCGGCGCCAGCGCGGTCCGCACGGCTTCTTCACCGACGGGCTGAGGGAACTTCAGCTCGACGACCGTGCCGCCCGAGAAGTCGATGCCGAGCGGCAACCCGCCGCCCCTGATGACGGCCCACAGGCCGACAGCAATGATGAGGACCGAGAGCGCGATGGCGTGCCACCGCCACCGGATGAAGTTGAAGTTCTGACTCGCGAGGGTACGCATGGAAAGCTGTCAGGCTCCGCTAAATGCTGATCTTCGCGGTGGCCGGCTTCCGCGAGAGCAGGAACTCAAAGAGCGTCCGCGAGACGAACACCGCGGTAAATACGTTGGAGAGCAACCCGAAGAACAGCGTCGTCGCAAATCCCCGAATCGGGCCCGTGCCGAACTGGAACAGAAACGCCGCCGAAATCAGCGAGGCGATATGGGTGTCGAGGATCGTGAGGAACACGCGGTCGAACCCGGCGCCGAGCGCCTGCCTGGCCCCCTTCCCGGACTCGAGCTCCTCACGGATGCGCTCGAAGATCAGCACGTTGGAGTCCACGCCGATGCCGATCGTCAGGATGAACCCCGCGATGCCCGGCAGCGTCATGACCGCGCCGATGTAGCTCATGAACCCGAGCAGAATCACCAGGTTCAGCGCGACCGTCAGAATCGCGTTGATGCCGGCCAGCTTGTAGTAGGACAGCATGAACACGGCGACAAACGCGAGGCCCAGCAGGGACGCGATGATGCCGGCCCGGATGGAATCCTGCCCGAGTGACGGGCCGATTTCCTGCTGCTCGAGCGTGGTCAGCGACGCGGGCAGCGCGCCCGAGCGCAGCACCAGCGCGAGGTCATCCGCTTCCTGGCGGCTCACCCCGGTGATGCGGGCATCCGCGGTCGCGATGCGCTCCTTGATTGACGGCGCCGACACGACCACGTCGTCGAGGATGATCGCGAGCAGCCGGCCGACGTTTTCACCAGTCGCCTTGCTGAACTTCGCCACGCCATCGCGGCTCAGCGTGAAGGAGACCGCCGGCTGGTTGAACTCGTCCACCGTCGGCCGCGCCGTGCGCAGGTCCGTCCCGGCGATCGTCGCGGTCTTGCGGACCAGATACGCGTCCCGGGTCGACAGCCCGCTCTGCGACGAGCCGTAGATGACTTCCATGTCCTCCGGAACGACGCCGTTGCGCGACGAGAGCAGCGTCTTGTCGTCGGGCGACGGGCCCGTCTCCACGAGCTTGATCTCGAGCCGCGCCGTCTGCCGGACGATGCTCTTCGCGCGGTTGACGTCCTGCATGCCGGGCAGCTGCACCAGAATCTGGTCGCCGCTCGTGCCGTACGGCGCCACGACCGGCTCCGCCACGCCAAACTCGTTCACGCGCCGTTCAATCGTCAACAGCGCCTGGCGCACCGCCTCGGTCCGGCGGTTGGCCGCGATGTTGATGCGCATCGTGAAGCGGTACTTGCCGTCACCGACCGCCTCACGGTCGAAGTTGGCGCCCGTCTGCTTCTCGGCCAGCTGGCTGAACTGTGTGGACGACGCCGGCGGAACGCCGTCAATCTCGAACTGCGTCGGGCTCACGGTGCGAACGGCCGTCGGCGGAATGCCGGCCGTCTTCAACGCTTCCTGCAGCTGATCCCGGACGGTGTCGCTTTCGCTCGTGAGGGCTTCGTCGGTCTCGACCTTGAGGACGAGCTGGACGCCGCCCTTGAGGTCCAGTCCGAGCAGAATTCGCTGCGATGGCGGTGTGAACGACCACACGGCCAGCAGGGTGACGACGACGATTGCGAGGGCCTTCCACTGGAGGTTCTTGTACATGACCTAGCTCGCGCCGGCGCTGTCCTGTGCCTGGACGACCGGCTCCTGCCCCTGATACCCGGCCACGGCGGCGCGGGTCACCTCGATGCGCACGCGGTCGGCGATCTGCACCTGCACCGTCGCGTCGCTCAGCCGTGTGACGAGCCCGTAGATCCCGCCCGTCGTGATGATCTTGTCCCCCACCTTGAGGGAGGACTGGAACTCCTGGACCTTCTTCTGCCGCTTCCGCATCGGCATCAAGACGATTACATAGAAGATGAGCAGCATCACCGCAAACGGGAAGAGCTGCACCCAGATGTTGCCCTGGGCTCCGGGTTGGGCCATGGCTAGGACCAGCGGTTGTGTTGGTAGGTCAGGCATCGCGCTCAAGTTGGCCGAGGGAATAGGTTTCGAGGAACTTATCCTTGAAAGTCTCGAAGGTTCCGAACTCAATAGCCTTCCTAATCGACCTCATGGTGTCAAGGTAAAAGTAGAGGTTGTGCACTGTGTTCAGGATGGAGGCCGAGATCTCCCCCGCCACGAACAAATGTCGTAGATACGCCCGGGAGTGGCGCCGGCAGGTCGGGCACGCGCACGCCGGATCCGGTGGCTCGCCGTCGGTAGCATAGCGGGCATTCTTGATCGCCAGCGGCCCCCGCCGGGTGAAGAGCTGGCCGTTCCGGGCATTCCGGGTCGGCAGCACGCAATCGAAGAGGTCGATCCCCCGCGCGACGCTCTCCACGAGGTCGGCCGGCGTGCCGACCCCCATGAGGTAGCGAGGGCGGTCGACGGGCAGCTGGGCGGCCGTATGGCTGGCGATGTCGTACATCACGTCCGCCGGCTCCCCCACCGAGAGTCCGCCAATCGCGTAGGCCTCGAAGCCAACGGCCACCGTGCCGGCCACCGATGCATCCCGAAGATCCTTGTACGTGCCCCCCTGGACGATCCCGAACAGGGCCTGGCCGGGCGTGGAGGGTGTCACCCCATCGGCGCGGCCGCTCGCGATCGCCTCAAACCGATCGCGGCCGCGTCGCGCCCACCGCAGCGTCCGCTGCATCGCGGCGTCCACCGCCGGCGCCTCAGCGGGCCAGCTCGGACATTCGTCGAACATCATCGCGACATCCGCGCCGAGCCGCGACTGGATGTCGACCGCCGACTCCGGCGTCAGCCGGCACGGCGCGCCGTCGAGGTGCGACTGAAACACCACGCCGTCCTCGCTGAGCGTCCGCCGCGCCGCCAAACTAAAAACTTGATAGCCCCCGGAGTCCGTGAGCAGCGCGCGCTCCCAGTTCATGAACGCGTGCAGGCCGCCGGCGCGCGCGATGAGATCGTCACCGGGCCGCAGGTACAAGTGGTAGGTGTTCGCGAGCAGCAGCTCGGTGTCGAGCGCGCGCATGTGATCGAGCGTGACGCCCTTCACCGCCGCGCGCGTACCGACCGGCATGAACGCCGGCGTCTCGACGCCTCCGTGTGCGAGTGTGAGACGGCCGCGACGGGCGAGGCCGTCGCGCGCGAGAAGTTCGAAGCCAAACGGGCCGCTCACGGGCGTTAGCCTACGCGGAAACCTTCCGGGAATATAATGACCGTGCCTGGACCTCCCCCTGTGAAACGACTTCGCGTCGGCGTGCTCTATGGCGGTCGATCGGGTGAGCATGAAGTGTCGGTGACGTCGGCGGCGTCGATTTTCAAGCACATCGATCGCGTCAAGTACGAACCGATTGCGATCAAGATTGAAAAGGACGGGCAATGGTCGCTGCCTGATCAACCGCCGAGGGCGTTGAGCGCCGCGGAGGTCATTCAACAAGCCAAGAGCGCCGCGGTGAAATCCCAATCCCTCGGCGGCGGCGAGCCGGCGGTGTTGGGCGC
>Ga0137433_1001086_pt1 | contig 12233 bp, 8 predicted proteins | sample EasRivERMZT840_2_FD_102335 | JGI IMG/M metagenome (GOLD analysis project Ga0137433, IMG submission 102335) | Soil microbial communities from meander-bound floodplain in the East River, Colorado, USA - East River MetaG ERMZT840_2 | ecosystem: Environmental > Terrestrial > Soil > Floodplain ...
GCTCTTCGCTGTTCAGGAATTCCTGCGTGGTGTTGACGTACCACCGGGCGCCGAGGAGGCGGCGGAAATCATTCCCCACTTCCCACCGCTGCGTCTCGGGCGCATTCGCCTGGGAATTCCTGAAGATGCTGGCGAAGGCGACGTCGACGTAGCGCGCATCGCGGTACGACAGGTTGGTGCTGAGCGAGAGCTGTTTCGCCGTATTCGCCTTCGTCATGCTGAAGCCGAAGTCGAGGGCGGTGTCGAAGCGTGACAGGAACGTGCGCTCGAACGGCTGCATCATCGACACGTCCGCCAGGGCCACGCTCGTGCCGGCCACCACGATGACCGGCTTCTTCGATGGATCGAGCGTCAGCGAACCCGTCAAACGCTTGCCATCGAACGTCTCCACCAGGAACTGCCGCTTGCTTTCAATCGAGACGATCTGGCCCCACTCGATCTTGAAGTCCGAATCGGAATACGGCGTCGAGAAGGTCAGGACGTCCTTTTCGACCTTGATGATCTCGCCGACCAGCCGGTCCCCGCTGGTCGTGATCACCACGTCCTGGGCCGCGGCCACACCGGCGCCGCCAATGCATACGGCAAGCCAGAGGGCCGCAATCCTCAGCCTGGCGATTGAACCCATGGTGTCCTCCCCGCTCCCGAAGCCTAGCATCGGTCATCCCTCGAAGTAGATCGGCCTCGATCCGACGCCCTCGAACCACGAAATGCCCTCGTCCACGAGATCGATCTTGAGGACGTACGGCGTGACGGCGTCCGGCAGAGTGACGTCGACAGGAATCTCAACCGACTCACCCGGCCCGGTGCGATCCGGGAGCGTGGCACGGGCGAATTCCAGCGTCAGCAGCTTGCGGTCGGGCCCGAGCAATTGGAGGCCGAGCTGCACGCGGCCGCGCTCGGAACCCGCGAGCCAGATCGTGTCGCCCGTGTTGCGCGCCGAGACGGTGCCGCTGACGCGCGCGCCCTCGCGCGCAAGATGGCACGCGAGCTCCGCGCGAAGCATCGATGGCGCGCGCGAGTCCGCGATGCGGGCGCCCTTGCGCGACACCAGAATCGGGTGGTCGAACATGGACTGGATCAAGTACGTCGCCAGATAGCCCTGGCGATCCTTGTTCAACACCATCCAGGCGTCGGCCGGCGACGTCACCGCCGCATCGAGCTGCGCCTCCGTCATCGCCACGCCGGGCTCGTAGTGCGGGACGACGCGCACGTCGCTGAAGCCGGCGCGTCTGGCGTACTCGAACATCTCGGCCAGGTGAATCTCGCGCTCCTGAACGCCGTACTCGCGCATTTCGGATCGCGCCCGCTCGGTGTCCGAGTGTCCTTCGCCCGGCTCCGCCAGCACGAACGCGCCGCCGGCATCGAGGACCCGATACGCCTCGGCAAACACGGCGGCCACGTCCGGAACGTGATGCAGCGCGTCGAGCACGATGACGCCCTGCACCGAGCCGTCCGCGACGGGCAGCCGCCGCATGTCAGCGGCCGCGAACCGCGGCGTCAGGCCCGCGCGGGCGAATCGACGCTGCCCGACGCTGAGCAGCGCGGTCGAGACGTCGAGCGTCAGTGGCTGGAACCCGAACCTCGCGAGCAGCTCGCTCACCCACCCGGACCCGCCGCCGAGATCCAGGACGCGGGCGTTGACGGGCAGGCGCAACTGCTCGCACGCCACCAGAAACGCGTGCAGCAGGCGAGGATTCTGCGCATGGTTGATGGGGCTGAACGGCTTGGTCAGCAGGTATTCGACTTCCTCTTCCCCGACGTAGCGATCGATCTCGGCGCGCAAGTCGGGCGGCGACTCCGGAATCGGCGGACCCGCCAGAAATGGGCCCCACGCGCCAGCATCGCCCCGAGGCGGCTGGTCCTGACCGGGTACCTCCCGCCACCGGTCGAGCACGGACCCGTGCGCACGGCCGAGTGCGTCGAGCACGTCGACGGAGCGAGTCGCATCGCCGATGCGCGTGGGCGTCGAGAGTGCGCCGGCCAGCAGCGACTGCCCGCCCTCGACCGAGCCTCCGCACGAGACGATCGCCGCGGCCGCGGCAATGCGCTCGGCGCGATACGGCGCGAGCTGCAGCGGCTGGAGCTGCGCAATCACCGCCGGTAATCGGAACTCTCCCAACGCGAGCGCCGCCGCCACGCGCACCGGCCACGAGCGGTCGACGAGCGCGTCAGCGAGCCGGCCGAGGACGTGGCGGCCCTGATGGTCCGTGTTGGCGAGGTCGGCGCCCACGCCGGGGCTGCGACGGAATGCGCGGTCGAGCAGGCCGCCCGCCAGGGGCCGCGCGCGCGCACGTTGACCGATGGCCGACAGGCAGGCCGCCCGCATCCGCCAGTCACCCCGCTCGGCGCCCCGAAGCAGGGCCGGCAGTGTGGACGGCACCTTCATTGGCTCCCCAGCGCCTCGACCGGCGTGACTCGACCCGCCCGACGCAGGGGAATCAGTACCGACACCACGGTGACGACGAGAATCAGCGCGATGGCGGCGCCGAACGCGAGCGCGTCGTGCGGTCCCGCCAGCGTGAGGGAGCTGGCGATGAGGCGACCGGAGAAGAAGGCGCACGGGATTCCCACCGCAAGGCCGGCCGCCGCGGTCACAAACGCCTCGCGAATCACCGTCATGCGAATGTCGTGGGTCGTGGCCCCGAGGGCGATGCGCAAGCCGATTTCCGGGATGCGCCTCATGACACCGAGGTTCAGGACCGCATACAGCCCGACGAACACCAGCAGCGTCGTCAGACCCGCAAAATAAAAGGCGCCCATGCGCATCGCGCGTTCGCGAAGCAGCGCGGCATCCCGCGTGCGCTGCAAGGGATGGACCTCGACGAGATCGTCTCGTCCAAGGGCGGAAATCGTGCGTCGAGCCGGTCCCTCCACGGAGCGCGAAGGAAGCGGAGACTTCAGCAACACAAGGGGCGACTGAAGTGCCAGTTGACGTGGAGGCTCCTGCAGCAACGCCGTGAAGAGAAACAGCTGGTTCGCCGTGTGCGGCTCTGCGAGCCTGGCGTCGGCGACCACGCCAATCACCTCCAGGAGACGATCGGGCGGCCCGTCCAGTCGGACGCTCTGCCCGACCGGATTGGGACCAGGCAACACCGCCCTGGCGAGTCCCGCGGAGATGATGGCGACGTTCCTCTGACCGCGGTCGTCGGTCCAGAGGAAATCGCGGCCGGCCACGAGCGGCACACCCAAGGTCTCAAAGTAGCCAGGCGACACCTGGAGAACGAAGGACCTGGCACTGGCAAGGCCGTCACGCCCGGTGATGGGGCGTCGACGCCAATCAGCACCGAAGGACAGCGGCTCGTTCCACGTGAACGCCGCGGCCGCGATCCCAGGACCCGCGCGGAGCGCTGAGGCGAGCTGGGTGACATACGCGACGGCGTCGGGTATTTCACTCGCGCCTTGCCTGGTCAGACTGGCCACGATGACCTCATCCGGCCGGAATCCCGTGTCCACACCCTCCAGGCGATAGAGATTCGCCGCAACGACCCACGCCGTCACGAGCAAGGGCACCGACAAGGCGACTTGAGCGGCAGCGAGCCGCCGACCCCATCGAGTCACGCTGCGGCCGGGCAAGCCGCGCGTACCGCGCCTCAGCAGGAGCTTCGCGGACCAGATACGCGAGGCCGGCAGCAGACTCACGCACACCGCGACGAGGCCGGCCAGCCCGATCATCATGCCAAGCACTCGGTAATCGGGGCCGAGATCCAGTGGGGCCGTTGCATCCGGATTGTTCCACAGCAACAGCGTCAGGCTCTTCGCCGACCAGATGGCGAGTGGAGCGCTCAGCGCCACCGCCGTCATCGAAAGCGCAAGCGATTCGCCGACCACCTGCCACACCAGGCGTCCGTTGGACGCGCCGAGCGCCGCCTGCACCGCAAGATCGCCCTCTCTCGCCGACCATCGCGCGAGCAGCAGGCCCGAGAGATTCGCGCAGGACAGCACGAGGGTGATCGCACTGAACAGCACCAGCAACCCCAGAGTGCGCCGATAGCCAACCCTGTATCCAGATCTCGAGAAACCGCGGGCCGCAGACTCGACTTGGGGCTGAAGGGCGAGCGTGTCGTCATCCCGCGCTTTGGCCAGCGACGCGGCAACTTCCTCAGCCGCGGCCTGGCGCGCCGACGGCCAGAGTGATTCGATCTGGGCGCGCGCCTGCTGAAGCGTGACGCCCGGGCGCAGCCGGCCCACGAACGCCTCGAAAAAAATCAGACCTCGTGACCAATTTACCAGGCGAGGTGGCAGTGAGGCGGGCACCCAGGCGTCGGCCGGGACTCCAACCTCGAGGCCCACGAACGCGGCTGGCGCGACGCCGACGACAGTCACCATCTCGCCTTGCAGACGAAACGTCTGACCGATCACATCAGGGTCGGCCCCGAAGCGGGTTTGCCAGCAGCGGAAACTAATCGTGGCGACAGGCGACACACCGTCGACGTCGCTCGCCCCCACGACTCGACCCAACGCCGCACCCACGCCGAGCGTGTCGAAATAGCGACCGCTGACCCCATCGATCTCCAGTCGTTGACTGGTGTCCTTGATGACCGCTGTCAATTTGAGGCGTTGGAAACCCGCGAATGCCTGGAAAGCGTTCTGCGTCCTGTCGAGTGAACCGAACAGGCTCGCGGGCATGCCGATACTCGGCGAGTCCGGCGCGCGTCCGTCCCTGCCGGACACGCCAACCAGCTCTTCGGGATATGAGACGGGGAGCTCACGCCAGAACAGCGCGTTGAACAGACTGACCAGCGCAATGAGCGCTCCACCGCTCAGCCCCAGCGCGAAAATAACTAACAGACCGGAACCGGGAGTCTTGCGCCAGCTCCTGAGGCTGCGGACCGTGTCGCGAAGAACACTTGCCGTCATTTCGCCGCGTTAGCGCCCCTGACGCGCATCCTGATGCCATAGAGGCCGGTGCTCGCCGTGATGAAGAGCGTCCGGCGATCCTGGCCACCGAAGGCGACGTTGGCGGTCCACTTCTCGTCGGGGATCGGGATGTGATCGATCTGCCGGCCCTGCGAGTCGAACACCATCACGCCGTCACCCGTCAGGTAGAGATGCCCCTCTTCGTCCAGCGTCATCCCGTCGGAGCCCTGTTCGACGACGAGGGTCTTCCCGGACAGGGTTCCATCAGGTGCGATGTCGTACCGGTAGGTCCGGTTCGCTTTGATGTCCGACACGAACAAGCTCCTGCCGTCTGGCGTGCCGATGATGCCATTCGGCTTTGTCAGGTCCGTGATCACTCGCACCAGTTGCTGGCGGTCGGCGGAGAGGAAGTACACGTGCTGCCCATCCTGGGGCATCTTGTCGTACGTCCACCAGGGCCGCGGATAGAAGGGATCGGTGAAGTAGAGGGCGCCGTCGGGCCGTACCCAGACATCGTTGGGGCCGTTCAAGGCCCTGCCGCCGTACGTGTCGAGCAACAGAGTTTGCCTGCCGTCCAGCGCGATGGACCACAGGGCCGTCTTCTCGTCGGCGCAAGCGATCAGGTCGCCACCGGGCGCGAAGTACATGCCGTTGGCGCGGCCTGCGGGCTGGAGAAACGTGGACAGCCGGCCGTCCGTGCTCCATTTCAGAATGCGATCATTGGGCTGGTCGGTGAAGAACACGTTCCCGTCGGGATCGCTCGTCGGTCCCTCCGTAAACGCGAAGCCGCCAGCCAGTTTCTCGACGGTCGCCGCAGGCGCAACCACGCGGTCCCCGGTTCTCGATGGCATTGCGGGCCCACAATGCTACTCCACGCAGCCCTAGCGCTTTTTCTCTGCCACGACCAGAAAGCCGCGAGGTCTCGACCACGTCTCCTCGTGGGGGTTGTCGAACGGTGAGATGAATGCGGACTATCGCCTGGCGCAGACGCGCCTGCCGTCGATTAGAATTAGCGGCCCATGGAAAAGCTCCTGGAATCCGCTGCGATCGCGTGGAACCCGATCCGGGAAGTTCGCCGCAGGCTCGCAGCGGGCACGCTCACGACGGCAGCCGTTGTCGGGCCGTTCATCGGCATCGTCATCGCGTGCAACCTGTTCGGCATGGCGTCGCAGAGGTTCTTTTACGACACCTTGCTCGCCTCCGTGGGGACCGCCATGCCGGTTCACCCGCTGACGGACAGCGATTACGCGCGGCAGATGCTGTCCGCGCTCGGCGTGCTCCTGCCCGTGGGCGCCGTGTCGCTGCTGCCGGCGTCGGTCCATGCCATGGGCCGCAGCACGACGGGTGCGGCCGTGCTGGTGACGTCGGCAAGCTGGGCGTTCTACGGCGCCGCCGTCAGCGCGCCGGTTTACTTTTTCGCCGGAGTGCTCGCGAGCGCAGACCCCGAGCTCGGACTCAGGGTCTTTGTGTTCGTTGGGGGACCGCTCCTGATCGCAACCCTAGGGCTGATCATTTTCTTCTGGTGCCGCATCATGCTGACGGTGCTCCACTACAGCGGCCCGCAAGTCCTTGCGATCAGCGTCGTGGTACTCGTCGTGGAAGCGGCCCTGGTCGCTTTCTTCGCGAGCGTGCTCGCGGCTTCGCCGCAGTATCAGTCCAGCTAGCTGATGAACCGTCGTCACGTCTATGACGGTCCGGTTCGTTAGGCCAGTCTCCATTGGGATGTTTCACTCGCGATGGCAGCTCTCCACCGCCCGGCGTCGTCACAGCACCTCCCGACCCGCTGCAGCGTTGGCGTACGAAGGTATGAAGTAGTGCAGCCGTCCTGCTTGGGCAGCCGATTTCCACGAAGACGTTCCTCAACGAGCAAGAGACGTTTCTCTATACCGATTATGAGATTGCTGTCGAGCAAGGGATTCGCCTACATCAGACAGCGCGCGATTGTTGCTAGCAAGCTCGGTGGTAGAGCGAACGAGCGGTCAGCGAGTGAGCCTCGCGACCGAGCCGAGACTTGCCTGAGTGCACTTAACTGGAGGCAAGTCGAGCGAGTGAGCGAGTGAGGGGTCTGGGGACGAAGTCCCCAGGTCAATATTTGGCGTCCCCACGGGGAATCGAACCCCGGTCTCGGCCTTGAAAGGGCCGCGTCCTAACCGCTGGACGATGGGGACGCGAGGCGAACACCCAACGATAACAGACGAGGAGCGAATACACGAAGGACGTCCGCCGCAACGCACCGCGACGCGTCATCGTGCGACTGGCTCCGACTACTGCAGCGCCCGCTTGAACATCAGCGTCGAGCGAAAGACCTCGGGCGAGTCCGGATAGGGCGCGACGAGCTCCCAGCCGTCGCGGCCGAGCGTCGCTAACGCGATGCGAAACCCGGCGTCGGCGGAGTTCTCCGACCTGAAATCACGGCAGCTCCACTCCGTCACCGTCGCCACGCACGCCTTATAGCCCACCGTCGCCCATATCTGGCCACCCCGGCTGCCTGGAATCAGCTCGGAGAACGGCGTGAGCTTTGTGTATTCGAATCGGGCTGCGGCCTGACTTCGGGCGACGAGGGACGAGCCCAACAACGCGGTGACAACGACAACGGCAGCGACGACGACGAACAGGGACTTCCTCATGACCTGCTCCTTGAAGCAGGCAGGGCGGCTGGACGCTTTGAGCATACGCCAGCTGCGGGCGTTGTCAGACAGGTTCTGCCGCTCCAAAGCCCGGAGCGGCCTACGTACGATTGGCGACATCGGAGCGGCCTGCGACCCAGGACCAGGGACCCAAGACCCAGGACCAAGGACCCAGGACCAAGGACCGACTGTATTATTCGCCTACGAGGTGCGTTGATGCGACGAGCGCTGTCTGTGACCTTCGCTGTCCTCGTCATCCTCGGGACGACCGCCATGACACAGGAACAGGACCCGCCGGGCGATCCGTCACGCAACACGGACCCGCGCTTCACGACGACGACGCGCCCGGTCATCATGGGCGCGACCTACGCCGTCTCGTCGATGAAGCCGCAGGCGACCGACGCGGCCATGCGGATGCTCGACGCCGGCGGCAACGCCTTCGACGCGGCCGTCGCGGGACAGGCCGTGCTCGCGCTGGCCGACCCGGCGATGAACGGCATCGGCGCCGACGCGTCCATCCTCGTCTACGACGCGAAGACGAAGAAGGTCATCTCGATCAACGCGGCCGGGCCGGCGCCGCGCCTGGCGACGGTCGAGTGGTACAAGAAGAACGCCAACGGCCGCATCCCGAGCGATACGAGCCTGCTGGCCGCCACGGTCCCTGGCGCCATCGACGCCTGGTACACGCTGCTCGATCGCTGGGGCACGATGACCTTCGCGCAGGTGCTGCAGCCGGCAATCGATCTCGCCGAGCGCGGGCTGCCGCTGACATTTGGCCTCGCGACGGCGATGAACAACTCCACCAAGCTGCGCCGCTACCCCACCAGCGTGAAGCTCTATCAGCCGGGGACGCCATGGAAGGAAGGCGACGTCTTCAAGAACCCTGACGCGGGCCGACTGCTGCGCAAGCTCGTCGAGGCCGAGAAGACCGCGTCGGCGAAGGGCCGCCAAGCGGGACTCCTCGCCGCGCGCGATCGCTTCTACAAGGGCGACATCGCCAGGACGATGGCCGCGTTTGCGGAAGAGCAAGGCGCCCTGTTCCGCTACGACGACTTCGCCACCTACGCGGTGCAGATCGAGGAGCCGGTCTCCGCAAATTACCGTGGCTATGACGTTTACAAGAACGCATCGGCCAGCCAGGGTCCGACCGAGCTGTTCGCTCTCAACATCCTCGAAGGCTACGACCTGAAAAAGATGGGGCTGAACAGCGCGGAGTACATCCACATCACGGCCGAAGCCACCAAGCTCGCGATGGGCGACCGCGAGAAGTTCCTCGGCGACATGAACTTCATCAAGATCCCCTACGACGGCCTGCTGTCGAAGGCGTACGCCGCGGAGCGCCGCAAGCTCATCGACCCGAACAAGGCGTCGCTCGAGATGCGGCCCGGCGACCCGTCGAAGTTCATGAAAGCCGGCGACTACGTGGACGCGGACTATCCGTGGTCCGCGACCATCGAGGGGGACGCGCACCACGACGGCGACACGAGCTACATCTCGGTCATCGACAAGGACCGCAACATGGTCGGCTTCGAGCCGAGCCTCCACTCCGTCTTCGGCAGCGGGGTCGTCATCGCCGACCTCGGCATCATCTTCAATTGCCGCGGCGACTACTTCACGCTCGAGCCCGGCAAGCCGTATACGCTCGGCGAGCCCGGCAAACGGCCGCGCTCGACGCTACAAAGTACGCTCGTCATGAAGGACGGCCAGCCGTTCATGCTGATCGGCAGCCCGGGCGGAGACGACCAGATCATGCGGACCATGCAGACGCTCCTGAACGTGATCGACTTCAACTTGAACGTGCAGGAGGCGATCGAAGCGCCGCGCTGGTCCTCGCGCGCCTTCCCCGCCTCGTCCGGCCCGTTCACGATGCGGCCGGGTGATCTGCAGGTGGAGTCAAGGATTCCACCCGATGTCCAGGCCGCGCTCAAGGCCAAGGGCCACGTCCTGAACATCACGCGGCCGTGGTCGCTGGGATCGAACGGCGCATTGCTGATCGATCCGAGGACGGGTGTGATCAAAGCCGGAGCCGATCCGAGAGTGGATGCGTATGCGATTGCGCGGTAGAAGCTTCCTGGCCGCAATCCTGGTCTTTACTGTGACGCTGGCGGCGCAGGCGCCGAAGCCTGCCACGCCGTTTCAGCTTGAAGAGACGACCATCGCGCAGATCCACGCCGCGATGAAAGCGAAGCAGCTGACCTGCGTGCAGCTCGTGGACGCCTACCTGGCGCGCATCGAGAAGTACGACAAGCAGGGACCGTCGATCAACGCGATCACCGTGGTGAACCCGAACGCCCTCGCCGAAGCGAAGCACATGGATGAACGCTTCGCGAAGGCGGGCCCGATCGGATCGCTTCACTGCATCCCGGCCATCGTCAAAGACAACTTCGAGACGATCGGCCTGCAGAGCGCGGGCGGGTCGATCACTCTAAAGGGCTTCGTGTCCGACAAGGACGCTTTTCAGGTGAAGCGCATCAAAGAGGCCGGCGCCATCGTCCTCGCCAAGTCCAACATGGGCGAGTTCGCGTTCAGCCCGCTGGAAACGCTGAACTCATTGCAGGGACACACGCGCAATCCGTACGCGGTCGATCGCGTGCCGGCGGGATCGAGCGGCGGCACCGCGGCGGCGGTGGCGGCCAACTTCGGCGCGGTCGGACTGGGCAGCGATACCGGCAACTCGATTCGAGGACCCTCATCGCACGCCTCGCTCGTCGGCATCCGATCGACGATGGGCCTGACGAGCCGCGCGGGCGTGATTCCGCTCAGCTACCTGGCCGACATCGCCGGTCCGATGACCCGCACCGTCACGGATGCCGCCGCCGTGTTCCAGGTCATCGTCGGCGAGGATCCCGAGGACGCGGTGACCGCGCGAAGCCGCGGGCGCGCGGTGCCGGACTACCGTAAGTCGCTCGATCTAAACGGCTTGAAGGGCGCGAGGCTTGGCATCCTGCGCCAGGCGTACGAACGCGCGAGCGCCGATCCGGACGTCATCCGCGTGTTCACGCGCGCGCTCGACGACCTGAAAGCCGCGGGCGCCGTCATCGTCGACGGCGTGAAAATCGACAACCCGCCTCAGCAGCAAGGCGGCGGCGCGTGCCGCGGATTCAAGTACGACATCAACGAGTACCTGAAGACCCGCGGGCAGAAGGCGCCCGTCCATTCACTCGACGAGATCATCGCGTCACCGCTCTTCGCGCAGATTCCGGCCATCTCGCAGCAGCGCCTGAAGCAAAGCAACGGCGGGACGCCGCAGGGGCCGGACAGCGACGCCTGCAAGGCGGAGGCGGCGTATCGCGAAGCCTTCGGCGCGTCGGTGACGAAGACGATGGACGCGATGACGCTGGACGCGCTGATTTACCCGACGTGGAGCAACCCGCCGCGGCAAATCACCGACAGCACGTCGCCAACCGGCGACAACAGCCAGGTGTATTCGCCCCGCTCCGGCTTCCCCGCCATCAGCGTGCCGATGGGCTACTCACGCTACGACACGCTCCCGGTGGGGCTCAGCATCCTCGGCCGCGCGTGGGACGAAGCGCGAATCATCAAGATCGCGTTTGCGTACGAGCAGAAGACAAAGCACAGGCGGCCGCCCAAGTTCTGAAGATCTCACCACGAAGCTCACGAAGGCCACGAAGGGGCAAGGCTTGACGGGTCTTCAAAGGCCCGGCGTCACGGGGAATCATGAGCGAGCCGGGAAATGACGACGGCCAGAATCTGCAAGACGTCGTCATTTCCCGGCTCGCTCATGATTCCCGTGTGGTCTACGGCCACCGGCGGGCTTTGCCCGCCGGTGACGCCGGGCCCTTCGTGAACTTCGTGAGCTTCGTGGTGAGATCTATCCAAACCGTCCAGTCACGTAATCTTCCGTATGTTTCGTCTGGGGATTCGTGAACAGCTCTTCCGTCCGCGAGTACTCGATCAACTTGCCCAGCCAGAAGAACGCAGTGCGGTCGGACGCGCGCGCGGCCTGTTGGAGGTTGTGCGTCACCATCACGATCGTGAAGCGGGACTTCAGGTCGTGAATCAGCTCTTCGATCTTCTGGGTGGCGATGGGGTCCAGCGCCGAGCACGGTTCGTCCATCAGCACGATCTCGGGCTCGATGGCGATCGCGCGGGCGATGCAGAGCCGCTGCTGCTGGCCGCCTGAGAGTGACAGCCCGCTGGCGTGCGGCTGATCCTTCACCTCGTCCCAGAGCGCGGCGCTCTTGAGCGAGCGTTCAAAGGCCTCGTCGAGCGTGGCCTTGTCGCGGATGCCGGCGATCCGCAGGCCGTAGACCACGTTCTCGTAGATCGACTTCGCCAGCGGGTTCGATTTCTGGAACACCATGCCGATGCGGCGGCGGACTTCGATGACGTCGGTCTTCGGCGCGTAGATGTCCTGGCCTTCGATGATGAACTGGCCTTCGATGCGGACGCCGTCGATGAAGTCGTTCATCCGGTTCAGGCACCGGAGGAGCGTGGACTTGCCGCACCCGGACGGGCCGATGAACGCCGTCACCTGCTTCTCAGGAATGTCCAGCGAGATGTCGTGCAGCGCCTGCTTCGCGCCGTACCAGAAATTGACGTTCTTGATCTCGACGGCGGCGACGCCCGTCTCGACCATCTGCTTCACGAACTGAACGTTGAGATTCGCCATGGCCTGATCAGAACGCCGCGGACGCGTACTTCTTGCGCAGCCGGCTGCGGACCACAATGGCCGTCAGGTTGAGGAGCACGACGATGAGCAGGAGCAGGATCGCCGTGGCGTACACC
>Ga0137433_1001087_pt1 | contig 12224 bp, 13 predicted proteins | sample EasRivERMZT840_2_FD_102335 | JGI IMG/M metagenome (GOLD analysis project Ga0137433, IMG submission 102335) | Soil microbial communities from meander-bound floodplain in the East River, Colorado, USA - East River MetaG ERMZT840_2 | ecosystem: Environmental > Terrestrial > Soil > Floodplain ...
CCTTGAACCCGAGGTGGTCTGAAGCCTCATCCTGAAGCGATTCAATCTCCGGGTCGTAGAACTCGATCGATTTTCCGCACTGCATACAGATCATGTGATCGTGGTGCTGATGGTTGTAGAGGTGTTCATATCGCGTGATTCCGTCAGCCAGATCGATCTCGCGGGCAAGGCCGCAGTCCGCGAGCAGCTTCATCGTTCGATAGACCGTCGTGTAACCGACGCGCGGATCCTGTTCTCTCACGACACGGTAAATATCCTCGACACTTCTGTGCCCTTCATGGTCCAGAAAAGTGTCGAGGATCAATTGACGGTGGGGAGTAAGTTTGAGCTTGCGGTCCTGCAGGTATTCCATGAAGACCTGCAATTCGGGAGCTAAGACCTTCATGGAGTGGGTTGCGACGGAGGCAGCAACTTTACGACATCGTTATAAAGGACGATGACCATGAGCATCAGGATAAAGACCACACTCGCCTGCACGATGCGCTCTTTCATACGCAGGCTCAAATCGCGTCCCAATAACGACTCGATGATCAACAGCAGAATCACTCCGCCGTCCAGAATCGGGATGGGCATGATGTTCAGGATCCCCAGATTCAGGCTGATCAAAGCCATAAACGTCAGCAATGTCGTGAACCCGGCCTGGTATGCCTGTCCCGAAATTCCAATGATGCTGATCGGTCCATCCAGTTGCTTCACCGAAGCTTCACGCTTCAACAACCTTCCGATAACCTGGAAAATCAGAACCGCATTTTCCTTATTGCTCTCGATGGATTTCTGAATCGCTGCCACCGGCCCGAGTTTGATGTGGACGCTTGGATACTGGATCGAGATTCCAATCATCCTCCGCCCTTCCTTGGCTTCCGGCGTGACTTGCAATTCAACTGTCTTTCGAACGCCCTCACCGTCCTTGCCGCCACGCAAAACTGTGATGGGGAAGGTCGAGTCCGGAATCTGTTGAATCGTCTGCTGAAGTGTCCGGCCATTCGCGCGAATGTCGATTCCGTTTACGCCGATGATCTCATCACCGGACTGGACCCCCGCTTTCTGCGCCGGAGAGTTCGATTGCACATCCTGAACAAGCGTCCGGTAGTACGGATACATTCCGACATCGCCGGCCTCTTCGCGACCCTTTCGCACAGGTACAAGCGTGAACTGTATCTGTTGGCCGTCGCGTTCAATGACGACCGGGAGCGTTCTTCCGGGACTGGTAAGAATCGTATTCTGGACGTTCTGCCAATCCGGTTTCGCGACTCCATCGAATGAAGCGATTTGGTCTCCTGGTTTAATCCCGGCCTGGTCTGCAGGAGATCCCGGTTCAACGACGTTGATCACGGCCTGACCGATCAGAAACTCCGGGACATCGGTGCCGTACATGTACAACCCGGCAATCAAGCCGATCGCCAGAAGGATGTTCATCGCAGGTCCCGCTGCGGCAACGAGGAAGCGCTGCCACTTGGGCTTCGAAAGGAACTCGTGCGGCTCTCCCGTGATCGAGTCCATCGGAGTTTCGCCCGCCATTTTGACGTATCCGCCGAGTGGAAATGCGCTGATGCGGTAATCCGTTTCTCCCTTGCGGAAGCCGATTAGCCTCGGACCAAAACCCACCGAGAAGACTTCAACCTTGATTTTGAAGAATTTCGCGACAAGAAAATGACCGAGCTCGTGAATCACGATGATGATTCCGAGCACCACGATAGCAACGGGAATATTGAGGAAGGCTCCACTCATGATGCATTTACCTTCATTAAGAACATTACGATCATTCTAGCATCGGGGCATCCGACTGTCCGTTCAATTACTCCAGCCGGCGAAGCGCTTCAGTACGCGCCCAACTGTCTGCATTCATAATGCCTTCCAGGGAATCGGCAGGCCGGACCGCATGCGCATCCAGAACGCCAGCGATGATCTCGGGAATCGCCGAAAACGAAATCTTCCGCTCGAGAAAAGCCTGCACCGCGATTTCATCCGCCGCATTCAGGACCGCCGGCGCCGTCCCACCCATCTCGATCGCCCGATACGCGAGCCCGATGCACGGAAATTTCTGACGGTCCGGTACTTCGAAATCGAGCCGTGAAATCGTTGTCCAGTCGAGCGAGGCGACGCAAGACTGGAGCCGCTCCGGATAGGTCAACGCATATTGAATCGGCTGGCGCATGTCGGCCGTTCCGAGTTGCGCAACAACCGAGCCGTCGACGAACTCGACCATCGAATGCACAACGGATTGCGGATGAACCACGATGTCGATTTTCTGCGGGCCGATATCGAACAACCAACGAGCCTCGATGACCTCCAGTCCCTTATTCATTAAAGTAGCCGAGTCGATCGTGATCCGTTTTCCCATCCGCCACGTAGGATGGTTCAGAGCCTCTTCCGGCGTAATGCTGTCAAACCGCTCCCGCGGAGTTTCGCGGAAAGGGCCCCCGGAAGCGGTCAGAATCAACCGCCGGACTTCCGCATGCTCCCCCGATCGCAGACATTGATCGACAGCGCTGTGCTCGCTATCCACCGGAATAAGCCGGGCTCCGGTTCGCGTTGCGGTGGAACGCAGTAGCTCGCCCGCCAGAACCATGGCTTCCTTGTTTGCCAGCGCGACCGTTTTTCCTGCTGCGACTGCGCTATAGGTTGGCGGAAGTCCCGCCGCTCCCACTGCACCAGATACGACTATGTCCACGTCATCTGCCGAAGCGATTTGACGGAGCCCCTCGACGCCGGTGAGTACCTCCGGCATAGGAATCCGCCGGTCTGCGCAGTGCCTCCGAAACTCGTCGACGCGGGTCGCATCCGTGATGGCAACGACCGAAGGCCGAAATGCAGCGGTCTGTTCGGCAAGTCGATACACCGCCGAATTAGCAGTAAGCGCGAAAACTCTAAAACGATCGCGCAGATGCTCCACGACGCGCAGAGTGTTTTGTCCGATTGAACCTGTGGAACCGACAACCGCAAGCCGTTTCATATGTTGAAGAAGAACCAATAAAAAACCGGAGCCGCGAAGAAGAGACTGTCGAGCCGGTCCAGTATGCCGCCGTGTCCGGGAAGAATCGAAGAGGAATCTTTCACGCCCGCGCTGCGTTTTAACGCGGATTCCGCAAGGTCTCCGATCTGCCCGGCAATCCCCGTAACAGCTGACGTCGCAACAAGGCCAGGCCATGATTCCCCTAAGTACCACGTGCCGACGATCACTCCGGCTGCTATGCTGCCGATCAATCCGGCTATTGCTCCCTCCACAGTTTTCTTTGGACTGACTCTCGTCGCCAGCAGATGCCGGCCAAACGCGCGGCCGCCATAGTAAGCGGCAGAGTCGCCGGTCCAGATAATAGCAAGGACCATGACGATACACTCGCGCGGCATGCTGATGAGAAAACCCAACGACAGGCAGCAATACACCAAGCCGCCGAGCCCCATGCCCACGCGGCCGAGAGCCGTTTCCAGCGGCTGCGTGAAGATCGTGACAGACAATAGCGAGATGGCGGTCAGTGTCACGGCGTTCACTATGTAGAATCCACCCGACGAAACGGCAAAAGAAAAGGTCACGAGAGCGGCGGGGACAAGAAACCACCGGCCAGGCCGGCCAATACCTTTCTTTTCGGAGAGCGAAAGGAATTCATCCAGTGCCAGGGCCGCAAGGCCGGCAATAACGAGTGCAAGAATGAGTTCGTGAGAATACAGCGTGATGAGAAGGGTTATGGGGATTGCTACAGCAGCGGTAAGGACCCTCTTCATTCTTTAAGCATTTTAGGCTTCTCGGCCACCATCCGAGCGCACGAGTTGCGTTTCCAGGCCGCCATATCGGCGCTCCCGTTTTTGAAACGCGATAATCGCCTCGTGGAGGTGACGCTTATCGAAGTCGGGCCAGAGCGTTTCCGTCACCCAGATCTCCGCATAAGCAATCTGCCATAACAGAAAATTGCTGATGCGCAACTCACCGCTGGTGCGAATCAACAGATCCGGATCCGGCTGGCCGGCAGTATAGAGGTACCGCGCAAAATCGTTCTCTGAGACGCCGCCATTTGCCGCCAGTTCCCTTCCGCCGTTACGAAGAAGGCGGTTTACGGCATCGACGATTTCGGCCCGCCCCCCGTAATTCAGCGCGACGTTGAAGATCATCCCGGTGTTGTCCTGCGTGCGCGCGATTCCCTTCTCGAGTTCCACTCGCACAGACGCATCGAGTTCGTCGGTGCGACCGATCGTTCGGAATCGGATGTTGTTTTTGTGGATGTTGTCGAGCTCTTTGTTAAGGTACTCCTTCAGGAGCTGCATAAGGGTCGCGACTTCTACTCGCGGTCGCTTCCAGTTCTCCACCGAGAAAGCGTAGAGCGTCAGAACGGGAATTCCGAGTTCCGCCGAGCCTTCGACGACTTCGCGAACGGCACTGATACCTGCTCGATGACCCGCCACGCGTGGAAGACCGCGTTTGCGCGCCCAGCGGCCGTTACCATCCATGATGATTGCGATGTGGGCGGGGAGTGCGCTTCGATCGATCTGCTGCAGCAACTCGACTGCTCTCTTCAGCATAGTTGCGATCTTACCACGCAGGACTTTCTGGTTTGCAATACAAAGTTGTTTGCCGATGCCCCAAAAACAATCAATAGTCGACGTGAATCAGGTGCAGGCCGTGAGGCGGCAACGAAGGACCTGCAAGCCGTCGATCTCGCGCTTCAAAGATCTGGACGATCTGCTCGGGCTCGAGGCGTCCCTGGCCGATCTGGAGGAGTGTTCCGGCGATCGTCCGGACCATGTATTGCAGAAAGCCGTTGCCGCTGATCCGAAATATCCATGTGGTTTCGGAACGACTCCAGGATGCTTCAAATATTGTGCGCGTACGGTCTTCGATTTCTGTGGCGGTAGCGCAGAACGAAGTGAAGTCGTGAGTACCGAGGAAGAAGCTCGCACCCCGATCCATCTGGTGCTCGTCGAGTGGGTAGCGAAACGCGTACACATATTTACATTGGAAAGGACTGACGATCGGGTTCCGCCACAGGTGATACTCGTATGTTTTCGACCGGGCTGATCGCCGCGCATGGAACTCCGGGCTCACTTCTTCCACCGACAGGACACGGATTTGATCCGGCAGCAGCGCATTCACTCCGCGCAAAACGGCATCGGTGTCCATCGTTCGAATCGTTTCGACGTTAGCGACCTGTCCATGCGCATGCACGCCGGCATCGGTTCGACCCGAACCGGTGACGTTCAGGTCATGATTGAAGAGTTTTTGAAGCGCCTGCTTAAGTTCGCCCTGAACGGTCCGCAATTCCGGCTGAATTTGCCATCCATGGAAGTCGGTGCCGTCATATGCGAGGGTCAGCTTGAGGTTCCGCATCCGATCGGTTATAGCATGTGCGCAGGGGGATGGGCCAATGCCCGGGATCACGGCAACGATCATTACTTTCAATGAGGAAGGACGCATCGCCGAGGCAATCGCGAGCCTCTCCTGCTGCGATGAAGTGATTGTTGTCGACTCCGAAAGCACCGATCGAACGCGAGACATTGCCCGGGATATGGGAGCGCGCGTCATCGAACGCGCATGGCCGGGATATTCGAATCAGAAGAACTTCGCCGCCGAACAGGCCGCCAACGATTGGATCCTGAGTGTCGACGCGGACGAACGACTCAGTGTCGAACTGGTAAACGAGATCGTTCGGTGGCGGCGATCGCCGGATAGTAATTCGACCGCGCCTGTGCGCGCGTGGTCCATGCCGCGTCGTGTGTTCTATCTGGGAGGGTGGATCGCCCATTCCGGTTGGTATCCGGATCGAAAGATTCGTTTGTACGACCGGAGATATTGCAAATGGATCGGCGACTTCGTACACGAAAGAGTCGAAGTCAGCGGGCGCGCGGCACGGTTTACTGGAGATCTGCTCCACTTTCCTTATGGAAGCTGGAAGGACCACTCCACACGAATCGATCGATACACACGTCTTGCGGTCGACGTGGCTCGCTCTGCAGGCCGTCGAGGAAGCGTGTTGAAGCTGCTTTTCGCGCCGCCTCTGACTTTCCTGAAGGCCTTCATTTTTCGCGCAGGGTTCCTTGATGGATGGCGCGGATTGGCCATTGCCTACATGGGGGCGCGCTATGTTTTCCAAAAGGAGTTCCGTATACTGCGCTGATGGAATTTGCCTTTGCTGTTGTATTTGGGCTTGCCATCGGTAGTTTTCTGAATGTTGTTATCCTCCGCCTTCCTGAAGGTCAATCGATCAGCACTCCTCGTTCACGATGTCCAAAATGCAAAAACCTGATTCACTGGTATGACAATATTCCGGTCCTGAGCTACGTCCTGCTCGGGGGCCGGTGCCGGAACTGCAAAACCGGAATTTCAGCGCGATATCCATTGATCGAGGCACTGACGGCTGCCGTCAGCGCGCTGCTGTATCTGAAGCTGGGGCTCACGATCGAGTGGGCCATCTTCTTTGCATTCTCGGCCGCATTGATTGTTCTCGGTCTCATCGATCTCGATCATCGGATTCTTCCGGATCCGATTACCCTTAATGGAATCTGGCTCGGCGTTATCGTCAGTGTTTACCTTGCGCAGCCCAGCCCACTGGTCGCGCGTCTATTCCGTACTCTGGGAGTCGAAGACGCCAATCCTCGCGTGATCGCCCTTACGGCCAGCCTGCTCGGCGCGGTTGTCGGAGGCGGCCTGTTATGGGGTGTGGCGGAAGCCTACCTCCGGCTGCGCGGTATCGAAGGCATGGGGTTCGGCGACGTGAAGATGATGGCCATGGTGGGATCATTCCTCGGAGCGCCTCAAGCGCTTCTTACGATCATGCTGGGCTCGCTCTTAGGATCCGTCATCGGGTTGATCTTTATCCGCTTTGCTAACAAGACTCGCGAATACGAATTGCCGTTCGGAACGTTTCTAAGCTTCGCGGCCATCATCGCCGTCCTTTACGGGGAAGAAATGGTGCGCTGGTATATCGAACATTTGATCCGACCGGTTGCTTAAACAAATGGCTTGTTAGTCGCGCGTCGCCGTTCTAGCTTTTCTCTTGCCCCTCCCCGTTCCCGGTATCACATCGTTTGAATACGAATCGTGGTTTTACTCTGATCGAGGTCCTGATCACGGCCGGCATCCTTGCCTTCGGTCTCGTGGCCATTGCTTCCGTGTTCTCGTTCGCGGTTCGCACGAATGTAAACAATCGCCAAATGGCAATCGCCACAACCTTGCTTTACGACAGGATGGAAAAATTCCGATCGGCTGATTTTGCGAGTCCGATCTGGGAGAATCCTGACGGATCGGAAACCACTGTTGTTGCGGGCGAACGGTACATTCTCGCCTGGAGTATCCGCAACGATCCGCTGCGACGGGTCACCGTGATTATCTATGCGGAGAGTGACGCCCTTCGGCGCCGCCAAACGGAGCTCATCCGAGCAACGACGATAGTCAGCTCTTCCTTCTAATGAACGAAAACACGAACGGGTTTTCCCTCATCGAATTACTCCTGGCGTTAGGCGTCGCCAGCATACTCGCCATGATGATGTTTCAACTCTTTCAGCAAAACGAGCGCGTCATGCGCGACCAGACCCTGATCATGGAAATGCAACAGACGGCGCGCGTCGTGGTGTCGCAAATAGCGGACGAGATCCGCGCGGCCGGGCAGGGTGTGCCTCTGTACGCAGCCGAGTTTGATGCCGCGCCATCTGAAGCCGTTGCCGTGATCCTGGGGACATCGAATGCAAACCGCATCGATTTTCGTGCAGGGCTTTCGAATGTTGAGGCAACGGCCGACACCGGGGCCAGCGATTTCACTGTCGGCGTCAACCGGAACGTACCGCTCTCCACTGCATCCGGCTTCCTGGTTGGAAGGTTCGTCTACCTCTCGGGCCCCGCCGCGGATCGTCCATGGACGTGGATACGAGGAGAACTTACTGATGTGGATTGGGCCAGCCTGTCTCTTACTCCAGCCCAAACCGGAATGAACACACCGGCTGTGAGCTTCACTGGTCCCCTTACTGTCAGTACCGAAGAAGCTGTTTCGATTTACTTTAGCAACGGAAGCGTTCGGCGAGCGACCGCGAGCAACATGAGCAATATGGCGAATCCAGCGTGGTCTGCCGCAAATGAAATCGGCAGGAATGTTACGACCCTCACGTTCACGTACTTCAACCGCGAAGGCAACGCGATACAACCGGACTCGCTGGCGAAGCGCGTGACAATCGCCGGCGTCGACATCGCGTTGACTGTTCAGACATCGTCGCCACTCAGCCACGGAGGCTGGCCAGCGTATTCGCTGGCGTTACGAACAATCCCGCGAAACCTGCGGCTTGGCTACGTTCGCGCCCAGTGAAGCGCGGCGATTCCGCCGGAGAGATTGCGGTAACCGGGACTCCTAAATCCTGCCGACTCCATCAAACGCAATAGTTCTGCCTGCGATGGAAACCGTCCAACAGACTCCGGCAGGTATTGATACGCGGTTCTATTACCCGAAATGAGAGCGCCGAGTTTTGGCAGGATATGGTGGAAGTAAAAGTTGAACGAGTGTCTCAGAACCGGTACAACCGGCTTCGAGAACTCCAGAATGACGATCGCACCGCCGGGCCTGAGAACTCGTTTCATCTCGCTAAGGCCGCGGGAAGGGTCTTCGAGGTTCCGCAATCCGAATGCAATCGTCAGTGCATCAAATGACCGGTCGGAAAACGGCAGCTGGAGCGCGTCTGCTTCGACGACCCGGACTTGCTCTCCAAGTTTTCTGCTGGCGCGTGTGAGCATCGGATGACAAAAGTCCGAAGCAACGACCTCGCAGCCGAAGCCGCGGTGGAGAGCCAGCGCGAGATCACCGGTGCCGCTGCACACATCGAGACAGCAGCGCGGCGACGCATCGCCCGTCAGGTCTCGCAGTTTCCGCACGGCAAGATTGCGCCATCGACGATCGATAGAAACAGAGAGGAAGTGATTGAGGAAATCGTAGCGGTGCGCGATGCCGGCAAACATCGCCTGAACGCGACGGCTATCCGGTCCCCGGTACTCTCTTCCCGTCATTGAGGATCCCTTTAATGGCGTCACGCACGATCTCCAACGGGACGTCTGGTGTGATCTCCACCCGCCCGATCGCACGCGGGAGGACGAAGTGAATAGCGCCGTCTCGTACCTTCTTGTCGTGCTGCAGCGCGTTAAGAACATGTTTACTGTTCACGCCTGCGAGCGACGGCAATCTGCCGAGCGACCCGACAGCATTTTCAATGCGTGCCCGATCGGCTTCGGCCAGCTTGTTCAGCGCATAACCTATGCGGGCAGCGGCGATCATCCCATAGCCCACGGCTTCACCGTGCTTGATGCGTTGGTAGCGGGTGGCTGCCTCCAAACCGTGACCAACGGTGTGCCCGAAATTCAGCACGCGCCGTAAGTCGCTTTCCTTTTCGTCCTTCATGACAACGTCGGCTTTGATGGCAGCGCATCGAGCAACGAGGCGCTCAATGGCTTCGGGTTGCCGCTTCAAAAACACCGCGCTGTTGCGTTCAAAATCCGCAAACAGACTTTCATCGCTGATGACGCCATACTTCAGCGCCTCATAGAGCCCACTGCTGAATTCCCGCTCGGGCAGTGTTTGAAGCACCAGTGGATCTGAAATGACGAGGCGGGGTTGATAGAACGTACCGATCAGATTCTTTGCCACTCGATGATTCACGCCCGTCTTTCCGCCGATGCTCGAATCGACCTGCGACAGAAGAGTCGTCGGGACCTGTACGACCGGAATACCTCGCATGTATATCGACGCGACGAAACCCGCGACGTCCCCCACGACGCCACCGCCCAGCGCGATCACGGTCGACTGGCGTGTGAGCTTGAGATCGACCATTCGATCCAACAACCGCGAGACAGTCGCGAGTGTTTTGGCACGCTCGCCATCCGGAATGAGTGCTACCGGAAACTTCTTCTTGAGACCTTTTCCGACCGCCTTGAAGATTCGTGGCTGGGACACGACGAGAAACGGCCCGCTCAGGCCGGCTTTCTCAAGATGTCTCTCGATGTTCTCGAACACACCAATTCCGACAAGAATCTCGTACGACGCATTGGTGAGTTGAACCGGAATGGACTGCATATCACGACAAAAAAATGGGGTCGTAGCCTTGTGAATTGGACTACGACCCCATTTTTCTTCTCGACTATCGCCTATCGGCCATTTGCCGACGGGCTTTGCTTGCCAAATCCCGTGCTTCAGGAATGAGTTCGAGAGCCTTCATGACCTGAGGATCACCTTCAAGCACGACGCGACCCGCCTCGGCAACACCAAGGCGGTTGTAGAACACTTCATACTTTATGGAGCGCTTGATGTAGTCCTTGTTGTCCTGGAAGTCCTTTTCGGTAAATTCCACGCCGCGCTTCGTAATGTGCTGGTGGAACTGATCGATGAGCGCATCTGAAACCTGGAACGAAGTATCCAGACTCGGATTCTTCGCCAGGAAGTCACGTACGAACGTATACACCGCATACTTCGCAGCAAGCGTCGTCTGGAACTCATTAACCTTCGGCTCTTCGACGACGTAATCCGGCGTGATACCACCGCCGCCATAGACAACACGGCCGATATCGGAGCGCTTGATGTCTTCCTTCCTGGGAGGTGTCGCCGAGTCACGGTGATTGTAGTAATCGAACTGCGAGATATGAGAATAGTCGCGCTGGATCAACCGTCCGCTTGGCGTGTACCACTTCTGTGTCGTCAGCGCGAGGCCGGCATTCTTGCTGAGCGGATAAACCGACTGAACAAGGCCCTTACCGAAACTCGTCTGGCCGACAATCAAACCCCGGTCGTGGTCCTGAAGGGCGCCTGCGACGATTTCAGAGGCGCTCGCGCTCTGCGGACTGATCAGAACGACGATCGGAAAGTTGTTATCCGGATTCTGCTTCTGCGAAGAGTATGGACGGTTCGAACCTCTCGTGCGGCCGCGCGTCTCAACTATCAACTGCCCTTTTTGCAGGAAGGTTTCGCACACTTCGATGGCTTCCTGGAGCAATCCGCCCGGATTGTTGCGCAAATCGAACACGAGACCGTCCAGATCCTTCCCTTCTGTCTTCTTGAGGTCGTCGCGAAGCTTCTTCAGCGCATCGCGCAGTTCCTGGCCGGTTGTCTCGGCGAAGGCATCCAGCTTGATGTAACCGATCCTGGGTCGAATCATAAAGGTCGTGTTGATCGTGTACTTCGCGATCTCATCCCGAATCGGGTTCATCTCGATGGGTTCATCGACGCCGGGCCGCAGCACCTTGATCTTTACCGACGTTCCTCGCGGGCCTTTGAGCTTGGAAACGACTTCATTCAAATCCATCCCGCTTGTTGGTTCGCCGTTCACCTGGCTGATCACGTCACCCACTCTCAGTCCGACCTTCTCTGCGGGAGATCCAACAAACGGAGGGGAGACTACCGTAACTTTTCCAAACCGGGTTGTGACAGTGATGCCGAGGCCGAAATATTTGCCGCGCTGATCTTCACGAAGAGCAGTAAACGCTTTTGGATCAAAAAACTTAGAGTGAGGGTCAAGCGTGCGGAGCATTCCGTCGATCGCACCGTAGACTGCCTTGTCGGAGTCGACATCCGTGGCGTAATTCTCTTCGATAAGGCCGAGGATGGTGGAGAAGTGCTTCATTGCGGCATCTGAATCTTCCTCTCCTTTCGCCGTGGCTCGTGCCTGACCGCCCAGGACCCCGCCGAGAACAGCGGAAATCATCAGGACAAGGACCAGGCAAAAGATCGCGCGCGACGGTCTAAATTTCATTGAGTAGGTTCCTTTCGTATGAACAGTCGCTGCATTATAGCAGATGGTCTCCTAAGAATAAGACGGCCCAAAGTGCCTGTAGTTGCGGAAGAAAGTGGCCCCCGGTATTTCTAACTTTTGTTATCATGGTCGTCGGTTACAGGAGGTTTGATGGGTCCGCTCGGCTTCACCGAAATGATAGTGATCTTTATCGTGGCGCTGCTTGTTTTTGGGCCCAAGAAGCTGCCGGAATTGGGTAAATCCCTCGGAAAAGGCATACGAGAATTCAGAAAAGCGACCAACGACCTCAAATCCACGTGGGACGAACAAGTTAGAGACATCGAGAACCCCATCAACGACGTCAAACGCGATATCAACGAGATGGGCCAGGAGTTGAAATCAGACGTTTACAACGCCCTGGAGTCCGAACCCTCTCCGCCGACGGCCGAACTTCCGACGCCTGAGCCTCCAGCCACTCCCGAGCCGACCGAATCCACGCCCCCGAAAGAACACGTCTGATGCCCGTCGAAACGGATCCCGAA
>Ga0137433_1001089_pt1 | contig 12205 bp, 8 predicted proteins | sample EasRivERMZT840_2_FD_102335 | JGI IMG/M metagenome (GOLD analysis project Ga0137433, IMG submission 102335) | Soil microbial communities from meander-bound floodplain in the East River, Colorado, USA - East River MetaG ERMZT840_2 | ecosystem: Environmental > Terrestrial > Soil > Floodplain ...
GCGCTCTGAAGCGGAAGGAAGATTTTTCTCTGAATTGTGTGATGGCCATTGGAGCATTCCGTCATTACTGGAAAAAGTGGCAGCCGTTTTCCATGATGGCGTCGCGTTCCATGATTTTGAGATTGAACACGATTTCCCTCGAATCGGGCGCATAGACCTGATGCTGCATGCCACGTCCACTCGTCTGGCCGGAGCCGGGACTAATACGACCCTCCTGGCCATTGAGGACCTTACGGCAAGAAAGCGCACCGCGGAACAACTTCGCCAATCGGAAGAAAGATACCGCCATCTTCTGGAGAACGCGAACGATGGAATCGTCATCGTCAATGGCAATGTCATTGAATTCTCCAATCACCGTCTCGAAGTCATGTTTGGTTATTCACCAGGTGAGTTGAAGAACCAAAACTTCGAAATCCTGATACCCGGCCAGTATCTGGAGACCCACCGGATTTACCATAAGCCATTGAGGCGTCTGCCTGAGGAGCCGGATACGAGCGGAGGCATCGACATCTATGGCAAGCGCAAAGACGGAACTACATTCCCGGTGGAGATCTCCCTCAGCCCTTTGATGTCGGATTCCGATGGGATGGTTACGGCCATCGTTCGCGATATTTCAGAACGAAAAAGGATCGAACTCGAGCGTCAGGACCTGCTGTTGCGCGAGAAGGCCGCGCGGATCGGCGCGGAAAAAGCCAGCACGGTTAAAGATGAGTTTCTGACAACGCTCTCCCACGAGCTGCGCACTCCTCTGACGGCCATTTTGAGTTGGGCGCAGCTGCTCCGGTTAGGGAAGGCCGGTCCGGAAAAGGCAAAGAAGGCTGTCGACGGAATTGAAAAGAGCGCCAAGGATCAGGGCCAGCTCATCGATGACCTTCTTGATGTCTCCCGAATTCAGGCGGGAAGAATGGCTTTAGATCTCCGCGAAATCGAACCAATCGAATGCATCACAGCCGGACTGGAGTCGGTCCGAAATCTGGCGGAGAACAAGTCCATTACGATTCAAACCGAGTTCGATCCTTCACCCTGCCGGATCCTGGCCGATTCCAGCCGCCTGCAGCAGGTATTTCGGAATCTCTTCACCAACGCGGTCAAATTTACGCCTCCTGGGGGCACGATCACCGTGCGGACGGGGCAGAAGAAGGATCTTGAACGGCTTGAAATTCAGGTGGAGGACACAGGCAAGGGGTTCAAGCCCGAGTTTCTGCCACATCTGTTCACTCGTTTCAGCCAGGAGGACAGCTCCGTGAAGCGGGTCTTCGGCGGTCTGGGACTGGGCCTTTCGATCGTCCGGAGTCTGATTGACATGCACGGCGGCGCCGTGACGGCGTCTAGTCCTGGCGAAGGAAAAGGAGCCGTATTCACGGTAACTCTACCCTGCGCCGGGTCCCACCCACTGGGGGACGGCCGCAGGTCTCATGCCAGGTCTCATACGAACGCCAAAAGGACTGCAAAACCCGCCGAACTTGCCGGCTTACGGGTGTTGGTCATCGATGACCAGGAGGACACGCGGGACGCATTTTCGGTGATGCTGGAGTCCTTCGGAGCGCAGGTTGAGACGGCCGCAACGGCTGTGCAGGGCCTTGCGGTCCTCGAGAAGTTCAAACCCGATGTCGCGCTCTGTGATATCGCTATTCCCGAAGAGGATGGATTCAGTTTTATTAAAAAGGTACGGGCGCTGAAGCTCAACCAGGGAGGAAGGACACCTTCGGTTGCCTTGACGGCATTCGCGGGCATCGAACATGTCCGGACATCCCTTGAGGCTGGATTCGACGCGCATCTTGCAAAACCAGTGGACGCGGTGGATCTATCCCGCCTCATTGCGAAACTGGCCCGGCATTCAGAAAAGAAACAGTAGTGCTCTCGACAGTTTTCCGGTACCACCTCGGCTATATTGCGTCATGCTTTGTCATCATCGACATGGGGTGAAAGTATGAACCAATCTGCGAGCGTGAGCCCGAGTGTGCCCGAAGCGTCGGAGTTCATCGAAAGAGCTGTGAGGATCCGGCCCCTTCTCAGTCGCAATGCGGATGAGACGGATCGTTTGCGCCGTTTGCCCGACGCGAATGTTCAGGCGCTGCATGAGGCGGGTCTCTGTCGCCTGATGATGCCCCGCAGGCTTGGTGGATTCGAGACGGACATTCGCACCTACATCGCGGTCATGGCCGAACTCGGCCGGGGCTGCGGATCCACTGCATGGACAGCGAGCCTGCTCAACATCTGCGCCTGGCTGGCCGCTTTGTTCCCGGAGCGCGCCCAGCGCGAAGTCTGGGGCTCGAGCGTCGAGACCTGGGTTGCCGGTTCTCTTGCGCCGCGCGGCGATGCTCGTCCGGCAGATGGCGGCTGGCTCGTCAGCGGACGCTGGCCTTGGGCGTCCGGGTGCCTCCATGCGCAATGGGCCGCCTGCGGCATCATGATGAAAAACGAGAAAGGCGAAATGGCCAATCTGGGATTGTCGTTGATGCCGATGACGAACCTCACGATCGAGGACTCCTGGTATATGGCGGGGATGAAGGGAACCGGCAGCAATACGATTGTTGCCACGGATGTGTTTGTCCCGGAGCATCGATTCCTTCCGTACCCTGGCGCTTTCCAGGGCAGCTACCGCACGGAGTACACGGATGAAGCGCTGTACCGCACCGCGTTCGTGCCGTTCACTATTCTGATTTTGATCGGTTCGCAGCTGGGCGTCGCAAAAGCCGCGCTGGATTACGTCATCGAGAACGCGTCCGCGCGCGGTGTCACGCACACGAACTTTTCTAAACAGGCCGATTCGACCGGTTTTCAAATCCAGGTTGCCGAAGCGGCGATGAAGATCGAAACGGCGTATCTCCACGCGTTCCGTGCGTCAGACGATCTCGACGACGCGGCTCGCACCGGCCGCCATCCGGACCTGGCCGCCCGCGCAAGAACGCGCGCCGATACGGCTCTGGTTGCGAAGTATTGCCGCGAGGCTGTCGATCTGCTCGTCTCGGCGCACGGCACATCCAGCCTGGCCGACTCGAACCGCTTGCAGAGACTCTGGCGGGATATCCATGTCGCGAGTCACCACGCGATCACCGAATGGCAGGTCAACCTCGAGATCTACGGAAAGGCGCTGCTCGGTGTCGAGCCGAACATCACGCCGTTGATTTGACGTCGAGGCATACGCCTGCGCCAATCAGACGATCAACGACTTGCCCACATTGACATGTGCCGCACATGCAAGTAGCATTTTTGCATGAGCAAGATGATTCAAATGAGGCATGTCCCCGACGAATTACACCGGAAGCTGAAATCGCGCGCGGCGATGGAAGGCCTCACGCTATCCGACTATCTGGTGCGGGAGATCACGAAATTGGCCGATCGTCCGACGGTGGCCGAACTGCGGAACAGAATCGCGGGGCGAAGTGCGGTGGCCGTAAAGACCCGGCCCGCCAGGGCCGTACGAGCAGAACGAGAGCGCCGTTGATCGTCATAGATGCCTCTGCGGTGATCGAGCTTCTTCTCAACTCTGCTGCCGGCTCCCGGGTTGCCGATCGCATTTTTGCAGATGACGAGTCATTGCATGTTCCTCATTTGATCGACCTCGAGGTTGCGCAGGTTTTGAGAAGGTACGTCCGCTCGAAAGAGATGGCTCCGGACCGCGCTTTGCAAGCTCTGGAAGATTTCGCTGATCTGCCCCTCCAGCGCTATACCCATATCGATTTTCTTACCCGCGTCTGGGAACTGCGCGCTGCTCTGACGGCTTACGACGCTGTATATGTTTCTCTGGCCGAAGCGCTCGATGCCACGCTTCTGACCTGCGATGCGAAGCTCGGGAATTCGCACGGACACGCAGCCCGGATTGATGTGGCCTAGGTCGTCTAATCTGAGCCCTTCACGAGTTTTTCCAGGTTCCGGAGATTTTTCAATAGCGCACGGGCGTCTCAACATGGCTGCCAAATCGATTACGTCACTAGACGCTTGGATCGCACTCTTTAAAGATGGGGCAATGTCGGATGACGCGTCAAAAGTTGCCAAATCAGGGTAGTGGGTCAAATTTCAAATTGACCCACTACCCAAATCAAAACGTGGCAAGCGCGTTGAACGGCGACGCGGTTCCGCCCTGGATCTGGAAAATGTGAAGCGTGAACATGAATTCCCATCGCTTCAGTCTGGCGGCTTCAGCGGCAGCGTCCTCCGTGAATGCGTTGTCCACGATCGGCAATCCCATATTGACCTGCGTGAGCTGGTGAATAGGACGGTTGATTCCCTGAACGCCTGACGGCTGGACATCGTTGACGGCATCGCTTGCCAGCAGGGAAACGTCGCGCGATTTCAGCCATGGCAAAACCGACGCATGCAGGCCGGCGCCAGTCGTTCCGTAGCTCCACGGCCCCTCTGCAGCTCGCTTCGCCCACCGGCCGGTGCGAATGATCAGCGCATCTCCGGCACCGATCTTGATGCCGGCGAACTTTTCCCATGCCTCGAGATCTTCGGCGTAGATCGGTGTGCTGGGCTCGAGCCATCGCACTTTCTTGAGAAGCGGCATGTCGACCAGAATTCCGCGTGTGATGTATCCCGGGCCCATCCTGTCCGTCGCAGATTCCTTGCAGCCGGCCGCTGTGAGCGTGAATGGAAATCCGTTATAGCTCACCGCGGGCTCGCCGGCCTTTCGTCCAATCGGGCCCTGATAGTGGCAGAGCGCATCCAGGTGCGAGTTCAATCCGTCGTGAATCGACAACTGAATGATGTCGAGCGCACCCTGGATCGCGCCGGTGTTGGGATCGATTCGTGCCATGCGATGGACGTTCTCGCCGAAGCTCCCGGTGTCGCTTCCCGACTTCTTGAACGGATTGATTTGAAGCGTGACGGTCTTCGCTTCTTTCACCAGCGTCAGCGCCTGCCTGGTTTTTTCAGGCGTGATGAGATTCAGCAGACCGCGCTGATCCTCCTTGCCCCAGCGTCCCCAGTTCGACAATTCCTTTTCCCACTGCTTCAGCTTATCCAGCGTGACAAGGCGGGAAGGCTCCTGTGTCGATGAGTGCGGCACCACACGCGCGTTCTGACTTTGCATGTGGCTCGCAGGTTGAACGACCCACATGGCGGCGACGACAAGGGCCTGAGTGATTCGGCGGAACGATGTTCGCTGTGACATAGATGCTCCAGAAGGATGTTTCGCGGATTATAGCAATCGATTTTGAAATTGCCGCCATTCGCAAGTCGGAGTACATTCCGTTCCAACAAACCACTAAAAGCCGGTCGGAGGGGTCATGAGAAGATTTCTTGTCGCAGGACTTCTGCTGTGCGCTGTTTTCGCAATCCATTCGTTTGGACAAACGACAAACGCAACCTTGGGTGGAACCGCGTCCGACAGTTCGGGCGCTTTGATTCCGGGCGTGACGGTGACTGCCACGAATACGCAGACGGGCATCGTCACGACGCAGTTCACGAATGAGACGGGCGCATATCAGTTCGCGTCGCTTCAGACGGGAATATATAAGGTCAGCGCCGAGCTTCCGGGTTTTCAGACGCAGACCTACAACGCGGTTACTCTGGGTGTTGCCCAGCAGGTACGTCTGAATTTCACGCTCCAGGTCGGGACGCAGGCTCAGACAGTTGAAGTAAACGTGTCGGCCGACACGTTGATTGCGACGACGTCGTCGTCGGTGGGCACCGTACTTCCCGAATACAAACTGCGTGACCTCCCGCTGGGATCGCGCAACGCGCTCGACCTCGTGGCGACGACCGCGGGAACGCAGGGCGGAAGCTTTGCCGGCTCCAGAACGATGGCCGTGAATACCGTGCGAGACGGCGTACCGGTAAGCGACGGCCGGTATGACGTTGGAGTATCCGCATCCACCTACGTCAGTCCGGACCTCGTCGATGAAGTACGCGTGATCGTTGCGCCCGCAGACGCCGAGATGGGACGCGGATCAGGCCAGGTGCAGATGGTGACCCGATCCGGAACCAACCAGTTCCGCGGCAGTGTGTTCTGGCAGAATCGCAACTCGGCGTTGAGCGCCAACTCCTGGGGCAACAACTTCAACGATGCCGACAAGGATTACAAAAACGCCAACCAGTTTGGCGCCCGTCTGGGCGGTCCGATCGTCAGGAACAAAACGTTCTTCTTTGTCCTGTGGGAAGGGCAGCGCTACGTCACAAAGCATCAGTTCACTGGCACTGTACTCACAGCGGACGCGCGGCAAGGCCGCTTCCGATTTTTCCCGGGAGCGTTAAACGGGAATTTCATTTCGAACAATCCTGTGGTGGACCGGTTTGGCAATGCCGTGACGCCTCAAGGCGCGCAGGGGCCCCTCGAATCCGAGAGCGTGTTTGGCCGCGATCCTAATCGCATGGCTCCGGATACTTCAGGCTGGCTCCAATACCTCATTTCGAAAATGCCGATGCCGAATGATTTCACGATCGGTGACGGCTTGAATACGGCAGGGCACCGTTGGCTTCGACGCGTACAAGGGCAGGACACTTCGGTCGGAGACGGGCAGGACACGAACCGGAATCAAACCAACCTTCGCATCGATCACAACTTCAACTCGAAGCACAAGCTGAGTGTCAGCGCGACCAAAGAAAAGGACTGGTCGATGACCACGCAGACCGGCATCTCGGCGTGGCCCGGCGGATACGATGGACTGGTCGAGCGCGAACCGCATTTCTATCAGGCAGGACTGACCTCCACGGTGTCGCCAACCATACTGAATGAGTTCCGGTTCGGAACGCGCAGGAACAAACATTTCGCCTGGAACGCCATTCAACGGCCCGATGCTTATGGCGAGGAAGCGCGCAGCCATCTTCCCATCAAGAACGGAGAACTGTTCCTTCCCAGCCATATTCTGTTCAACCAGAATCTGTATTTCCCTGCGGGCCAGACTCGAGGGCAGACAAGCCCGGTCTACAGCTTCACGGATACGATGAGCTGGACGCGCGGCAAGCATGCGTTCAAAGCGGGCTTCGAAGGACGCTGGTCTGCATCCCGCGGATTCAACTTCGGCGACGATCCCAAATTGCTCTTCCCGAGCGTGACGATCGGCCAAAGCGGTCCGCAGGTCGCCGGAATATCGACTATTCCGGGGCTTGTCGGGACCAACATCACGCAGGCACAGAATCTGCTCCTGGATCTTGCCGGCTCGGTATCCAATGTCAGCCGGACTTTCTATATTCAAAAACCAACCGATCGCGAGTACACCGGGCTCGTTTCGGTACCGAGAGACAATCACCAGAATGAATGGGGCACTTTCTTCAAGGATGACTGGAAAATACGCCCGGACCTGACGCTGAACCTCGGCGTGCGTTACGACTTCTATGGCGTGCCGTATGAGAGCAACGGCTTGATGGCCATGCCGATCGGCGGAAACAAGGCGCTCTATGGACTGACCGCCGGCGCTTTGACGCAGATCCAGTTTGCCGGAAAGCATTCTCCAAATCCGGATGCCCTCTGGTACAAGAACGACTGGAATAACATTGCGCCGGCCGTGGGCTTCAGCTGGTCGTTGCCGTGGTTCGGAAAGGACAAGACGGTTCTTCGCGCCGGTTACGGCATCAGCTATCAGGGTGCGGCCAATTACAACGCGGGATGGAACTACAGCAATCCGAACGCGTCGAGTTACGGTCAGAATTTCGCCCGTCTGGGTTTGACCACGCGTTACTTCAATCTGGCCGACCTTCCGATTCCCGTGCCGCCGCCGGGTACTGCCATCGCGCCGCTGATCACAGAACCACTGACACTACGCACGTCAGCATTGAGAGCGCCGGATGAAAACCATCCTGTTCCCTATATCCAGAACTGGAATCTGGAAATCCAGCGCTCGCTCGCATCCAACCTCACGCTGGAGGCGCGATACATCGCCAGCAAGGGCACCAGGCTTCTGGCGGGAATACCTTTGAACGATGTCGACATTTTCTCGAACAAGTTTTTGGAGGCGTACAACCTCACGCGCAGAGGCGAGAATGCGCCGATGTTCGATCAGATGTTGAACGGCCTGAATCTGGGGCTTGGAACGATCAACGGCTCAACAATCACAGGATCCGCGTCGCTTCGCCAGAACACGCAGACGCGCAGCTTCATCGCCAATGGAGATGTTGGTCAACTGGCGAACTTCATCAATACCAACTCCACGATCACCGGTGAAGGCGGCGGTCTCCTCCGAAGAAGCGGACTATTCCCGGAAAACTTCTTCGTCGTCAATCCGCAATACGCCACGGTCCGGATGGATTCCAATCCCGCGAGTTCCACGTACCACTCGATGCAGATGCAGGTCACAAAACGCCTGTCCAACGGATTCACCAGCCAACTGTCGTATACGTGGAGCAAGACACTGGGAGAATCAGGCGATGACGGCGCTGCAACCTATTTCGATCCCAAAAACCGCTCGTTGAACAAAACCCTGCTCGATTTCCATCGCAGTCACGGCATCCTGAGCAATGGAACGTACGAACTGCCGTTTGGTCCAGGCCGCCGGTTCCTGCAGAATGCGCCGGGCTTCGTCACGCGGCTGGTCGAACAGTGGCAGTTGGGAGGTATCTTCAGCTGGACTTCCGGAGCGCCAACATCGATCACGGCCACGAGCTCCACGTTCACGCAGGCCGCGGGCAACATGCCGATCATTCTTGGAAGTTTTCCGAAGAACATCGGCAAGATCACGCCGGACTCGGGCGGTGGAACGTACTTCCCGGGCTTTACGCAGAGGTCCGATCCGGCAAGGGACGGCGTGACGACGCTGCAGAGTCTGCAGCAGCAGTTCAGCAATCAGGCGATCGTGGATTCTCAGGGGAGACTCGTCCTTGTGAATCCAGCGCCCGGGCAACTGGGCACCCTGGGCCAGCAATGGATCGAAGGACCGTCGCGCATCGGCCTGGATGTCAATCTGGTCAAGCGTCTGAGGATTGATGAAACCAAGTCGTTTGAAATCCGTGTGGACGTCATCAATCTCCTGAACACCCCACGCTGGAACTTCGTCACCGGCGCCACGGACATCAACAATCTCAATTTCGGACGCATGAGCGCCGCCGATCCTACCGGTTCGTTTGCTCAGGCAGACACCGTTACCGCGGCCCGGCGATTTACACTGAACGCCCGATTCAGCTTCTGAAATTCGGGGACGGTCGCCTAAATCACCTAAATTTGAAGTGCATTTGGCAATTTAGGTGATTTAGGCGACCGTCCCCTTTCGTCCTTAGACGAGATTTTGCAGCAGAAGCATCCGCCGAACAATCCTCCGCAGCGCGCCGCCGTTGAAGGTTAAGATGAAAGAAAGAACCGAGGTAAAAACCAATGCTGCGATGGTTAGGCTCCTTCATTTTGGCCGTACTCGTTGCATTAAGCAGTTCGGCTGCTGCCGGACCAGGACCGCAGGTGTCGAAACTCGACGAAAAGGTCTCTATCAATGCGGACGGAATCACACTGGCCCGCCTGCTTGAGCTCTGGGATAAGGCCACTGGAATGAAATCCCGCGTCTCGCCGGAATTGGCAAACCGTACGGTAAGCGTCCGTTTTTCAGGACTCACTGTGAACGACGCGGTCCGAACGATGTTCCAAAACCTGCCTTTTGATTACGTGTTCATTGAATCCAAAGGAATCACCGTCACCGGGCCCGCGCAAACTGTTACGGCCTCCCGACCCACACCGGTAAATCCCGTAGTGGAAGATGCGATGGAAAGCACCAATCAACTGGCTGGCGAACAACGTGAAAAGCCTTCACCTGCCGAGGTGTTATTGCCGGAACCCAGGCCGCCGCGCGTAATGTACACACCGTTCGGTACCATACTGGATCCGCGCATGCCTGTAGTGCAGCTTCCGCCAATTGCGGGAGAAGTGCCTCCTCCTCCATTTTTTACTCCAATGCCGTTACCTCCGCCTCCTGCTGGTGCGCCGAACGGGCCCGTTCAAAACAATCTGTTCGCTCCGATCTCGATTCGGACCCGTTGAGGTGCTTAAGTGAGCTTGATTTGATCAAGTCCCTGGGGCGACTCGTAAAGTTTCTCGAGTTCTCTGGTCAGATAGTTGTAGGCGTCATCGACAGAATCCGTTTTGTAAAAGATCCGTAGTTCTTCGGCAGTGACCGTGCCCCAGCGGACGAAGGCGTCGAAGTTGATGACTTCATCCCAGTATTCATTCCCGAACAGTACGACCGGCATGGTCTTGCGCGGTTTCTTGGTCTGAATCAGCGTCAGGACTTCAAAGAACTCGTCCATTGTCCCGAAACCGCCGGGAAAGATGACGAGCGCCTTCGCGAGATAGACAAACCAGAATTTGCGCATGAAAAAATAGTGGAAATTGAAGACGAACTCGGGAGGGACATAACTGTTTATGTCCTGCTCGTGCGGCAGTTGAATGTTGAATCCGACGGTCTTGCCTCCGGCATCGGCCGCGCCGCGATTGGCCGCTTCCATCATTCCTGACGAGCCTCCGGAACAGATGATGAAATCATGATTGCCGGTCAACGCTTTGGACCATTCGGTCAATCGGCGCGCCAGTTCGATCGCATCTCGATAGTAACGAGCCAGGCGGACTGCGTTCTGCGCGCGCGTCCGTGCTTCTTCGAGTTCTGCAGTTGGAGTGCCTGCTTCTGCGACCAGTTCATCGACATGCGCGAGATGCTGTGCCGCCTGTTCAGGCGATAGCGAACGAGCCGAACCGAAGAAAACGATGGTGTCGCGAATACCCGCGCGACGGAGTCGGTCTGCGGGTTCCAGATACTCCGAGAGCATCCGGATGATCCGGGCAGGAGGGCTTTTCAAAAACTCGGGGTTTAAATACGGCACCGGCGGAAATTCGGATTCTTTTTTATCAGCCATATGGATTCACTCTTCTTCGAGAAGCTGTTTGCGCATGGCGCGCAATTCTCGTAAACGACTCGTGGTTGCTTTCGGGTACTCCAGGTTCAGCGAACTGAACGTGTCGAGCAGGATTTCAGAAACGATCAGCCGGGCATTTTGTTTATCGTCGGCCGGCACGACGTACCAGGGAGACTCTTTAGTGCTGGTGGCGCTCAGACACTCCTCATATGCGCGCATGTAATCCTTCCAGAACGAGCGTTCGTGGATGTCGGTCCGGGCGAATTTCCAGTTCTTCTCCGGATCCTCGATGCGGGCGATAAAGCGTCGTCGTTGTTCGTCCCTGGAAATGTGCAGAAAGAACTTCGCTATCTTCGTTCCATTCCGGTCCAGGTGCGCCTCGAGGTCGACAATCGAGCGGAACCGGTCTTGCCAGACGGTCTTTTCGTTCACCAGCTTCGTTGGTATCCCCTGGCCGCGCAGAATCTCGGGGTGGACCCGGACGATCAGCACTTCTTCATAGTGTGAACGGTTGAACACGCCGATCCTGCCCCGCTCGGGAAGGCACTGACTCGTACGCCAGAGGAAATCGTGATCGAGTTCCGTCGCACTGGGATGTTTGAAGCTGAACACCTGGAAGCCCTGCGGATTGATGCCCGACAAAACGTGACGAATCACGCCGTCTTTTCCGGCCGCGTCCATAGCTTGAAAGATCAGGAGCACGGAGTATCGGTTATCCGCATACTGCACACGCTGCCAGGCGCTGAGCTGCTCGACATTCTTTTCGAGCCGTTGTCGGTAATGCTCCTTCGACTTGTAGAACGGCTTCACGATCGTGGGTCGCTTTCGCAGCGACACCTTTTCTCCTTCTTTCACCCGAAAAGGCCGGCAATCCATACTCATTTCTCTCTCCACAGTTGCGGCAGGACCAGAATCGAAACAACCAGCATCACGCCGATCGCACCCAGACCAAATGCGGCGAGCCAGCGGTAGCGACCTTTCCCAAGAGCGATCGCGACGGACAATTTCAGCATGGTGTTGGAAAGAATGCCGACAGATAACGCTTGTGCGGCGACGCTCCAGTCTGTGCGATGGACGCTGCGCGACATGGATATGGTCAAGGCATCGACGTCGGTGAGCCCGAGAATTGCGCCCGATATCAGCAGCCCTTGATCACCGAAAGTCTGATTGAGCCAGTGGACGATATACAGCACAGCTTGAAAGAGTGCTGCCATCTGTACCGAGCTCCAGAATTGGAGCGGATTGGCGACTTCGTCTTCATTCTGAGCGGAGTGTTTGGTTCGATACCACCCGACAACAGTTGTCGCAGCGCCGGCAAGAAACGGCAATGCGAAGTATGGCGCGACCGCTCGCGCAAGTCCGGGATTGAATGTGAGTGTCGCGACGAGGACTCGCAGAAAAAGAATAGTTGATGCTCCGATAACGCCAATGGCAA
>Ga0137433_1001091_pt1 | contig 12178 bp, 10 predicted proteins | sample EasRivERMZT840_2_FD_102335 | JGI IMG/M metagenome (GOLD analysis project Ga0137433, IMG submission 102335) | Soil microbial communities from meander-bound floodplain in the East River, Colorado, USA - East River MetaG ERMZT840_2 | ecosystem: Environmental > Terrestrial > Soil > Floodplain ...
ACCTGTCGCTTGATGGCGCATCGGCGTCAGGTCTAGCAGACGCCGCCGGGACTGCAAGCCTTCAGCCCGATTTTCGCACGCCTCAGTCGCCGGTTGGGAACGTGCGTTGGAAGTAGTCCGCGTCGTCATGGCGCAACGTGATGGGTTGCCCCAACGGGTTGAATGTCAGCGGGGGATTCGCGCCATTGTCATCATCCTCGAACTCAATCTGTCCGTGTGGCCCCTTGCTCGTAGTCACCACGTTGATCGTGCCGACCGTCACATCGCCGATGAGGAGGGCGTAGGCGCCGATGGGCGCGTCCTCGATTTCCACCTCGAAACTGCGCCGTCCCCGGTCATCGCGCTTGAACTCAGCTTTCGCGCTGGCGTTGGCGGCAGCGCCGAGGTTGAACAGCGGCACTTCCAGGCGCATGGGCATGACAAGAGTGGTGTCGCCTCCGCTGCCGCCCGTAGATCCGAACCCGAACAGGTGGGAGAAGTACAGGCCCGCCGGCGACTTCACCTCGATGAGCTGGCCGCGGGGATCGAACGTGAGCGGCAGATGAGTATTGTCATCATCGTCCTCGAACTCGATCTCCCCTTTGACTTCAGTGGTCACCAGCATGGCCCGGATGATCCCACGCTTCACACCGCCCACCCACAACTCGTAGGCACCGGTCGCCACGTCCTCAATCTCGACGCTGAATTTGTGGCGTCCACGGTCATCGATTTCAAACTTCGCCTCGGCGTGGGCATCCGGGTCGAGTCCCGTCGAGGTGAGGCTTTCTTCAACAAGCGCCGGAGGTTCATTGGAGCCGTCGCCGAAGGTGGTGCTCGCCAGCCGGCCTTGAAAGTAAACGATGCTGCCGCTCTGAACTGTAAAGGTGCTGTTGGTCGGATCAAAGCCGAGCGGCAGTTCATCGCTGTCATCGTCCCGGCTGGAGAATTCGATTTCGCCCTCCGTGCCGCTGGCGCTGGCAATGACGCCGATCGTTCCCTGCAATACATCATTGACGAGGAATTCGTAGGCGCCCACGGGCACGTCTTCCAATTCGACGGAGAATTTGCGCCGCGCGTCGGCCTCAACACGCAGCCTGGCCCGTGCAGTGCCGTCCGGATCGGCACCGGTCGATGGAATGAAGGATAATGCGACGGATGGCGTGGCCACGTTGACGTTGCCAGCCTTCGCCTCGAGTTTGCCGCTGAACATGAGGTTGGTGCCTTGCGCGAGATCGATCACCTGGCTGCGCGGATCGAAGTCGAGCAGCCGGCGGTTCGGGCGCGTCGGGTTCGAATCGAAGATCACCGTGGTCTGCCGTCCGCGGGCGTGAATGTCTCCGCGCCAGACGCCGTTCACGTAGAGCGACCAGTTGGTGCCTGTGACGCGCTCCAGCTTGACCGTAAACATGCGCCGGCCATTACGGAGTGCTTGATAGCGGGCCTTGGCTTCACCGGTTCCGGCCAGGCGTGTGAGATCCGCGCGCTCATCGACGGCGATGCCAGATGGCTCGCTTGCGCCGGAGACCACTGCTTCCAGCACGCTGTTGGCCCCATCGCGCAGCGCCACGAGCTGACCGCGCGGATCGAAATCCAACAGCGGCCTGTTCTTCTGCGGCGTGGCGAACGTTCCTGAAATCCGCCCCTTGCTGTTCGCGGTCAGCGTGGCCTCCGGGATGTCCCCGACCGTCACCGTGTAGTTCTGCCCCGGAGTCAGCTTGGAGGCAGTGACGTTGAACACGGAGGACTTCGACTTCAGCACGGATAGCACCGATCCGGCGGCATCCGAATCGACCCCGGTATTCTGGAGTTGAAGCCGGACGACGGAGGAGTCATGGGCCAGGGTGACAAAGGTTCCATTCAGGAAGGTGCATGCCGCCGCGAGCCGCAGCCACGATGTGATAGAAGTGATGTTCATGCGTCTTGATTTCATAAGTTTTAATGGAGTGACGATTTGAATCAGGGGCGAATCAGCCGGAAGAAGCCACTGCCTGCCGGGGAGAGGTCTACCTGCTTCAGATTTTCCACGACTGTCACCGGTCTTGTCGAGTCCATCCAGCTTCCGGGGTTCAGGTCTGGACTCTCCTGCAGGACCCACTCGCTGGCGGCAGCGGGCCACGAGATGGTGACGCCGCCGCCCGCGCCCAGTGCGCTGGCCAAGGAGGGTTGCGCGACGAAGTTCGCCACCAGGACCCGGCTCGCGTTGGACGTGAAGCTATAATCGGCCGAGCCGCTGACCGGTTCGCCGTTCTCCGACCAGTTCAGGAACACGTAACCCGGAAATGAAGTCGCTTGAAGATTGACCATTTCACCTTCGCCCCACACGCCACCGCCGGTGACCCTACCGCCGTTGGCTGGCTCCGCACTGATGTCGATGCGATTGCCCGGCGCGAAGTGGCCCACCAGTGTGCGGTTGCCGGTGACATTGAACTGGAAGTTCGTCGCCGTGCTGACCTGCGTCCCGTTCTGAGTCCAGTTGACGAAGGACCAGCCCGCGTTAGGCCTGGCTTTGAGCTTCGCCAGTTCGCCGGATTCGTAAAATCTGTCAGCCTCGACTTCGCCGCCAGCCTCCGGATCGGCACTGACCACGATGGTATAGACCGGCTTGAACTTCGCCACGAGCGCGCGGTTGCCGGCAACTGTGAAGGTGTAGTCGCGCGAGGTGCTGACGATCGCGTCGCCCACCAGCCACTTGGAGAATTTGTAGCCAGGATTCGGCGTCGCGCTCACCGTGGCGCTGGAGCCGGGCGCATACGCGCCGTCGCCGCTGGTCGTGCCGCCGTTCGATGGCAGCGAACTGGTCGTAATCGCCCGGGCTGCGCCAACGGCGACGAAATTCGCGACCAGCGTACGGTTGTCCCGCACGATAAACGTAAGGCTGGGCGAAGTGCTGACCGGCGCCTCGTTCTCCGTCCAATTCGCAAACACATAGCCCGGGTTCGGACTCGCCGCGAGTGTCGCGCTGGAGCCGTCTGCGTAAGGGCCGCCACCGGTGATTGTGCCGCTGTTCGAGGGCGCCACCGTCGCGTCCACAGTGAAGGTGACGAGCGCTTCCACCCCGAGCGCGAACGTGGAGAGAGTCGTGGCGGTGACGGTAATCGTGTGCATCACCGGATCCACCGTGCTGGTGAGTTTATGCCAGGCGCCGCTGGTGAATTCGTAAAGTGCGAGCGTGGACTCATCGAAACCCGGCGGCAGCAGCGTGGAATCGTACCCAAAGTTCAGGTTTACATTTCCGGAATAGGTTCCGCTGAACTGCACCTTCCAAATCTGCGCCGGCTCGCCCGGTGTGAGGAACGTGAACGGCTCGAACTCGCCTTCGTCCACGCGGATAGCAATCTCCGCGGCGTCCGCCGTCGAATACTCGCCGAAGCACGAACCGTCGCTCGATACGTCTTCGAACTCATAGTCCAGTCCGCCCGGCACGCTCGAGCCGCCGTTGCAGCCGCCGGACACGGTCGTGCCTGTCGTGACGCGAGTGCCCGTGCGGATGCTTAACAACACGTCAAAGCTCACGGACTGGCCGATGGCGAGGTTTCCCAGGTTCCAGCGTTGGGCGCCGGCGATCCAACGGTTCGTGGGCGCGAAATTGTCGGTGCCCTGGCGTCCGCTATAGGGCGGCGTCTGCCAGTTGTTCTCAACGGAAAGATGCACGCCCTCCGACGGCTTGCCGATGGAATGATCGTCCACGCCGTTGCCTTCGATCCCAAAATACCCGATCTCGAATGCGGTCGGCGCAACGCTCGCGTGGAATCCGATGAAGTCCTCCAAACCGGCACTGGAACTGCCCGCGCCCACGGCCGCGGCATCCACCCCTGCCTGCGTCACGTCGTGTTGAAATGCGCTCAACGGCCCTGTGTATGAACGGTTGTCATAGACGCCCCGCTCTGATTGCAGGCCGTGGAGGAACTGGAAGAACTGCACGCCCGAAACAGGTGCTCCGGAAATGTTCCGAATGGTAGCCGTCTGCTTGAGCACGTAGCGACTGCTGTTGAGCGGCAGATTCGTCGCGGTGGCCGAGGCTGGCGTGGTGCCCATTGGCGTGCCGACCACGGTGTCGAGCATCTCGTGGCGCAGAGTGATCTCCAGATGGCCGTTCGTAAGGATTGATTGCGCGATGGGCAGGTTGTCGTTGTTCAGCCCGAGTTGAGCCAGCGGTGCTTTCACCTCGAAAGTGGACAACGTGGGCCAGTCCGGGAAAAGGAACATGGGATCGAGGAAACGCGGCGCGAGCACGACACCACCGTCGGGCTGATACGCGATGGCCGCGCCCCATTCACCGGAAAGATATTCCCGCCCTTCGAAGCCTGGCGTGTTGTCGAGCAGGAAGTCCGAGTAGCCGAAGTCGGAGAGCGTGATGTTCCAATGTGGATTCGCCAGGGTGAGCCCCTGGGCCTTGACCGAGTGGGACCAGAACGGCAGCGCGAGTGCGGTGAACACGATCAGAAGCTTGCGTGCTGGACTGCCACCCGCGCCGCGGAGTTTGAGGAGATGTGTTTGGTTTTTCATAAGGCTCGATTTCTTGGTGGATGGTTGGATTCATTCAATACGTTCAAAGACAATTTGAGTTTCAGGAGCGGATTTCCTTGCGACGCATCGCCACACGGCGGTCGCCGTGGAAAATCCAGCGGCCCGGAAGGGCGCTGGAACTCAGCGCGCCAAGCCGGGCCGCGGCGAAATCAGATAACGAGCACCGTTGACCGGGAGCTCAGAAGAAGTCCACTCGTGACAGGCGGAGGCCGGGCGAGATTCACGAACGCGAATGTCAACTCGGCTGCGCGTAACACGGGACCGCACTGGCCAAATGCAGCGAGGAACTGCAACTCAGGCGCGGGCGCGATGATGGGCACGGATGTTTGCTGCAACGTGTCCACGGCGCCGAACTGAATGACATGGTCCGATTGCGACGAAGTTGTCGTCCGCTGGGCGAAGAGCGTGAGCACGTGCGCCACTATTCCGTGCCGATGCGTTCCCAGGTCCATGCGATCGTGCCGCAGCACGAGTTGAAGTCGGTTCGCAGTCTGTTGGATGGCGACATGGTGGTTGCGGTCGGACGCCGCGAGCAACGCGGTCAACGCGAGCGTAAATGGCGTGACGGTGAGGAGGTAGAGCAACGCCAGGCAACCCCCACCGAGCAGCCGAAAGGTCTGTGGGTGGCGTGAAGGTGTTGTCCGGTCGAGCTGCATATTCAAAGCAAACTAAGCGTGTGCGCGGAGTTGTCATCAGACCGGGATTGGTAAACTTTCACCATCGATTGCCAACCGACCGGCAATTGGTGCTCGCCGTCTCATGCGTCGTCAGCCCATTTCTGAGTCACGCCCTACACGCCGCCTCGCTGGACGATATCGTTGTCGCGCTACGCATGATCGGCGAGCGCTGCTTCTATCGAAGCGCCACGTCCAGCACCATCATCCCCACGAAACCTGGTGAGCAAGACGAAGACGAAGCTGCCGAAAGGCGACGGCTATCCGGTGGTCGTGCAGCCAACAAAACGCCGAAGCCAAGCCCCAGAACTTCCGGCTTGGTCCGGAATTGCACAATTGCGGCGGCCACAAACCCGCCGAGGAAGCATTTGCCTGCGGCCATTAACCGCATTGGTCAATTCTTCGTCGAGTCAGATTGAGCCGGCAACTTGATGGTCACGGTCGTCAGCTTCGCCGGTTCGGAGGCAAGCTGGATGGTGCCGCCGTGGGCTTTCACAATCCTTTCCGCGATGCTGAGCCCGAGCCCGCAACCCCCGATGGCGCTGTTGTGGGCGGGATCGCCCCGATAAAAACGCTCGAACACCCTCGGCAGCTTTTCGGGCGGGATGCCTTGTCCCGTATTGGCGATGGTCAGTTCCACGCTGCCATTGTCGCGAATGAGCCGCATCGTAACGCGGCCATCCGGCTGGTTGTACTTGATGGCGTTGTCGGTGAGATTCAGGAGAAGTTGCTTTAACCGGTGGCGATCGCCTCGCACGATGGCTTCATCGCACCTGGGCAGTTCGACGTGGACGTGTCCGGGTTGAGCGAGGAACTGCGCGTCGGCGAAGCTGTCGCGCACCAGTTCATCGAGGCGGACGGGTTCTCGGACAAGGGCAAGCTGTCCGGCGTCAGCCCGGGCGAGCAGAGTCAGCGCATCCACGATCTTGGTCAGGCGGGCGATTTCGTCGAGCTGGCTGGCGAAGAATTCGCGGTCGGCAGCGGTCGTGGGGGAGTCTCCCAGGCGCGTCTCAATCTCGCCGCGCATGATGGTGAGCGGGGTCTTGAGTTCGTGCGAGGCATTGAGTGTGAACTCGCGGATGTGGGTGAAGGAATGGTCGAGCCGCTTCATCATCGAGTTGAAGACCTCGGCGAGGCGATCCAACTCATCCCCGTTGCCGCTGCGCGGCAGTTGCTGGCCCAGGCTGTCGGCGTGGATGGTTTCGATTTTGTGCGTCAAGTTCGTCACGGGCGTGAGCGCCTGGCGCATGAGCAACCACCCGCCCATCAAGACGATGATCAGGGCGGGTACGCCGCCGTAAAGCAGGATTTCGCCAAATTCCTCTTGGGGGGAGTGTCCTTCCGCGGCCAGCGCCTTCGCTACCGCAGGGTGTTCGACGACCATTTCGTAGTAGGTCCAGCCCGTGATGAGCAACAGGCCGGTCAACAGAATGACCCCGATCCAAAGCATGAGATGCGTACGGATTCTCATTCAGGTTCCTTCAGCACGTATCCGACACCACGCACGGTCTGGAGCAACTTGGGTTCGAAGCCGCCGTCGATTTTCTCCCGAAGACGCATGATGTAAACATCCACGAGATTGGTACCGGGATCGAAGTCGTAATCCCACACCTTCTCGACGATGGCCATGCGACCACAGATTCGGCCGGTCGCGCGCATCAGGAATTCGAGCAACAGATATTCCCGGGGCGCAAGGTCGATGGATTTGTCGCCGCGGCTCACTTTCCTCGTGACGGTGTCCAAAGTCAGATTGCCCACGCGCAAAGTGACCGGCCTGGCCTCGCCGCTGCGTCGGCCCAAGGCGCGCACTCGCGCCACCAGTTCCTCGAGGGCAAAGGGTTTCGGGAGATAGTCATCGGCGCCGGCGTTGAGTCCTTCAACCTTCTCGGAGACCTCACCCCGGGCCGTGAGAAGCAACACCGGGATGGCAATGTGCCGTTCGCGCATCTGGCGAACCACGCTCAAGCCGTCCCGTCCCGGCAACATTATGTCGAGCACGACGACATCGAACGGCGTGATGGCCACTGCGGCCAGGGCTTCGGATCCATCGTGCAGTACATCCACGGCGTGGCCTTCCGCCTGAAGCGCCTTGCGGACAAAAGAGGCGGTCTTCTTTTCGTCTTCGACGACCAGCACGCGCATGGAAGGAATACTACGGGTCGACGACGCTGGCGGCAACGAGCGAGTTGCCCGCGGCCCCGGTGAATTCGAGCGGGCGGTCATGAGGGCCCATGGTCGCCTGGTAGACGGATCGATTGAGTCTGCATGTCGGAGGCACATTGCCTGGGGACGGGTGAGGTCAGCATGACGGCAGGATGACAAAAGGGTCATCTGGCGCTGGTCTCGCGTGTTGCGTCGAGGAACCCCGTGCTGAAAAGGGAGCCCCGTGGCGTTCATGACGGAACCGTCATGGTTGATTCACGGTGCGTTCATCCCGCTGCCTCAGATTGTCAGCGTGAGACTCAAGCGAACAATTGCCTTAAAAGGTCCCGACTGGCTCAAGGACCGATGCTCGGAGCCGGTGCTTGGGATCAAGTCGGTTCATCCGCGCAAGGCAAGCCAGACCTCCCACCTATGAAACAACCGAGCACTCCCGCGTATGAGGGCAGGGTTAAGTACTCCGAATCGAAGGCGCGCAGCTAGCAGGCGGTGAAGCAGCCGAAGAATCGTGCCGAACTCAAACTGGTCTCACGGGCTTTCCGCCTCATTCCCGCCGGAACCGTGCTGGATGCGCCGTGTGGTGGCCGGGTGGGCCTGCTGCTCGCCAACAAAGGGTATCAGATGCGTTCTGCCGATCTGGCCGCGCTGAATGCCACGGCGCCGCAGCGTCATGTTTCGATCCGCGAGCGGGTGCGCTTTCTCCAGCTCTATAATGATGAGGCGCTTAATCGACAGTTCATCCAAGAGATTGCCGAACGGATGGAGCATCTGCTCGGCCGGAGGAAGTTCGCGGATTTCCGAGATTCCTCGAAATATGACAGCACCGTCATTCAAGATTCATTTCCACGTCAGATCGAACGCCGAAGATGATTGGGATGAAAGTATTTCAGAGAGCGCTCGGCACTCCAACAGGACATTTTGGTGGGTTGATCTGGAGTGACTGCCTCATCGCGTGGCTTCTGGGTTGCTCGGTGGTCGGGTGGATTGAGACTTCGGGTTCGCGCCTCGTGGCCGCAGAGAACGCACAGATTTTTCCGGCCAAGGCCGTGATTCGTTTTGCCGCGACCTCCACCCTGCATGACTTTGCTGGGCAACTCTCGGCGGAGCCCTTCACGCTACTGATCTCGAACGGGACGTGGTCAGCCTCCGCGGACGTTTTGGCGGGCCAGATGGCCACTGAGAACACGAAGCGTGATCGAAACATGCATCAGATGCTGGGTACGAATGATTACCCTCGGATTCACGGCGCGGTTGCTGCAGCCCCGATCGCAGGCTCCGGCGGGACCAATGTCACGTTGAACCTGAAAATTCGTGAACGAGCTCAGGACTTGCCGGTGCGAATCATGAACTGGACGGAGTCATCCGAGGAGATTCGATTCCGCGCGGCCTGGGAATTGTCTCTGAAACAGTACGGCCTCAAGCCCCCTTCTGTGGCTGGAATTATTCGGGTCGGCGATACGGTCAAACTCGAAGCCGATGTCGTCGCCACAAAACCCGTCTTGCCGCCGACCCACAAAGACACGATTCCATGAACGTCTATATTCACCAACTGGCTACCTACGTCCCGCCGAACACGGCCACCCAGGACGATCTCGCCGCTCGATTCGGCGAGTGGGCGGGCGATGGGGCGACCGCCCGTGTCATCGGGCACATATTCCGCAAGACCGGAATCCAACGCCGGTACAGTGTCCTTCCCGACTTCACTGAACCGGAGCGCGTCGAGCTGTTCCGCATTGATTCCGACGGGAAGCTGAGCGAGGCCAGCACGCAAGAACGCAATCGCGTTTACGGGCGCAACGCGGCTCCGATCTCCGTTCGGCTTGCACGTGAATTGCTCGACAAGTGCTCCAACTTCGAGACGAAGGATGTCACCCATGTGATCACGGTGTCCTGCACCGGGTTTGTAAATCCGGGTCCGGACTGGGCGCTCGTAACGGAGCTGGGCTTGGCGCCCACGGTCGAGCGGTACAACATCGGTTTCATGGGATGCTACGCAGCGTTGCCCGCGCTGCGCATGGCACGGCATTTCTGTCTCGCGCAACCGGATGCCGTGGTGCTGGTCGTTTGTCTTGAGTTGTGCTCGCTGCACATGCAGATGCAAACAACCAATGACTCCGTTCTCGGCAACGCTCTCTTCTCCGATGGTGCTGCTGCCGTTTTAGTGAGTGCGCGTGAACCCGAAGGCGATCGACCGGTGCTCGCGCTCGACGGATTCATGTCGGCGATGGCTCCCGAGGGACAAGGCGAGATGGCCTGGGAGATTGGCGACCGCGGATTCAATCTCGTGCTCTCCAGCTACGTGCCGGACGTTATTTCCGCCAACCTGGGTCGTATTGTCGGCGATCTGTTATCGCCGCGCGAACTCACACCAGAAGACATCGATCTGTGGGCGATCCATCCGGGAGGCAAGGCCATTCTCGATAAGTTCGAAAAATCCGCCGCGCTACGCCCGCCGCAGATCGCTGCCTCGCGCGCTGTACTCCGGGATTTTGGAAACATGAGCAGTGCCACCATCCTGTTTGTGCTTCAGCGAATAATCGATCAATCGGCGGATTCGCCCGCCTCGATCGCCGCCATGGCGTTTGGCCCTGGCTTGACCGTCGAATGCGGGCTGCTTCGCGTCGTGCCCAGCCGCCAGCCGGCCATTGTCGATAAATCGCCAATGGAGGTGGCCGTTCCGTGACTTTCACGCAACGAACCCAATGAACTCAACCGACAGGCAACCAGACCACTCGAACCGAATCGAGTGCGATGTCGCCATCATCGGCGCGGGACCGGTCGGTTTGCTGCTGGCCAATTTGCTTGGCGCGTCCGGTGTGCGGACCTGCGTTTTCGACAAGCGCACCGAGCCTCAGACCAGTTCGATGGCCATTGGCATTACCCCGCCTTCGCTCGAAATCATGAAGCGCCTGCGACTCGACGATGTGTTCCGCGATGCGGGGGTCCCCGTCCGCCATGCCGAAGTATATGAGGCGCGGAGTTGCGTTGGACGACTCGATTTCGCCGGGATTGCTTCCGACTACCCATTCTTCCTGTCGTTACCGCAGGCGCGGACGGTCGAGATTCTCCGCTCGAATCTAGCCACGTTTGCCTGTGTCAACATTCGCGATGGTGTCGAATTTTCCGGCCTGAGGGACGACGGAAATGCCGTTCGGGCATTGTTTCGAGGTCTCAGCCGTTGGGACGTCGAGGTGCGGTCACGATTCTTGATTGGGGCGGACGGCCACAAGAGTTCGGTGCGCGCGGCGGCGGGATTGAAAGTGCGCGAGAAGACTTATTCGCAACGATTCATCATGGCCGATTTTGCGGACGAGAGCGGATTGGGCGTGGAAGCCCGGCTGTTCTTCACGCCCGAGGCGTCCGTTGAATCGTTCCCGTTACCGGGCGGGTTCCGCCGCTGGATTGCGCAGATGGACAATTCGGGTTGCGACAGGCCCGTTAATTATCTCATCGAGAGCGTGCGGCGGCTCACCAGATACGATTTGAGCGGTCGACCGGCCCGCTTTGTCAGTTCGTTCGGCGCGAAACGAATGATTGCCGATCGGTATCACGTCGGGCGCGTATTGCTGGCGGGAGATGCCGCGCATGTGATGAGTTCCATCGGTGGCCAGGGCATGAACACCGGTTTCGCCGATGCGGAGATGCTGGCAGAGATTCTTCCAGTCGTCCTGCAACAGCCGGACCGCATGGAACGGTGCTTTGCGGCCTACGATCGCATTCGCCGCCGTTCCTTTGAAGTGGCCGCGACGCGCGCGGAACGTGGCATGTGGCTCGGCACGTTGCGCGGCCGGATTGCGTCTTGGGGTCGGAAACAGTTCATTCGCCACGTGCTCTTCAATCGGGTAATGAAACCTCATCTCGCGCCGCATTTCACCATGCTCACAATTCCGTATCGCAACTTGAACGGCGTGCCGCGCGAGTGGCTTGCTGCCGATTGATCTATGCCCCCCTGGTCAAACATCCGCGCCGGCATCCAGACGCCGGACAAGAAACGGGATTACAACGCCGGGCTTTTCACGCGAGTCGCCCGTGAATACGACGGTGCCACTCGGGCGATGTCGCTCGGCCGAGATCAAACCTGGAAGCGTTGGCTGGTCGAGTCTCTTCCCGAACTTTCGGCACCGCGCTGCGTGGATCTCGCCTGCGGCTCTGGCGATGTAGCAGCGGCGCTGGCGAAACGTTTCCCGCGAGGTGAAGTTTTAGGCATCGATCTGACACCAGCGATGGTTGAAGTGGCGCGAGAGCGTTGCCCGCAGACGAAGGTCACTTTCCAAGTCAGGGACATGTGTTGCACTGGAATCGAGGATGGTTGGGCCGACATGGTGACCGGAAGTTATGCGCTGCGTAACGCGCCAGTGTTGGATGATGCGCTCGTAGAGATTCGACGCATTCTGAAGCCGGGTGGTTCGGCTGCCTTTCTGGATTTTGCAAAGCCACCCGCGGCCTGGCAGCAGTCCATCCAGATTCCGCTGCTGAAGTTTTGGGGCGGCTTTTGGGGCTGGGTGCTTCATGGCGGACCGGAGCACGCCTACATTGCCGAAAGCCTGCGCCAGTTCCCGGACCGGATTGCGTTACGTGAGCGATTTGTCCGGCGCGGTTTCAAGTTGAAACAGTCGCGCAACTGTTTCGGCGGCATGCTCGAAATCCTGGTCCTGGTCCGCGAGTAAGCTGGCGAACTGACGCAGATCCCTCGAAGCCAAACCCGCATGTCTGTGCCTGGTTCCGAAGCAACACCGCCCCGACGCTCTCTCGCCCTCGCTCTGCTTTGTCTGTCCGTCTGCGTGATCGTGATGGACGGCACCATCGTGAACATCGCGTTGCCGACGCTTCTGCGGGAA
>Ga0137433_1001092_pt1 | contig 12156 bp, 11 predicted proteins | sample EasRivERMZT840_2_FD_102335 | JGI IMG/M metagenome (GOLD analysis project Ga0137433, IMG submission 102335) | Soil microbial communities from meander-bound floodplain in the East River, Colorado, USA - East River MetaG ERMZT840_2 | ecosystem: Environmental > Terrestrial > Soil > Floodplain ...
TCATTGCCGAGTAGGCTGGATGTCGCTCGTTCCAGTTCCGCAGGGAGCGAATAAAGGCTGTCCTATTCGAGGGTTGTCAATAGACTCTCCTGACCATGATTAGATGGCTAGCCAAGCTGCTGGAGGCACTTACCGAAGACAAGCAAGCACCCAAGGGGCCGGCGGGGCTTCCGATCGAAGCACAGAATTACCTCGATAATCGAATCCGCGATGCCGTTGATCGAATCAATGATCGAACCGAGCACCGTTTGCGGGAAATCGTCAGGGAACAATTCCGCTGGAAGGACAAATGGCTACTTTCCTTTGGCATCTTCGGAGTGTTTCTCACGATTTTTTCCTTTTTCAGCATGAAAGAATTTTTACGGAAGCGAGCCGAAAAAGCAGCGATGGATTATCTGACGACGAACGTTACTCATCAAGCGATGATGGAAACGTTCCGATACGAGGTCACCAATTTCACCCAAACACAACTTAGCCCACTGAAAGAGGAGATTCTCCAAACGAGCAATACCGTCTTCTCAATGCGGCGACAAATCGCTCATGAACAGTCAGCCCTGCAAAAGAGAGTTCGATTACAGGAAGCATATCTCGGCGCACGAATCGGAAGCCTCAACAACTATGTAGATCTCAAACGGTTTTCCTCAGAGCCTGGCGAAGTTGGCTCTCTTGCCAAAGGGGCACGAGAAGAGGTTGAACATCATTTCGAGACTTATGTGCTCTCTCCTGAAAAGCGAATCCTTGTTGATCCAGTCAACTTCAAACCACTTGTACATCCCGTCGATCAGGTGTTTGAAATATTGTCTGGCCCGGATTCCGGAAATAGAATTGGGGCAGCGATTGCGCTCAAGGACCTTGCCCTAAGCAATACTGTTGAGAGTATTTGCAAACATCTTGAGGGGGAAACGAACCTATTTGTAATCGCGCACCTAATTGGTGCCATTCGTAGAATCACACAAACAACAATCAACATCCTCGATATTGAAGGTGTACAGAAGTGGTGGAGCGTCAATCGGACCAATGATGTATTCCGTGCCCCATACTTAGAAGTAGTTGCGGCCTTCAAACCAAAGATTATTGGCAACAGCGTCCAAGCAGTGCTTGTCGGAGATGACCTAGTGCGAGTGCTCGACGCGCTAATCGCAAAAGAACCGAACGCCTGCTACACGCGGTATCTGAAGGCACAAATATACCTTATGAATGGAAAACTTGAACAAGCTGAGACAGAGATTCAGGAAATTGATAGCCGTTTACCAAATTACTGTTTCCTATTCGACTTAAGAGCAAAACTACACTTTCGAAGAGGCGAAACTAACGAGGCGGTCACGGCTCTGAATCATTACTTCGACTTGAGCGCCAGCGGAGCCAAAAACTGGGTAACCTTTTCTGCAACTAATATGTACGGGGACATGCTGAAAGATGCTCGGCTAAGATGGCCACCACAGCTAATACGCAGTGAGTAAGGTCGACGGTCGGTAAGCGTCACGCTGGGCACCTCTGGTTAAGGATATCATAGACGTCATAGCATAGGAGCTATGACATCTACGGAGAACGATTCACCCTTACTCAAGTCCGACACGATTGGCCGCGTCTTCACGCCGCCGGCCCGTCGCGCACAGTTGCTCGACGAGTTCGAACGCAGCGGACTTTCGGGCGCGAAGTTCGCCGCTCTGGCCGGCCTCAAATACCCGACCTTCGCTGCCTGGGCTCAAGCCCGTCGCCAGCAACGAGGTGCGGACCCGCACGCTACTAAGGCTCCCAAGGACCCGGCGGCCAGTATGCGCTGGTTGGAAGCCGTCCTGGACCAGGCGCACGGACAGACGCCCGGCGTGGCGACGGCTCTGCGGGTGCGCCTGCCCGGCGGGGCGCAACTGGAAATCTCTCAGGCGGCCCAGATTCCGTTGGCCGTAGCGTTGCTCACGGCCTTGGAGAAGCCGGCACTGGCATGTTGAGTTTTGCCGGCAGCTTGAAGGTGTTCGTCGCGCTGGAAGCCTGCGACATGCGCAAAGGGTTCAACGGACTGCACGGGCTGGTGACCGAGAAGCTCGGCGAAAACCCCCGCACCGGCGCACTCTTTGTCTTCACCAACCGCCGACACAATCGGCTCAAGATCCTGGTTTGGGATGGGACCGGGTTTTGGCTCTGCACCAAACGGCTGGAGGAGGGGACTTTCTCCTGGCCCAAAAGTGTCGAGCCGCAAACCACCAAGCTGCGGCTGGCGCCCGAGGCGCTGGCTTTGCTCACCGACGGAGTCGAACTGCGCGGGGCCAAACTGCGCCCCTGGTACGAGCGCCAGGAGGCGTGAAAGTTTTCCTGCGCGGCTTTGAATAAAACTCTCCGCGCGTCGATCTGTCCTGGCGCCCGATGCGCGCCTCGCCCAATGAACTGACCGTGTTGCGAGAACGCGTCGCCACGCTGGAGACGGCGCTGGCCGGCGCGCAACAGGAGAACGCGCTCCTGCGGCAAAAGGTCGACGCGCTGGTGCGACGGATTTTCGGCGTCAGCAACGAACGGATCGATCCCGCGCAACTCGAACTGCTGCTCCAACTGCCCGCGGCCTCGACCGTGGCAGTGCCAACCCCGTCGAGTCCACCGCCGCCTGGTCCAGCGCGCCCACGCCCGGAACGAGCCGCGCGTCTGCCAGAAAACCTGCCCGTCATCGAACAGGTCATTGAACCTGAGCCGGTGCAACAACAACCGCAGCTCTGGCGCTGCATTGGCCAGGAAGTCAGCGAGCAACTCGATTACGAGCCGGGCCGCTTTCTGCGGCGGCGCACCATTCGCAAGAAATACGTTCATCGCACCGACCGTGACCGCGCTCCACTCATCGCCCCGCTGCCCGAGCGGCTGGCCGACCGCAGCCTGCCCGCCCCGGGATTGCTGGCCCACATTGTGGTCAGCAAATACTGCGATCATTTACCGCTCTACCGGCAGGAACACATCTTCGCCCGCCGCTACGATGTCCATCTGCCGCGGCAAACCCTGGCCCGCTGGGTAGAGTTGGCCGCCGACTGGCTCAAGCCCATCTACGAACACATCCGCACCGGCGTGCTGGCCGGTGGCTACGTGCAAATCGACGAAACCCCCATCCGCTACCTGGCTCCGGGAAATGGCCAGACCAAACTCGGCTACCTGTGGACGGCTCATCGTCCCCGCGGCGACGTGCTCTACCGCTGGGAAACCAGCCGCGCCGCGGCGTGTTTGGAAAATATCCTGCCAGTGGACTTCACCGGCACGGTGCAGTGCGACGGCTACTCCGGCTATCGCGCCTTTGCCGACCGGCGACCGAGCCCGCTCACCCTGGCCGGCTGCTGGGCGCATGTCAGAAGAAAGTTCCACGACGCCCTGGAGCAAAGTCCGCGCACCGCCGGCTGGCTGCTGCGGCAACTCCAACACCTCTATTGCATCGAAGCGTGCCTGCGCCAACAGCGCGCCGGTCCCCAACTGCGCGAAGCGACGCGCGCCTGGCAAAGCCGACCCATCGTCCAACGGATCCACCAAGCCCTCCTGTTACTCAAAGCCAGCCACCGGCACCTGCCCCAAAGCCTGCTCGGTCAAGCCATCGACTACACCCTGGGCCAGTGGAGGGCCTTGGAAGTTTACCTGAGCGACGGCCGGGTGGAGATCGACAACAACCTGGTTGAAAATGCCATTCGCCCCACGGCGGTGGGCAGTAAGCGACACGCGGGGCACCCGTAGATGAGCGGGTCATAAACGTCGTAGCGTTTGGGCTATGACGAATACGACAGAGGATTCGGGTTCACAGTTGCTCAAGAGCGACGCGCTCGGACGGGTGCGCACGCCGCCAGAACGGCGCGAGCAATTGCTCGACGAGTTCGAGCGCAGCGGCATTTCGGGCATCAAGTTCGCCGCACTGGCCGGCCTCAAATATCAAACCCTCGCCACCTGGTTGCAGCAACGCAAACGCCGGCGGACCGCCACCATCAAACGCAAAACCCCCGCGAAGGTGCGCTGGCTGGAGGCCGTCGTCGGCCAGACGACGGACCCTGGCACCGGTCCGTCGCTGCGGGTGCAGCTGCCCGGCGGGGCGCGGCTGGAGATTTCCGGTGCCAAGCAAATCCCGCTGGCCGCGGCCTTGTTGCGGGCCTTGGCAAAGGCGGCCGCCGCATGCTGAGTTTCGCCGGGAGCTTGAAGGTGTTCGTGGCGCTGGAGGCGTGCGACATGCGCAAGGGGTTCAACGGCCTGCACGCGTTGGTGACGGAGAAACTCGGCGAGGATCCACGGGCGGGCGCGTTGTTTGTCTTCACCAACCGGCGCCGATCCCGACTGAAGATCCTCTGCTGGGACGGCACGGGGTTGTGGGTCTGCAGCAAGCGGCTGGAGCAGGGAACTTTCTCCTGGCCCAAAAGCGCGGAGCAACAAACGACGAAGCTGCGACTCTCGCCGGAAGCGCTGGCGTTGTTGACCGATGGCGTCGATCTGCGTGGGCCGAAGTTGCGCCCGTGGTACGAGCGCGACGGCGGGTGAAAGTTTTTCTGCGTTGCTTTGAATAATTTCCGGATCGCGTCGATCTGTTCAGGCGCACGATGCGCGCCGAACCCCAGACGGAACTGACCCAGTTGCGGGAACTCGTCGCCACGCTGCAAGCGGCGCTGGAGCAGTCGCACCAGGAGAACGCGCTCCTGCGCCAAAAAGTCGATGCGCTCGTGCGCCGCGTTTTCGGCACGAGCAGTGAACGGATCGATCCCGCGCAACTCGAACTGCTCCTGCAACTGTCCGCGACCATCACGTCCCTCGCCGCTGAACCACCGCCGAGCCTGCCCAAAGGGCGCGCCCCTCGTTCTCGAAAAGAGCGCACGCCGCGTCTGCCTGAAGATCTGCCTGTCGTCGAACAGGTCATCGATCCTCAACCCGTGCAAGCCGCGCCGCAAGCCTGGCGCTGCATCGGCCAGGAAGTCAGCGAACAACTCGATTACGAACCCGGCCGTTTCCTGCGCCGGCGCCTCGTGCGCCGCAAATACGTTCACCGCACCGACCGCGATCAGGCCCCGCTCATCGCGCCGCTGCCCGAGCGCCTGCGCGAACGCGGCCTGGCCGCGCCCGGTTTGCTCGCGCACATCCTCGTCAGCAAATACTGTGACCACCTTCCGCTCTACCGGCAGGAACAAATCTTCGCCCGCCGCCACGACGTGCATCTGCCGCGGCAGACGCTCTGCCGCTGGGTGGAACTAGCCGCCGACTGGCTGAAACCGATTTACGAAACCATCCGCACCGGCGTGCTGGGGGGCGGCTACGTGCAGATCGATGAAACCCCGATCCGGTATCTGTCTCCCGGAAACGGGCAGACCAAACAAGGCTACCTGTGGACCGCCCATCGCCCCCGCGGCGACGTCCTCTACCGCTGGGAAACCAGCCGCGCCGCCGCGTGTTTGGAGAACATCCTGCCCGTGGACTTCACCGGCACGATCCAATGCGATGGTTATCCCGGCTACGGAGCCTTTGCCGACCGACGGCCCAGCGCGATCACCCTGGCCGGTTGCTGGGCGCACGTGAGAAGAAAGTTCCACGACGCCCTCGAACAAACCCCGCGCACTGGCGGGTGGCTGTTGCGCCAGATCCAACATCTCTACCAGGTGGAAGCGCACCTGCGCGAACACCGCGCCGGGCCGCGACTACGCGTCGCGGTGCGGGCGCACCAAAGCCGACCGATCGCAGAACGGATCCAGAAAGCCCTCATCCTCCTCAAGGCCAGCCACCGGCACCTGCCCCAAAGTCTGCTCGGCCAAGCCATCGACTATGCGCTGGGCCAATGGCCCACGCTGGAGATCTTCCTCAACGACGGTCGCGTCGAGATCGACAACAACCTGGTGGAAAATGCCATTCGCCCGACGGCCCTCGGCAAGAAAAACTGGCTCTTCATCGGCGACGCCGGGGCGGGCGAACGCAGCGCCATCCTCTACACGGTGATCGAAAGCTGTCGGCGGCGCGAAATCGATCCCTACGGCTACCTGCGCGACGTGCTCACCCGCCTGCCCAACATGACCAACCGGCAGATCCCCGAAGTGACCCCCGAAGCCTGGGCCAAAGCCCGCCGCCTCACTGCCTCGGCCAAGGCATCATAAACGTCGTAGCAAAGAGCCTACGACGCTTATGACTTCGGTGGACGCTCCTCTGTCAATAGGCACCCTGCGTGTCGCTTACGACGGTCGGGCATCGTTAGCAATACACCCACCAAACGGCGCGATCGTTTTGCCACCGGCTGCGCAGCCATCCGTGACCCATTGCACCTGACGCGGGCATCTTTCATCATTGCTTTGGAGGGGTAGCGTGCATGACATTCCTTCATCCTCATGTCGCGACTTATCATAGGTCTGGATACAGAGTACGGTTCGTTGCTTGATAGGCTCATGGAGAAGGCGCAACAGATTCACCACCTTTCCGTCCATGCCTGACGCCACTCTCGCCGGCCTCGGTGTCCTGATCCTGGAGGACGAGCCGCTGTTGCGCCGCCAGCTTACGGCGCATCTGGAGGGCCTGGGTGCGGACGTCACCGGCGTGGGCACGCTCGGCGCCGCGCGCCGCATCGTTGACGATCTCCCGCTGGATGTTGCCCTGTTGGATGTGAACCTGCCGGACGGGCACGGTACCGATCTGCTCAAGGAGAAAGCGTTTTCGGCGAACACCAGCGTCATCGTGATGACCGCGGAGGGCGGCGTGGCGGGCGCCGTGGAAGCGATGCGATTGGGAGCGCTCGATTATCTCGTCAAGCCGTTTGATCCCGGTGAAATGGCCCTGGTCATCGCGCGCGCGCGGCGCGCCCGGCAATCGGCGCGCGTCGAGGAGCACCGGCGCAGCGATGGCGCGATGTCCGGCGCGGACTTGTTCTTCGGTTCGGCGATGGCCGCGCTGGAAAAGCGGTTGGAGAAAATCCTCGGAGCGGATGAGCGCGTGCGGACGCATCTGCCACCGGTGCTCATTGAAGGTGAAACCGGCACCGGCAAAACCACCATCGCCCGATGGCTGCACCATCGCGGATCGCGCGCGACCCAGCCGCTGGTGGAGATGAATTGTTCCGCGGTGCCGGAGACACTGGCCGAATCGGAATTGTTCGGCCACGAGCGCGGAGCGTTCACCGACGCGCGCACGGCGCGGATGGGGTTATTCGAGGCCGCGAATGGCGGAACTTTGTTCCTCGACGAATTGCCCAGCCTGTCGCCGGGCTTGCAGGCCAAGGTGCTGAAGGCGCTCGAAGATCACCGCGTCCGCCGGCTCGGTGGGAACAAGGAGATCCCGATCGATGTGCGGGTGATTGCCGCGACTCATCGCGATCTGAAAAAGCTGATCGCGGCCGGACAGTTCCGCGAAGACCTTTACCACCGGCTGGATCTTTACCGCGTGGAAATCCCGCCGTTGCGCGAGCGCGGCGGCGATATCCTGAAGCTGGCGGAACTGCTGATGGGGCGTCTGTGCCAGCGGCATCGGCTGCCGCGCAAGGCCATCACCAGCGCGGGGAGCGGCCGACTCCTCGCGCATCCCTGGCCGGGCAACGTCCGCGAACTGTCGCACGAGCTGGAGCGGGCCGTGGTGTTCGAGGAAACCGACCAGTTGGACTTCAATCATCTCGCATCACCGGGTGGCGAAGGGGCGCCAGTGGACCCGCGCGACTGGCTCAATGCGAAGTTCACCTTCCCGCCGCAAGGCTTCTCACTGGAGGACGCCATCAACCGCCTTATTCAACTCGCCCTCAAGCAGACCGGGAACAACGTCTCAGCCGCCGCCCGGCTTCTCGGCGTGTCCCGTGATTATGTTCGCTACCGGCTGTCGGGCGGCAAATCGCCGGACAGTTCCGACGATTCGTAGCAGCCGACGTGAGGAGGCTCTGATCCTTCGCGAACGTCTCGATGCTGGAAAGGATTTGAGCCTCCTCACGTCGTCTGCTACCCAGTACGGTTGCCCGAAACACGCTGGGGAATAGCGCCCACCCGCTTGACCGGTCGGTGGTTGAGATGGGAGAGGGCTCCCAATGCTGATGACTGGGCTGACGGCCAGGACTCCGGTGTCAGGTGAAACCAAGCCAAATAGGCCCGCCGCCCCGTATTCGGACTGCTGGCACACGTTCTGCCTTGCTGTTGCCGGATGGCATGACGCGTTGTAAGATGCGGCGTCTCAATTCCACCGCGGGCGTAGTCGAACGTATGAGTCATTGGCGAGAATCTGTTATGGCCGGTGTGGCGACCCTGGTTGCCGCCGCGGTCCCCGCTTTCAGCCAGACGAGTATAACATCGGCGGTGAAAATCACGGATCGCGATGGCCGGATCGTGTTGTCTGAGCAGCAAGCGACGGATATCGGCATCAACCTCGGACCCGGCCTGACGGCAGTGGATCGGCAGAACCTCTCCGACGCGGTCAGGGAGCGGCTGCGCCGCTTCGAGTTGTCCCGCGACGCTTATCAACGCGAGCAGGAGCAGTTGAAGAAGCGACTCAACGGCGCGGCCACCGAGGCAGAGCGCGAGCGGGTCCGTGCGTTAATCAAGGACAAGCGGGATGCGTGGCTGCGCCGGTCGGTCGAAGTGCGGACGCAGGCCAAGGAACGCATCGCAGAGTTGCGCCGTCAGTTGCCGTCCAAGAAGGAGGTTTTGGACGCCGCGAAAGAGAATGCCCGCGACACGATCAATGAAATTCGCAAGCGGCACGGCGTAACCGATCCATAACCACACAACGCACCCGAGCCGGACCACACGAATTGAGACCCACACAAAGCAGTTAACAACACCGGCAGCGCGAGCGCGCCGCCAAACGTGCCCGAACCCGAATGTGGCGTCGTTGTTTCAGCCAGGCGTGGGTGCAGTGGACCCAAACGCTAGCGGCTGCCCTGGTGGGAACAACCGTGCCGGCGGCCTTCGCGCACGCCGTTGAACCTGTTTTCAAGCTGGAGGCTCATTCGCCCAACGCGCCCGGAGTGCGCCCGTCCCCGGGCGCAGGAACGTCCGCCCTGGCTTTGGCGCAGGAGATTCCGAAAGTGTCGAGCAATGCCAACCTTGCTGCGCTCGAGGACGGGCGCACTCCAGAACTCTTGCCATTGCCTGCTGAGCCTTCAGAGTCGGCCTGGGAGAGCGCCTTCACCATCAAGGCCGGCATCGGTTACAAGGACAACCTGACGCTCGCTCCAGATCCACGCGAGTCCAGCCCCTTCGCCGCTTCCGCGCTCGAAGCGTTCGCGATCCGCCATTCGGAAAACGGCCATCAACTGATGGCACTGGCCACGTTCGAGGACGCCCGCTACTGGTCGGGCAACACGGTCGATCACGAAGACCTGGGGATTGCCCAGGCCGAATGGCGGCGCTTTTGGGCCAACGACTGGCAGGCCGCGCTGGGAGTGGAGGGCATCTACCTCGACCAGGTGGTGGACCTTTCGGTAACGGAAGCTGTTCGTCAGCCATTGCCAATCCGCGGCTGGATCCTGACGGTGCGGCCCGGCACGCGACGAGAGCTGTCGGCGCAAACGTGGTTGGCGTTGGAGCTACCCGTGGCGCGGCAGTTGTATGACGGACCCATTGACGATCACTGGGAAGCGGGGCCAAAAGTTGTCGTCGGTCACAATTTGGGCGGGCAAACCGAGGTCAGCCTGACCTACGCGTTCACGTATCGCGACTACGACGAGGAAGTCGCCCGGGATTCTGCTGGAGCCGCGGTGACCAACACCGTCCGCTCCACCGACCAGCATGACATCGCTGGCGCATGGAAACATTATTGGGATGTCGCACGCCATTGGCGCAGTGTGACGAAACTGGGCTACCGCCACAGTTCGGACAATTTCAGCGGTTACTTCGACTACGAACGTTACTCTGTTTCTCAGGAGATCCGGTTCCAGACCGACGCATGGGAGATCAGCGCCGAGGCGCGCCTCTCACGTTACCGATACCCCGTGCAAACGGTCAGCGACACCGACCTGCGCAAGCGTGAACGGAAGGAACTAACACTGGCCCTTCGCGCCGAGCGGCAATTAGCCAGGCACGTCCGCCTGTACGCTCAATATGATTACGAACGCACCGACTCAAACGCGTCGCTCGATGAATACGCGGTGAACACCGTCAGCGGCGGAGTAATGGTGGAATTCTAGCAACGCGTGGAACGCATCCTTCAAATCAAGAAACTGCTGCTCCGTTCGAAGCGGACGCCATGGGTGCTCGTGGCGCTGTCGCTCGCCGTGCTAGCTGGTGCCATTCTGCTGACCATGCGGCAGACGCGCGCCAGCATTCGCGCGCAGATCGCCGGGCGCGACGGCGAAGTGCTGTACGCCGTGTCCCGCATGACCATGCCGGCGGAGTCAACGTCGAATGATCCGACCGGGGCCATGGACGATCCCGCCAACCAGCTTGCCGTCCTGCTTGAAACCTCGCGTCTCAGCCTGGTCATGGGCGCGCGGCTGTTCGACACGGACGGCGGGTTTGTCGGAAGTTTTCCCGGCGACATGATGGAATCCGGCCTCAGCCCACCGGACTTGCGGTCGTTGCGGGATTTCAAGCCGGTGAGCCACTTCCATCCGGCCGTCTGGCTGTCTGACCATTTTGTTCCTGCGGCCATCGAGGACATCGACAGGGATCGCAAGATGCCGGTGCTGGAAGTGAACGTGCCGCTGCACGTCGGCAAACCGCGTCGGCTGGTCGGCATCGCTCAGTTCATCATTGAGGGCCACAGCATCGCGGAGGAATTCGCGCGGCTGGATAGGAATTTGTTCGAACAGGCTTTGATGGCGTTTCTCGCCGGCGGGATCGTGCTGGTGGCGGCGATTGCGTGGAGCTTCCGGCGGTTGAACCGCGCGCACCGCCTGTTGGCCGAACGGACGGAAAGCCTGCTTACCGCCAACCAGGAACTGGCGCTGGCCGCGAAGACCTCTGCCGTTGGAGCAGTCACCTCCCATTTGATCCATGGCCTGCGCAATCCCCTGGCGGGTTTGCAGAATTTCGTCGCCGGCCTGGGTGCGAACCTGGCGGACCATCCCGATGGGGACTTGCAGCAGGCCATCGCCGCCACGCGCCGGATGCAGACGATGATCAACGAAGTCGTGGGGGTGCTGCGCGAAGAGGAAAGCACGGGCCAGTATGAAATTCCCATCGCGGAACTGGTCGAGATGATTTCGAACAAAGTTCAGGCATTGTCGCGCGCGCGGGGAGTGGAACTGATCGCCTCGAAGCGGAGCGAGGCCGTCCTTCCCAACCGCGCCGCGAACCTAGTCGCGTTGATTCTCGTAAACCTCGTGCAGAACGCCGTCGAAGCGACACCGCGAGGCAAGGCTGTCCGGCTCTCGCTGACGCAGGACAACGAACAGCTCCTTGCGGAAGTACGGGACCAGGGACGCGGCTTTCCGGCGGACCGCAGCGTGTTCGCGCCTTGCCAGTCCGGCAAGGAAGGTGGCAGCGGTATCGGCCTGGCGATCAGCAAACAACTGGCGAATCATCTCGGCGCCAAGCTTGAATTGCGCGAAAACTCCGCCGGCGGCTGCGTCTTCGTCCTGTCGCTGCCAGCTTCGCTTTGGAAAGCAAAAACAAGTTCAGTAACCGTCACCATGAGTTGAGGCTCCTTCAATGACCCCATGCATGATTTGACGATTTGATTTTCACGCGACTCCGCTTAATCAGAAATCGGACCCGCAGATGCGACGAATTGGAATCCCGGCCCTGGGCGCGAGGGCAACAGGACTGTTGCTGCTCGCCGTGTGGCTTTTGTCGTTGCAGGACGAAGCGGCGGGCGCCGGGGCCCCACTGCGCTGGCGCTGGTCGAATCCACGTCCGCACGGCGGCAACATCGTGGACATGGCGTATTCGCCCGGGCTTGGCGTGGCGGTGCAGGTGGCGGAGCTTGGGCAAATCTTTTCCAGCGGCGATCTGAATCTCTGGATCCCGCGAGCCAGCGGCACCTCGAACGATTTGCGCGGCGTGACATTTTTCGGCGGGCGGATTCTCGTCGTCGGTTCGAGTGGAACGGTTCTCTACGCAGACAGCCCGGATTACTTTCGGCACGGCACGCTGGTCGGCGGGCCGATCCCCGATTGGTTTGAATCGGTGGCGGCTTCGCCCGCACTCGCGATGGCGGTGGCGGTGGGTGATAACGGAGTGATCTACACGACCACCAATGGCGTTGCCTGGCGGCGTCAGGCCAGCGCCAATCAATGGTTGCGAGGCGTGGCTTACGGCGCCA
>Ga0137433_1001093_pt1 | contig 12148 bp, 9 predicted proteins | sample EasRivERMZT840_2_FD_102335 | JGI IMG/M metagenome (GOLD analysis project Ga0137433, IMG submission 102335) | Soil microbial communities from meander-bound floodplain in the East River, Colorado, USA - East River MetaG ERMZT840_2 | ecosystem: Environmental > Terrestrial > Soil > Floodplain ...
AGGTGCTGGAGCTGATCCGTGCCGACGTGGCGGAGGACAAGGTTCGGATCGATAACCCGACGCAGAACCTGGAGAGCTACTTTCTCGATGTGGTGGCGAAAGCAAAGCAGGCAGCCGCCGAAACCTCCGGCGCGCAATCGGGCGGCAAGGTGGCTGCGTATCTTCAAGCTGGCGCGGAGGCGAAGCCGGCGACGGACAAGGTGCTGGAACGGTTGACGGCACCTGCGCCGGTGAAGGAAGTGGAGCAACCCGCTGTTGCGCCTGCTTCTACCGTCAACCAGACGAAGCTCGATTCGCTCACGCGGCGTGAACGCGCCGGGTCGGAAACCGGCGCTCCGACCGCGACGCCTGCGCCGGAAGCGAAGCCCGCGGATTTAGCAAAGGCGAACGAGAAGCTGTCGTCGCTGCTCAACAAGCCAAAGTCCTGATGGAATCCGGTCACCCATTTGTCCGCCTGTTGCTGAGATTCAGTGTACTGGTTCCTCTGCTTCGCTGGATTGTCGGCCAACGCATGTGGGCGGTGACGACTCTTACCTGGAAAGCCGCCTTCCGCTTTCGTCTCTTCTGGGTGCTGGCCGGATTGCTCCTATGCTCGGTGGTTCTGTTGCCGCTGCTCATCAAGGATGACGGCACGGCGCGCGGGTTCATCCAGATTATGCTCACCTATACGTTGAGCGTGGTCACGGCGTTGCTCGGATTCTCCACGCTCTGGCTGGCCTGTGGCACGCTGGCACGGGATATCGAGGATTGCTCGATGCAGATGGTCGTGGTGAAGCCCATCGCACGCTGGCAGATCTGGCTGGGCAAATGGCTCGGCATCCTGCTGCTGAATGCCAGCCTGCTGGCCCTGGCCGGCGGAGGCATCTACGGCCTGCTTCAGTGGCGCACCGCGCGAATGGAAAAAGCGCTGGCCCTGGCGCGCGCAGCCAAAGACGAAAAGCTGGCGGCGCATCTCGCGGCGCAACTGGGCGTCCTGCGGAATGAGATCTTCGTTGCGCGCGGATCGCTCAAGGAGCCGGTGCCCGACCTCGAAATGGAAGTGGATCGGCAGATGGAAAAGCTGCCCAACAAGGAATCATTGTCGCCGGAACAGGTGCAGGAGACGCGCGTCCAGTTCCGCGAACGCATCAACGCCATCCAGCAGGTTGTCCCGCCCAACCATCTTCGCCGTTGGAACATCGAACTCGGCCTTCAGCGCCATCTCCTCCGCAATCAACCGCTGTTCCTGCGGGTGAAGTTTTACGCCGCGCAAACCAACCAGGCCGGCACTTATCTCGGACTGTGGCAGGTCGGGCCGCCGGAGAGCGGACGGGCGAGCAGCATGCCGCAGAGCCTGGCGGCGAACACGTTTCACGAGATGACCATCCCGCCGAATCTGTTCGATGACAGCGGCAAGCTCACCATCGACTTCGAGAACCGGAACAACGTGGCGTTGGTATTTCCGCTGGATGAAGGGCTGGAAGTCCTCTACCGCGAAGGCGGCTTCGGCCTGAACTTCTCGCGCGGGCTGGGCATCATCTGGTGCTGGCTCGCGCTGCTGGCTGCGCTCGGACTGGCATCGGCCAGTCTGATGTCGTTTCCGGTGGCGGCGTTTTTCTCTGTGAGCGTGCTCATTGTGGCGTTGTCGAGCGGGACGCTGGCCAACGCCGTCCAGGAGGGCACGGTCATGGGTCTGGATCACGAAGGTGGAGTCAGCGAGAAGTCTCCCTTGGATCGTGTGGCGCTTCCTGTCTTCGAGTCCATGCTTTACGTTATTAACCTCACGAAACAAACGGCAACGATTCCTCAATGGTTTGCCGAGGTGCTGCCCGCTCCGCTCCGCTCACTCCTCCACACAATCTTTCCGTCTCCTCCTGAACCCTTTTCTCCCGTGGCTGCATTGAGCACTGGCCGCAGCATCACTTGGGGAACGCTGGTCCGGGCTTGTGCCCAAATAGTCATCTTCATGGGAGGCATTTTCAGTATTGCCGGCATGGTCATCCTCACCCTCCGCGAACTGGCGACGGCACAGGGGCAAAGTTGAGATGAACGGCCGTCCTTACAAACTGCTATTGATCGGAGCTGCGGTAGTGCTCCTGGTGGCCGCGTCCTTTTTGCAACGACAACTCAACCGGCAACGCGCGGAGCTCGGCCTGACGCGCATCGCGCCATTGGAAAACGCGCCGCCGGTGCTGGCGTTCACCACTGTGGCGCTCGGTGGATTTCGCGGTCTGATTGCCAACGCGCTTTGGATTCGCGCCAATGATCTTCAGATGGAGGACCGGTTCTTCGAGCAGGTGCAACTCGCCGACTGGATCACCAAGCTTGAACCGACCTTCACGCAGGTCTGGCTCGTCCAGGGGTGGAACATGGCCTACAACATCTCGGTCAAGTTCCGTGATCCTTACGACCGCTGGCGCTGGGTGCAACGCGGCATCGAACTGCTTCGCGATGAGGGGTTGAAATACAATCCGAGGGAGGCGCTGATTTACCGGGAACTCGCCTGGTTCTACCAGCACAAGATGGGACAGAACCTGGACGACGCTCACTTGATTTACAAATATGAGTGGGCCAACGAAATGACCCGCGTGCTGGGCGGCGGGCGCCCGAACTACGACGAGTTGGTCAACCCCTCGACGGGCGAAGCGCGCGAACGGGCGAGACTGGTCCGTGAAAAGTACAAGATGGACCCGGCGGTGATGAAACGGGCCGACGAACTTTACGGCCCGCTGGAATGGCGCCTGCCGGAGGCTAGCGCCATTTACTGGGCGACGGTGGGCCTGGAAAAATCCGACAAACGGGATTTGATCACGCTCCGGCGCATCATCTTCCAGTCGCTGCACGCCTCCGTGCTGCGCGGGCGCATCGTGCTTGCGCACACCAACGGCACGTATGTCTTCGGCCCGGATCTCAGCAAAATCGGGCTGGCTCACGATGGTTACACGAAAATGCTCGCTGAGGAAACCGAGATGCCCTACGCGATCGTGAAGGCGCACCGCAATTTCCTCAAGGAAGCGGTGTACTTACTCTACACCCACAACCGGCTCGCCGAAGCCAACCGTTGGATGGCGGTGCTGAAGGAGAAGTATCCGGAGGCTGTCCCGGCGGATCAATCGGTGGAGACCTACGCCCTTAAACGGATGACGGAGAACATCACCGAGTTGAACCACAACCGGGTAAAGGCGATGCTGGAAGGGTTCATCCGCCAGCATTTCGAGCATCTCGCCATTGAGGACGATGAACGCGCCGCTGGCTTTCTGCTCCGCGCGCGGAACCTGTGGGCCTTCTACGACTCGTCCATCCAGAGCCGCCGGGAACAGTTGCGCATGGAATCCATCGAGGGCATGTACCGGCGAATCCTTGATGAAATGCTCGACCCGCAGACGGGCATCGCCTCCGGCTACGCCGCGCAACTGCGCACCAAGCTCAATCTGCCGGCGCCGGTGGCGCCGAAAACCAACCCGCCTCCGGTCGCGCCGAAGCGACCGTAGCGAAACATCTGCAGGCCAGCAGGCCGGCAGGTGGGAGAATTGAGATGCGTTTGCGCCTCTGGCCTGCCGGCCTGCTGGCTTTCCGGCCTGCCAATCAATTCCCCGCTTTCACCCGTGCCGCCCGGACCATCTGCTCCACCAGCGTGTCGGATTTCCAATCGTTCTCCGGCGTAATCCACTGGATGCGCCCGGTAGCGTCCACCACCACGGTGCGCACGTTGTGATTGATGGGTTCGTTGGGATTGGCCCGCCAGAATTGGAGGCCGAACTGTTCGCTGATGGCCGTGATGTCGTTGAGCGTGCCGGTGACGTGGTCCCAGTGGTTTGGATCGGCCTTGTAGCGTTGGGCGTAGCCCTCCAGCCGCTGGGGCGTGTCATACTCCGGATCGATGGTGATGCTCAGGAGATGCCAATTGGTCGGGCCACCGGCCATCGCCTTCAGCTTCTGCGCCGTCTCCGAGAACCCCGTGCTCAGGCGCGGACAAAACGTCGGGAAGGGGCAGCGTGTGAAGATAAACGTGATGGCGAGTGCGCGGCCCTGGAACTCACCCAGGCGTACGGCGCGGCCTGTGGAGTTGGTAAACGTATAGTCGGGCAGCTTGTCGCCCACCGCCAGCGGTTCGACCTGAGGCACCCGGCGAAAACTCGGTTCGGGCGGTAGCGGCGTGCGTGGGCCATCGATTTTCTTGAGTTGATCGATCCAGCCATCGTCGTCCGTCACCAACATGCGAAACGAAACCGTGTCGCCCGCCTGCAAGCCCGCCAATTCTTTGGCTTCCTTCACGTCGAGCATCATGGTCATCGCTTCCATGTAATTCGTAATCTCTTCGTGGGCGATCTTGACCTTCTTCCTTTCGGGGAACAGTTCTTTGATCACGCCCTTGACCTGGTAAATCTGGGGATTGGTTTTGGCGCCGGTTTGCGGCGGTGGAACTGGAGTGTTGGTGTTGTTTTTCCGGCAGGAAAGCGCGGTGAGCGGCACAATCGCCGCCGTCAGCAGGGTCACAAGGTTTCGCTTCATCATGCGCGGAAAAGATTGACGACATCGGCGGCACTGACAAGTCCGGAGCGCGGGTTTTCAACCCGCAGCAAGCCAGCCGTCAGGACAGTCTTCGAACGAATGGGCTCCTTCGCCGATCCAAAGCTGCTGCGGCTCGCAGAGCCGCGCTCCGCCAATTCCGTCATCGTTTCGGCAACGCATCCTGCGGATAGGCCCTGTTTTGGGCTTCCCTGCGCTTTCGTTCTTTTCAAGACCCATCGGCCCCTGTAATCATTGGCCATGCCAGATGCAGCGCGAGCGGGAGAAAAGATTTTCCGTGGCATCCCGGTTTCGCCGGGCGTATGCCGGGGAAAAATCCTGCTGCTGGGCAAGCCGCAGTCCGACGCCGTCGGTCGCCGGCCAATTCAGGAGGCCGAAGTAGCCGCCGAACTGAAGCGATTCGAGCAGGCGTTGGTGAACACTCGCCAGCAGATCCTCGAAGTGCAACGGCAGGTGACGGAGGGATTGGGCGCGCGGGACGCCGCCATCTTTGATGCCCACCTGCTCGTGCTGGAAGACCCCGTGCTCATCGAGGAAGTCAACAAGCTGGTCCAGCAGGACAAAGTTTCGGCGGAGTATGCCTTCCAGCAAGTGGCCGAAAAGTACGCCCGGACGCTCAGCGCCATCGACGATGAATACCTGCGCGAGCGGGCCGCCGACACACGCGACGTCGCCGCGCGCATGCTGGATAATCTGAGTGGCCGGGCCGCCAACCTCGACCTGGCCAGGCTCTCCGAGCCGTGCATCATCATCAGCTACGATCTCACGCCCTCGCAGACCGCCCAAATGAATCGGAAGATGGTGCTCGGCTTTGCGACCGACATTGGCAGCCGCACTTCCCACACCGCGATCATGGCCCGGTCGATGCGCATCCCAGCCGTGGTCGGTTTGAAGCATGCCTCCCGGGATCTGGCCTCGGGCTCCTACGCCCTCCTTGATGGTTACAATGGCCAGATTGTCGTCAATCCGACAGACCAGACGCTCTTTGAATACGGCCAGTTGGATCGCAAACGGGTCACGCTCGAGGAAAAGCTCCGGGACACCCTCGACCAGCCGGCGGTGACGCTCGATGGGACGCGCATCGTTCTCTCAGCCAACGTCGAGCAGCCGGGGGACACGGAAGCAGTACTGGCCAGCGGCGCCGAGGGCGTTGGGCTGTTTCGCACCGAATACCTTTTCATCAATCGCGACTCGCTCCCCAACGAAGAAGAGCAGTATCAGGCCTACCACCAGGTCGCTGCGGCCCTGAAACCCAGTCCGGTCATCATCCGCACCCTGGACCTCGGCGGCGACAAGTTCCTTTCCCACCTCCAGGTGCCGCAGGAAATGAACCCGTTCCTCGGCTGGCGGGCCATCCGGTTCTGCCTCCAGGAGCGCGACGTCTTTCGAGTTCAATTGCGTGCCATCCTCCGCGCCAGCATCGAGGGCAACATCAAGATCATGTACCCGATGATCTCCGGCCTCGATGAACTAAACCAGGCCAACGCGATGCTGGAGGAGTTCAAGGCCGAGCTTCGTTGCGAAGGCATCCCGTTCAATGAGACGATGGATGTTGGGGCGATGATCGAAATTCCCTCCGCCGCCGTCGCCGCCGAGTCCCTGGCGAAGCGGGTGAAATTCTTCAGCCTTGGCACCAACGATCTCATCCAATATTCGCTGGCCGTCGATCGCTTGAATGAAAAAATCGCGCATCTTTACGAGCCGACGCATCCGGCCATCGTGCGCCTGATCAAAATGACGGCCGATGCCGGAAACAAATACGGCGTCTGGACCGGCGTGTGCGGAGAAATGGCTGGTGACCCTGTGTTCACTCCGCTGCTGCTTGGGCTGGGCGTGACCGAGCTGAGCGCCGCACCCGCGTCTGTCCCGCAAATCAAGCACCTCATCCGCCGCCTCAAGATGGCCGAAGCGCTGGAACTGGCGGAGTTCGCGTTAAACTGCGAATCCGGTGCCGAGATTCTTGCGCGATGCAGGAAGCTTGTGTCGCAAATTGCGCCGAACCTCGTCGATGAGTCGTGGCGGAGCAGTTGACGCCAAGCGCGACGCGTGAAGTAATTCCCTCGAACGGCACAATGAAGCCATGGATGATGATTGGCTTGGTTGCCATGGTGGCGGCGCTGGCGGGTTGCGCCTCACCTTCGCTGCCACTCAGCGCTTATAGGGGCGACCCGTTCCGCTCGGCGCAAAACGCTGGAGAACGTTTGTGTTCGGTGAATGTTTTCGCATTCGGCGGAATCGGAGTTGCGGGAGTAATGTCCGACGGTGAGGGAGCATATCGGTATATTTGGACTTGCCCGGAAGCCTCGGCAATATTCACGTCGGTCCTCGAGGAAGGAACACCGGCGGCAAAGCTGTACGCTCTCTGCGGTTTGCGCACTTTGGAGCCGGACCTGTTCTCTCAGCATGCCCGTAAACTTTCCAAAGAAAACCCAGTGGTTACCACACTGCAGGGTTGCATCGGCGATCATAAAAAAGCGGCCACTATCGTCAGAAGAATTCGTCGCGGCCGGTATGAATGATGCCTTTCGAGTTAACAGAAGGGCAGCTCGAACATCTGTCTCGACGGTTGACCGGACTTTTTTCTTTCCCGTTCCATTCGTTCCGACTAAGTGATTGGCAGCATGAAAGTCATTATTCTGGCTGCCGGTTACGCCACGCGTCTTTATCCGCTCACGCTCACGCGTCCAAAGCCCCTGCTCGCTGTCGCCGGCAAGCCGATGATCGATTACGTCCTCGATAATCTCGCGCCCATCGGTGGCATCGACCGAGTGATCATCGTGACCAATGCCAGGTTCGCCGACCAGTTCCAGAAATGGGCTGATGATTACCGCGCCACCAAAGCGAAGCTCGACTTCACCATCGTCAACGACGGATCCACCGACGACACCAACAAGCTCGGCGCCATCGGCGATCTGAATCTCGTAATCAACCGCGAGAAGATCGACGACGACGTGATTGTGGTGGCGGGGGACAATCTTTTCAGCGAACGGCTCACGAACTTCGGCACGTTCTGCCGCGAGAAACAGGAGCCGGTGCTTGCTGTTTACGACGTGGGCAGTCTGGAAGACATCAAGAAATACAACGCCATCACCTTCGACGCTTCCGGCAAGATCACCTTTTTCGAGGAAAAACCCAAACAGCCCACCAGCACTGTGACCGGCATCGCGCTTTACTACTATCCACGGAAGACGATCCCGCTCATCAAGCAATACATCGCGGAAGGCAATAACCCCGACCAGCCGGGCCGGCTCGTGCAATGGCTCTACCCGCGCACGCCGGTTTATGTTTGGGACGTGCCCGGCCTGTGGTTCGACATCGGATCGAAGGAAACTCTGGAGGAAGCCAACCGCATCTTCGCAAAGAAGTAGGGATGGTGCGTGGTCCGTGATGCGTGACTCTGAACCAAGGGCCGAAGCGGCTTCCGAGGACCGCGCATCACGCATCACGGGCAACGAACTCCTCCAGCTCCGCATTCACGGCAGCCCCAGCCTTCCCACGCTCGTCCACCTGCCCGGCCTGCACGGCGATTGGACCCTGCTCGGTCCCCTTCGGACAGCACTGGCTGGACACGCTCGTCTTGTCGAAACCGCCTACCCGCGCCGACTGGACTGGGGGCCTGGGGACTACGCCGCCGCCATTGAGTCCTCCTTGATTGAACACGGTGTTACTTCAGGGTGGATACTTGGCGAATCATTCTCCTCGCTGGTCGCATGGCAATTCATGGCGCGGCAACAGGCTTCTGGCCCCGCCAAATCGTTCAATGCGACCGGACTCATCCTCGTGGGCGGTTTCATCCGACATCCCTGGCCGTGGGGGGTGCAGTTCGCCCACGTGGTCAGCCGGAATGTTTCCCTAAGATTGCTGCGGCACCTTTGCGGATTTTACGGACGCGCCGCCCGTCGTCGTTATTGCGATTGCCCGGAAGCCCTCGCGGAGCTGGATGAATTTGTCGAACGCCGCACGATCGAATCCGATCGCCAGGCGATCACGGGCCGCTACCGGCTCATCGCCCGGGATGATTCGCGCTCCATCGCCTGCGCCACCAGACTGCCGGTTTATCAACTCAGCGGCGCCTGGGATCCCATTGTTCCGTGGTGGCACGTTCGACCCTGGCTGCGCCGAAACTGCCCCGGCTACCGTGGCAGTCGCATCGTTTGGAGCGGCGGCCACAATATCCTGTTAAGTGCCCCGCGCGAATCGGCGAAGCAAATCATGGACTGGGTGGAGGAATCCGCAAAATAGGGCAGGCATCCTGCCTGCCCTACTTTATGCGTGCCGTCATCATCAAGTCCTCACCAACACGCCGCCATTCAACTTCGGTAAGGTTCAGAACGTCGCCGAGGCGCCGTGCGCCTTCACCGGCCACCGCCTTGCGGGCAGCACGGCCTCCAAGGATTTTTGGCGCGTAGAAAAAGACCACACGATGAGCCAGGCCACCCAGCAGAAAGGAAGCATTCACTTCGCCCCCGCCTTCGACGAGCAAACTGGTCACATTCTCGCTCCCCAGCTTCTTGAGCAACCACCGCAAGTCGATTCGGCCACCGCGAAGCGGCGCGCGGATGACGTTGACCGTTCTCGCCAGCGCGGCAACTCGCTTCGCCGGAGCGCCGCGTCCGACGACGATAGTGGTGAGCGAGGCGCACTCGTCGTTGATTAATTTTGATTCGAGCGGCGTCCGCGCCTGCGAATCGAGCACGATGCGCCGCAGCCTTTGACCTTTGAGCTTTGAGCTTTGAGCTTGCCTCACCGTGAGGCTCGGATCATCCGCCAGCACTGTATTGACGCCTACGAGAATGGCGTCCGCGCCCGCGCGCAGCCTCATTCCTTCCCCTCGCGCCTTTTCGCCCGTGATCCATTTCGATTCACCTGAGGCGGTGGCAATCTTCCCGTCGAGCGTCATGGCAGCCTTCACCGTTACGAACGGGGTTCGATGAACAATCCAGTGGTTGAATGCTTCGTTGAGCCGCCTGGCTTCGTCAGCGAGAAGACCGTGAGTCACCTCCATGCCTGACCGTCGTAGAATTCGGAACCCACGTCCGGCGTGTGCCGGGTTCGGATCGGCGGTGGCGACGACAATGCGTTTGGTCCCAGCTTCCTTGATGGCGTGGGTGCAGGGTGGTGTGCGCCCATGGGTGCAGCACGGCTCCAGCGTGACATAGAGCGTCGCCCCCTTCGGTGAGTTTCCCCTCCGTTCCGCATCGCGCAATGCTTCAATTTCCGCGTGGGGTTCTCCAGCGCGCCGGTGCCAGCCTTGGCCAATGATCTTGCCGCCTTTCACCAGCACCGCTCCGACCATCGGATTCGGTGAGGTAGTGCCGTAACCGCGCCGGGCGAACCGCAAGGCCAGACGTATGAACTTCAAGTCCTGCGAATCGTTCGCTTTCAATCAAAAGGCCGGACACCGACCAATCTGAATGGCCGCTTGGCGATGAATTTTAACTGCCGTGGAACGCCACACGCGGGTGCATGCTTTCCAAGAAACCAGGCGCTGGCAAGAGCCGAACTACTGCCAGCGAGTCCAACAAGGATCAATGTCACTTCACGCGGTGACATCCGGCCGCCAATATGAATGGCTGCCACGATCGCCGTGAAGAGAGATAGTGAAAACCCGATCAACAAGAGGAGGAAGGTCAAGTGTTCCATCCACTCGCCGACGTGCCGCATCCAACGCGCGCGCCGGTGACATCCTCGGCACAGCGCGTGGTGAGTCTGAAACTCGATGACCTGATGGACCGTGAATCCATGTCCACCTAATGCAACGAGCAGTCCGACCAGCGTCGAGACCACCGTCCCAGCGGTGCCAAATATCCCTTTCCACGAGAAGGAGACAGTTGATTCCGACTGATGCTGGCCACATCCTTCGCAAGCCGAGGCAAGACATGGTGCCGAAAACTCGCGACTGGCGAAGTCGGCGTGCAGCGCGAGCGCCGATGGTAGATCCAGACCGAATGATTTGAGTTTGCCGAGTGGAGTAGGACCGCGCAGAAGATGATCAAATTCGTCGTGGCGGGCCTGAGTCAAGGTCTTCACGCCTTAACTATCGTGTATGAGGTCCTATTCCTTGAGATCGAACAACGCCTCCGCAAACTGCTTCGCGTCGAAGGGTTGCAAGTCGTCCGCCTGTTCTCCCAGACCGATGAACTTGATTGGCAATCCCAGTTCACGCTGGATCGCCACGACCATGCCGCCTTTGCTGGTGCCGTCGAGCTTGGTGATGACGAGGCCGGTCAGCTTGACCGCCTTGTGGAACTCGCGTGCCTGGTTGAGCGCGTTCATGCCTGTGGTGGCATCGAGGACAAGCAATGTTTCGTGCGGAGCGCCGGGCAGTTTCTTGTCCATCACGCGATGCACCTTCTGAAGTTCCTGCATCAGGTTCTGCTTGGTGTGCAGGCGGCCGGCGGTATCGACGAGCAGGAAATCGGCGCTGCGCGATTGCGCGGCGGCGACGGCGTCGTGGGCGACGGCGGCGGGGTCAGCATTGTAGGCGCCGGCCACGACCGGTACGTTGAGTTTGTGTCCCCAGAGTTTGAGCTGCTCGATGGCGGCCGCGCGGAAGGTGTCGCAGGCTCCGAGCACTACGCTCTGGCCGCGTGACTGGATGAGGTGCGCCAGCTTGGCCGATGTGGTGGTCTTTCCCGTGCCGTTGACGCCGACGATGGAGACAACCGTCACGCCGCCCGGTTGCTTGCGAAGTTCCGACTTGCCGGAGAACAGGCTCCGCTCCACTTCGCGCCGGGCGATCTCGAAGATGGCGGCGCCGGTGCGGCCCTGAGTTTCGTAAGCCTTCTTCACTTCGGTGAGGATTTGGTGCGTCATGGCGGTGCCGAGATCGGCGCCCAACAATGCGGCTTCGAGTTCTTCGAGCGTGGAGCCGGTTAGCTTGGGTGAGAGCGTAACGATGCGCTTGATCTCGTGGACCAGCTTGGACTGCGTCTTGTGCAGGCCATCCTTGAACTTTTGAAACAAACCCATCGGAGGAATTTCTTTGGTTGGTCTATGCGCTCGTTTCGCCCCAGCCCAGTCTGAGCAGAGTGGCGGCTGCAATCCCTCTCTCCCCGCGAGGCACGAGGGGGGAGAGAGCCGGAGAGAGGGGCCATCCGAATAGACATGCCTCCTCTCCCCGACCCGGCCCAGTGATCGGCAGTTTGGACGAGTATTTTCTCTCTCTCTCCGCGAGGCACGAGTGGGGAGAGAGCCGGAGAGAGGGGCCGTCCAGAAAAAGAACTCCTCCTCTCCCCAGCCCTCTCCTCCCTCCTGCGTCGGGAAGAGAGGGAGACAAGTGGCGACTCGATCCAACGCTCGGTGAAATTGAGTGCATAGCCATCTCTACCTTACGATTTCGCCCTCGGGCTGGGAGCCATCGGCGAGAAGGATGCCGCCTTCCGCCGCCCGCTTCATCGCTTTATCCCGCAGCCGCTCCACACATTCGTACGGCACCTTGATGCTGCCGATAAGCGGCTTGCCCTTGCTCATGCCGTGGCAATCCGAACCACCGGTGACCAGCAGGCGATGGCGATCGGCGATTTCCAGATAACGCTGCGTCATCGAAGTGGAATGTTTGGTGTGAAAGCATTCGATGCCGTCCATGCCTTCGGCGACCAGAGCGGGAATGACTTCATCGGTGTGGTTCAAGCCGGGA
>Ga0137433_1001094_pt1 | contig 12147 bp, 8 predicted proteins | sample EasRivERMZT840_2_FD_102335 | JGI IMG/M metagenome (GOLD analysis project Ga0137433, IMG submission 102335) | Soil microbial communities from meander-bound floodplain in the East River, Colorado, USA - East River MetaG ERMZT840_2 | ecosystem: Environmental > Terrestrial > Soil > Floodplain ...
CCGACAAAAACACGGTTGCCCGACACCGCCAGTCCTTCGATATCGAGTCCGTTGTCCTTGCTCGGGATTCCGCTCGACTCATCTCCGACAAACCGTCCCAGGATTGGATCGCTTGCGAGCGCCCGCGTCAGTGTATTGCCATGCGTGTCGCCCTTCAGACGTGCGGCGGTGCGCCCATCCGGCATGGAGGCCCTGGGCTCGGGGGCATCGCCTTGCGTAAGAGGCAGTCGGCCCAGCGTGTATCGATTGCCGTCCGACTCCACTTTCGCCAGGCGCTTCATGTTTTCTTCAGGCGTCTTGTCCTCTTTGGGCTTCTCGCGTTTCAGGCTGTGCGAACCCACGAGCCACAGATAGCCGCCGTTCACATCGAGGCCCTCGATGTCGATTTCACTCTTCGAGTCCTGCACAGGAAGCTTCAGCAGTGACTTCACGTCGATCGGCGTGTGATTGGCGAAGTTGCCTGTGGCATCCCTGGTCATTCGATGAACACCGGTTCCTTCATCGCCCCCGAGCCACAGAGTGTTTTCGTGAACAGCAATGGCGGACAGGTTGTCGCGCACGTCTTTAAGCGCTTTCTCCGACCCTAGGCGGGCCTTGCTGAGTGTGAGAATGACTTTCATAGATCCGTCCGGGGCGACGTGAAGGTGAACGAATTCACATCGTCGATTGGTGCACCTTTGTGTTTGCCCTGTAAGGTGACGGTGACCGTTTTCCCGCCATCATCCTGCACCGTCACAATGCCGTACTGATGGTTACCTCCCGCATCGCCGTGGCTGTACGGCCCGCCCTTCTTCTTCCGGTTGAACAGACCCTTGTCGAGAGGCGCAGCCTGGAAGACAGGGAATCCGCCCCTGCCGGTTGTACCACGATTGTTGGTGCCGTCATCGATCGCGAGGCGGTGCATATCGGCGCTGAGCATGCACACGTTCCGGATCCCCTCGTTCTCGATGAATCCACCCAGTTCGTTTCTTTCGGTCGTGTAGCCGGCCCAAAAGTCCTTGCCGTCCTGCTTTGCGCCGATCCATGGAATGGAGTTGATCCAGACAACCAAAGGATGCCGTTTCTTCGAGTCGATGAGTTCGGTTTTCAGCCAGTCCTTTTGTACTTTGCCAAGGACTGTTTTCTGACCGTTGTCCGCGTTCACCTTCGTGGTCCGCTCCGAACGCGTGTCTGTTACAAGGAAGCGCACACGGCCGACAGTGAAAGACTGGAACGCCGGCGTGTCGGCCGAGCTTTGCTCGATGTAATGAGGGACGCACTGGTTGTAGGAGAGAAGGGCAGCCAGCCGTCCCAATGAGCTGCTGTGGCTCGATTCGCCGCAGAAGTCATGGTCGTCCCACATATAGATGATGGGTACGTTCCGATAGAGTTCCGCCTGGCGGTTCTGGCCGAAGACTTCGCGATAGTTTTCCCTGTACGCTGCAGGTTCTTTCTTATTCGTGTCCTTGTAGTGGAGATCGCCGAGATGGCAAAAGAACAGCGGGTTTTCCTTGAGGATATGGCTGAAGACGTCCGCGTTTGAACCGGAGTCGGCGTCGCCGGCGCAGGCGAAACGAAAGGACGCTGGAGAATCCTCGCCCGGGAACGTGGTGAACCGCCCTTGTTTGCTCTTCAGCTCCTGGCCGCCGACGATCGGGACGTAGAAGTACTCGGTGCCGGGCTTCTTAAGACCATTGAGTATGAACGTCACGATGTCCATGTCGAAAGTTGCCTTGATGCTGATCGGTGCCACTGTCGTCGGATCGACGAGCGCGCCGCCGCCATTCCTGTCAGCACTGAATGCCAATCTGCATTGCGTTCCCTCAGCGGTGACCGCCATCTTGATAATCGCGCGGTTCGACATGATTCCGCCGGTCCACGGGCCGATCACGATCGGATCTTGAGCCATATGCCCCTCCTGTTTGCTGTACTTTCATCCGGAACTGCAGTCCCGAGCCAAGGATTTTTCCCGAAATGTTCGCTCTGGAGTTGTGTGAAGCCGTGGAAAAATGGGGTTATGAAAGTATCCAGGCGTGAGTTGTTGGGTTCGTTTGTGGCGGGAGGCATTTTGATGCGGGCGCAGCAGCAGGACATTCAACGGTTCCGGATCAACTTTTCAAAAGCCGACATCGAGGATCTTCACCGCCGGCTGGATCGCATCCGCTGGCCCGAGGTTCCGTTCGATACCGGCTGGTCTGCTGGAACGAATCTCCCGGTGTTGCGCGAGCTGGCTCAATACTGGCGGCAAAAGTTCGACTGGTTCCGCATCCAGGACGATCTGAACGCGCTTCCGCATTTCCGGACTTCAATCAACGGCGAAGGACTTCACTTCATCCATTTTCGCGGGACAGGTTCCGACCGGCGTTTTCCGATTCTCCTGCTTCACGGCTGGCCGGGCTCCTTCGTCGAGTTCCTCGACGGCGCCGCGACGCTCTCCAAACGTTTTGACCTGGTGATCCCGTCATTACCGGGCTTCGGCTTATCAGACGTTCCCAAAGCGCCGGGCATGCACAGCGGAAAGATGGGCGAACATCTGCACCTGCTGATGCAGAAACTTGGCTACTCCCGCTATGGCCTGCAGGGCGGCGACTGGGGCGCGGCAACAGCGATGGAAATGGCGCGGCGCAATCCGGAGTCGATCGCGGGGTTGCATATCAACTTCTGTACCGAAGCTCCGGAGCCCGCCGCGGGCGGATCTGCGTCCGAGCAGGAGCGCGCGTACCGGACGCGCATCGCTCAGTGGAGGACAAGCGAATTCGCGTATTTCGATCAACAGTCCACGCGCCCGCAAACGCTCGCGTATGGGTTAACGGACTCGCCGGTCGGCACGCTGGCATGGATCATGGAAAAATTTTGGGCGTGGTCCGACCACGGTGAGGATTTATGGAAGACATTTTCCCGCGACCGATTACTGACGAACGTCAGCCTCTACTGGCTGACGAATCGCGTCCTTTCCGCGGCTCGCATTTACTTTGAACAAAGGCAGCGGCAGGCGGCCACGGTGGCCCGGGGCCGGATCACGGTGCCGACCGGATTCGCGCGCTTTCCCGCAGAGTTTTATGCGCCGCCGCGCGAGGTACTCGAGCGCGTCTTCAATCTGGTGCACTACACGGAACAACCGAAAGGCGGACACTTCGCAGCAATGGAGCAGCCGGAGTTGTGGTCGAGCGACGTTGCGCGCTTTTTCTCGAGCTTGTGATTTTCGCTACAAACTCTCGAGGTCCTGCACGAGCTTCGCGAGCGCTTCCCGAAAATCTTCCGCAGACTCGATGTCGAAGGTTTTCGGACGAAGTGGTCTGATCAGCCGCTCGACATGATCGAAAACGTCGTTCACGTTCGCGCGCACGCGCAGGTGGTAGATCCGGCAGTCACAGCCGGCATCCACTTTCATGGCGGAAAGATCCGAGCCGCGCTCGAACACCACCGAACCTGAAATGAGAACGAGCACACGAGCCGTTTCTCCGGAATCGGCCAGGCGCTGTTCCAGAAGCTCACGAAGGAAGGTACTGCGCTTCTTCAAAGATTCCAGCGCCGGTAATGCGATCACCTGATCCGAAGCGAATCGATTGAATTGAGCGGCCAGGCCGGGCCAGTCCAGTTCATTGACTGCGCTCTGCTGGAATGCGACGTTCTGATTCACGATGTCCACCGCCGCAACGGACAGGTCGCCGCTGGCAAGCCGCAATTGAGAAAGGATGCTGGTTACGGTCAGCACGCGATTGTTCTGCCAGCGGATAATGTCGCTTCTGCCCGGCCACTGGTCGGAAGGACTCAGCATCGAGACCAGCCCCACGGATACCGGCTTCCTGTTTGAAACCGGCAGGGCCATCGGTCCGGGGATGATATCGATGGCGAGCCGGTTGGTACCCTCGACCTTCGGATATTCCACTGCCGCCAGCCGGCTGTTGAGTTGAGGCAACGGATCTTCCTTGAACTCCGGCGCGCGGACGCGCCGTTCTACAACACTCCGCTTCTTGTTCTCGGGATCGAAAATCGCAACCCACACCATGTATTCGCCGGGCTGAAGGAACACGCAGTCACTCGCGATGACGCGGAGTTCGCGATAATCGCCCTTCGGCAGTCTATCGAAAACATGCCGGATCGACTTCGGCGGGATCACCCAGTCCGTGCCTTTGCGGATTCCGCTGACATAGATCAGTTCGTGCGGATCCGACGCCGACCAACGCAATTCTTTGGCATCGATTCTTGCGGAGAACGAAAGCTGGTATCGCTGATCGAGCCGGAGCTGCGGATCGGAAAACTGAACGCGCCACGGAAGCTCTTCGATATTGCCTGCCGCCACCCACTCCGCCAGCGGAAGTTCGGAAACATCGGCCGCCGGATCTTCGCTGATCAATTGCGCGAGGCAGGCCTCCGTTACGCGTCGCGGGCTGTTGATCGCAGGGGTTGGCGGAACAACATTCGTGTTGCGATCCAGCCTCGGGATTCTTTCGAATTCGAGTTGCCGGCGCGATTCGTCGTCTGCGCGCTGCGTCTGCAGTTGTATGGATTGCGCCGCCACGGGCGGGACTGCGGCTATGGCCGACATCAGCACCGGAATCCCAAGGAGTCTGAAAAGCCGCTTCATCTGGTGGACGGAGTATAACGCCGGGCGATCTGGAATCTTTGGTATAACTGCGTGCTGAGGTTATCGATGCTGAAACGCAAGCCAGGCCGGCAGGGATTGGAAGTTTCCGCCGTGGGGCTCGGCTGTATGGGAATGTCGTGGCTCTACGGCAAGGCTGACGATGCCGAATCCATTCGCGTTCTCCATCATGCGTTCGATATCGGCGTGAACTTCTGGGATACGGCGGAAACGTACGGGCCGTTCAGAAACGAAGAGCTCATCGGCCGCGCGTTGAAAGGGAAGCGCCGGGAAGCCGTCATTCTTGCGACGAAATTCGCGTGGCGTTTTGGTCCGAATAATGAACAGCTCGGTCTGGACAGCAGTCCGGCTCATATCAAATGGTCGATTGAAGGATCGCTGAAGCGGCTCGGGACCGATTACATCGACCTCTATTATCAGCATCGCCTCGATCCGAAAACGCCGATCGAAGACACGATGGGCGCTCTTGCGGACCTGGTGAAGGAAGGCAAGGTCCGATATGTTGGGTTGTCGGAAGTCGGACCGGGAACCATCCGGCGGGCGCATGCAGTGCATCCTCTGTCTGCGGTTCAGTCGGAGTATTCGCTGTGGACGCGAGGAATCGAGGAAAAGGTCCTGCCTGCATTGCGGGAACTCGGAATCGGACTCGTGGCGTACAGCCCGGTCGGCCGCGGTTTTCTCACGGGAAAACTGACGAACGCCAGCCAACTTGATGAAACGGACTGGAGACGCAACCATCCACGGTTTCAAGCCGAGAACATGGCGCACAATTCCCAGCTTGTGGACGCAGTGAAACGCATCGCCGAATCGCATCGTGTGACTGCCGCCCAGGTCGCGCTGGCCTGGCTGCTGGGGAAGGGAAGCGACATCGTCCCGATCCCTGGAACAAAACGTATTTCCTACCTCGATGAGAATGCCGCTGCGGCCGATGTGAGACTGCCTGAGTCCGCCTGGGCTGAGGTGCGGAACCTTATATCCTCTTTTGAAGTCGCGGGCGCGCGTTATCCCGAAGCCGCCCTGAAGATGCTCGACACGACGGAATAACAACTGTAGGCGCGGTCTATGACCGCGCAAGCTTCGAAGAATGGGACAGCGCGGTCATAGACCGCGCCTACAGAGTTCGCGCCACATGGACTGGAACGCGGCTTCCAGATTTCGAGTGAACCGCTGCGCATCAAATAACGGGGACGTGCGGCGGGATTCGCGTACTTTTTCTTTTAGAGCCGCCAGTCGCTCGAGATACGTCGCGAGTTCGAGCGCCTTCTGCTCGTACTCTCCGAGACTGGTCGAAATCAATTCCGTAAGACCCATCGTGGTCAGCAGGCTGCCGGCGACACGGGAGGCGAACGTCTCGCCCGGACACGTCAGGACCGGAACTCCGGACCACAACGCATCGCTCGCCGTGGTGTGCGCGTTGTACGGCAGGGTGTCCAATACGAGATCGGCAAGAGCGATTCGTCCGAGATGATCCGGTAGAGCAACGCGTGGCGCGAAGATCAGGCGCTCCGCGACGACACCGCGGCCTTCGGCCTCGCGCTGAAGGTTGGCAGCGGCCGAACGGTTCGAGGCAAGAAGCCACAGCACGCTTTCGGGAACGGCTCTCAGTAATCTCATCCAGAGATCGAACATCACAGGCGCGATCTTCCATGTCTCGTTGAAGGAGCAGAAAACGAATCCCGTATCCGGAAGACCGGCTTCGTGCCGGGACGGCGTGACGCCGATCGCGCGCTTTGGATCGTTCGGCTGGTAGCAATCCGGAAGATGAACGACACGCTCGACGTAGTGCGCGAAGTGCGATTCGGGCACGACGAACCGGTCGGCAATCAGGTAATCCACGATGCGGGTTCCCATCGTTCCGGGATAACCAAGAAACTGCGCCTGAATCGGGGCGGGCCTGTAAGCGAGGATCGCCGTTCGCGCGTGCTGTGTGTAGCCTTTCAAGTCGACGAGGATATCAATGCCGTCGTCGCGGATCCTCTCGGCCGCCGCGCGGTCCGTGAGGTGATCGATTTCAACGAAGCTGGGTACTGCGGACCGAAGGCGTTCACGCATGGGACTCGCATCCGGCGGCCCGTAGTCGTACGCAGTGATGTGGAATGTCCCGCGGTCGTGCGATTCCAGCATACCTGCGATCAAATACGCCGTGGCATGCGGACGAAAATCCGCCGACAGATAGCCGATGCGGAGAGCGCGTGCTGCTTCGTCCGGAGACGGCGCGCGGCGTGTACGCCGGTCATCAAGCGCCCGCAGATTCTTGTACGACGCCCATTGGCGAGCGCAGCTCAGTTGCTCCGCCGGCGTTGTGTCCGCGGCCAGCATGCTGAACGGCGGAATACCTTTCGCCAGCGAAGAATCAGTAACGACTGCCTCTCGCAAAGCTGCCGCTCGCGGCTCGAGTTCATCCCACCGGCAAAGCTGCCGAAGCAGATGGACCACCTGAGCCGCAGCGCTTCCCCAATTTGGTCTCAGCCGCAATGCGGCTTCATACGAAGCCAGCGATTCTTCCAGACGCTCCTGATGATGAAGAATCGCGCCCAGGTTGGAATGCGCTTCCGAGAAATCGGGCTTCAGCCGTACGGCCGCGCGGAAAGCATCGATCGCTTCCGGAGCGCGATGCTGCTCCCGTAGCGCGTTGCCCAGATTGTAGTGGGCCAATGCGTAGTTTGGATCGAGCGAGAGCGCTCGGTGGTAAGCGTCTATCGCGTTGGAGAGATTTCCCTGTTGCTGAAGAGCGCTGCCAAGATTGTTCCAGGCGGTCGCATAATCCGGCTTGAGCCTCACCGCCTCGCGATATGCCGCGACCGATTCATCCGTGCGCCGAAGGGCCTGAAGCGCCGCACCGAGATTGTTGTGAGCCTCTGCGTAATCCGGCGTCAGCCGAATGGCTTCCCGGTATTCGGCAATGGCTTCATCCATCCGCCCCTGCTCATAGCAGGCGTTTCCGCTTTCGTAGTGATTCAACGGAATGGCTCTCCTTCCGTGCCGCGGAGTCTCCCTCTCCGGGTGGGAGAGGGAGCGACATCGTACTACCGGCTGAGGTAGGATTTTCTTCCTGATGCTGAACGGTGTGGAACTTCAGGACACGAAAAACTTGTCCAGGAATTGCAGCCAGGCGCGCGACTTCTGGTGTATCGCGAGGCGGGCATATTGCGGCCTGAACAGAAGGTACAGAGCCTTCGATAGCGGAAACCAGAGAGACAGCCCGCTTGCATTCGGAAGGTCCGCCGTGTGCTTTTGAAAGCGGATGCATGCGTTGGCAGCCTCGCCGAAATCCGCGGCTTTTTGTTTGGCTTCCGGGATATCTCCGAGCGCCTTACACAGATCCATCACATCGACATAATCGGAAGCATCAAACGCCAGGACTCCCATTCTGGCCGTCTCGATTTTGCTCCGAAAACCAGGACTGGAGAGGCCTTCCGAGAGAGTGTCGGCCAGGCTTGCAAGACCTTCGACCGCACGTTCGACCCGCGCGGTATCGATCACGGACTGGGTGCCATTAGAGAAGCCCTGCGTTTGGTGGAACTTGATATATTGCTCCACGATTTGCTCCCCCAGCGCGATGGGCGCGGGCAACTTTTTAATCTCTTCCAGTACCTTGTCATACGGCCAACCGTCGGCGCGCTCGGTCTGTTGGGATCCGACAATGAAATGCGTCAGATCCTTGAGCTCGAAAGCGACCTCCAGCATGCTCATCAAACAGGCATCGAATCCGAGCAGCGCCAGTTTCCTTACCCCCGTTTTATTCAGGGACTCCGCCAGCGCCTGCTTGAGTTCAGGCATGTCGATCGAAGCGTTGGACTCCGTATCATCTCCAACGGATTTGGTGAAGTCTTTGAAACCGTGTCCGTGGCCCCAAACCACAACGAGGACGTTTTCTGCCGGATAGCGTTCAAGTCCCCAATCGAGGAACGCTCGGAACGTCGAAGGGTCGCCCGAATTTTTTTCATCCAGGTGGTCGATGATCTTCGCGTGGCCGCGGTTCAGGGCAGGGTCCGGCGGCGTGAACTCATAGCGGATCGACCCCTGGAAATGATCAACTCTCGCGTCAAACTCCGCGGCGGCATGAATTTTGGGATTGATGCCGACTTTGGCGAGCTCTTCGATGTCCGACCGACCCGCACGGCTAAGGTTGTTGTCGCCGGCGACGTATGCGAGCAATGTCCAATTTCGTTTATCGAGTGCTCTTGATGCTACGCTCATGCTTCCTCCTCTATCCGTTGTGTGCTGCCACGGGACGGACGCTTAGATCTTCCAATTTCAGTCGAAACTCCACGGCCGTTGCGGACCGCCGTCGACTGTCTCGCGACAGTTCGTCCGCAAAAAACGCGGCGACGTCTCTGCTGCAATCCGGGCGCAGTTCCCGCAAATCCGGAACGGCGCAGGTTTTTACTTTGTTCAATGTCTCGATCAGGCTGTCGGCCTTGAAAACATTGAGGCCCGTTACGGCTTCGTACAAGACCAGGGCAAGACCCCACAAGTCGAACGACACGCTCGGCGGTTTTCCTTTGAGAGCCTCCGGGCACAGGTAACATGGAGTGCCGGCCAGAGGGCCGAACAGGGTGGCTTCGTGAATCGCCGCAGTCGATATGAGCTCTCGCGTTTCATCCGATGAGATGCTGGGACCATACGGGAGAGCGCGAGAGATACGAAAGTCATTCAGAATGTGTGCGAGCCCGAAATCCAGCAGCTTCGGCACGCGCTGGCGCGTGAAGCCGATGTTGCTCGGCTTGATATCGCAGTGAAGAATGCCGGCTTCGTGAGTTCGTTCCAGGACGCTGGCGAGAACAACACCGAGTTGAATGGCTTCGCGGATGTCGAGCATGCCGGATTTCAAGCGATCCTCGAGCGTCCCGCCCTCCAGAAACTCGAATACGAGCATGGGAATGCCGCGCCATGTTTCGGCGCCGAAGATCAAAGCCAGGTTCGGATGCGACAGACTTGCCATCGTCCTGGCTTCGCGTCTCAGGCGGACCGAATACTCTGGTGCAACTTTCGGAAGTGTCTTGATGGCGACCGTCCTGCCCAGTGTGAGATCGACCGCGCGATAGACGACACCCATACCTCCGCGGCCTACTTTACGTTCGACCCGGAACTTGCCCAGCAACACCGGAGGCACAGCGGCCGCGACAGTGTTGCCGCCGCATTTCGGACATGTCTCTGCCGAGGCATGCAGGTCATCGCAGCTGGGGCACTCGACGGCGTATTGATCTTCCAGATCCTCGCGGCCCGATGCCGCCGCACGAGCGGCCGACAAAGGTTCCCGCATCGAGCGGTTTTCAATCGTCAGAGCCGCGGCTGCGGCAATACTTTGAAGCAGCAGTTGATCTTCGCGGGAATAGGGCAATTCATTCTTCTTGGCGCCCAGCAGAATCACACCGACCACTGCCGCGTCGGAAGCAATCAACGGAACGAGCAACCGCGCTCCGGAATCGCCAAGCCACTCGCGGTCCTCCAGCGGCAGCCGGTTCAAAGGAGATCTGGGATTCTCGAGATCGACCGTCACAGCCTCGGAGCTGCGTTCGATGTATTGCATCAGATTGCTAGCGCGGCTTAGCGGACGCATCTGGCCGGCCGGATGTCTCAAGTGGCTCTGCGATCCTTCCAACAGGAGAACCGCGACCGACTCCAGATGAAACGCGCGATCCAGTTGTTCGACCATCAGCGTTGTCAATTCCCGCGCATTGCCTGCAAGGCGGCTGCGCTCCGCCAGGACGCTGAGGATCTCCCGCGCATCGCACTGGTCACGAAAGAACACGCGATCGATCGCTCCGAGAGTCCTTTGCCGAAGCTGACTCAGCGCGACGCCGGCCAGAGTTATGCCCAGGAGCACGATCAGAACCGGCTCGCTGAAGAGGGCGGAGATCGTCGATCCGCGGTTGGCGTAAACATAGACGGCAAGCGCGACCATCGGAGAAAGGAACAACGCCGTGACCGTCGAACGCGCAAAGGCATATTGAAGCGCTTTTCTGACGATCAGCCGAACGTCCAGCACCTGATTCACAACCACCGAATACATCGTGATAAAGGGAAATGCGACCAGAGCCGTATACGCGACGAGTCCGGTGATGTAGATATGGCGCCGGATGGTGAAATCGTAGAAGGCTGGAGAGATCGCACCGCCGACAGCTACAAGGATGACCGGCGCCAATCCGGTGACGATACCCATTACAAAGATGAATACACGACGCCGCTCCTCAGGAGCAGCCGCGCGAGCGCGCCATACGCTGAGCGGCAAGGCAGGCACCGCCAACAGGAATATGACCAGCCAGTAGTAGCTGTTCCCTATGTCGCGGGCGAAGGATCCCAGGATCTGGTAAACACTGGAAAACTGCGGGCCCAGCAAATCAAGAACGAGGATGGTGTTTCCCGCGGCGAGCAGGAACGCAGCCACACATGAAGCCCATACCGCATAGGAGACATACGCCCGACGCTGGCCGCGAACAGCAGCTTGCGGGAAGTCACGAGCGAACAGCCAGAGAAAGCAAGGAAGGAAGGCTTCGGCCTGCATTGCAGCCAGTGGCGAAATGTAGGCGCTCAAGGCCCATTGCCGGGAACCGAACGTCACGAGGACGGGGTGTGCGAAGGAGCAGGCGATCGACAGGAACACACAACCGAGATACGCCGCTCGCCGGTCCCGCGAACTGTCCATCAGCAGAAAAGCTCCGGTGCTTGAGAACAGAACGACAAAGAAGAAAAAGAGAACGGGCGGCAAGTTGGTCGAAGGATTGGCGACGATAATGTTGCCGAGCAGGAAAGCAGCGATACCGGCAACAATCTCTATCCCGGCAAAAACCGTGTAAAGGAAGACTTCCGGCCTGGCCATAACCTTCTGTCCCGCGACGCTGTCGAACTACAGCGTGCAGAGTCCGCCTCTTTCCTGGGCGTTGATGCCCACCGCTTCCATCTTTTGTTCGTTGGTGCTGATTACCGTATCCACTGCCTCGGCGAGATCTTGTTGCTCGATCGACTTGGATCCGCGAACAACCGCAAGGTTTGCGGCAAGGCGGCCGATCGCTCTGAAGTCTTCCAGTACGAAACTGTTTATCGCCTTCCATTGCCCGGCAGGTTTGTTCAGGCCGTTTAGCATCATTTTGTGCATATGCTGGCGAAGGCAATCCATCGCGTTGCTTTTGATGTACATCGACCCTGCGCCTGTTCCCAGCGCGTAACAGCACAACGAAAACACCAGGTCAAAGTCGTCGGACCCGAACTTGTCCTTTTCCTTGACGAGTTCGCGAGCGGACATGCTGTGTGCAAACTTAGGCTTAATCGATTTTTTCTCCGGCATTCTCGACTCCTTCGCTTTCTTCTTAATGTTGTGAAATGGCGCTCTACGATAAATGTGCCCGACTGTTCGTGCAATCTTTTTGAAACTGGTCATGGGCTCGAGAGCTCGCCGTGGATCTCCGTCCGAAGAGCGGCGGTCTTGTGCACTCCGTCTTCACCCGGAGTCGAGAGAATGGCTCGACCTACTGTCACGCCTTCCCACCACAGCTCGGACAAGAAGTACTCGTTCTGAATGTGATTGAACGCCACGAGCGAGCCCCGAGATTCCGACCCCG
>Ga0137433_1001095_pt1 | contig 12146 bp, 9 predicted proteins | sample EasRivERMZT840_2_FD_102335 | JGI IMG/M metagenome (GOLD analysis project Ga0137433, IMG submission 102335) | Soil microbial communities from meander-bound floodplain in the East River, Colorado, USA - East River MetaG ERMZT840_2 | ecosystem: Environmental > Terrestrial > Soil > Floodplain ...
AAGCTTCTCAATGGCGAAACGGTCCTCATGAACTGCGCTCGCACAGGAAACGCCGCTTCCGTGAAGGTTCTTCTCGCCGCCGGCGCCAATGTGAATGCAAAGGAACCGGAGCACGATCAGACAGCGCTGATGTGGGCCGCCGCTGAAAAGCATTCCGATGCCGTTCGTGTGCTGCTCGATGGCGGAGCCGATTTCCGCGCCCGCTCGCGCACGTACACACAGACCGTGACGAGCGAAGTCACGCAACGCGCAGGCCGTGAAGAACTGAATTACACAGTGGCACGCGGAGGAAGTACTCCGCTGCTGTTCGCCGCCCGTTCCGGCGACGTGGAGTCCGTCCGGTTGCTGCTCGCGGCCGGCGCGGATGTGAATGACTCGCTGCCAAATGGAATGAGCGCCCTGGTCCTTGCCGCCCACAGCGGAAACGGGCCGGCCGCCCGGTTGATGCTGGAGAAGGGAGCGAATCCCAACGACGCGGAGATAGGCTATACGGCGCTCCATGCGGCGGTTCTCCGCAGCGATCTGAATCTGGTGAAGGCTCTCCTGGCTCAAGGCGCGAATCCGAATACATTGATCACGAAGGGCACTCCTCTGCGGCGGAACTCCCAGGACTTCAATCTGCCCGCCACGCTCATCGGCGCGACGCCCTACTGGCTGGCAGCCAAATTCGTTGAAGCCGATCTGATGCGCGCTCTCGTCGCCGGTGGCGCGGATCCGGCTGTGGCGCTACCGGACGGAACGACGCCGCTGATGGCCGCGGCCGGCATGAAGGAAGGAAACGGCAGGGATTCCGATCGCCGGGGGCTTGCCGTGATCGACGGCGGCAGGCTGCCGGATGAAGCGGGCATCGTCGACGCTGCGGCCGTCGCGCTTCTGCAGCCGGGAAACATCGACGCGGTCAGCAGGAACGGCGACACGGCTTTGCATTCCGCAGCAACGTTGGGCTATTACGGCGTCGTGAAACTGCTTGCGGAAAAAGGGGCGAATCTGAATCTCAAGAACAGTCGCGGTCAGACGCCTCTGGCTATCCTGACTGGACGTGCATCGCAGAATACCGCTGAAACCGCTCGATCGAGCACGATCGAACTCCTGCGCAAGTTAGGCGCCGTCGAATAATCGCGCACCGGCAATCTTCCTACTGTAGGCGCGGTCTGTGACCGCGCGCTTTTCCTGAAATCAACGAAATGCGCGGTCATAGACCGCGCCTACAGTCGAGACGACATCCCTTTCCGGCGTTTCTTGGCATGACGCCGTACGAATGTCATACATTTGTCGGCTCGGAGTCCGGTGGTCGCCGTGGTGGACTCCGGGTTATTCCCATACATTCGCCCATGAACGGAGGCCAAGCGAACAGCCGTGACGACAATGAAGATCAACCGGAACCTCATCCTTGCCCTGAGGAAACAGCGGTCGTGGTCGCAGGATGAATTGGCCGTCGCCTCAGGCTTGAACCTCCGTACGGTTCAACGGATCGAACGCAGCGGGTCGGTTTCACTCCAATCCAAAAAGGCCCTCGCCGCGGCGTTCAATATCGACGTCAACGATCTCGATTCCCCGGAGGAGTCCATGACAACTCAGTATGAATATCGCGTCGTCCGTTTCGACATGAAGTGGAACACTATGGGAACCAAATTGGGAGCAGACTTTGCTGCAATCGAAAGAGAGATGAACGTTCTCGGCGCGGAAGGTTGGGAACTGGTAAAGGTCTCCGAAATTCTTGGTGTGGGGGCAGCGTGTTATACGGTAGCTCTCATCGCGACTTTCAAAAGAGCCAGGGGGTGACTTTCATCTGAATGATTTCTGTCGCATCTGCCGTCACCTTCTGTATTGGCCGCCTTGCATCAATGCACAGATCCGCTGATTCGCAAGCCATGCGGTCGGCCTCAAGGAAAAGGTGATGCAACCCGTCGAGATAGAACTGGCTAAATCGCCGGACAAACGTCCAGGCTGCATCGCCTGATAGGTCTTTTTCCAAAGCCGAACCATCGCGAAGCATCTTGCGTGCGAAAGCGAGTTCAAGCGGCAGATGAAGATGAATGTTGAGGTCGGCTATGGCGGAGAGCTCGCGGCGGCCTCTACCGAAAGGTTCTTCCACTAGTACCAGTTTATTTTTCGATGCCAACCCATAAAGGGCGTCGCTGAGGTTGGGAACCGTCCAGTCTGCCAGGAGATTCCCGCGCCGGCTCCACTCCATCAGTTCCTGGAGAACCGTCGCGCGATCGATATAGTCATCGAAAACGAGCGGCGCTGCGGCGAGCGCTTTTGCACAGCGGGACACGACGCTGGTCTTTCCCGACCCCGACGTTCCGCTGATGATGACGATGAAGGAATTCACGCCGACAAGATTGCCACAAGAGGCAGGTCACCACGGGACTTCCTTTTCCCCGCTGGGCCAGCTCATTCCCCACGAGTAGAAGGCGATGAAGATTCCGATTTGAGGCAGAAGCCCGAACATGATGTACAGCACAGGCATGAACAGCGAAGACCAGCTCGCGATGATGTACACGTGGATGAGATATTGGATCGGAGTCAGAACGATCAGGTGCGCCATGGCGAGAACCGTCAGCAGCAGCTTACGGCCGAAGCTCAGATCGAAAATGTAGAACGTAAAGCTCATGATCGCGGGTATAGCCGAGATGAACGCCATTGTGCTTCCGAACATCGTGGAAATGTAGCCAGGAAGGTTGTGGGGAAAGTAACTGGGGAAAAACGCGAAATAAAATATCGCCGTCGCCTGAATGAAGCAGAACGCCCGTAACAGGTAGCTCATCGGTGTCAGCGCTGCAGACAACCGAAAGGAAATGAAGAGGACCAGGGCCGTCAGAATGCCAACCGTTATGAGAGTGGCGGCATTTGGAACTGCCGCCGGGGTGCTCACCTGCGGAACGGACTCGACGACTGTGACTGCCCCCTGCAGTTGCAGCACGGGAAACCACGACTCCAAGATGGCGCCCCACAGCCGGCCGACTGAGGGACTCACGGCCACCCATGCCAAAGTCAGAACAACCGCGAGGATGGCTGAATGAAGCAAGTTCCACGGTTTCAGAGGCAGTGTCCGAAACGCGCGGTGCCCTAATATTGTGATTCCGCGATAGCCCCGATACCGGAGCACGGCCGCGCGCCGGCGGATCGCACGATCGTCCTGCCGGCTTTCGAATTCAGAACGATTTGAAGATGCCAAAGCTGAAGCCTGTCCGCTGATAGACGGAACTCTTGTAATACTCCGTCATTCCATTGAAGCCCCAGTCGTCACTGAGCCACTGTTTCCAGTTAACCGAGAGGACATAACTGGGAAAGTTCACCAGACTCACTTCGGGACCCAGAGCCTGCCAGGCTTCGCGACCGACGGCGCCCCGAAACACAATGAAGTGCGTTCCTTCCCGGCCGTGCGTCAATGCGAGGAATTGCGACTGGGAGACGACCGCTCCCGGCCTGCTCCAGTTCCATCGAACTCCTCCCTGAACGATCCACGGAGCATCAAAGTAATAGATACCCCCGAGAAACAAGCTCGCATCACGATGCTCATCTTTCGAGTCGAAGTACCCGGCGCCGACAGTCGTCACCAGCTGCCGTTTCGCCAGCCATTTCTTGTTCAGTTGAGCATCGGCCCGGACCGAAGGAAAAAAGAAACCGCCGACGGAACTGCCGATCGCGCCAAAGACGTACCAGTCGTCGTTGATTGTGTGGGAATCGGCAACGGAGAAGTACGTGCCTGTGTCGTCGAACTCGCGCTGGCGGAGAACTTCGAAATACAGGGTGTCGCGGCCACCGGCCTTCGCTATCAGCCGAAGATAGCCGCCCACCCAGGGCGGATAACCATTCGTCAAATGACGGTAATTCGCGCCGGCTTCGAGTTCGAAGTTTCTGGTCGATTGAGCCTGGGCCTGCGCGTGAGGAACGAGAAAAAACGCAACTAGAAAAAGTGGAGTGAGCTGAAATATGGCTTTGCACACAAAGTCGAATTCGAGGCTAATTCCCCTCCTTGGCCAAGGGGTGGCTGCGCGATCAAGAAGATTTCGCGAAGCCACCTCAGCATCGCGCAGACGGGGTGGTTGGTTACACCACCGATTAATCGGTAGTTGAACGAACCGCCCCGTCCGCTCCATCAAAGGTGGCGACTTCGTCGCTTTCATTCAGCTCCGACTCTCCCATGATTTCGGGCCCACACCGTCCCGAAAACCAGGACACCAGGTTCGACAAAAATAGATGGTGCAATGGTGCTCGTTGCATAAGTCGGCAGCCCAATCTCGCAACCGCTCCGGATCCTCAGAGTGCGGCTCGCCACTACAGGACCACGGATCCGGCAGTCGCCACCGATTTCGAGATCCCCGCCGCTGATGACACTGCCTTCGATAAGGACACCGTCCGCCATCCGCATATCCTGATGGCTTTTGATACTGCCTTCAATCCGGGCCTGGCGGCCGATCCTGACCGCGCCTCGCACTACGAAATCGCCGCGAATAACGGTTTGCGGAGGAACTTCCAAATCATCGTCAACGGAGTAACAATTCTCCGCCATCCTGGTCGCACGCACTTGAGCAGGCGGGAGCGGAATCCAGGACAACACATTTGAGGGAAGCGGCGCACTGCCGCCTTCGAATATGATCCGCCGCGCGTGCAGCCTTTCGAACTCCACGTGGGCTCCCAAACGCATCCACGCTTCAGCCGACGCACGGCCGTACAAAGAGGAACCTTCGCCGACCACCAATTCGTTCTCGGCATGCAACCACCGCAACACAACGCAGCGTTCTGCCAGGCGGACATCCCGCACGCCGTACAAAGACCGAATCAGCGTTTTCCTGCCGCACTCGAAGTTGTCTGCGGCGTAGATGCCGTGAACGAATTCAAAACCATCCGGCACGCCGGCCGGGCCGGAGAACACGATGATTCCAGTCACGGACTGTGGACCTCGCGCCGGCTGGGAAAAATAATCGTCCGTCCTTCCGACGACACGATAAAGCGTTCCGTCCTCGAAGCGGCCTTCCAACCCGACACCCTGCTCGACGCATTCGCGCAACGTGGGCCGGCGGAAATTGGATTCCAGGTATGCCTTGAATCTCCTTGCGAAGTGCCGCACCTCGCCGTCGTTTTCCCGATCGACGGCCAGGGGTCGCGCCTCGGTTCTCTGCCGTATCTCGATCATCGTCGGCAGCAACGGGAGACTGAACCAGACGATCGCAACGCCAAACAGAATGAAAAGCGCAAGGAGTTCGCTCATCTTGCATCGCTCATGCAGCGCGATCAGGCGTTCGCGGCGTCTTGTGCCAGGTGACAACGCGGCTCACATATGGAAACAGCATCTGTGCAATGGTTGCCTGCGCGATTGAAATCAAACTCACGATGAAGCTCAGAATATTCAGCGGCATCAGCAGGATTTTTCGAGGAACGCGGTCCAGACGCGCAGCCGCCGCGATTTCGAAGAACGCTGCAAAGTTTCCTGTCGAGGCATAAGCGGATACGGTCAGCATCGGGATGATTCCCTTCAGAGATTCGCCGTCGAGATAGAAGGACAGCACTGCGAGAATCCAGCCGAAGAGAATGACGACGGGCATGGCGAAGACGCCCAGCAGAAAAAAGCCGTCGATCCGTTGTGCCAATGATGCATTGCGCTTTCTCAACAGGGGAAAGCTGTGGCGCGCAAGCGCTTGATTGTGACCTTTCGCCCAGCGCTGAATCTGGCGGACTCGCGAATGCCAGTTCTCGGGAACTTCTTCGTAACATTCGGATCGATTCTCGTAGACCACTTCCCATCCGGCCAAAACGAGGCGGAATGTCACATCGGTATCCTCCGTCAGTGTGTTGATATCCCATCCCCCGATCGCGACGAGAGCGCTCTTGCGCAAGCCTCCAACAGTGCCGCCATAGAGCGGAACCAGACGCATGTTCATGCGCGCCTGCTGATCGACCTGATAGCCGCCCGCTCGCTCCAGGTCGAGCAATCGGGTCAAAGAATTCCGCCCGACATTCCAGGGAACAACGCGTCCCATAACAGCTCCGACTCCAGGATCAAAGAACGGCGCGACGAGCTGTTTGATCAGACCCCGGCCTGGAATGTAGTCGGCGTCGAACACGAGAACTATCTCGTCTTCGACCATGTCCATCGCATCGCTGAGAGCCGCGGCCTTTCCTCCTTTTCCGGACCGACGATGAAACGGCTTCACACGATCCGGATAGCGACGCGCGAAGTCATCGACGATCTCGCCCGTCCGGTCATTGGAACGGTCATTGATCGGCAGAATCAGAAGACGGTCCTGCGGATAGTTGACGTCGAGCAAAGCGGTCAGAAGTTGTGCGATGACCAGTTCCTCGTTATGGGCGGGAATCAGAACAGTAACGTGCGGCCAGTCGGCCGTATCGATATCGACGTAAGGGTGTCGCTGGAAGCCGAAGAGACGATTCAACGTGAACCAATAGTGCCTGATCGCGTACAGACTGATCGCCAGAAGGACCAGGTAGCCGCTGTATCTAATGATGAACGCAAGGACGGCAACCATCGTGTTAATGGTTCAGCAAATACAACACTGAATCGCGCATCAGGATTCGAACCTGGGTACTCCGCCCGGCCCAGTTCTGACCGTCCGGACACGGCAGATTGGCCGGCAGATTGAACTCCTTGGAAACGAGGTATTCCGGAGCGAACGAAAAATAAATGACTCGGCCATGTGCCGCGTCGTTCAAAAGAATCGCCGGAGCGGGCCTGGAGTAACCGGGAACAATCAGGAACGCGTAAGCGCGGGAAAACTCCGGCGGACGCTGTACCAGAAGGTTTGCGGAAGCGCCGTATGGCAGGATGTTGTTCGTCAACTGACCCAGCAGGCCCGCAGTGGGTCCGGAGTATTGGCTGATCCGCACATCAATACCCGGCGCAAAATTCAGTGTCGTAAAAAGTTTGCTCAGAGGATCCTTCCAGAGCTGATGGAGGCCGGATGTGCCTCCCTTTTGCAGCTTCAGTCCGTCCAGCTGATGCACGTCCGTTACAACATCTTTGTAACCGCTGCCGAATGTCGCAATCAGTTGTCCGCCCCTTCGGACCCAATGATCGATCGCCTTCTCCTCGGCATCGGACAGACTCGCGGTGTTGGACAGAATCAGAAGGTCGTAGTTGTCTAGTCTGCCGCTCGCGACGTCGGCATCATGAATGATGGCGTATGGGATGTTGTTCGTTTGAAGAACGTACTCCCAGCCCCGGAAGTAGCGCTGGTATTCCTCAGCTCCAAGAGTGAAGCTGACCGGCGGCGCGCAATTGGGATAGTGCAGCGAAAAAAAGTGTCTCGTATTTGCGGAATCCAAAACTGCAACACGGGGTGGCTGGCTCCAGGCTTCCTGCCAACAGCCTTGACCGACAAACACGAGCAGCAGCAGACAGGTCACTTTCAACTTCACTCCCCTACCTCCTACTTAGAACGATCCAGCAGTGCATTGAATATGCGTACACTTGCATTTCCATCTCCATAAGGGTTCGCAGCGTGGGACATCGTTGAGTATTCTTCCGGACTCTCTATCAAGTGTCGTACCTCGCGGACGATTCGCTGTCGGTCGGTACCGACAAGCTTAGCGGTGCCGGCCTCAATGTTTTCAGGTCTTTCCGTGACATCGCGGAGCACTAGAACGGGCACGCCAAAGGACGGCGCTTCTTCTTGCACGCCACCGGAGTCGGTTAACACGAGGTGAGACTCCCTAAGAAGATGAATGAACGTGACGTAGTCCAGTGGTTCCGTCAGGCAAACATTGGGGTAACCGGCGAGCAAACGGCGGACCGGACCGTACACGTTCGGATTCGAATGGACAGGGTAGACGACAAGAATGTCCTCTTTATACAGACCAGCCAGATCACGCAGAGCGTTACAGACACTTTCCAACTGCTCACCGAAGCTTTCGCGGCGATGCATCGTGACCAGAATCAATTTTGACTTGGGGGCTCGCCGCGCAAACGGAAGCCGCTCGCGATCGAACGGCATGGAGGCCACCCATTGAACCGCGTCGACGACGGGATTGCCTGTGAGCTCGATAGCTTTTTCCGGAACGCCTTCCTTGAGGAGGTCGCGTCGTGCGCGCTCTGTCGGCGCAAAATGAAGGTCGGCTGTGAGCGCGACAATTCGCCTGTGCACTTCTTCGGGAAACGGACGGCAAGGATCGTGAGTTCGAAGCCCGGCTTCAACGTGCCCCACTCGAACCTGCGAATAAAATGCAGCCAAAGACGCTGCCATCACGGACGTCGTGTCACCCTGAACCAAAAGCCAGTCCGGCCTTTCGGACTTCAGTACGGGCTCGATTCTTTCGAGCACCGCAGCCGCGACCTGGCTCGGGCTCTGGTCGCTCGTCATGACGTCCAGGTCGTAATCCGGCCGGATCTTGAAAACCTGCAACGCCTGCTCCGCCAATTCCCGATGCTGAGAGGTCACGCAAATTTTGGTCGATATACGATCGGGATGCTGCGAGAGCGTCCGGATAACCGGACTCATTTTGATGACTTCAGGACGGGTGCCGACAGCGAGCAAGACCTTTAGCATCTTTGTCACACATGAACCTACTGCTGTTTCAGGAGTGTGACATTTCCATTCTTAAAATACCGAACCCATCAAAAAAAGAGCTCGACGCGTATTCCGCACGTCCCGACTGTAGGCGCGGTCCATGACCGCGCGATTTCGTTGATTACAGGAAAAGCGCGCGGTCACAGACCGCGCCTACAGTCCGGAGGTCACTGTCAGTGTCTTTGAAACCGGAACGAAATCATCCGTGTGATCGCCTATGTCTTGATGCGCTCGAACGCCGGTGACTGTCCAGGTTCCAGCTTCTGTACCGTTCGGTACGCTATGCGACGCTGCAGTTCCTTGCTGCCAATTCAGCGCTACCTCATCGGTGCTGCTGCCTGGCCGCCGGAAGCGAAGGTCGAAGTATGTCTGGTTCGTTAGATTTATTCCGAAGAGCGTCGCGGTCCACGAACTTTGAACGCTGACCCCGGCCGGATCAAATTGGATACCGGTGACAAGCGGCAGACCGGTCGTGTCCCTTACTCTTCGAACGCGATTGTTTACTGTATCGGCGATGTAGATGCGGCCGGCCGCATCTACAGCTACGCCAAGCGGCCGGTTGATCTGGGCGGAAGTGGCTGGGCCGCCATCCCCGCTGAAACCAGAGATGCCGTTGCCGGCGACGATGCTGATCACACCGCCAGGAGTCACCTTGGTGACGGAGTCTTTATCCCAGGACAAGCCGACGACATAAACGTTGCCTCCCGCATCTACCGCAACGTCCTGCGGACCGAAGCCTTCTTCGATTGCATCGTCATTGCCCCTGGCGACCGTGCTGATTAAGCCGCCGGGAGTCACCTTCCGGACACGAAAGTTACCCAGGTCGGCGATGTAGAGGTTACCGGCCGTATCCACCGCAACGCCTGACGGAGCGGCTAACTCGGCGGAAATGGCCGGGCCGCCGTCCCCGCTGAAACCATAGGTGCCCGTGCCGACGATGGTGCTGATCATGCCGCCAACAGTGATCTTGCGGATGCGATGGTTATAGCTGTCGGCGATGTAGACGTTTCCTGCCGCATCCACCGCAACGCCTGTTGGAAACCCCAACTGGGCGGAAGTGGCTGGGCCGCCGTCCCCGCCAAAACCGACTCTAGTGGAGCCGGCGATAGTGCTGATCACGCCGCCGGCGGTTACCTTGCGAATGTTGTGGTTTCCTTCGGCGATGTAGAGATTGCCCGCCGCATCTACGGTGACGCTTCTCGGGTGAAATAGCAGGGCGGAGGTAGCCGGCCCCCCGTCCCCAAGGTGAGTCGGGACCTGAATGCCGTTACCGGCGACGGTGCTGATCACGCCGTCAGCCGTCACCTTACGGATGCGAGAGTTAGCTGTATCGGCGATGTAGAGGTTGCCGGCCGCATCCAAGGCAACGTCAGACGGAAAAAGCAGCCGGGCGGAACTGGCCGGGCCTCCATCGCCGACAATACCAATACCGACACCAGCGACGGTGCTGATCACGCCCTCAGCGGTCACCTTACTGACGCGAGAATTATTGGTGTCGGCGATATAGACGTTGCCCGTCGCATCCACCGCAATGCCGGACGGAAACCTGAATTGTGGAAAGAAGACGACTCGGTCCACAAAATCGAACCGGACTAAGCCACCGCCAATGGTACTGATTACACCGTCAGGGGTCACCTTACGGATGCTCGAGTTGTATGCATCGGCGATGTAGAGGTTGCCGGCCGCATCTAACGCAAGACCCAATGCACCATTTATCTGCGCGGAGGTGGCTGGGCCCCCGTCGCCGCCGCTGGGAGTAATTCCACCGTCGCCGACGACAGTGCTGATCACGCCGTTCACCGTCACCTTGCGGATGCGATGGTTAGTAGTGTCGGAGATATAGAGGTTGCCGGCGGCATCAACTGCAACGGCAGAAAGGACGCCTATCTGGGCGGAGATGGCCGGGCCGCCGTCCCCACTAAAACCAATGGTCCCGTTGCCGGCGTAAATGGTCATCGCACCGTCGGCGGTCACCTTGCGGACGCGAAGGTTATAAGTGTCCGCGATGTAGAGGTTGCCGGCCGCATCTAACGCAATACCAGACGGACGGTTTAGCTTTGCAGATGTTGCCGGCCCCCCGTCGCCGCTGAAACCTGCAGAAGAACTGCCGGCAATCAGAGTGAGTGCGCCATCCGCGGTAACCCTATACACCCGGTTCTGTATTGCACTAGCGACGTAAAAGCCGCCGGCGCCGTCCAGGACGACACCACTGGGCTGATCAATAGGGTGAGTGACGGCCTGTGCACTGCGCTCTGGCAAAGCAGAGCCGGCACGGGTTGTGATAATCGAAGATTGAGCAGGGCTGCTCACGGCGAATGAAACAAACGCTATTAATAAGGACAGACCGGACACATATCGGCTACGCACGGTAGAAATTTCCATACAGTCCTTCCTGAAGTGAACGTTTGAAATGATTCCAATTCAAAGATGTGCCAGGTTCCGTCAGCGATGGTTTCGCTGACTCTGTACACGAACGGTTAGAGCCGCTGCAGCGCGCCTGCGCCGTGCCTCCGCGCGCATAAAGTCCTTCCTGAAAGCGAACGCGTTTGGTGCTCAAGGCTTACATTTCGAAACCGCAAAGGAGACGGCGGTTGATCGAATGCCGCTGATCTCGACAATCAAGGTGTGAGCGCCTTCAGTTCCGTCAGCCATGGTTCCAGCGTCTCTGAAACTGCCATCTCGATCGGTGGTGCCCCATCGCGCAATCTCCCAGGACGCGCCGTTAGAAACGCCCAATAGCCGCACGTATGCCTCACGCGCTGAATGAATCACCACCAGGTTCCAGGGAGCCCCAATACAGTAGTTGGTTGAATTCAGTGTGAGCAGCGGTGTCTCAAATCCGGGGTGATAGAGCTCCGCGCTGCTGCGACTGGCGAATGGGGCGGAGCCTCCGGCCACGAGCACCGTACCGTTCGCGAGCAGCGTCGATGTATGAAAGGAGCGGGCCGTGTTCAAGCTGTCGGCGACACTCCAGCTGCCGGTGTCCGGATCGTAGACCTCCGCGATGTGGGCATCCTTGCCATCGTTAAACCCGCCGGCGGCCAGCACCCTGCCATTAGACAGAAGAGCTGTGGCGGGAGCGGCGCGAGGTGCAATCAGGCTGCCTGTCGCGGTCCATTGTCCTGTGGCCGGGTCGTAGAGCTCCGCATTATCTACGCCGTCAACATGATTGTAGGGATAGTCATCGCGGCCCCCGCCCGCGACCAGCACCTTGCCGTTGTGCAGCAGAGTTGCCGTATGGATGGCGCGCACGGTGATTAGATCGCCGGTTACAGTCCAGTTTCCAGTGGCCGGGTCATACAGTTCGGTGCTTCGCAAGGGGATCCCATTGAGGCCGCCGGCGACCAGCACCTTGCCGTCAGGGAACAACGTGGCCGTATGCAGGTAGCGTGATGAGTTCATCGTTCCGGCGGGGCTCCACACATCCGTGGCCGGGTCGTACAACTCAGCGGTGTTGGACCCTCCGAAAAAGCCACCGGAGGTACCGCCCGTGACCAGCACCCTGCCGTCGGCGAGCAGTGTTCCAGCGTGACTCGCGCGCGCGACCCTGAGACTGCCGGCGGCGCTCCAGGCGCCAGAATCGGGATCGTAGATCTCCGCGCTGACCTCCGGGCT
>Ga0137433_1001096_pt1 | contig 12141 bp, 7 predicted proteins | sample EasRivERMZT840_2_FD_102335 | JGI IMG/M metagenome (GOLD analysis project Ga0137433, IMG submission 102335) | Soil microbial communities from meander-bound floodplain in the East River, Colorado, USA - East River MetaG ERMZT840_2 | ecosystem: Environmental > Terrestrial > Soil > Floodplain ...
GTCTGCAGACCGGGCTCGACGCCGGCGACCGCGTGCGGCTCGGCGAGTATCTCGACAACGTCCGCGAAATCGAGCGTCGCATCCAGCGCACATCGACGGAAACCAGTGCCGATGTCACGCTGCCTCCGGCTCCTTCCGGGATTCCCTATTCGTACGAAGAGCACCTGAAGCTCATGTACGACCTGCTGGTGCTCGCCTGGCAGGCCAATGTCTCCCGCGTTGTAACGTTCATGGTGGCGCGCGAGATCAGCAACAGGACTTATCCGCATGTCGGAGTTCCGGACGGACATCACGCGATTTCGCATCACCAGAATCGCGCAGACAAGATGGACAAGAACGTCAGGATCCAGACCTACCACATGACGTTGTTCGCCCACTTCATCGAGAAGATGAAGGCCACACGCGACGGCGACGCTTCGCTGCTGGATCATTCGGTCATTCTTTATGGCAGCAACATGAGCAACAGCAATGCGCATAACCATTTCCCGTTGCCCAATCTCGTGCTCGGCGGCGCGTCGGGACGGCTCAAGGGCAATCGGCATCTGCGCTATCCCGATCACACTCCGATGACCAACCTCCTGATGAGTGTTATGGACAAAGCCGGTGTGGACATCGAAACCCTCGGCGACAGCACCGGAAAGATGGCGGAACTATGACGATCATTCTTGCGATCATGCTGGCCGCACTGGCTCCTGCAGGCGACGCGAAACTCGCGCAGGCTGTAAAAACCGGCAACAAGGCGGCCATTCAAACTCTGCTGCAGCAGCGTGTGGATGTGAATGTACCGGAGGTCGATGGAACGACTGCGCTGCATTGGGCCGTACGAGCCGATGATGCGGACCTCGTAGACCGTCTGATCCGGGCCGGCGCCAACGTCAAAACCGCGAACCGCTATGGCATCACACCGCTCTACCTTGCGGCGGTAAACGGAAGCGCCTCTGTTATTGCGAGGCTCCTCAAAGCCGGCGCGGACTCGAACACGGTGAGCAACGAAGGCGAAACCGTGCTGATGACGGCATCGCGCACCGGCAGCGTCGACGCCGTGAAGGTTTTGCTTGCGGCAGGCGCGGACGTGAATCGACGAGAAACCTGGCACGGCCAAACGGCGTTGATCTGGGCGGTCTCACAAAAGCATGCAGCGGTCGCAAAGGAACTTATCGCAAAGGGCGCCGACGTCAACGTGCGCTCCGACGTCAACAAGTGGGAACGGCAAAACTCCGCCGAGCCCCGCGAGAAATGGCTGCCGCTGGGCGGCATGGCTGCATTGGGGTACGCCGCTCGCGAAGGTTGTGCGGCCTGCGTTCCCGTTCTTGTCGATGCGGGCGCGGAGATCAATGGCGCCGATCAGGACGGTATCACTCCGCTGCTCTCCGCGCTGATCAACGGCCATTACGACACCGCCGGTGTCCTGATCCAGAAAGGCGCCGATCCGAATACTGCGGACCGCACCGGCCGAACACCTCTGTACTCGGCCGTGGATGCGCACACGATGCCCGCATCCAACAGGCCTTCGCCGAAGGAAATCGACAACGAAACCACAGCCCTCGATGTCGTCAATTCGTTAATTGCGAAAGGCGCGAACATCAATGCTCCACTGAAACAACAACAACCGTACCGCACGAAGCTCGATCGCGGAGTGGATACGATGTTGGGAGCGGGCACGACTCCCCTGTTGCGCGCTGCCAAAGCGGGCGACGTCGTGGCGATGAAGGTTCTGCTGGAAAAAGGCGCCGATCCAAAGCTGGCAACTCGAAACGGTATCAATCCGCTCATGGCTGCCGCCGGTCTTGGAACGAAAGAAGAAGACGCGACGGGCAGGCGCAAAACGCAGACGGACGCGATCGAAGCCATCAAACTGCTGCTGGCGGCGGGCCTGGATATCAATGCAGTCGACAGCCGCGGGCAGACCGCCGTTCATGGCGCAGCATTCTGGGGGCTCGACGACGTGATCCAGTTCCTCGCCGACAAGGGCGCTAAGCTCGACGTCAAAGATAAGCAGGGCAGGACGCCGCATGATGCGGCTATGGGCCTGGCCGGCGGCGTCGGGTTTGACGGGGGCTCCTCGATTCAGCGTCCGGCCACCGCGGCCCTCATTCAGAAACTGATCAAATAAGACAGTCCGGCCACTACGCAGACTGCCCTTTCGCGGCGGCCTCCTTCATCACTGAAGCCAGAAAATTGTAGGCTTCAGCCCAGGCGGTCTCCACTTCGGGAGTGAAGTCTGCGCCGAGACCTTGCTTCAACGTCCAAAGAAGCGCGCCTCCCACCGTCTGGTAATGGGCATCCACGACACCGTACGCAACGTGGCGCCGTCCGAGATCCTGGACAGCGGATGCGATGGACTCCGGATGACTCAATCCCGCGGCGGCGACGCCGATCATATGCATCAGCTTGGCGCCCTGTTCCGTCATGTCGATCTTGAAGAGACTCCGAAGCGATGGATCCACTTCGAAAAGACGATTGTAGAAAAGCTGCGCCGCAGCCGGAGCGATCGGTTTGACCTTATCAAATGTGTTTTGAACGAGTGCGATTTGCTCTTTTGTCACGAACATCCTCCTTGAATCAAAGTTCGTGAGCTTAGCAGAAAATGCGCGGCTAGACCTATAATCGCCTGCATCCATGAAATATTTCTTTGCTGTTCTCCTCTTAACGGTCCTCTGGATCGGCGTGTTGGCTGCACAAACGCAGGCCGGAACGCCGTTCCGCATCGAGAGGCTCGATCCGGCGCTGGACGAAATTCTTTCGCCGGATGCAACGCTCGAAACGCTCGGCGATCGCTTTGCTTTGACGGAAGGCCCGGTCTGGGTGCCGCCGGCCGCCGGCGAACGCGAAGGCTATCTGCTGTTCAGCGACAACGCCGCCAACGTCATCTACAAGTGGTCGGCCAATGCTCCGCTATCGGTGTTTCTCGAAAGAAGCGGTTTTACAGGCACGGATAATTCGCGCGTTGGCGCGCAAACCGTTGCCGGACGTGTCGCGATTCTGTTGATCGGTTCCAATGGACTCGCTCTCGACCCGCAGGGCCGCCTCATTGTCACGGCAATGGCCGATCGCACGGTGTATCGGTTGGAAAAAGACGGCACGCGCACCGTCCTCGCCGATCGGTATGAAGGAAAGCGCTTCAACGGACCGAATGACATTGTCGTGAAGTCCAACGGCTCCGTTTACTTTACGGACAGCGTGTGGGGACTGAGAGGAGCCGCCAACGACCCGGCGCGGGAACTCCCATTCAGCGGCTTCTTCCTCATTAAGGATGGCAAGGTCACTCTGCTCGGCGGCGACAAGGACGCGCCCGGCATGTTCCCGAACGGCATCACGCTTTCTCCCGATGAAAGGTATCTCTACGTCACTGCCGGAGGCCGCCGGACGATGCGATATGAAATCCTGCCCGACGATACCGTCACCGGAGGCCGATTGTTCGTCGAAGACGGCTCGGATGGGATGCGCGTCGATACAAGGGGCAACCTGTATACGACCAGCGGAGGCACGCCCGGCCGGATACAGATCACGTCGGCCGAAGGCAAACCGATCGGCCGGCTCCATCTGCCGCAACCGGCCGGAGAACCTCGCCCTCGAGTCTGCGCGACAAACGTCGCTTTCGGCGACGCCGACAATCGCGGGCTGTACATCACATCCTGCACGCATCTGTTCAAGATCCGATTCAAGATTCCAGGAATCCGTCCGGGGCACAAATGACTCTGACGCGCAGGCTGTTCCTGGCATCGGCACTGGCTCACCCCTTGGCGTCACTCCGGCAGGTCGATCTGCAGGCGCGCCTCAATAATGCAATGGCCAAAGCAATGGCCGGAAAGCGGGGTTCCGTGCTGATCCTCGATACGTTCTCGGGAAGAGCGTTGGCGCAGTACCGCGCGGAAGCTGCTCGCGATCGTCTAGTTCAGCCGGGATCCATCATCAAACCCTTCGTGCTCGCGGCATTGATCCAGGCGGGCATCGTGCAGGCCAATACACGTCGCAACTGCGCACGCAAGCTGCGCATCGAAGGCAGAAATCTCGACTGCACTCACGTCGACGCCGGCGAGGCCATGGATCCCGTCAGCGCGCTCGCCTATTCGTGCAACAGTTACTTCGCGCAAATGGCGCTGCACCTCGAACCGCGAGCTCTGGTCGGAACACTCTCATCGTTTGGCCTGACTCCTCCAATGCCGACAAGTCCGGCCCAGATGCAACTGCTGATGCTGGGAGAAGCGGGTATTCGCGTCACGCTGCCCGCCGTTGCGGGCGCTTACCGGCGGCTCGCGCTGTTGAACCGCGAAGCCAAAACGTCGATTGTCCTCGATGGCCTCGCTGCGGCAACCCGATACGGCACTGCGCGCCTGGCGCGAAGGGGTTCTCTGGCCGTTTCAGGAAAGACAGGCACAGCGACAGAACGCGCGGGAACGCCGGCGCACGCGTGGTTTGCCGGCTTTGCTCCGGAAATCGTCGTCGTCATCTTTCTTGAAACCGGCAGCGGCGGGGCAGACGCCGCCCCGATCGCAGGAGAAATCTTCGCCGCGTTATGAAGAAACGATCCGGGGTTAGTTTTATTGCAAAGTCTGAGTCTGCTTATTCCCCGCCTTGGCCAAGGCGGGGTGGACGCGACATCAAGAAAGATGCTGCGAAGCCTCCGCTTGTGGAGCGGACGGGCGCGCAGCGCAAGCGCGATAGCGCGCAGCATCAAGCACGGTTCGTTCAAGTACCGATTAATCGGTGGTTGAACCAACCACCCCGTCTGCGCGATGCCAAGGTGGCTTCGCGAAATCTTCTTGATCGCGCAGCCACCCCTCCTTCTCTAAGGAGGGGAATAAGCCTCGAATTCGACTTTATTTTCAAAGCGAAGACACGACCATGAATAAAGCGCTGTGGCTGCTCTTCATCTTCTGTTCTCCGCTTTATGCGCAACGCAGTGTGCAGGTGCGGCTGTTTTCGAATCAGCCACCGGCGTCCGTGCGCATTGTGCCGCGCGGGAATACGGCGATTGACGGTGTTTCCATCAAGGCCGCAACGGAGATTTCCGCCGCGCGAAAGCCGGTGCGAGTCACCGGTGTATTCACAGTCGAGGTGTCCGGAAGCGCTCCGATTCGCCTGGAGCAGCCGTTGACTATCGGCGCTGACGGAAACCGGCTGCGACTGCTCGTGACTCAACCCCTCGAGGAGTATGTGGCAGCGGTTCTGGCGGGAGAGGCCAGTACATTCAAATCTGCGGAATCGTTGAAAGCCATGGCGGTTGCCATTCGAACGTATGCGGTTCGGTTTGAAGGCCGGCATGCGGCTGAAGGTTTCGATCTTTGCGACACGACACATTGCCAGGACTTCCGAATGACGGCAATAACCGATCGTTTGAGAAGCGCCGTTGAAAGTACTGAAGGCGAGATTCTATGGTTTAACGGCAGGCCGGCCGCGACCTATTACCACCAGGACTGTGGCGGTCATACCGAGGACGCAGCTTCCGTCTGGCCCGGCTTGAGAGACGCGTATCTCCGTGGACAACCCGACACGTTCTGCCTGGCAAAGGGCCGAAGCGATTGGACGACAGAACTCACGGCGGAAGAACTCAATAAGGCGACTGGAGCCGCGACCGTTGAGATCGTCAGCCGCACGCAGTCAGGACGTGTACACCAATTGCGCCTGACGGGCGGACGAAATGCCGTGGTGAATGCTGAAGAATTCCGGCTCGCGATCGGCCGCGCGCTCGGTTGGAATCGCGTTCGGAGCGACCAGTATCAGATTCGCAAAACCGGCGACAAATACGTCTTTCAAGGTCACGGGGCTGGACACGGTGTCGGTCTTTGTCAGGCGGGCGCGGCGCAGATGGGCATAGCAGGCAGGAACTACCGCGATATCCTCGCGTTCTATTACCCGGGCACAAAACTCGGGATCAATGCGCAGGGACTTACCTGGACGCGCGCCGGAGGCGAACGCGTCGAGTTGCAGACGACACGACCGGAACTCGATCGGCGCATCATTCCGGCTGCAGATCGCCTCGCTCGACAGGTCGAAGACGAACTGGGGCGCAGGCTGCGATCGCGTCCAGTGATTCGCGTCTTCCCTTCCGTCGCCACATACCGCGACTCGACCGCAGAGCCGGGATGGATCGCCGCGAGCACTCGAGGAAGTACGATCCGGCTGCAGCCACTCGAAGCGTTGGGCGCGAACGCCGAGAAGACACTGCATCATGAGTTGATGCACATCCTCGTCGAACAACAGGCCTCGCCAAATCTGCCGCGATGGTTTCGCGAAGGGATGGTTCTCGCTCTTACAGAACCTGCTGCGGCCATGACAGGACCAATGAGATCGCCCGACGCTATCGACCGATCGCTCATTCGTCCGGCAACACGTGAAGAACTCGTGCAGGCGTACGCGAACGCGAAAATGCTCGTCCTGCAATTGATTTCAAAACACGGCAAGACAGCCGTTATGAGCTGGCTCGAGGCGGGCCTACCGCCGGGCGCCGCCCAGCGTTGAAGCGAGGGCAAGCCAACCCGTGACGGCAAGCAGATAGGCGAGAACAAATCGCGCGCCCATGCTTACGGACTGCGCGTAAACTCCCTCCAGTTCCGGGACCCACCATATCAACCGGTACGGGATATAAGCCGCAACGACGAACAAAACGGAATAGATCAGCAGGTGCTTGCGTGTCCATTTCCACTTCCAGAATCGCAGAAGCAGAAATGGAGTCGCGAAGAATGCGGCGAGCCAGACGACCGCCGAGAGGATCCTCGAAACAGAGGCCGGCGAAACCGGCCGCTGAAGTTGGAACGTGAGCACGGATGCAATCCAGTTCGACACCGGTTCCAGACGCCCCCTCAGCTGCAGGACCAACACGATTGCAAGCACCAGAACAAACAGCCAGCCCGCAAACACCGCAATACGCCGCGTGGACGGTCTGAAACTTTCCCGCAGAACGGTTCCTCCCGTCTGGTGGCTGGAGCGAAAGAACTCCATTGTGCCGCCGTGCAGCCACGACGTAACAAGCACGATGCCGAGGCCGGCGAGCGCCGACAACACGAGGTCCAGCACCGTTCGATCCGGAATCGAGAGCCAGCCATAAATTGCGGCAAGCAAGGCAGCGTTGACGATCACGTGGATCGCCCACAGAAGCTTGTTTTGCCAGATTTGGCGAAGGGCACTGCTCAGCATTCGTTTATCGCGTCTATTGCTGCACGGCGAACGAGCGGCTGTCCGTCGTCGCCAGATATTGCGGCTGGTACATCGGCTGAACACGCGCCGCGCTCGCTCTGAACGTTCCGGGATTAACGACCTTCAACAGATAGAAATGCTGCGTCTGACCGTTGAAATAGGTTTGGAAGAATACAGCGCGGTCGTCGCGAAATTCGCGTTGCGCGTAGAATCGGGCCCACCATGCCGGCTTGTCTTTGAGCTCGTACAGATCGTCGCGTTCAATAAACTCGGTGCCAGCAGGAATCGGATCTTCAATCTGGAGGTATCTCCAGGGTCCGCCGCTGACGGTCAGGCGCACAGCCACGACGTCACCGCTTTTTACCGGCCCATCGAGCGGCTGGAGACCGTAGACGATCTTTTCATTCACTCGCTCGGGAACCATGCGGAAGTAGTCGCGGAGGAGATTCAGCGCGACTGAACCGGTACGGGAGAAGCGCTCCTCGGTCGAGTAGTATTCGCCGCGCGTATTCCAGTACAGAAGGCCGGAGCCGTTCTTCACGATCCGGATACGATTCTGGTCCGCAGTGATCTGCGATGCCGGAATGCGGATAACCGGGGAATTCGGCGACAGCGCATCCGCGGCCGTGAAGTTGCGCGACACGACCTGCCGATCGTTCACAAACACCTGCACACTGAAGTTTGGTTTCAGCTCGCCACTGGCTTTGAGGTAATCGGTCAACCCGTAAATCACCATTGCTGTTTGCTTCGTGGAGTACCAGTAGAAACCCTCGTTACGATGGTTCACGAGCCATAACGCGGCCTTCGGCAGGAGCGGACTCTCCGGCAGGCGCCTCGCAAGCAACTTCAGGGCGAATGCAGTGGCTTCCGCCGTCGAGTCGGCTTCGAAGTCCATGAGCGGGTCCGTCGTCATGGGCCACCAGGCTTCGCGGTCGTCCGATTTCGCCTGGCGCTCGAGCAGGGTGATCACTTCCTGCACTCGCGGTTCGTTCAATCGGTCGAGCGTGACGCCGAGCAGCGCCAGCCCATATGCGGACAAACGATCGCGCTGGTTCCAGACCGCGTCAATGCGCGCCGCGGTCGCCTGGTCTGTGAAGCTCAATGCATAAAGAAGGTATGCGCGCAAATCGGGAATGACCATGGTCGATGCGTCGAACTGCTGCGCGAGATACGTTGATCCAGTGACCAGCCGGTGGCTCTGGATGTTGATGCCGGCATCGCGCGCCTGGGAAAGTCCGGCAACAACATAAGCCGTCATGAATGGCGCGCTGTCGTCGGTTTGCCACCATCCCCAGCCCCCGTCCTCGTGTTGAAACTGGTACAGGCGAGCAAGGCCGTCGCGGATCTTTTTGGCAAGCTCGACATCGTCGACATTGGATTTGACGTTGAGCTGTTTGAGCGCGTTCGCGACAACGACATTCGGCAGAAAACTGGACATGGTCTGCTCGGTGCAGCCGTAAGGAAACGAAGTCAGATAGTCGAGGCCGCCGAAAATTGCGCCGGCAATCGACGGCGTGATGCCGATCTCGAGCGCACGGGAACCCGGTTCAATGCCAGCCGGGAAGCGGACGTCGGTTGTGAAATCCGCTGTTGCTGCAAGCGATCCGGCGTTGGACGTCGACAGCTTCACTCCGAACGGGATGACAGGCAGGGTCAACTCCATCGCGTCGGATTCTTCGTCGGTGAGCGCTTTGCCCAGCAGTTTTACGTCACCAATGGATCCGGCCTTTACCTTCCAATCCACCTTCGCATCGGCGCGGCTCGGAATGACGACATCCTTCGTGCCGCCTTCGATGATCTGCAGGCCCGACGCCTCCAGCGAGATGCGGGCCGTCTTTTCGTTCTGCAGATAATTGTGAACGAGTACCGATATGGTCACTTCATCGCCCTGCGTGAAGAATCGCGGCACCGCGAGTCGCAGAATCAGGTTTTTGCGAACGATCGTCTTCTGGATCGCGCTGCCTACTTTCGTGTCCGCCGTCACAGCGCGCGCTGTCGCGCGCCATGTTGTGAGCGCGTCCGGGAAATCGACACGAACCGTGGCCCTGCCGCTCTCGTCCGTCCTGACGTCGGCGAGCCAGATGGCTGTATCCGGAAAGGCCTTTCGCACTTTCGGCTGCAGCAGCTTCTCCGGCTTCAGCTGGGCGAGCGCGCTCGGCTGACGCAGGCCCGTAAGACGCATCGCGCGTTTTCCCGCAGAACCGTTGAAGTAGTACGACAGGGATGAGTTCGTCGAAACGCGGTTGTACGTCGTTCCGTAGAAAACCTTCACGATGTCACGCGCTGCTTCCGGCCGGATCGCATAGATCGCTTCGTCGACCAGCCCGAAACTGACCTCTGCAGGAACGGGCTTTCCCGCGAAGTCTTTCGTCGTTACCACATAGGTGCCCGGCTCTGACGGCTTGAACTCGGATTTCGATGGCTGAATCTCGACAGCCAGCTGACGCTCGGTGGGCGGAACGCGAATCGATTTTCCACCCGAATATAGTTCGTTGTCCTTGAGGAACGCGGCGTTGACGAAGAAGTTGGGCGCCGATTCGGCGCGAATCGGAACCTCGACGGTGATCGTCTGAGAAGTAGCGTGCACGATCTGAGGCGACTGCAGCGAACGTCCCTCTGTGGTCACGAGGACATACGATTCCGGAACGCCGGTCACGATCAGAACACGAGCTGTTTCCCCCGGCGCATAGGAACTCTTGTCGGGAACAATCTGGACGCGCTCGCGCGCCGACCCGTACCAGTCGTCGGATGCGCCCGAAACCCAGGCGTAATAGGTGCCGATTACATCGCGGTTCTCCGGCGATCGCGCGATCGCCTTGACTCTGAATGATCCGGGATTCTGAAACGGTACTTCGACCGTCGCATCACCAGCGGCCGACGTCCGGACGGACGTGCTCCAGAGAACAGTTTCATCCCGATCCTGCCATCTCCATCGAGTCAACTCGAGCCGGACATCGGTTTCGATCGGCCGCTTGTCGTAATCCTCAGCTTTGATCGTGAACTTTCCGGACGAACCCGCGTTGTGAACATAACGGTCTGAATTGACGTTCAAAACGAAACTTGCGTATGTCGCGATTACAGACCCGGATCCCGCAATCTCCCGATTGCCCTGATCGGTGACGCGTGCTTCGATGCGGTAGCGAACGTCCCTCGTGCCGCGATTCGTATTCGTATCCACAACCCTTGTTGGAATCACCACGCGAAGCTTGCCTTCGGCATCCAGTTGCCCCTGCTCTTCATCCAACTGATCTCCTCCGCCGAAGTCGGACGCGTCTCCGTTGTCGAACTCATCGAGTTCTTCATCGGACGGGAAGTACCAGTACGGCGAGGTATGCACGACGTAAGTCACTTTCGCGTTGGCGACCGGCTCACCGAAAAAGTATCTGGCATCGACAAGCGCCGTGATGTTCTCGCCCTGGAGCACCCGGTTCCTGTCGGGTGTGACCTTCACTTCATATTCGGGCTTCTTGTATTCCTCGACCTCGAAGCTTCCCTGTATGAACGCGGGTGGACCTGACGTGATGGAGTAGTGTCCGAGTTTGGCGCCTTCAGAAAGCTTGAACTCGCCGTGAAAGGTTCCTGTAGTCGAGAGGGGAAGCGCCTTCCGGAATACCGACTCGCCCTGAGAATCCTGGATCTCGATCTCCACCTGTTTCTTTGAGGGCAGCCGGTAGACCTCTCCGGCTGTGACGCGGACAATTCCCTTGAAATACACGGTGTGGCCGGGACGATAAATCGGCCGCTCGGAGTAAACGTATCCCATCAGATTCCGATCGGGGTCGGTACTGATCGAAAAATTGTATTCGCTGCTGACGGCGATGTCGTCGCCCATCTGCGCGAGCACGAGCAATGACTCTGCTTTGTAGCTGTTCAGCGATTTCTCAAACATTCCATCTGCGCCGGTTCGTCCTTCTGCCAGGATCTCGCCGCCAAGGATCATCGACACCGGCAGATCGGGAATCGGCTTTCCGGTCACGCGCTCGGCGGCAAAGGTGAGAATACGGCCTGCTGTGGATTTCGTAATGAGGGCGATGTCCGTCACGATCGCGATCGTGTACGCGCGAAGGGTGCCTTCCGTCGCCTCGACGAGGTACACGCCTTTTCCGGGAACGTCGAACGAAATCGTTTCCGAATGCCAGCGCTGGACGGTTGAAAGAGGCTGGCGCCACACGGCAACGACCTGCTGTGGATTGATTAACGGTATTCCGGGATAGGTTTCGATTCTCGGCCCAGCCGGCGTCGTGGGAGTGGCATTGACCGGAGCGGGCTTTGCATCCATGCGCTGTCGAATCGTTGCGCGCGATTCCTGCGTGTATTGAGCGCGAAACGTGTTGACGATTCGCGTTCTGAGGTTCCGCTTGAACCGGTGGAACCGTTCGATCACAGTCAGATCCGTCGGCATCTGCCGCGCCTGGCCGCCGAATCGATGGTGCTCTTCAAGACTCTTGAAGAATGCAGGGACGTCATTCACGCGATAGACGCGGAATTCAAGCGAAGAGACGTTGTTCGTGTACAGATGGATCGCTGGTTTTTCATCAGACTTGAACGTCTTCTGGCTGCTCAACGAAAAGTACGGCTCGTCCTGAGAGGCCTGCGCGTGTACTTCCGTTAACCCCGATGTTGTTGCGCACAATAAAAGGACGAGAATCGACGAGAGCAATCGTTGACGCGTTATCGCAGGATGTTCCATCGATACACTCCGAGGAAGCTGTTGTTTGCAGGGACCGGACGCCATTGCGGTTCAGGATGCCTCAACAGAGCATCCATCGTCGGCCTTCGGATCTCACCGCCGGCATCGCCGATGGGACCCGTGTGATAAACGACACGAGGTTCGAAATCCGCTTCGAAATGACTTCGTCCGACGACGATCATCGCGTGGAACGGCAGATTCTGGTCGCGCTGGCGATAGAAGAGCAAATCGCCTGGTCTGGCCGAACGAATGTCTCTGCTGATGAAATGCGTATTGAATCGCTCGAGCGTATGGGCGTCCGCAAATTCAGCGAA
>Ga0137433_1001097_pt1 | contig 12128 bp, 11 predicted proteins | sample EasRivERMZT840_2_FD_102335 | JGI IMG/M metagenome (GOLD analysis project Ga0137433, IMG submission 102335) | Soil microbial communities from meander-bound floodplain in the East River, Colorado, USA - East River MetaG ERMZT840_2 | ecosystem: Environmental > Terrestrial > Soil > Floodplain ...
CATCAAATGTGGTGCTATAGCCGTTACGAAGCGCTCTAGCTACGCACATCGCTGAGACTAATTACCGGGTTAATGACAGGAGAGCGATCCCTACTGGATAGTTATTGTTGCGTGAACCCTAAGCAGTGGAAATGTGGGTTTGCATTGAGGGCATCTCCGAAGCGCTGCACAAACGTAACGGCGCCACACTGCGAAGAGCGCAGACTCAGAAATTCGCGTGCGCGACGCCGCAATTCACCAAACAGAGCGCCTGTAAACACGTTCAGGATATCGCTGGTGAAGCGCGCGTCGTAAGCCATGCGGTAGCGCAGAGCGAAGGGCAGGGATAAGACCCACTGCCGGATCGGGACGATTGGAAATACACGGTCCACTAGATGCGCAGCCGTGTCTGCCATGCGTCGTCCACCACACGACGGACACCAGACCCTCCCCTTGCACGAGAAAGCAACTAGCCGGTCATGCCCGCAGGATTCGCAACGAAGGCGCAGGAAACCTCGGGCCAGAATTCCGCAGTCGAGGAAGGAACGGAATTCCCGCTCGACGAATCGGGGGACTGGGCGGTCACGATCCTGTTGCCTTGCGAGGAAAGTTTCGAGTTGTTCGGCGACGACACGGTACAGCACGCTTTCTTCGGGATGATGCGGGGCGTATTCAACAGAGGATGCCAGCACGCCCAGCCAGCAGGCAGGAGTCAAGCCAATCTGAAGTAGCAGGCCAGTAAGGAGTTTTCGAACGTGGTCACTGGAAAGTCCTGACTTTCCGAGATAAATCAAGCTGTCTTTTCCGTGCTTTTGGCGACTTCCGGGACAGCCGTGCGTCTGTTTTCATGCTCGTCGAACAGCGGCACAGTCCTCACTCGTAACCCTCGGAGCGATGACCTCGGCTCGCTGCCCGAGCTCCGACGCTCTTGCGCCCTCGCGGTTTATCAGGAACGCGTAAAGATTCAGAATTTTGATAGCACGTCTTCGGCCCGGTGGTGCTCGCGCGGGACTGTGGGAACTACGCCGATGGCGATATCGAGTGGGGTTCGGCCGGTTGCGTCCTTAATATCCAGTTTGCCTCCGCGTTCCACGAGAAGGCGAACGAAGGTTGCGCCGCGGTCCACGCCCTGATGCAGGAGCGGCGCGCGTAAGCACATGCCATGAAGGCGGCCGATTCCTCATGCCGAACCGGATCTTGTCGGCGCGCTTCCGCAGCGCCTCCATGATGCCGTTGATGCCGTCCCCAGGCATCCCGAAGACCACGTCACCCCCCCCAATCATGAATCGCATCAATCAAAGTGTTGGAAGCCGTGCTTTTCATGCGATGGGATTGTCAGTGCTTGCGGACTGTGAGGGGGACGGGTTGTAATAAGCACGCCCTTCAGGAGGATGCATGGCTCGCAAAACGTTCTTCATTCTTTTCATCGTGTCTTTGGTATCTCTTTCCCAGGCTCAGTCGAAACGGGCGATGACAATCGACGACTTGATCACCACGGTCCGTGTCGGCGACCCCCAACTGTCTCCGGACGGCAGGCGCGTCATCTTCGCGCGAACGGTCACCGCTCCGGACTCCGGCCGGAGAAACTCGGATATCTGGGTCGTCCCGGCGGACGGTTCGGCGCCGCCGCGGGTGCTGATCGGCGGCGATCGCAGCGAAAACACTGCGCGATTTACGGGCGACGGCAAACGCGTCGTTTTCATATCGACCCGTGATGGAGCGCCGCAGATTTACGTGTCGGACGCCGAAGGACGCGATGTGAAGGCCGTCACGAAGCTGTCGGGCGGAGTACAGGGTCCGGTGGTCACAGCGCCGGATGGTAAGACGGTCGCGTTCGTTTCGGACGTTTATCCACAATGCCGCGACGAAGAATGCAATAGACGTACACGCGAGGCGGAGGAAAAGAACCCCGTCAAGGCCCGCACGTTGACGGCGCTGCCCTACCGCCACTGGGACGAATGGCGGCTGAACATCCGTCATCACATCTTCATCGCCGACATCGATACCGGCGAGACACGCGACATCACGCCCGGCGACTTCGATTCTCCACCCCACTTCTACGAAGACGGCGGCATCGTGTTTTCTCCGGACAGCAGGAACGTCGCGTTCGTTTCCAATCGCGAAGGCAAAGATAAAGAGATGATGGGCACCAACCAGGACGTATGGCTGGTCCCGGTCACCGGCGGCGAGGCGAGAAAAGTCACGATGAACCCTGCCGGCGATCAAGTCCCGGTGTTTTCTCCGGACGGCAAAACTCTGGCGATGAAATCTCAACGCCGGCCGGGCTTCGAATCCGATCGCTGGTATCTCGATCTGTATGATCCCGCGACCGGAGACAAACGCACGATGTTCCCGACCACCGACCTTTCGGTGGAAGAGTTCGACTTCTCTCCGGACGGCCGAACGATCGTTTTCACGGCAATCCAGCAGGGATCCGTGAATCTCTTCAGCGCTCCGATTGCGGGCGGCGCTCCAAAGCTCGTGAAGAAAGGCGGAACGATTTCACAGATTCGCGTAGGCACAGACTTCGTTGTTTTCGCCGAATCGACGACGGGCGCTCCGCCCGACGTGTTTCGCGTCGGTTTCGACGGCAGCGGCCTGAAGAAACTCTCGAATGAAAATGCAGCAATGCTGAGTCAGGTCGCCATGCCGCAATACGAGAGTCTCACGGTGGCTGGCGGCGCTGCAGGCGCATCGATTCAGTTCTGGCTGCTCAAGCCGCCGAATTTCGATCCGTCGAGAAAATATCCCGTCGTTTTCCTTATTCACGGCGGACCGCAAGGCGCCTGGGACGATGGCTGGTCGTATCGGTGGAATCCGGCGCTGTGGGCGTCGCAGGGCTGGGTAATCGCGGCTCCGAATCCCCGCGGCTCCCTGGGCTTCGGGCAGAAATTCGTGGACGAGATTTCGCAGGATTGGTGCGGCAAAGTCATGACGGACCTGAACGCGGTGTTCGATACCGTCCTCAAGCTTCCTTACGTCGATGCGCAGCGCACCGGCGTCGCGGGCGCCAGCTATGGGGGATATGCCGTGAACTGGCTGATCAGCCGTACGGGTCGATTCAAGGCAGCAGTTTCTCACGACGGTGTTTTTAATCTCGAAACGATGTCGCTCGAAAGTGAAGAGCTCTGGTTCACCGATTGGGAGTCCGGCGGCCCGCCGACCAGCGCCAACGCAAAGCGTCACTTTGCGCGATGCTCGCCGCATCACTTTGCGGCGAATATCAAAACGCCCACGCTTGTCATCACCAACGAGCTGGATTTCCGCGTACCGGTCGATCAGGGCCTGCAACTCTTCACGGCGCTGCGCCGTAATGGCGTGCCGTCGGAAGCGCTCGTGTTCCCGGACGAAGGCCACTGGGTACTCGGCGCTCTCAACAGCAAGTACTGGCACGAAAAGGTCTTCGGTTGGATGAAGAAATATTTGTAAGTCCCCGCCCTCTCCCTCCGGGAGAGGGACGTCGCGCGCAGCGCGACTGGGTGAGGGCCGTCATGGAACCAAACGGTCGTCGCGCCTGCCCTCACCCTCCCGCCCTGTCGGGCGGGGTCCCTTTCTCGGAGGGAGAGGGAGTTGGAGAAACAGAAACGATATGGCAAATCAGCGAATCGGAATTCTGCATCCCGGCGAGATGGGGATCTTCATCGCGTCTTCCGCAAAGAACAGCGGATGCGATGTGTATTGGACGTCCGAAGGACGACGGGCTGCGACCCGGGAGCGAGCTGAAAAATTCGAACTGCACGAAGCGCCTACACTCCTCGAACTTTGCGAAGCGTGTCCGATCGTCGTCAGCGTTTGTCCGCCGCATGCCGCAGAAACTCTCGCGGCCGAAGTGGTGCACGCAGGCTTTCGAGGGCTTTTCGTTGAAGCCAACGCGATTGCCCCGGAACGAACCATTCAGATCGGCCTGGCGATGACAAAGGCCGGCGTGAGCTTCGTCGACGGCGGAATCATCGGATTACCTTCATGGAAGCCGCATACGACGTGTCTCTATTTGTCCGGCGACCGCGCCAACGAAGTCGTACCGTGCTTCTCCGCTGGCCCGCTCGATACCAGCGTCCTCGGCACGGAGATCGGAAAGGCATCGGCGTTGAAGATGTGTTACGCCGCCAACACGAAAGGCGCCGTTGCGCTTCTGGCGGCGATTCTCGCGACGGCCGAGAGTCTTGGCGTTCGCGAGGCGTTGTTCGATCGATGGCGATCAGAAGACGCCCAACTCCCCGACCAGATCCTGAAGCGCATCCAGATGAACTGCCCGAAGGCCTGGCGCTTCGTCGGAGAAATGGGCGAGATTTCGCAAACCTTCACCTCAGCCGGCGCGCCGGGCGAGTTCCACGCAGGCGCGGCAGACATCTATGAGCGCCTCGCGCGATTCAAGGACGCGAAGGCCGTCCCGACGCTCGAACAGATTCTTGACGCATTGTGCGAAACAAAAAAGGAAACGACCGCATGAAACTCGGCCTCGAAGGAAAAGTCGTCTTCATCACGGGCGGCAGTAAAGGCATCGGCCTCGCATGCGCGCGCGCATTCGCCACTGAAGGGTCGCGCGTGGCGATTGCGTCGCGGGGGCAGGAGAATCTCGACCGCGCCCGCCAGACGCTCGCGCAGGAACGCATCGAGGTTTTTACTGCGCAAGCGGACTTCTCCAATCCGGATGAAGCGCACGCCGCTGTGGCCGCAGCGGAATCGGCGATCGGCCCCATCGACGTTCTGATCAACAGTGCCGGCGCCGCCAATCGATATCAGGTCGACGCTTATAACGCGGCCGCCTGGCAGCAGGGACTCCAGTCGAAATTCATGCCCCAGGTCAATGCCATGGACGCGATCCGTCCGGGCATGATCGAACGCAAACGCGGCGCGATCGTGAACATCATCGGGATGGGCGGCAAGTCGGCGCAGCAGGTTTTTCTGTCGGGCGGATCCGCGAACGCGGCATTGATGCTCGTTACGGTCGGCTGGGCCGGCGCGCTCGGTCGTTACGGGATTCGCGTGAACGGCATCAATCCTGGAAGCACTTTCACGGACCGCGTCCAGCGCGGCATGCAGGCCGAAGCGAAGGCGCAGGGAATCACGGAACAGGAAGCGCTCGAACGCAGCCAGGCACGAATCCCGCTTGGCCGATTCGGCAGACCCGAAGAGGTTGCCGCAGTCGCGCTGTTTCTTGCGTCGGAACAGGCGAGCTATGTGACCGGTGCGATTATCCCGATGGATGGCGGCATGACTCCCGTTATCTGACGGCCGAAACATCGCCGTTACGCCATCGGCCATAAGCAGTTTTGGAATATATATAGGCAATCGAACGATTGAACGATCGTTCGATTGCCAATCTTCATTTACGTATTTACGTAGCGGGGATTGCTTAATGCTTGGGCTGTTACTACTCATTCTTCAAACAGGATTGTGGGGCTCGATTCCCCCAATGCCGACCGCGCGTCAGGAAGTCGGAGTTGCGGCCGTCGAAGGACGCATCTATGTGATCGGCGGTTTGAATGCTTCGGGCGCCGGGCAGACAATCGTGGAGATCTTCGATACGCGAACCGGACAGTGGGAAACAGGGCCGCCACTGCCGGTGAGTCTCCACCACCCGAACGTTGCTGCGATCGGGACCAGAATCTACGTGGCCGGAGGATACGCGGGCGCGGCGGGTTTCCCTTCCGCTCTGACATTCGAACTGGACGTCGATCGAATGACCTGGACGCAAAAGGCCGACATGCCGACTCCGCGCGGCGCGGGCGCGGCGGCCGCCTACAACGGGCGGCTGTACGTTTTCGGCGGTGAGCGCGGAACGACGGTCACGGATGTGGCGATCTTCGATCCCGTCGCAGGCGCCTGGACAGCCGGCGCGGCCATGCCTACACCTCGAAATCACATGGGCGCCGCCGTTGTCCGCGGCCGGATTTATGTGATTGGCGGACGGCCCGGCAATCTTGCAGTGAACGAAATGTACGATCCCATCGCGAACACCTGGACCGCCAGGGCTCCGATGCCGACCGCGCGCTCCGGGCACGCCCTGGCATCGCTGAACAACGTGGTTTTCACTTTCGGCGGCGAAGGTAACGCGGAGTTGCAGACCGGCGTGTTTCCACAGACCGAAAGCTACAACCCGGATCTGGATTCCTGGACCAGCCTTGCGCCGATGGCCATCCCACGACATGGCATAGGCGCCGCCATTGTTGGAAACCGAATTTTTCTGCCGGCCGGCGCGACGCTTCAAGGCCTCGGCGCAACGGCGCAGTCGGACTTCTTTGCCGTGGAGCAGGAGTTGCTGATTCCGCAATTCGTCGCTGGAGGCGGTTATTCGACTTCAATCATTGTCACGAATCCGGATCAGACGAGAACGGCTCAGGTCACGGTTTCGATCACGGGTTTTGAGGGTCCGACGCCGGTCACGCTGAGTATTCCGCCGCTGGCTTCACGGACAGTTCCCGCAACCGAGCCGGCATCGTCATCACTTCGCGTCGGCATCGCGCGCGTCACAGCGGACGCGCGAATCACGGCGTATGCTCTGATTCGCGGTGTCGGGCCGCAGTTGACGGTTTATCCCGCTTCTCCGGTCCGCAACGTCGTGTTTGATGTGCGGCGCGCTGCAGCAGCCGGGATTGACACCGGCGTTGCTATCGCGAACGTTTCAGCGCAGCCCGCCAACGTCACGATTCGATTCCACCGGGATACAGGAGAAGAGGCTGCGCACGTCGACCGCACATTCCTGGCGGGCGAGCAGCTCTCGCGGTTTGTGAATCAGCTCCTGCCGGATCTCGGGACTGCGGACTTTGCGGGGACGGTGACGATTCGCTCTACGCAGCAACTGGCGGTAGCGGCCCTTGCGTTCGATCCAACAGGCGTGGTGACGATTCCGGTGGCGCCAATCGAATAGCTTTCTGTAGCGGCGGTCTATGACCAGACTTGTCCAAGAAGCTGTTTCAAGCGCGTGTGCTCAGAAAGTAGAAGTTGCGGCGAAGCCGCATCCTTGTTGAGCCGCGATAGCGGCGCCAGATACTAGCTAGCCCCAGGCGTAAGCCTGGGGTGGGGTTTCGTTTTAAGACCGAGCCACGGAGTGGCGGAAGAGTCGCGTTGAATCTGTCGCACCTACGGTGCTCATAGCTGAGATGCCCATGAACCACGGGCTACCGCCCGTGGCTAGGTTATGCCGCCGCATACGCGGCTCTATTCGGATGCGCTTCGCGCAATTATCTTGGACAGCATTCGAGGAGAAACGGGCGCTCATAGAGCGCCCCTACAATTATTTTGCGACGCAGGGCGCCGGCGCCCAGCCGACGGCATCGGCCTGCTTCTTGAAGTTGGTGCTCGTGACGTAAGCGGAATTGAGGTTCTGAGGATCTTCGATGATTGCGGTGATCACGAGCCAGCGGTCGCCGTTCGGTGTGCTGTGTACTTCGAAGTGTTCGGTCATCGTGGCGTTCGAGCCATATGGAACGCCATTCTTCCGCAGGTAGCCCGGACGCATTTCTTTGGTGACAACTTTCAGGTTGCCTCCAGGTGTCGCGTTCGCGCCTCTGCCTCCGGTCGTTTGCCACTGCGCCACCGACTTTCCCTGCCATGACGGCGGCCCCGCCGGAGGCTGATTGTTCCCGAAGTAAAACAACCGCGTCTGCGTGCCGGCATCGGTCTCGACCTTGAGGACGTTGTCGTTTTCCCACGTAATATGAAGCCGGCCCGGAAGCCGCATCACACCGGCTGCGCCATACGCCTTGCATTGTTCACCGGCGGCTTCGTCTTTGGCGGGATCCCAGCTATCTGCGACTTTGCGGGCCGCCGGGCTGAGAGGAACGTTGCCGTACTGACCTTTCGGCGGTGTGACCATGCGGAACTTCCAGTCCTCACTGATCACCGACACCCAATAGCCTGTGAGATCGGCCGGCGCGCTGGCTCTGGGTGTGGCGGGCGGGCCGCCGCCCCTTCCCCCGCCGCGCTGGGCGTAGGCTGCAGACGGTAGCATGGCGACGGCCGCCGCAAGCGCGGCGCAAACGATTCGGAGTTTCATGTTTTCCTCGCGCGAACTAATCGACGACTTCGCCTGCCCTGCCGCCCCACTGCAATCCGTCGGACTGACGTTTCAGCGTGAGCATCTGGACGCGGAATTCACCGGGCGTTCTCGACGGCCGGCCTGTGACAGTGACCTGATCGCCGGCCTTGAGCGTAGTCTGGGTCACACCCTGACTACCGAGCGCTGCTGCGCCGCTCCATTCCACTGCCCACCGCTGCATCGCGCCTGCCTGATCCGGAGCTTCGATGTAGACGAAGGAATGCGGATTCCGAAATACGAACTGCACGAGTTTGCCTTCGACCTTGATCTGGGCCTTGCTGTTGTAGGTCGCCGCAAACGAGTGATGGGCGTACGCAGCCGTGCCGCAAAGCAGAGCCGCGACAGCCAGGAAAAGAGCCACTTTGTACTTCATCGTTTCCCCCTTTTATTTTTGGGCGAGGCTGCGATAAACGGCCTCGACGAACATATCTGTTGTCCACGGACCCGTTGCCGAACCGTAACGGCCATCAAAATCCATGGTGGGCTTTGCGGCTTTGACCTGTTGAACCGTCATGCCGCGTTTGATCATGTCCTGAACGCGATCGCGGATCATCGCAAGCATGTTGCGGTACGACGCGACGTCCGCCGTATCCGACAAACGTCCGTTTCCCGGAATGATCCAGGTGCCGCCCTGAGACCGGGCCTCGGGCACTGCCAGGTCGATGATGCTATTCAAGGCCTTGATCGTGCCGTTGATGCTGCCGCCTTTTTCAACGTCGATGACCGGATAGCTCACAGTCGAAAACACGTTGCCCGCGCTGATCACTTCGGAGTGCCGGAAGTAAACGACGCTGTCGCCATCGGTATGCGCGTTCGGCACGTGATACGCCACGATCGGCTCACCGTTGAAGTACTCGCTGAGCTTGTACTGCGCGCGGTGATACGTATCTGACGGCCACGCTCGTTCAGGAACTGCCGCCTTTCCCACAGCGGCGGTCATCCGCTGGAGGACATTCTCGTGCGCAATGACCATCGCTTCGTTTCCGATAGCCGCAACGGCGCCCGCATTTCCGCCGCCTCGCGGATAGAAGCCGGCCACGGCGAGTTTGGCGTTGCCGCCGGTGTGTTCGGCGGCAGAGCTCGTATTAAAGATGTAGCGAAGAGGTTTTGGCGGAGTCGGCGAAGCGATCACGGCGTTCATGAACGGGCTTGTCCAGCCGTGGGGCATGCTGGGACAGTTCGCGCCCATGCACATGTTCGGCCGGGGGCCGACCACCGTGCTCGTCAGTTGCTTGATGGCGGCAAGAATCTTGTCGGTCATTGTTGCGGGACCGGTATCCACCATCGCCGCGCCATCCGCGCCCACGGACACGGCAATGTTGCTGCCGTCCGCAATCAGCATGTAAACGTTTCCCTGCACCGGCATGATATGAACGTTGCCGTCGACGGGACTCTGCGCCTTTACCACACGATCCGGTACGACAGCCGATTTCGACAACGGAAACGCCGGCTTGGCTGCGCCTGCGCGATATCCGGGATAGATCGTGTTCACACCGCCTCGAGCCGCTTCCGCAGGAATCCAGTTTTCGCGCTCGAGCCATTCCGTCAGGAACTCGTTTTTACCGGGCAGGTAATGCGGAACTGCATGCGGATCGTTGCCGCCGTTTTCGTCGAACGACGTTGTGCACGGTTCAAGCCGCACCTGCGCGTTTGGATCGATTTGATAGGTCGTGGACTGGATGAACGGTTCGTCGAGGTAGATCGGATCGTCGATGACCATGAAGATCGACAGGATGTCGCCGTAGCGCGAGATGTGTTCGGTCATCGTGTATATGTCGCTGGTCTGCGGCCCGCTGCGTTTCAGGTAGCCGTCCTTGAGGTGCGTCGTGGTGACCACGAGTGTGCTGCCCACCCACTTGCCCGTCGAAAAGCCGGTCCAGCTGTGAGGCGCCCATGCGGGAGGGTGCGGGCGGCCGTCGAGATAGATCACGCGGTCCAGCGATCGCCAGTGCTGCACGTGATACGCGGTCAGGTCGCGCGTGAGAGGATCGATTTCCTTGATGATTCTCGCGCCGCCGACACCGCGCCAGACATGTGGAGCCGAGTGCGGCCGGCACTGATACTCCGGCGTCCCCCACATCGACTCTGCCGACGTCTCAGCCCTTTGGCGGCCGGCGTCGTTAAAAGGAATCCCGAGGTAATCTCCAAGAGGAGGCTGGCCGGGATCTTCATGATTGCGGACGACCCATTCACCGGAAAAGTCCGTCTGTGCGAGTGCCGGGAGACTCAGCAGTATCGTCATGCCGAGCGCGAAAAGAACCCTGGCCATGTGTACCTCCAACGTAATTGTCTAAATTGAGCTTCACGCGGAAACTAACATTGCAGTTTGGTGAAGTCAAACGTTCCGCAGATGGCTAGGGGCTAATTCGGGGTCAGACGTCTAAATCACCTAATTACGATCGAAACAGCGTTGTTTGTAATTAGGTGATTTAGACGTCTGACCCCGAATTAGCCCCTACCGAGTCTTAAACGGCTCCGCTCCGGGAATGCTCAGGCTGAGGACGCCTAACAGGACTGCCAGAATCGCAAACTGCGCGAGGATCCTGTTATCCGGTGTGCCGGCGTAGTCCTTCGTGAAAAGACGATATCCGGCGCCGATGGCCAGTATGATCAGCATGCCTTCACCGGTCATAAGCCACACGGCCAGGAATACGGGAATCAACGCGCCTCGTTGGAATCGGGTGAGAGCGCGAAACGCGCGGCCGCCATCGAGATTCCAGACAGGAATCAGGTTAAGCAAATTGATCCAGGCTCCGCCGGCGCCGATGGCCGTCCAGACAGGCTGTCCGGTTATAAGCCATAAGATCCAGGCGGCGAGCGCGGCGGCGAGTCCCCAAAAAGGACCGGCCAGTCCGATGCGGGCATCCTCGCCGGCATTGACCCATTTCTGCTTCAGAAGCACGAATGCGCCGAGTCCAGGTATGAACATTGGCGCCGATGCGGGCATGCCGAAGCGGTGCATGGCTGCAACATGACCCATTTCGTGAATGTAAACGGACACGATCAGCCCCAGGCCGAATTGCCAGCCGTAGAGACTCCAGAGGACGCCTACGGAAGCAAGCATTGTCGACAGGGTCGTCAGGTTGGCGAGTCCGAGCAGGATGAACTTGCCCTTGGTCAGGAGAAACACTGCCAGTGGACCAAGTATGGCGACACCCTTCCACTTCCCAAACGACGTGCGTTCCGAAGCGCTCTGGGCAATCCGTTGCTCGATTCCACGCAGGCGTTCCGCGACCGCTGCATGCTGGACTGTTCCGGACGGCAACAACTGTAATGCCGCTTTCCAGGCGTCGCGCGCGGCCATGAGATCTCCGGCATCGATTCGTTGCTGAGCCTCGGAGGCCAGACGTTTCAATTCATCCGAATGAGTGAGACGTCGACACGACGAGCATGCCAGATCGGATTGAAGAAGAGTCGCTCCACAGTCGGGGCACGTTGAAAGAACCGTCGTCACCTACGCCGGGGCCTCGCTGGTTCCAGTGTCATGCGGTTCGAGGACGAATGGGCCGGACAGTGCGAAAGGTTTTTCCTGAGTCTCTTTCCAGGCCTGCATCAGTCCAAAAACAATTATGGCCACGCCAATCAGCCCCGAGATGCCGGCTGTCACATTGAGAACGGGCAGGATTGCCGCAATACCCAGCATGACGGCGAACCCCAGTAACAGACCCGTGGCTGTCAGGGGTGGCGCGTCGGCTTCGGCATCGGTAGATACGGGAGCAGTAGCCGCTTTGGAGTCGGTTTCCGCAGCGGATTCTTTATCGGCGGAGGCATTCGACATGTTGCGGAGTTCGTTGATAATGGTGGGAACATAGCCAGCAGTGATCGACAAGTACGTGACCAGCAGCGCGACATACTGAAACCGTCGGCCTCCCTTGTCTCGCGATCCCCGCATCATCGCTTTGCCGACCATCCAACCGTTCAGGATGGCGATCAGACCAAATTCATAGCCCGTGAGCGAAAGGATCAATCCATAGATAGCGGCGCCCGCCACGGCGGCCCCGAGACCGAATACCAACGCTCGCCCCAGCCCGCCGCTTTGAGACTGATGGAGTTGGTGATCGCAGCGCGCCTTGTCGGCGCAGCCTGAGCAGAGGGTGTTGCGGTTCAA
>Ga0137433_1001101_pt1 | contig 12107 bp, 7 predicted proteins | sample EasRivERMZT840_2_FD_102335 | JGI IMG/M metagenome (GOLD analysis project Ga0137433, IMG submission 102335) | Soil microbial communities from meander-bound floodplain in the East River, Colorado, USA - East River MetaG ERMZT840_2 | ecosystem: Environmental > Terrestrial > Soil > Floodplain ...
ATATGTGAAGAAATCATGAAGGACAATATCGGTAACTTCGAACTAATGATTCTGCTGGCGCTCATCCGTCTCGACGACAGCGCTTACGGCGTTCCTATCTCAAAGGAGATTGAGAAGCGGAGCGGTCGTGAGGTTTCTGTTGCAAGCGTTTATGCAACTCTTGAGCGACTAGAGGCAAAGGGTTTCGTGTCTTCGGAACTCGGTGAACCCACGGCTGAAAGAGGGGGAAGGGCGAAACGCTACTTCCGCATCACAGCAAAAGGTGTGCGCGAAGTTCGCGACACCCGCCGCACCCTTGTTAAGCTATGGGACGGTCTTCCCAGAATCGAACGTAGCAGGGTGTGATGAGATCAAAACCGCCGATGGCTGCCACTTGGCTCTTGGGATATTTAGGCGATCGACCGTACTTTGAGTCCATGAGGGGGGACTTGGATGAATTTTGTGTGGAGGGGCGTTCTCAATGGTGGTATTGGCGACAAACGTTGATTGCGATCACCATTTGCTTCGTTCGGGAAATTTGGAGTAACAAGTTCGTCGCGTTCGGAATTCTCGTTGCGGCTTGGGCCTTCATGCCAGTCTACAACTTAGGACGTCTTGTTGCGCTGAAAGCTCTGGTAACGCGTGAGGCTTTCATGCCGCTCTATGATTTATGGCGTATACCGGCTCTGAATCTGTTTGAAACATCTTTTCAAGGAATTCCTGTGTTCCTAGGGAAGGTTTTCAGGAGTGACGGATGGCCATCTTTATTCGCAGCATCTGCAATCCTCGTCCTCGTGGCCTTCATTTTCGGTACCTGTATGGGCTTGCTTGTGGCCCGATTAGATCGACAACATCACAAGACCATGATCGTGCTATACGCAGTCTCGATGTTGGTCACTGTTTTGCCAAACATCGGCTACTTTGCGGTCGCAGCGTATAGCACCAGAAGTTTTGGTGCGGTCTCTCATTTTCTCATCTATTCCACAAACAATACGGCCCTCATTGCTGGCATAGTAGTCGCCGGATTCCTCAACAGGCGATCCGGTGCGCCACCGCGGTAACCTGTATTTGTCGAAACGCTGCGTCTCGAGGGACGATTCGATCTCGTCACAGCGCTTGCTGCACAGTAGCCGTCAGAGCCGTCAGTCCTCACGTTGTTGCGCTGAAGTGCGTCTTGTATAATCCGCGCGTGATTTCCTCGTACGTCCACGGCTGTTCGACCACCCCTTTACTGGGGGAGACGATCGGAATGTGTCTGGACCGGATTTGCGAAAAGTTCGCGGACAGCGATGCGCTAATATCCCGGCATCAGGGCCTCCGCTATACGTACGGCCAATTGAAGCAGGAAGTCGAGAAGGCCGCCCGAGGACTAATATGGATCGGCGTGGAGAAGGGTGACCGGGTCGGCGTCTGGAGTCCGAATTGTGCGGAGTGGTTGATCGCACAGTACGCGCTCGCAAAGGTTGGCGCGATCATGGTCAACATCAATCCCGCTTACCGGATTCGTGAACTGGAACACGCGTTGACGCAATCCGGCGTTTCCGTCATTGTGGCGGCCAGGGGGTTTCGGAACTCCGACTATGCCGCGATGATCGACGAGTTGGCGCCCAGGCTGCCGGCGTTGAAACACACGGTGTATCTCTCCAAACAGCGACTAGGTTCCTCGATCGCCTGGAACGATCTTCTCGAAAACGGCATAAGAGCGCCCGGGTCATCGTTGCACGAACGTGAGGCTTCGCTGCAATGCGACGATCCAGTCAATATTCAATACACTTCAGGGACAACCGGCAGGCCAAAGGGCGCGACGTTATCGCATCACAATATCCTGAATAATGGCTTCTTCATCGGCGAGCAGCTTCAATACACTTCCGCTGATCGCATCTGCCTGCCTGTGCCTTTCTACCATTGCTTCGGTTGTGTGCTGGGAAGTCTCGGAGCGTTGACGCATGGCAGCGCTGTTGTTCTTCCTTCAGAATCGTTCGATGTCCAAGCCTGCCTGGCGGCGATTCAAGAGGAACGCTGCACTTCACTCTACGGCGTGCCGACAATGTTCATTGCCCAACTTGATCATCCGGCATTTTCCACTTACCGGCTCGATTCGCTCAGGACTGGAATTATGGCAGGAGCGCCATGTCCGGTTGAGGTCATGCGCCAGGTGATTGAAAACATGCACATGCGCGAGGTCACCATCGCGTACGGCATGACGGAGACATCGCCCGTGTCGTTTCAATCCTGCATCGACGATCCGATCGAAGCGCGCGTGTCCACGGTCGGCAGCGTCCATCCACATGTCGAAGTGAAGATTATCGATCCGGCAACGGGCCTCACGCTTCCACGCGGTCAGGCAGGAGAGTTGTGCACGCGAGGGTACGTCGTGATGCTTGGCTATTGGAACGATCCCGAATCGACGACGGGTGCAATCGACACAGCGCGCTGGATGCACAGTGGCGATCTTGCCGTGATGCGTGCAGATGGCCGCGCCAATATCGTCGGCCGCCTGAAAGACATGATCATCCGCGGCGGCGAGAATATTTATCCTCGCGAGATCGAAGAGTTTCTGCACACGCATCCCAAAGTGAGCGAAGTGCAGGTCATCGGAGTTCCGGATAAGAAGTACGGAGAAGAGGTGTGCGCCTGGATTCGGCTGCGGCAAGGTCACACGGGCAACTGAGGATGAAATCCGCGATTTTTGCCGCGGGCAGATCGCGACATTCAAAATTCCGCGTTACATCCGTTTCGTGAATGAATTCCCAATGACGGTCACGGGGAAGATTCAGAAGTTTCGAATGAGGGAACAAATGCTGAGCGAGCTTGGTCTCAGCGTCGAACAGACAGCTTGAGGAGGCTTACGGTGTCGAATCGAACACTCTTATTGGCGGTCGTCGTTAGTTTGGCTATCTCGCCTTCGCCGGTTTTCGCCCAGCAGTCGTGTGAAAGTCTCAGCACTCTGAAGCTTTCGGGTGCGACGGTTACGTCTGCAGCGACGATCGCAGCAGGGCCGCTTGCCGGCCCGGCCGGGCCGGGCCGAGGGGCAAATGCGGCGGCAGTGCCGGCCCGCTGCGAAGTGAAATTGACGATTCGCCCCAGCAGGGATTCCGAGATCAAGTCTGCCGTATGGCTTCCGGTTAATGGCTGGAACGGCAAGTATCAGCAGCTAGGAAATGGCGGCTGGGCCGGAAGCATTGGATATCGCGCTATGGTCGAGCCGTTAATTCGAGGTTACGCGGCCGCTGCCACCGATAACGGCCACGAAGGGGGCGGGGGTGCGGCCTGGGCCGTCGGTCATCCCGAAAAGCTCATCGATTTCGGCTATCGTGCGGTACATGAAACGAGCGTTCAAGCCAAAGCGGTCATCCGCGCTTTCTATGGCCGCGACCCTGCGTTGAGCTATTTTGCCGGATGTTCCGATGGCGGCCGCGAGGCTTTGATGGAAGCACAACGGTATCCCGAAGACTTTAACGGAATCCTTGCCGGCGCTCCCGCGAGCGATTGGTCTCACCTGTTCACAGGCTTCGTCTGGAATGAGCAGGCATTGTTGAAGAGTCCGGGCAGTAGCATCCCTCCGGCAAAACTGCCTGCGATTCAAAACGGCGTGCTTGCGGCATGCGACGGCCATGATGGCCTGAAAGACGGCCTTTTGAGCGACCCACGGACATGCCGCCTCGACCCGGCAGTATTGTTGTGCAAAGACGCAGACGGGCCCAACTGCCTCACGGCGGCGCAGGTGGATACGCTCAAAGCAATTTATGGCGGCGCGAAGAATCCGCGCACAGGCGAACAGATCTTTCCGGGATGGCCGGCAGGGACCGAAGCGGCTCCCGGTGGGTGGGCGACGTGGATTACGCCTGCGAATCCGTCAGCCTCGGTTCAAGCGAATTTCGGCAACACATACTATGGACAAGCCGTTTTCGAAGATCCTAAGTGGGACTTCCGCACCTTAGACTTCGACCGCGACGTTCGATTCGGCGATACGAAGGCGGGTACGGTTCTCAACGCGACGAATCCGGACCTGCGATCATTTCGAGCGGAAGGCGGAAAGCTTCTGCAGTACCACGGCTGGGGCGATGCGGCCATATCTGCCGTTAGTTCCATCGAGTATTACGATAGCGTGCAGACATTCCTCTCAAAGTTTCCTGATGCCAGAAGCGCTGCGGGCCGGCCGATCGCGGATTTTTACCGGCTGTTCATGGTACCCGGAATGGGCCATTGCGGTGGCGGCGCCGGTCCCAACAGTTTCGATGCATTCTCCGCATTGGAAAGCTGGGTTGAGAAAGGGACCGCTCCCGCGCAGTTGATCGGGACGGGAACGGTGGCAGGTGATTCAACCAGGAAAATGACGCGCCCGATTTGTGCCTATCCCGAAGTTGCACGGTACAAGGGAACGGGCGACTCGAACGACGCAGCGAATTTCATGTGTGTCGCGCCGTCGAGATAAACCGCCGATCAAGTGCAGGCCACCGTGAGCTGATCCTGGGATGAAAGCAATCGACGCGCGATGACGAGCGTCTGGATCTCGCTTGTGCCTTCGCCGATAGTGCATAGCTTGATATCCCGATAGAACTTCTCGACGGGGTAATCTTTGATGAAGCCGTAGCCACCGTGGATCTGCAATGCTTCATTCGCAATTTGGACCGCGGCCTCGGACGCGAAGAGCTTGGCCATCGCCGACTCCTTCGTGACGCTCCGACCCCGATCCAGCAGCCACGCGGCACGGTAGGTCAGAAACCGTGAAGCGTCGAGCGAAATGGCCATGTCCACCAGCTTTTTCTGGATCAACTGAAATTCGGAGATGGACTGACCGAATTGCTTTCGGGACTGGGAATAGCTGAGCGCCGCGTCGTATGCGCCTTGCGCCATTCCGATGGCGAGAGCGGCAATGGAAACGCGACCGCCGTCGAGCACCTGCATGCTGTCAATAAACCCGGCGCCTGCGGTTCCCAACAGCTGGGCATTGCCCAGACGACAGTTTTCAAAGACCACTTCTCCTGTTGCGCTGGCCCGCAATCCAAGTTTCTCTTCCTTTTTACCGACTCGGAATCCCTCTGTTTCTCTTTCCACGATGAATGCAGAAATACCCCGGTTTCCGGCTGCGGCATCGGTGACCGCCATGGCCACGCAAACATCGGCATAATGGGCGTTCGTGATGAAGCTTTTGGAACCGTCGAGTATCCATTGTCTATCGAAGACCGCGCGCGTCTGCGTTCCTGAAGCATCCGAGCCTGCCGACGGTTCAGTCAGTCCCCAACAACCTAACCACTCGCCGGAAGCGAGACGGGGAATGTAGAGCATGCGCTGACTATCGGTTCCGCTCTTATAAATGTGATTCGCACAAAGCGAGGTATGCGCCGCCAGAATGATGCCCACCGAGCCATCGACTCGCGAGAGTTCCTCGATGATGATGCAGTATTCGATATAGCCGAGGCCGGCGCCGCCGAGCTCTTCAGGTAAGATCGCGCCCATGTAACCGAGCGAGCCCAACTTCCTGATTACTTCCAGCGGAAATGTCTCCGAATCGTCCCATTTCCGGACATGTGGTCGAATTTCAGCTTCCGCAAAATTGCGCACCGCGTGGCGCAAGTCGATTTGTTCCGGCGTAAATGCAAAGTCCATAGTGCACCTTTGTCTCCCGTAAAAACAGAAAGGCCGCCCGGCGGTTCATCCCGCCGGGCGGCCTTTCAATTCGAAAATTGAGTCAGCCTCTCAAGCGGGCGGGCGCAGTAGACCCCGCAGGCTTAGAAGGAGGCGAAGGCTGACGTTGTAGGAATTGCTAGTTGAAATCATAACGTTGCGACATTAAAACACCGGTCAAGCGAAAAGCACAAGAGTGTTTTCAAGCAGGCGCCGGGAAAAACTTCGAGCGGCTACGGATTCCAGAATGCGGAATGGCCCATCCGCTCATACAAGGACTTGTCCCGAGCAGTGTATGCGGCGACCGGCGCGATAGCGTACCGCACCGCGGAACAACATCGGAGTTCCTGTTGGCCGTCGGATTCGGAGGAGGAGCCACCGTTCGGTGACCAGCGATCTCTCGCAGCAGTCCCACGAGATCATTACGGACGAGAATGGGACTTTCGTGTTCCTCAGCGTTAAACGCGAATGAGTGAGCCAACAACCGGATTGCACATCGTGGGTGGCGGCCCTCAGAATGACTATCTGAATCAGGTGACATCGACAGTTACAGGTCTTCCTGTACTTGCAGGTCCAGTCGAAGCGACTGCGATCGGAAATGTCGTCGTTCAGGCGATCCGAGCTGGGCGATTTAAGTCACTGGCCGAAGCGCGGCAGCATGTGGCGAAAAACTCGAGCCTGAAGAAGTTCGTTCCGTGCCCGTCGCCTGTCTGGGCAAAGACCGCCGAGCGCTACGCGGCTATCGAAGCGCGGTATTTAAATTAGCACAACAGCCAACTCACAGCTCACAAGTTTGGGGACCGGCTACGCCCGCGGCTTCCCAATCGCCCACAGTGTCGAATCCGTTCGAATGAAGATCTGACCGTTTACAAACACCGGCGAACTCAGCGTGTAGCCGTCGAGGTCGTTTTCCGCCAGTACCTCGAACTTCGGTCCCGCGCTTACAACCGTCGTCACTCCGTCTTCGCTTGTGACGTAAATTTTTCCGTCCGCCAGCACCGGCGACGCGCTATACGTCCCCGAACGCACGCGCTGCCGGCCATAGATCTCGGCGCCGGTTCGCGCGTCGTAGCAGAACATCACGCCGTTGTCCCGAACGATATAGAGATACTTTCCGTCAGTGACCGGTGTCGGAACGTCAGGACCGTTGTTGGTCGACCAGATGAAGTGAGATCGCGAGACGTCGCCGCGCCCGCCGGCGCGCATCGCGATGAGAGGCCGCTCCCGGCTCGGAACAAACAGCAGATCGTCGAGCACGGTCACGGACGCGACGAGCCGATACGACGGGTTGTTCTGAGGATTGAGGCCGTTCATCCGCCACAGTTCCTTGCCCGTCGCGAGGTCGTGACCCGTCACACAGTCGCCGCCGGAAACCACGAGTTCGATGCCCGTCTTCGTCTTCACGATCGCAGGCGTCGTGTACGAATCCGGTGACTCGCGAATCGCATTGGTCGGACGGATAACGCGCCAAAGCGTCCTGCCGGTCTTCTTGTCGATCCGCAGCAGGTACGACGGGTCGTCCGTATTCATGCCGTGCAGCACCTGCACGTACAGCGAGTCCTCGTGCAGCAGCGGCGACGAGCCGTATCCCCACAGAATTCCAAACGCGCCGTAATCCTTCTGGATGTCGCGCATCCAGGTTTCATTGCCGTTGAAGTCGAATCGACGAAGCAGGCCGGTGCCTGTCATGACCCACAGGCCTTCGCCGTCGGTCACCGGCGACGGCGTGGACATGTTGTGCTTCATCTTGAGTTGATTGCCACCGCCCAGAAACTTCTTCCAGGCCACCTGGCCGGTCGTGCGGTTGACGGCCCACAACTCGAGCCGGTCGCGATCGGTTACGTTCACAAAGATGCGATCGCCCCAAACGATCGGCGTGGAACCGCTGCGTCCGGGAAGCGCGAGTTTCCAGTGAACGTTTTCCGTAGAGCTCCAGCGGCTCGGTACGTTCTTTTCGTCGCTGACGCTGTTGTGTAACGGCCCGCGCCAATGCGGCCAGTTGGGTGCGGAAGATACGACGTTTGCGGTAACGAGCATGAGAATGAGTGCCAGCTTTGTTCGCATGAAAGGTTCTCCGTTTAAGAATCGCGGGATCTATTCCGCCTTAAGAGCCGGCAATAGCGCCGATCGCAGAGCGGCCCCTGCGGCGAGCAGAGATGTTAGCAACCCGGCAAGCAGCACGCCACCCAGCAATAGCGCAATCGACGATGCAGGAACGCTTCCTCCACGTTCGAAAAGGACCGGCGCGATTGCGAGCAACGCGCATCCCGCTCCCGTGAAAAGTCCGCATGCCAGGAGAAGCGCGTTCTCCGCTACGACCATTGCGAAGAAATGCGGATGCTTGTAGCCGAGTGCCCGCAGCATCGCAAGCTCCCGGCGCCTTTCCAGCACGTTCCGCATAAGGACTGCCCCAAGGCCCACTGTGCCAAGCAGAAGTCCGAGTCCTCCCAGCATCTGGAACGTGGACAGATACGTGTTTTCGACCTGATGAAACTCCGCCAGCCGCTCGGCTGTCGACTTTGCGTCGGCGCCAAAATCGGTCAACGTTTCTTCAAGCGACTGGCGAACCATTTCGATTCGCTCAGCCGGCGCTTCGACCAGCAGGAACCGGTACCCTTCCTGCTCCGGAAATACCCTGAGAAAGTTCGCCTGCGACATCAACAACTCTCCCTGAAAGATGCTGTCGCGCAATGCGCCGACAAGACGCAGCCGGAGCGGCCCGCCCGCTCCTGGAATGGTCACGTCTTCGCCGAGTTTGCGGTGGAGGACGTATGTCATCGAATTCGCGTCTGCGATAACAGGAATTGCGCCGTCAGGCTGCTGCTGCCGCAGAAGCAGCCAGGGATTCGCGCGTTCCTCATCTGTCGCGGCGAGCGACGATTGAAAAGTGAAACGCCCCGCGTTCAGAAAACTGTCGCGCGGCGCGAGAATGCGCGGATTGCGCGGTTCATACAGATTCAGACAACTCGCATCGTCTCCCGGGCGGACACGGAAAGGTTCGATCGTTGCGCCTTCCGGGGCCGCGGGATTGTTGACAATAGGAAGCACCGAATCCACAAGCAACGAGTAACCGCCGCTTCCCGATTTCGGATTCGAGGTATCGACGCTCTCGCTCTTACGAAAGGAATCGACCGAGATCAGAATGAACGTCGCCGACGCGATGGTCGCGATCGACAATACGCTTCGCGCGGGACGATACATCGCATTGCGGAAGCCCAGTCTCGATACCGGCTGCCATCCCGTGCCTTCAATGAAAGCGGCTCCGCGCCTTCCAAACCAGAAATTGAATGCGAACAGAAATGCTGCGAGCATTGCGGCGCCGCCTCCGAAAAACGCTCCTGCCCGATTGATCCATTCGATGGCGCCCGCAGTCATGAGGCCGATTCCGGCAATCGCGAATCCGATGGATGCCATCAGCAGCGAAGCTCGGCGAGCGCGGCGTTCTTCGAAAATATCCGCGGCAAGCTGACCTGCAAGAAGACTGCGTTCGGAGATCTTCGCCAGGCTTCGAAGAGTGATCCGAATGCAAAGCATCGCCGCGGCAATTCCACCGAATGCGCCGGCGGCCAGCGACACGGGAGAAATGTACAGGCCAAGCGCGGTCGTTCCAACCGCTCCGACCCACCACGTGCGCAGGAGCGTTACGAGGATCCACGCATAACCCAGACCGCCGAGGACGCCGAGCACCGCGCCCGCGGCGGCAAGTACGAAACCTTCGCGCATCCACAGTCCACGCACCGCGGCGGGCTTGAAACCGACGGCGCGAAGAAGTCCGACTTCGCGAATACGCTGCTCGATACTGAGTTTGAAAAACAACGCCGCGAGCAGAAGCGCTGAGATCACGAGGAAAAAACTGAAATACACAAAGTACTCGCCGAAGTTGGTGGCGCCTCGCGACGCGGCCAGACTCTCACTGCGTACTGCTTTCACGACGATGCCCATGGCCGACAGATCGATTGATTCCCGGAACCGCCGCGCATAGTCGGCGCTCGTTGTGTCGAGCGATGGCGTCAAACGGATCGAGGTCATCGCGCCGTACCGCGACCGCCAGAGTTGCTGCCCGGTCGCAAGCGAGATGAACGCCTTCGGTGTTGTCCGGTAGGTTTTCCAGTAATCTTCGTCGACCTTGCGCACTCGCGTGAGATCGATCGGGAAGGGAGGATCCCAGTCGCCGAGTTCATCCGCGTCGGTGATTCCCTTGTATTGCGGCGCCATGTCGCGGTCGCCGGTGGTGATCGGCACGATTCCCGCGATCTGAAATTCGGTCGTTCGCGCGGCGAGACGGCCCGGATCTTCCCAAACGTAATATTCCATCGTCAGGCTGTCGCCCGGTTTCACGTTCAGGTCGCGCGCCGCCCAATCGATCAGCCAGATGGAGGGGTCAGACCCTTGCTTTATCTGCATGGCCGGCAGATCGGTCGCGGTGACCAGGGAATAGGGAATTTCCCTCGGGCCACTGCGCAGGCTGTTCGCCAGATACGTGAATATTGGTTGGGCTTGAAGCCCGAGATCCGTCGCCGCTTTGAAAGCGGCTTGCGCTTTGTTGTCGTCGATCAGCCCGGCGTCCGCATCGAGGACAACGGCGCTCGAACCTTCGAGAACTCGCAGCCGGAGTCCGAAGTCTTCGAGTTCGGTCTGGCTCCGCACCATATCGGCGAGTGCTGTTGCAGGCTCGCTTTCCGATTTTGCGGAGACGAGGAGCGCATTGACGCGACTGCCGACCTCCATCTCGCGCTGCAGCAACGCTATCGGCAGGAACACCGCGCGAACCGCGCCTTGTTGCGCTTCAAGTGAAAACTCGGGAGCGGTGACGGATCGAATCGTCGCGCGGACGCTTCGTCCAGGGTCGTCCTTGCGTCCATGAATCGATTCAAGGGGAACGTCGGAAGGATGCTCGACGCGTATCAGAATCGTTGCCTCCGCTTGCGCGCCGATCTCCGACGCAAGCGCCGGCGTGACGAAAGCGTCGCGGCCTGAAGGACCAGTTAGCGAAATGCCATGGAACTTCCAGAACCGGTCGTCGACGCCGTACACCAGCACCTGACCCGCACGGCCGCTCGCACCCTGCACGCTGACGAAACCCCGGGCGACCACGATCGGTGTGACGGCATCGAAAGAAGAAGCGAACCCGGATTGACGCTGCAGGTCGGCGGCCAGTTGTTCGCGGAAAAAGCCGGAAGACAGGATGGCGTGATCGGTCTCGCCCAGCCGCTTCAGCACGAGCTCACGCAGGCTGCCCCGCACGGAGTCCCCCACGAGAAGCGCGCCCGAAAGCACGGCCACGGCTGTCGCCACGCCGAGAACGACCGCAGCATTCGTGCGCCAGTAGTGGGAAAGGCTTCGAAAGACGAGTTGCGTTCGATTCACCGGATAACGATAGCAGACAGAAAGGGGGGAACGTCTCCCTCTCCCACCTGGGGCTTTGCCCAACGGAACGGATTCTGTTCCGTTTTCGCTGTAGGCGCGGTCTGTGACCGCGCGTATTTCGCTGATGTTAGGAAGAACGCGCGGTCATAGACCGCGCCTACAATGGGCAGAGCTCCCGGCATTAGTTCGGGATAGTGATCTCGATTATCCGGTCGTCGTCGGAATCCGGATGCTGGATGTTGACCCATGCCCGTCGTTTGTCCATCGGGTCGAAGTACAGGCCCGTGAACTCTGATCCCGGTGTGCCGTTGGAGGCCCATCGTCCGATGCCTTCGCCCGGATCGGTCAGGTCGCCGTCCTTGTTGAGGTCTTTGGCAAACCAGATATCGTCGTCAACGCCGCCGTTTCGGTCCTCGATGATGTAGATGTTCCCATCGTGATCCATCGCGAGGTTGTCGGGGCTGGCGAGTGCGGAACCTACCGCGAGCCCGGTGGCGAGGTCGATCGTGTTTCGGTTGGCGAAGACGGAGATGACGTTGTTCTTCAGATCGATCCTGTAAACCTCGCTCGTGGTCGTCGTTGCCACGTAGAGGTATTCAGTGCCGTTTAGCTTCTGTATCTGCATGTCTTCCGGCCGCTGGTAGTCCGTGCCTTTGAACGCCGCAAGGTTGGTCGTGTTGCGCGCATCGACCGAAGTCACTCCCCTCACGTCGGTAATGGTCAGCGCGCCGGGCAAAGCGGCACCCGTAGTCGTGGTGAATGGAACCCAGGTGAACGGCCCCGTGGCATTCGGCGTCAGACCGTCGCCAACGCGCAGCACGAACGTCTGGCCGGCGGCGAAGTAATCCGCGACTCCGCCAAGGACCTTTCCGAAATCGGCAGCCGACGTGTACTTGTAAATGTTGCCGCCGTTCAACTCATCGATGAAATACATGTTTCCGTCTTTGTCGAACTGTATGCCTTCGTGTGACGTGCGAGGGATGACGTTCTGATGCACGAAGATTGCGCCGTTATTGCTGTTCGGCCCGAGAGGGCCGATGATGCCGGGCGCATCAATCGGGTTCTTGAATTCGAAGAAGCGGCCGTAGGGCGAAGTCGAACCGTTGGGCGCCGTCTCCCAAGACTCTTCACTG
>Ga0137433_1001102_pt1 | contig 12087 bp, 11 predicted proteins | sample EasRivERMZT840_2_FD_102335 | JGI IMG/M metagenome (GOLD analysis project Ga0137433, IMG submission 102335) | Soil microbial communities from meander-bound floodplain in the East River, Colorado, USA - East River MetaG ERMZT840_2 | ecosystem: Environmental > Terrestrial > Soil > Floodplain ...
CGATGACCAGGCGTTCACGTCGTCAGCCTTGCTCAATCTTGCGAACCTCAGGCTTCCTACACGAGGCATACCTTTCCAGCCGATCGGATTTACGGACCGGACCAAGGGCATTGAGGCCTTCGACGATAGTTTTGTTTCGCCTTACGTTCAGAATTGGAATCTGGAGATTCAACGCAGCCTGAGCAGCAGCCTGTCGGTGGCGGTCCGGTATATCGGCAGCAAAGGAACGAAGCTCGAAGGGGAAGTCGCGACCAACGAAGTGAACATCTTCGAAAACGGAATCCTCGAAGCGTTCAACGTCACGCGAAGCGGTGGTAATGCTCCGTTGTTCGACAGGATGATGATGAACTTGAATGTGCCGGGCACGGGTGTCGTGAATGGCACGTCGCTGACAGGATCGCAGGCGTTTCGTATCAGTACCGCGACGAGGGCCTTCATTGCCAACGGCGATGTGGGTTCGTTCGCGGCCTACCTCAACAACACGACCAATTTCACGAATGCAGCCGGAGGTATCGTCCGGAACGCTGGTTTGCCTGAGAACCTCATTACGGGCAATCCGCAATTCAATACAGGCAACCCGGGAACTACAACTCTTCCCGGAAACGCCACGTTCATTACCAATATCGCGGATTCCACGTATCACTCGATGCAGTTGGAAATGAATAAACGGCTGTCGAAAGGGTTTACCAGCCAGACTTCCTATACGTGGAGCAAGTCCCTTGGTATATCCGACGAGGACGGCGGCATCGTTTTCAGGACGCTCCGGGACAGAAGCCTGAACCGCGGTCCGCTCGGCCTGGACCGCACGCATCAGATCATCAGCAACGGCACGTTTTCGCTTCCATTTGGACGGAACCGGATGCTGCTCTCGAACGCGCCCGCAATCGTGCAGCGTTTGGTCGAGAATTGGCAGTTGTCCGGGATCTTCAACTGGCGGTCTGGCGCCCCCTTGACCTTCGGCGCAGCAAGGACATCGTTCAACTCAGGCAACGAAGGTCCGATGGTCGTGGGTGTTCTTCCCAAGGACACCGGAAAGGTTACGATCACAACAACACCCGGAGTGGTGACCTATTTCAACGGATTTACTCAGACGGATGATCCAGCCAAAGCCGGTGTTACAACACTGAACGCCACCGCTTCTTCGAATAGCGAACTGGCCATCAAAGACGCCGCCGGCAATCTTGTGTTCGTGAATCCGGCGCCGGGCCAGCTCTCCAATCTGAGCAAAGGCTACCTCCGTGGCCCATCTTTTATCGGTCTGGACATGAACGTGAGCAAGCGGATACAGATTTCGGAAACGAAAAACGTCGAATTCCGGGTGGACGCGATCAACATACTCAACCATCCGAACTGGGGTGCTCCCAACACCAGCATCAATAGCAACAGCTTCGGACGAATCACCAGCGCCACCGGAAACCGCAGCTTTACGGGGAATCTTCGCTTGAATTTCTAGGATGCGTCGCCTGGTGACCATCGTTTTGAGCCATGAGCAGTTTCATCCTTCTGGTTTTCTCTTTATTTTTTCTTGCCGACGCTACGGCCAAACCGCAACAGGAGCGCGGCACGCTCTCGTTGCAGGCGCGGAGTAACTTCGAGGCGGCTGCTCAGGTCGAAATCCTCAGTGGCGAGGAAGTTCTTGCTGTCACGGATAGCCGCGGCGAAGCCACGATCCAACTTCCGGCCGGTGATATCGACGTCACTCTGCGACGGTTCGGGCTCGCCACGCAGACGATTCGCGTGTCCATTCGCCCGGCTTCGATCACTCAACTCACAGTCGATCTTGAGGCCGCGGTCGTTCGCCGTGACGAGATCACCGTCACCGCTACACGGACCGATCAGCGTATTGAAGATGTGCCTTTGCGTGTCGAGGTTCTCCAGGAGGAAGAGATCGAGGAGAAGGCCCTCATGACGCCCGGCGACATTGCGATGCTTCTCAATGAGACGAGTGGACTGCGAGTGCAGGTGACGTCTCCATCATTAGGAGCGGCGAATATACGCATTCAGGGTCTCCGCGGCCGATACACACAACTGCTTGCCGACGGACTTCCTCTGTATGGCGGTCAAACCGGAGCGACCAGCCTCCTGCAGATTCCACCTTTGGATCTGGGCCAGGTCGAGGTCATCAAAGGTGTTGCTTCGGCTCTCTATGGGTCGTCTGCTCTTGGAGGAGTCGTCAACCTGGTGTCGAAACGGCCTGAGAATCCTCAGCGTGAACTCTTACTGAACCGCACGAGCCGCAACGGCACAGATGGTGTGTTCTGGCTGGCCGAGCCGCTGAAGGGCCGGTGGCACATGACGATGCTTGGAGGAGCTCACCATCAGGAACCTCAGGACATTGATCGTGATGGTTGGGCCGACATGGCCAATTATCGCCGCGCCGTTTTGCGTCCTCGATTCTTTTGGGATAACGGATCCGGCCATTCTGTTTTCATGACGGCCGGCGCTATGACCGAAGATCGCAAAGGCGGAACTACAGGTGACGCGACGCTGCCTGACGGAAGCCGCTTTCCGGAAGAACTTACGACACGCCGTTTTGATGGAGGCCTCGTCGGGCGTTTCCTTGTCGATGATCGTGTTTTGTCGATTCGAGCGTCCGCCACGTCCCAGGGACACGCACATACTTTCGGTCCTGTCATCGAAAACGACCGGCATCACACGCTGTTCGGAGAAGCGTCACTCGGAGGATCAACCAGAGGGCATACCTGGGCTTTCGGCTCGGCACTTCAGGCGGACCTGTACCGCAATCGTGATGTAGCAGGATTCGATTACACGTACACCGTACCGGCGCTTTTTTTGCAGGATGATTATGCGTTCGGCCGGCGCCTGACGGTTTCGGGAAGCGGCCGGGTTGATTTCCACAGCGGCTACGGGACGTTTTTTAATCCTCGCGGTTCCGCGCTTCTGCGACTTCCACGCAATGTGACGGCGCGACTTTCGGCCGGGACCGGTGTATTTGCGCCGACGCCGTTCACGGAAGAAACGGAAGCCGTCGGTCTAACGAATTTGATGAATTTAAGAAACGTGAAGGTCGAACGCGCCTGGAGTGCCTCTGGAGATGTGGGATGGCAAGCCTCCCACGTGGAGTTGAACGGAAGCTTGTTTGGGTCGGTAATCCGGGACCCGGTCATGTTACGCCTCCCAACGCCCGAAACGAGATTGTTGGAAATCGTCAATGCAGCTGCACCAACGCGCACGATCGGAACGGAATTTCTGGCGCGACTGCGAACCGGTGATTTCGGCCTGGTCTTAACGCATACCTTCCTGCATTCGACTGAAGTAGATCCTAATGAGAGCCGGCGACGCGAGGTCCCGCTCACGCCACGTCACAATTCCGGTCTCGTTGGTACGTGGGAGCGAGAGGGCGTCGGTCGCGTCGGTGTCGAAGCGTTTTATACAGGCCGGCAACGGCTCGACGACAATCCATATCGAGACGCGAGCGCACCTTACTTCATCTTCGGTGTACTGGCTGAGCGCCGGTTCGGTCGTTTCCGGCTGTTTGTGAATGCGGAGAACATCGGCAACACACGGCAAACGCGTTACGACAGAGTTGTGCGGCCGAATCGGCATCCGGATGGACGATGGACTGTTGACGCGTGGTCTCCGCTCGAAGGGCGGGTCATTAACGGCGGCTTGCGAGTTAATTTCTAAGCCACGAAGCGCAACGCGTAGTCGGCCCAATTTCTCCCAGTAATTCTTCAGGATTCGAGTGGTTTTGCCCCTCTACTCCACGATTCGCGATCGCATTTGAATCGTGACTCATGGGTCCGTCACGTCTTCGGAACATGGCTGAATCATTGCGATGCAAATTAGTGAGAGTTGGTTTTTTCCTACATCGGATTACAGGAGTTTCCTATGGACAACATTAGCTTCTTTGACACGGCACGAAGCCGGTTCCGAAGCGGCCTCGCTGAGCTGAATCGAAAGTGGGGCTGGTATCTCGCGCTGGGAGTTTTACTGATCGTTCTGGGTGTCGTTTGTTCCGGGGCGGCGGTTGCAACAACGATGCTGTCCGTCATGCTTGTCGGCGGGACACTGGTTACGGCCGGTATCTGTCTTGTCGCTCTTTCGTTTGTGACCGGTGACTGGAGCGGTTTCCTTGTAACGCTGGCCGCCGGCGCCCTCTCTGCGATTGCAGGATTCGCAATCCTGACCTCGCCTCCAACTGCCGCAGCTGCGATCACTTTGATGGTAGGGGCAATCCTCATCGCCGCAGGATTGTTCCGGGCGGTGGCTTCAATATTGATGCGGTTTCCGCATTGGGGCTGGTCCCTGTTCAGCGGCATCGCATCTCTTGTTATGGGCGGATTACTGGTGAGCAACTGGCAAACGGCGGGTCTCTTCTTTCTTGGTCTCTACATCGGAATTGATCTGATCCTTCATGGCATTTCCTGGGTCGCGTTTGCCTTGAAGACTCACAGTCTGGCAAGAGCGCTGGACGTGTCCGAAACGGATATTCGTCGCGCTGCTTAAGTGCACTACCGGCGGCGGGAACGAAGCTCGTTGAGCATCGTTGTCCGCTGTTCCGGAGTGAGCAGAGAGCGGATCGCGGGAAAGATGAAGTCTTCCTCCTGCTTGAGGTGTGTCTCGAATTCAACCTCGAGCGTCGTCGCCGTTTCCAGGAGCGTGGGACGGACGTCTTCCAGCAACTCAGGAGATGCTTTCAACCTGTTGCAGGTTTCAACGAGCGTTGCCAGTTTTGCCTCGTGATCCGAATGTTCGCCATGCATTTTCTGTAGGATCGCATCGAGGTCGGGCTTCTTCCCGGTCAGCCGCGGAACAATGCTCTGCTCCTCGTCGGCCACATGTAACGGCAGGGCCTCGGTGAAGTAACGCGAAACTCGCGCTGCAGCATCGCGGATCTCATCCTGCGAAGGCTCGCTTGCATTGGCGAGACGAGTTGCCAGAGCGGCGAACGAGCGGATGCGGTCGTGACACTCCAGCATCATGTCCACGATGTCTTCAGGCTCTTTGAGCGGTCCTATCTTGATCAGCATGGCTAGTTCTCCGAAGGCTTTTGCACGCTGTCGACCACGAGAACTTCGATTGGTCCGGTAGCGGGCTCCAGTCTCAATCCAAGCTGTTCCTGGATCGCGGTAAATACAGACGGTCCCGACGGGTCGAGCGCGGGTATTGGAATTGCCTGTCCCGTTGTGGAATCCGCGTCAGTTGTTGCCGTCTCGAGGCTGAACTGCAGGGTGATGTCGAACAGTCCCTTAAGATCCGTCTTATCGATGATCGGGCGGCCGGCATAGGCCTGTAACAACGCGATGAGGCTCGATAAGGGCATCGCGTTGGCCGTGAGCGTCAGTGTGAAGCTCGAGGGGCCTGGCATTGCGATCACCCGGACTCCGCCTCGCGGCAGGACGGCGCCGGTTGAGGATCGCGGCGGCGCCGTCCCGGGTGGAGGAGGCGGTGGTGGCGGCTCGCATGAAACCAGCTCCGGCTCGTTCCGCACTATCGGCGTCTGATGTGCGGACAACTTGAGCTTCGACCCGCCTCTGCCGACAACAAGATCAAAAACGGGCAAATCTTTGATTTCCCGATGCGCCTTCAGTTGAAATCGATCTTCCATGAGGGATTGAATCATGAGCTGCAGCTCCGTCTGCGGCCTCCTTGGACGGGTATCGCCTTCTGGTTTCGCCTCGACATCGAATCGATCGACGTCGATCCAGGCCGGCGCTCCCACAATCTGGTAATTCCGTGGGCCTTGCGGTGGTCGAAACGCGAATTGCAGCAGCGCTCTCAACGAAGCGTTAATCGCTACGAACCGGCAACCGGGAAGACTTACGGACGATGGGAGCAGTCCGGACCGGTTCACTTTCACCGACGCCACTTCGAACGACGTTTTTTGCGCCGGCGCTTGTGACGAGAACGGTATCGCTACCGCCAAAGGCGCGACGACAGTCAGAACCAGCTTGATGGCTCTCATCAAAGCGTCCTTTATTTCCTGGGCGCCGTTTCGACTACTCCTAGTTGGATCTCTTCCGCAGCGTACTTTTTCGTCTTCTGGTCCATTCGGGCATCGATGACGACGCGCGTGCCGACCTTCAAGTCCGCAGCCGGCGCGGGTTTCTTGTCTTTGAGATACTTCGTGGCTTTTCCGAGCGTGACGACAACGGCTTTGCCTGCCTTGTCCTTGATCGTGACCGTGTCTTTATCGACGGCAGTGACCGTCCCCATGAAATGAGTGGCGGTCCCGTGAGCCAGCGCGGAGACGGCGAGCAAGAGAGCCATTACGGTACACGCGGCAAGTTTCCTGAACATCGGAATTCTCCTTTAGTGATGCTTCTTGGACTCGTTCGAAGGCGGATCGTCGTGACCTTCGAGGAATCTTCGCATCTCTTCTTCTTCCTTCAAGTGGGCTGGACTCGTTGGATTCATTTCCTTCATTCGCGCGAGTTCCTCCTCCGTGATTGCGGGCAAGTGACGGATGAAGTGCACGAGTTTCCAACTATCGAGATCCTCGCCTTCGGCCGGACCGAACGCCGGCATACCTGTAAACCTTATCCCATTATGAATGATGTAGTAGAGCTCGCCGTCGCTAAGGTCCTGCGTCGCAGGCAAGCGCATATCGGGCGGTCGTGGATAGAGACCATTACCGATATCAGTGTTGCCGCTTCCATCATTGGCATGGCAAACGGCGCAGTGATCGGCAAAGTGCTCCATCGCCTCCGACAGGGTGTCGGGATTCGCAGCGACCGGGTTCGTCGCCTCGCGTGCAGCACGCGGGACAGCCAGATGTTTCAGCCGGCGTGCGATAAACGCCTCCACGCCGCCCGGTTGCTCGCGCGCGCGGAGACCACCCGAGAGGAAGAAGGCCACACTTCCAACGATCGTAGCCGCCGCAAGCAGCAGAATTGCAAACCCGAAGGCGATCTTTTTCTTCATGAATGACTACGCATTCTAATGCCGATGCATCATTTGCATATGCGATCCAAAGTTGCTCCAGGGCCGCAAGTGAACGAAGAAGGCGAAACCCACCGGCCGGTTGCCGTAGATCGATTTCATCTCTGAGGTCATGCCGTAGGTTGTAGCCTGAACTCCCAATCCCAGCTTCAAGAACGACGGCCCTACCGGCAGATCCCGCTGGTAACCGAACGTATATGCCTGAACGCGGCCGATCGGATCCTCTTCGACGCCCAGTGCCGCAGGCGTTTCGCCGACGAGCAATGTGCGATCACGATCCGCATTCTCGATGCGCGTCCATAGCCAGTTGAGCGTCCCGAAATTCACCGTTGATTCCACGGTATACGCATTGAAAATGCGCGCGGCGTCACCGGAGCCGTGCATATCTTTATTTCGGCCCCAGATCAGACTGGTTGCCACGTGCCCGGTTGAAAACCGGAAACTGTTTGAAATGGATGCCGTTGTCCGAAGCGTGTCGAGATCGGGTTCCAGCGCCTCTCGATTGTTAATGCGGCCCATCGAAAACTGACCGGTCCACTTGTCTCCAAACCCCAGAGTAAGACGCGATGCGAACGAATCGGGCTTGCCCGTATCGATATTCCATCGGTTTTCATCCGGTTCGCGGCCGTGGAAAGTAGACGCCTCCAACTGGACCGGCCCGCCGGAAAAACCAACCGTGATCACGTTGCTCGAAATGTGTGTGGAGTCCTGCTGATGGTGCCCCAGAACCGCGACCGGATTCTCGGCCGCGGACGCTCGATGTGGAAACGCCGTTGGCCCGAGCGCCGGGTCACCCAGCGGGCCACCGTAAACGTACAGCCTGGTCCGCTCGCTCAGACGAAAGTCGTAGCGCCCTGCTATTTCCATGACGAGATCGTGGGGGTGCTGGCCGTCTACGATCGGCAGGCCATACGCCGTTTCCCCGGACTGGAAAAGCAGTGGGTATCGCCGCTGTGTGACGGTGGCCGGTTCGAGGCTGAGCATCGTCCGGAATGCGATCGATTGCCTGCCGAAGTCACGCGACACCATCGGCATCAACCAGTTGGCCGAAAAGGTCTTGTCGTTTCCACGTGGTCCACTCTGCTGCATGTTCAGAAGAAAGGAATTTGCATGAAACATGAGTGTCCAGTTTCCGATCGACTTGTGAATCATCGGAGAAAACTCTGAAGTCACTTTGGGTTCGACGCTCGTGCCGGAGGATAGATACCCGACACTGTTTTCCATCGCCGACATTCCAGGCATGTTCATTTGAAAGAAACAAAGCAGGACTAAGAAGTTCATGACACCTCGCAGAATTAGATTGGGAATCGATGTGAGGAAGTGAAATGAACTTAAATGCGCAGAATGGAGAACGAATCGGACGTTGAAACAATGGGGGGAGTCTCAAATGCCGGTGTCGGCATGAATGACCGTTCAAGAGACACTGCCGGCGCCATGACTGGAGTTACCGCGAATGCCGACAGCAACACATGCTTACCCTGCGTCGTGGTCCTGGCTTCGATCACGGAGCCCTGATTACAACGGCTGTTGCTCTCGTCAGGCTGGGGAGTGGTGGGTGGCGTGTCCGCCTGTTCGTGACACGGCTTTTCGACTTTGACCGGCGCCATGCACTGGGCCCCGCACACAAGGTGCATCGTGAGAACTGCAATGAGAAGGGCCGACAAAGCCTTCATGACGAACGGTAGTATATCCGACAAAAAGTACGTCTACGCCAACCCCTCATTCTTGTTTGAGACATTTCGGCATTTTCCAGCCCCTGAAATAGCTAAACGACAAAGCGTGGAGTGCGGAATTGGACGTGCATGTATACTTGCGCCATGTATCGTGCACTCATCTTCGGTTTCGCCTTCTTCTGGGCTCTGGCGCCGGAGATTGTGTGCTTCATTCCTGGAGACACGACTCCCGAAAAAATGGACTGTCATGGTTCGGGCATGTCCGCCTGTTGTGAAACTCTGGCGCGAACGACTCCGGTAGTTTCGGCAAAGACCTCGGACGAAACCTCTCCGCAGGCGGCTATCACTACGTGGCCTCCCGAGCCGGTCGGGCTCTTTCTGCCTACCGAAGCATATCCGACCCGTTTCCTGAATGGTCCTGCACCACCTCATGAAGGCGAAGCGCTCTCACTAATCCTGCGTATCTGATTTCGCATTTGCTCTGTCCAGGAAGGAAGCAACTTTTCATGGAGCAAATATGCGAATTCTCGTCCTTTTTCTATTGTTCTCGGCACAGGAGCATCGCCATCGGAACCCTGATGTAACACCGATGACACTGGCCGCCATCGAAGCGGCGGCGATTGAAAACAATCCTGAAATCCGCGCGATGACTAAACGCGTGGACCTTGCGAAAGCGGGCATTGCGCCGTCGACGGCTCTCGAGGATCCATCGTTCATGTATCGCGGGTGGGGCGCTCCGCTCCTTCAGCCATGGAACGTCAATCAGACTCAGCACATGTTCAGTCTCAGCCAGACGTTTCCGGCCAAAGGCAAACGCGAGCTGAAGTACCTGATTGCAACCGGCGCCGTGGATATCGCTGAAGCGCAGCTCGATGCCGTGAAACTGGAAGTGGTCACCCGAGTCCGGGCAACTTTTTACGAATTACTTCGAAACGACAACGAACTCGGACTTCACGAGCAACAGATCGAGTTGGCCCGGCAAGCCGTCGCAGCCGCCAGGATCAAGTACACGGTTGGAGCCGTCCCGCAGCAGGATGTCCTGAAGGCCCAGGTCGCAGCTACCCGGCTGGCAGATCACCTGGCCATGTTCCTGCAAGACAGAGATCTTGCGCATGCGCGTCTCAACACTCTCATGGGACGCGATCCATCAGCGGGCCTCGAGATCGAAGGCGTCTACACGAAGCCCGCCGCATTGCCTGAAGTCACCACGCTGCAGCAGATCGCCATCGAACACAGGCCGGACCTGCGGGCGATCGAGGCGGAGATCCGGCAACTCGAAACCAAAGTCCATCTCGCCGAAAAAGGCTACAAGCCCGACGTTTCAGTCACCGCAGGCTACATGTTGATGCCTTCGGGTTCGATGAACCGCAACGGCTACATGGCCGAGATTTCCTTCAACCTCCCGTGGCTCAACCGGTCGAAGCACGATTCCGAGATTTTCGAAGCTCAGACTCAGGTGGACGTTCGACGTGCTGAACTTAACGCTCAGAAGTCGATCGTATTCCACCAGATCCAGGAGATGTTGATTCGAGCAAAAACAGCCGCGCGTTTGCTCGAACTGTACCGCGACACGTTGCGGCCTCAGGCTCAGGCAACGCTGCGCGCAGCCTCCGCAGCCTATCAGGCAGACCAGACCGACTTTCTGAACCTGATCGATAGCCAGAACACGTCTCTCGATGTGGAGTACTCCTACTACCGCGCTCTCGCTGAATACGACAGTCGCATCGCGGAACTCGAAGGTGTGATCGGTGCGCCGCTGCCGCGGGAGCCCATTGCACGCGTGGAGGCGAGCCATGACCGGAGGTGAAAAACGCTGGCTGATTCTCGGCATTCTGCTTGGAGCTCTTATCGCGGCGTCGGTCTACGTCATTCAGCAATACCGTCAGTATCGACTTCAATCGCCTCAGGCTCAGGAAGAGGCCGACGCTGCGGATACTCCGGATGCGATGCCTGCCACTGCAAACGATCCCGGCACAGTGAGCGCTGTTCAGTTGACCGAAGACGAACAGAAATCGATCGGCGTGGAAACCGTGGAGGTCAAGCGCCAAACGATTCGGAAAGAAATCCGGGCTCCAGGAAAAGTCGTCGAGCCTGAAACTGGACTCAGCACTATCAGCGCTCGGATCAGTGGCCGGATCGACAAGCTCTTGCTGAACGTCACCGGCGAGAATGTCGCGCGCGGACAGCAGGTTGCTCTGATCTACAGCCCGGAAATCTTTACTGCCGGCGAAGAGTATCGGCTGGCTCTGGAAAACCGGCAGCGGCTCGCCGCAAGCAAGGAAGCGGAGGCAGTCCGCCAGGCGGACGAACTCGTCCGTGCGAGCCGGAGGCGACTCGAGATTCGCGGACTCACTCCGCAGCAGATCGACGAGATCGCCTCGACTTCGGAGAAGCCCCTCGAGATTGCGGTCTATTCCCAGATGTCGGGCATCGTAACGAAGCGGAATGTTGCGGAAGGACAATATGTGAAAGAAGGTGACGTGCTGTTCGAGATCGCGGATCTCAGCACGGTCTGGGTCCAGGCCGACATCTTCGAGAGCGACATTCCCCTTATACGCAATGGTCAGGCTGCCAGGATCATGGCGCCAACCATACCCGGCTCCATGCGCGGGGTGATCAGCTTTCTGCAACCCGCAATCGATCCACAAACACGAACCATGACGGTCCGCATTCAAGTCTCGAACGCGCAAATGCGTCTGAGGCCCGGGATGTTCGTGCAGGTGTCGCTCGAAACTCCGCTCGGCACCGACGTCGTTGCGGTGCCGCGGTCAGCGGTTCTGGATACAGGTAAGGAAAAAGTCGTCTACGTTGCGAAGGAAAATGGAATCTTCGAAAAGCGGTCCATCGAGGCCGCGACCACCGGTGACGAGTATTACTCCGTAAGCAAAGGCGTCGAACCGGGTGAACGCGTCGTCACGCACGGCAATTTCCTGATCGATTCGCAAACACGACTCACCGGCACCGTGACCGGACTATTCGGTGGATCCAAAGCGTTCGGTACCGAAGCAAGCCCATCCAACTACACGCTGACTTTTCGTTCGGACCCGTCACCACCGAGGGGAGGCACAGACGGGACGTTCCACGTAACGGTGACCGGACCTGACGGGAAACCCGTTAGTGACGCGCAGGTCCAGATGACGCTCGTCATGCCCGCCATGCCTGCTATGGGGATGGGTGAAATGCGATCCTCCATCACCCTTAGGTGGAACGGTACGGAATACACAGGCACCGGCCCCGTGTCGATGGCGGGCCCCTGGAACATCACTGTTGAAGCGCGCGGCGGCGGGCAATTGCTCGCTGTTTACCGAAGCCGCTTCGATGCGAGGTGAGGCGCCCATCATGAGCGGAGCGAATGCAAGCCCGATAGGGCGCAGCCATAATGGAATGATCAACAGATTGATCGAACTTTCCGTTCGGAATCGATTCCTGATCCTGTTGGCTTATGCACTTCTGGCTGTGTGGGGCTACTGGGCCCTGCTGCGCACTCCGATCGATGCGATACCGGACC